>ERZ772935.894-NODE-894-length-11642-cov-5.825408_pt1 | contig 11642 bp, 13 predicted proteins | sample MGYA00511683_ERZ772935 | MGnify/ENA primary metagenome ERZ772935 (study PRJEB29015, sample SAMEA2738086) | human oral metagenome | biome: human oral; feature: human-associated habitat; material: saliva | place: China | collected 2228 ...
TCACCGGCCGCAACAAACGCAGCATCGAAGACCATTTCGACAAAGCCTACGAGCTAGAAACCGAGCTGGAAATGCGTCAAAAAGACAAACTGCTGGAACACGTCAAAGACATCCTGCCTTCCAACATTACCTGTCTTTACATCCGCCAGGCCGAGGCTTTAGGCTTGGGACACGCCGTATTGTGCGCCCGCGCCGCAGTGGGCGACGAACCCTTCGCCGTCATTCTTGCCGACGACTTGATTGACGCGCCCAAAGGCGCGCTGAAGCAAATGGTCGATATCTACAATCAAAGCGGCAACAGCGTTTTGGGCGTGGAAACCGTCGATCCGTCGCAAACCGGCTCGTACGGCATTGTTGAAGTGGAAAAACTGAAAAGCTTTCAACGAATTACCAATATCGTTGAAAAACCGAAACCCGAAGAAGCGCCGTCCAACCTTGCCGTGGTCGGTCGTTATATTCTGACCCCGCGCATTTTCAGCCTTTTGGAAAACCTGCCGCGCGGCGCGGGCAACGAAATCCAGTTGACCGACGGCATCGCCCGCCTGTTGGATCACGAGTTTGTCCTCGCCCATGCCTTTGACGGCAAACGCTACGACTGCGGCAGCAAACTGGGTTATCTCGAAGCGACCGTCGCCTACGGCTTGAAACATCCGGAAACCGGCGCGCAGTTCCGCGAACTGTTGAAACAATACATCCCCCAATAAAGCAAATAAGCAAAAGGTCGTCTGAAATTTCAGACGACCTTTTTTTGTATGGAATGCACGGCTTTCCATGTCAAAACCGAAGCGCAATTTTTAAAGCGGCCTCGCCCGCAAATCTTCCGACGTATCGCAGCTGAAAAAAACATCTTCCAAACCGAAATGCACAGTCCTTGCCCGTTGCTGATGCAGCCAGCCGCTCAAGGTTTTCATCCCCGAATACAGATACGGGACAGTGCTTTGCAGGATTTGCGGACGGATATACATTACGTTGTGATGCGGCGTGACCGGCGTTTCCACATAAAACGCGTTGCATAAAGGCGTGCGCTTGGAAACCGTTTCAAATTTTGCCACCAAATCTGCCGGCAGCGCGGGCATATTGCACGGCACCACCAGCAGCCAATCCGCCGCCGCAATCTGCAAATCATTGGCAGCCGTACACAAAGCCGCCAGCGGTCCCAAATGCTGCCATTGGCGCGAATCGGCAAAAACATGCGCGCTGCGGCGTGCATATTCTTCCAAATTCCGGTTGGCGCTGATAGCGATGTGTTCAACCTGTGGACTTACCGCCTCAATAACATGATCAATCAAAGGCTTGTCACGCCACAACGCTAATCCTTTATCCGCCCCTCCCATTCGCTCACCTTGCCCGCCGGCCAATATCAATGCGAAGGTTTTCATTTTGGTAGTCCTTTGTGAAGTCTCTGGTTTTGTGTGCCCATACTGTTAATCGGCTGATTCTTATCTTTTTAATTCATGGATGTTGTGTTTCGACCGATTCCCTGAGAAATCGGCATATCGCTCGAGGTCGTCTGAAAAGACGATTGCCCACTATAAAATTCATATAAAGTGAATTTTATCATAACACGATTTTACATTAAAGCTAATCTCTTCTCATTTGCGCCAAATTCCGTTTCGGACAGGTTGTTTCCCCGCTTAAAGAATGATATGTTTATAACATTTGGCAACACAACGCCCTTCCTTTATTCCATGAGCTTACGAACCCTATTTTCAGGCGGCTTGAGCCTGTCCTCACGATTAAAACTGCTGACTGTCTTGTGGGTTGGTTCGGCCTTGTTGTCCGTCATCCTGACCCTGATTTTATCGCTGAGGCTGGAAAACGCAGCGACCGTCATTGAAGATGCCGGCAGCTTGAGAATGCAGGTTTATCGTTTGGCTTACATGGCGGGCGAGCGCACTCCGCAAGCGCAAATAGACAACCAGTTACGCGAATTTGAAAAGACGCTTCTGCGCATCACCACCAGCGATGCCATCTATCCCCTGATGCCTTCGGAAACACCGCCGGCGTATAATCTCATACAATCCATGCTCTTAATCGACTGGAAATCAAACATCCAACCCGCGCTGAAACATTACCGCAGACCGACGCAAATCGAACTCTACCGCTTTGCCGGCAATATCGAATTGTTCTTACAGGCATTGGAAAACGCCAACGAAAAAAACACCTTGTGGCTGCGCCGTTTCCAAATGGCGATGATGCTGATGATTTTTGTCGCCGCAGGTTTAATGATCGTATGGCACTACGCTTGGATTATCCGTCCGCTGGAAACCCTGCGTGACGGTGTAGAAACCATCAGCCAAGGCAGATTCGGCGTACAAATCGATACCGAACAGATTCAAGAGTTTGCGCAAGTCAGCAAAGGCTTCAACCAAATGAGCAGTCGTCTGAAAGTCCTCTATACCGACTTGGAAGGACAAGTCGCCAGACAAACCCAAGACCTCGCCCGCCAAAACCGTGACCTGACCCTGCTCTACCAAACCACGCGAGACCTGCACCAAACCCTTACCCCGCGCGAAGCAGCAGAAGAATTCCTCGCACGGACCCTGCCAGCCGTTTCCGCAAGCGCAGGCAGCATCCGCCTTTTAGACAACGACCGCAAAAACACAAACCTAGTCGCCTCCATCGGTTTGTCCGAAGCAGAAGGCGACGATTCGGACACCGAACAAACCCAACCGGACGAAAAAGCATCCGAATTCAAACACAGCGCCGTTTTTCCCATCACCTATCAAGAAGAAGAACTCGGCATCCTGACCCTATATTTTTCAGACGACCCCACACTCAACGACAACGACAACGAACTCCTGCGTACATTATGCGGTCAATTAGGTGTATCCATCGCCAGCAGCCGTCTCGAACAAGAACGGCGCCTACTTGCCGTACTCCAAGAGCGCAACCTGATTGCACAAGGCTTGCACGACAGCATCGCCCAAGCATTAACCTTCCTCAATCTGCAAGTTCAAATGCTCGAAAGCGCGTTCCACGCCGACCAAAAAGACCAAGCCGAAGAAAACATCCGCTTCATCAAAGACGGCGTACAAGAATGTTACGAAGACGTGCGCGAACTTCTGCTGAACTTCCGAACCAAAATCAGCAACAAAGACTTCCCGGAAGCCGTAACCACCCTGCTGTCCAGGTTTAAACGCCAAACCAAAATCAATGTAGAAACAGTATGGCAGGACGACGGCCGCACATTAAACGATGACGAACAGCTGCAAATCATCTTCATCCTGCAAGAAAGCCTGTCCAACATCCGCAAACACGCCAAGGCCCAACACGTCAAAATCAGCATGCTCAACCAACAAAACTTTACCCTGAGCATCGAAGACGACGGTATCGGCTTTAACCCGCAACACCTACACAAACTCTCCGGCGAACATGTCGGACTCGGCATCATGCAAGAGCGTGCACGCCGCATCAATGCCAACCTAGACATCCAATCCCAGCCCGAACAAGGCACAACCGTTACCTTAACCTTACCGCAACACAAGAGAACGACCCATGACTATTAAAATCATCCTCATCGACGACCACACACTCTTCCGCAGCGGCATCAAAGCACTACTCTCACGCCAAAGCGACTTTGAAGTCATCGGCGAAGCCGCCGACGGCTTGTCCGGCGTCAAAATGGCGGAACAGCTCAAACCCGACGTCGTCTTACTCGACCTTGACATGCCCGTCATGAACGGCCGCGAAGCACTGGCACAAATCTTGGGCGTCAACCCAAACCAAACCGTCATCATGCTGACCGTTTCCGAAGACAGCGACGACCTGACCGAATGTATGCGCATCGGCGCACGCGGCTTTTTGCTGAAAAACATCAACGCCGACTTCCTGCTCGACAGCATCCGCAAAGCCGTAGACGGCGACAACGTCTTCTCTCCCGAAATGACCACGCGCCTCGTCCAATCCCTGATTTCCCCGTCCGCACCGCGTACCGACCAAGCACTCGCCACCCTCACCCCGCGCGAACTCGAAATCCTCGGCTACCTCGCCGCCGGACACAGCAACAAAGTCATCGCTCGTCATTTGGACCTGGCAGAATCGACCGTCAAAGTCCACGTCCAAAACCTGCTGCGCAAACTCAACCTCAGCAGCCGCGTCCAAGCCGCCGTTTACGCCGTCCAACACAAAGTCCCGCAACCTGAAATCAATTAAACGGCTCAGGATGCTGATGCGAAAGCGGTAAAACAAAAAAGGTCATCTGAAAACGGACATAGCAAATTTCGCTAAAACCATTTTCAGACGACCTTTCCCATCAAATAGGCGTAGAAATGAAGATACTGATTTATTCGGTTTTACTTCCCATCAGCTTGCTTGTCCTGCCCCATCTCATCGGCTTAATGCTCCCTCAAACACGCCGACTCAGCAAAACAACCATATTCGAAGCACCGATAGACCGTGTCTACCAAACCATTACCGACAATCAACATTGGCAATACCGCTCTTCTTTGGACAATTTACAAATTGTCAGCCAAAAAAAGACGAAAAAATAACCGCTCGAAAGCGGTTAGATTTTATAGTGTGGTGGACGGAGAGTCTTGAACTGAATATATAATATATTGTTTTTATTTAATTAAATTTTTAATAGATTCCAAAATACCGTAAAAAAAATACCGTAAATTTGTCAAAGTCAAAATTTTTCAGGGGCGTTTTGTGGTATTTCTGCCAAGCTGTGAAATATGGTCGGATTGTAACACCAGCAATCACGCGCCGTCTTGTGGGCTGGTGTTTGCCCTATTTTTCCAGCCGTCCGATATTGCCTTTCGGGCGGCTTTTGTGTGTATCGGCTCTGTCGGTCATGCGCCCAAACAAAAAAAGCGTATATAGATAAAAAAGTAGTGGTTACCGTGGTTACCGTGGTTACCGGTCTGCCAACGCCTTATAAATCGGGGCTTTCACGGTAACCACTTAAATATCTTTACATGGTTACCGCTGGTTACCGCTATTTGATTTGGGGTATAAGTACATGAAAATAAAAGGGTAACCACTAGTAACCACTCGGTAACCTGTTAAATTAATGTAGGTGGTTACCGTTTTTCTTTGTTTTTATATTGATATTCATATAGTTATAAATGTTAAGTTTTGTGGTAACCACGGTAACCACTATATTTCTCGCGCGCATAGGGTTTTATTTACGCGCGTATTGTTCCGAAAACTCTTGATTCCCCGCCTATCTGTTTTTTGGTCATGGCGGAAATAGGGCGTAATTGTGCTGTAAGCGCGTTTTACCGTTTGGGTATGGATTGGTATCGGGCAGGGGCTGAATAGCCCTAATTTTCGAGAATTTGGGGCTTGCTGTTGATTTTATGGCGTATCGAATGATTTGCCTGAAGCAATGGGCGCAAAAAAGCCCGCCTGTATCGGTCATGGCGGGCTGTCTTTCGGTCATTCGTCAATATCGGGCGGGGCTTCTCCCATCAAAACATAGAATCGGCTTGCACTGCCGTTGCGTTTGCGCTGGTGTTGCCATCTGCCGTTATCGGCTTTTTTTAACCATTCGTGATTATGTAGGACTTCACACGCTTTGCGCGGGCTATATCCCTTACAGACTTCATTTTCAAAGGTTACGGGGACTATCCAATATTCATCTATGCTTCCCTCCTGTTTCCGATAACCTGCGTGATTTTGGTTTGTGGTTTGGGCGTTCCAGTCTGAAAAGCGCATTGACAGTGCGTTAACGTCCATAAAAGCGATTACTTGCTCAATGATTCGGCGGTCTTCGCGGTTTCCTGTGCCGTTTTCTTCAAGCCATTCATTGAAACACTGCCTAATTCCTGCTTCTCCTGCTCCTTGTCTCATGCCGGTAATAGGGGCGGCATATTCCAAGACGGCGGCCAAGAGGGCAAAGCGGCGGGCAATTCTTCGCGCCTGTCCTTCCATTGGTGGCAAGGTTTCAAGGAATTGGTCGCGGCGGGCTTCTACGGCTTGGGCGGCGGCTTCTTTTCCGTCTTTGAGGATTTGGCGGATAAGGGCGCGGCCTGCTGTTCCTCGCTGCTTGGCTGTGGCTTGGTTGATATGCTCCGACAGTTTCGCGCCATCTGTGAAGCCGTGCAACGTGTCGTAAGTGCCGTATCTTGCCTCTGCCTGTATGTCAGGTAACCTAACATGATTACCGGCTTTCCATTGGGCGCGGTCTCCTATCAGGCTTTCGGGGTTTATTTCGCCGGTTGAAAGTATCAGATTGCGCCATGTTTTCTGCCTACGGTTGCCGCCATCTTTCGCCCCTTGTGTTTTTGATACGCCGTTGATTACGCTATAAACCATTTGCGGGATTTTTCGCGGGTCGGCTGATTGGCCGATTTCATCTAACACCAGCAAGCCATCATTACGGGCTAAAGCTAAATTCTGCAAACCAAGCGGGGTGGCATCCCAATTTCCTTTAGTGGTTTCAGGGTCTCCCCATACGCTCAAGGCAAGCCGCGCGGCGGTTGTTTTGCCTTTTGAGGAATCGCCCGCCAAATGGAAACCGCCTCCCTCTTCGTTCAAAAGTGCCAAGAATGGCGCGGCCATGCTTAAACCTAAAGCAAGGCATAGGCGGCTATTGTTCTCTGCGTATCGCGCGGCCTGCTCCTGCCATTCCTTGAGGCTGCCTTTTTCTGTGTAACCGTCTTTTTGGCTGGTGTCTCCGTTGTATAGAATGTTTGCGCCGTCTGCGTTAACGGCTTCCCCGCCTGCCAGTATGTAGGCTTCCCCGTTCCACCCGGCGCGGTCGGTAATGGTAAAGGCTATCGGGCTTCCCTCTTTCTGCAAATAGTCTGCCAGTCTTTCCCTTTTTGCCCGTCCGCTCATGATGACTAGGCCAAAATTCTGCAAACGCTGCCAGCCTTGAACTGTGCCGATTTCTGCTTGTGGCAGGGCGGCGGTCTTTTGTTGGCGTGTGATTTTGTCTTTAAACTTGATAATCCGATAATACGCGCCGTCATTGTCTTGCCCTGTGCCTATGATGTCGATAGGGTCGGAAAGCAATAGCGGCTCTGATTCGATAATATCGCCGTCTTTGTCGGTTCTAACGTTTACCCACCATACGCCCCGATTGTCGATTTCAAAGTGAGGGCGCGGGCGGAATGGCTCGATATTTTCAAGGTTGTAGTCGTTGGTGCTTTCCTGCTTCGCTGTTTCGGTATTTTTCATGCTGTCTGTCCTCCGAAATGATTGTCTGATTGCTTCTTCTCGTTCAGTTCGTCCAGTGCGTCATAGCCTGGCGTTTTGCTTTGCCATATGCTCGCCTTGATTCCCTGCTTAATGGCTCGCATTGCCAAGTCATAAGCGGCTCTGTAACCAACAGGGCGGGGCGTGTCGTTATCGGCAATAATTGCAATTTCTTTTATACCGTTCAGAAAGTGAAAATTTGCCAAGCTGTTTGCGCTCAAGGCCGCGCATAAGCCCCAATCGTAAGCCTTGCATAATTCACGGGCGGCAAGGGCGGTTTCTATGCCCTCTGCAATGACAAGACGGCCATTTTCAGGAATCGGGAACAAGTGGACGGCTTGCCCCGATATGCTGCCTTGCTTACGGTTTCGCATTTTCTTGGCCGGTAATGCCTCGCCCGTTTCAGGGTGTTTGATTGCCAGTTTCTGATAGCGTGGGGCGTGTAGTCCGTCCTCTCCGCATGGCTTGTCATAGATCGCCTGCAAATAGGTTAGGTGTAAGCCTTGTAGCTCTTCGTCCATGTCGCGGATAGCACAAACCATACAGGGGAAACTACCAAGCAGAAGCGGCTTATCTTCGCCTGTTGTCCAATAGTCTTTTTCAGGTAGGAAACGGACGTTTTCGGGCAAATGCGCCATCTCCAAGCCGCGTGATTTCAGATACTGGATAACAGGGGGATCGGGGCGGATAGGCTCTGTGCTTCTCCATAATGCCGCCAGTTTCTCGATTTGGTCTTTTTCGGGGCGTGGCTGCGCTTGTAGGCGTGTTGGCGGTATCGGCAAAGGGTCTGCATTGTCCATGCCTAAAACGCCTGAAACCTGCTTTAAGGCCGTCTGAAAGTCGCATTGCAAATAGTGCATTACCAAGCCGAAACCATCGCCCGCGCCGTTGTTGTAATGGCTGCAAATGAATGTGCCGTTTCCGTCCTTGTCGTCATATCTGAAACGGTCTTTCCCTCCACACGCGGGGCAGGGCTGGTGTTTATCGCGTAAAAACTTAGGGTCTATGCCGATAGCGGCGTGAATTTCCGGCCAGCGGTATTGCGCGGCTGTTTTAATGTCTTGATATGTTGGTTTCATTGCTCTGCCTCCTCTGATACTGGTTCTAAAACAATTCCGGCGGTCGGGTCTGTTTCCCATATCGCGGGCGTTTCCTGCTCTAGTTGCTCCGTGTCGGCGTGGGCGGGCTGGTTACAGGCTCGGACTACCAAAGCCAAAAGCAACACCCCAAACACCAGCAAAGCGCGGTTTAAATACCGGCGGAAACGGTCGGATTTATTGGTCTGTTTCATGGTTTTATCCTTTGCTCTGCCTCCAGTGTTTCAAAACATGAATCTAATAAAATCAATTAGTTATGAAAACACTAGGGCGAAGTTTGCCCTATGCCGTCTGAAATAGGCGGCATAAAGGCGGGTAGATGTCAGGGAATAAGAGGGCTTAATCTGCTTTGGTTACGCTGTAAGTAGCCCATTCTTTCAGGCCGTCTGAAAGCCCAAGCAGGGCGGAAACCTGATTTACAGATTCCGTAAAGCTGTAACCAAACACCAACGTCAGCAGGTCAAAACCGCTGCCGCCTTTGGGGGTGCATTGGTTGCAGATGTAGCCGCCGCCGTCTGAATCGTCAGGGCGCGGGGACGGGGTCAGTTTGAATGTATCCCGCAAGCTCGGATGACAAATCGAAAGATTCCAAGTTTTCCGCATGGGGGACTAGGGTTTGAATGACTGTGGCAAGGCGCGCCGCGCTTCCGCTCGCACTTATGGGGGAGTTGCGGACGGAATGGGCGGCCATGTTGTCGCAAATGGTGTCGATGATTGCGCTCGTATTGGCGATAAATTCGCCGCCGTAGTACAGCGCGTCCATAATGCGGTTTGCCAGCTCTAAAGGGATAGTTACCGTTTGGGCTTGATTTTGAATGGTTTGGATTTGGGTAGAAATGGAAGATTGCATTTGAAATGCTCCTAGTTAAATTGAGATTTGAGAAATGCCCGAAATAAGGGGGCGGTGCTCTCTCCTGTAACTAGTCAGGCGTGGACGTTGCCGTTACCACACACCGCCATAAACTTTGATATGCCGTCCAAAGCCTGTGAATAGGCCTCAAACGCCATAAGAGAAAATGGCGATAAAAAATCAGCGTTTACCCTGCTGATTTGGGCTAGTTAATTTAAGAGAGAAACTTAATTCTGCTTCCCAAAGCTCAATCTGTCAAATAGTTTTTTACAGGATTGGGCGATTTAACATTAGATTTTGTCCAGTGCTGTAATAAGCAATACGGCAAAATAAACCTTGTCAGGGTCTTTACCCGTAACGGCGGCTATATCTGCAAGTGTTACCGCCTCCCATTTGCCCCCATGTGTCTCACTGGCTAAATCCAAGATTGCTTTCTTCTCTTCTTCTGTGAGTGAATCAAAAATGGGGTCAATACGGCTTTGCGGCTTTTCCTGTATTTCCGCCTCTGCCTTGATTTCCGCCTTATCCACCAATAAGCCAAGCATTTTGGCCTTGCCCATCGTGGCCGATACTGCCGCGCTGCTTTGCGGTGTAGGGGCTGCCAGTGCCGCCGCCCGTGCCTGCTCCAGTTCGTGTAACAGGTCATCAACCGTTACCGCGTGGCGTTGCCGTGCCTCTGCCTTGAGGTCGTCTACCATCGCAGAAATATCGGGGGCTTGTAGCAGCTTATAGGCTTCATTCGTTACCGTTTCGGGCTTCATGTTGTCGGTGTTGTAGGCTTGCCGGTATGCTTCGCTTGCATTGCCCGTTTCCACATACAGGCGGGCAAACTGTTCTTGCTTTGGTGTCATGACTTACTCCTTTCCGACACCAGCAAAGAAAACCGCCCGCATTTCACGGTCTCCCCGAATTGGTTTTGCACTTCTTCCATCACGGTTATGATTTCATGCCCCGCCCTGCGAAGCTCCATAATGCGTGTGTTATAGCTAAGTATGCCCATCTGTGCCAGCTCCCATGATGTAACGCTCCCTTTTCTCAATCGGTTTAAAATGCGCTCTCTTTGGCTTGGCGTTTTGGGCTTGCTGTTGATATAATCAGTTTTCATCAGATTTTTTCCTCCGTGCCGTCTGAATAGCCCTCTATTCAGGCGGTTTTATTTTGTCTAAAGGGATAGATTCCCGCTGATTCTTCGCGCGCGCGCGCGTATTGGTAAGAAAACTCCTATTCTTTACGCTTGGCGGCCAGTTGGCCGATATACTCCTCAATCTCACTGGAAAGCCAGCCGGTAATATTTTCAGAAAGTTTAATAGGCTTAGGAAAATCAGGGCGGTGATGGCGGCTCTTAGGGTTTACCCAATTCCAGATAGTCGCTCGTGAAACGCCCATAACGCGGGCGGTATCGTTTACTCTTAATACAGTGTTATTCATTGGTTGCCTTTCTTAGTCTGGGTTATATGACAGGCAAAATAATAGCCGCCTCTGTGGGCGGCTTCAGTACAATTAGACTTTTCCAAGTTTAATTAGACTTTTTCAGCTTGTTTGCTTCTGCAAATTTGGCTTTCAGATTGGCTTCAGATAATCCATAACCTTCTGCTTCATTTGCCAAATATTCGATAATTCCAGCTTGGTTCTTATAGACTCCTTTGTCAATTAGCGCATCTTTCAGGGCTGATATGATGTTGAGTAACGATTTTTTATCATTTACTTCTTTTGCTTTCTTACCTTTAATTCTATATACCAATTCCTGATGCAGTATGGTTAAATCATCTTGCAAAATGCATAAATCTTGCCTTTTTACTCTGATCACATTTCCAGGTTTGTCTATTTCTTCTCGTTTTGTTGGTTCGTCCTCTGATGAAATAAATAGCTTTCCTACTAACTCATTCGGAATGAGACAATACGTTAACGTTTCAAGATCTTTCCACTCAGAAGAAGATTCCGCATAGATTTTTATCAGTTCTCCATTAATATCCATAGCGGCTAATTTCTCTACATGCTTTTTTTCTATATATTCCGCTCCTCCTTGGAACACCATCGCATCAAATTCTGTTATAGGAATGAAGTCTCCTCCATGTATTAAGGCTTCGGGTAATTCCGCATATTTCCCTTTTTCTTCTTCGTCATACATCAAATCATAAAACGGTCTCTTTACAAAAGAATAACTACGTCCAATCCCATTTATATATAACTCAACCAAACCAATAGACGCATAATGTATTAGGTCATTTGCTGTATAGGTATCGTTAAACTCCCTACCTAACTTTTCTGCTGCTTCTTCAAGCGTGTAATACAGTCTCCAAGCCATGTTAAATATCCTTTGCAATTTCAAAAGGGTTTAGAAGTTTCACGCCTCTATGCTCAAATCTACCGGCCGCCGTTTCGCCGGTCTCAAGCTCTATGTTTCCTACGTCCAAGCGGTCAAACGAAAGCAAAACATCTAATACACTGTATTTCATAGGGTTATCTTCTTTCTTGTATAAATGGTAACCAATGGTAACCAGTTGGTAACCAGTAAATTTACGTTAACTGGTTACCGCTTTTTCTTT
>ERZ772935.906-NODE-906-length-11552-cov-5.813517_pt1 | contig 11552 bp, 10 predicted proteins | sample MGYA00511683_ERZ772935 | MGnify/ENA primary metagenome ERZ772935 (study PRJEB29015, sample SAMEA2738086) | human oral metagenome | biome: human oral; feature: human-associated habitat; material: saliva | place: China | collected 2228 ...
AGGGTTTATAGATTTCTAAATTTGGGGCAGATAACATACGGGTATCCAAATGAAAATAAAGTTTGGAAAGGCTTAAATAAGACCTCGATTTTTCGTAATATAGTCGCAATACTTAAATTTCTAATTAGCATCCCTGTGCTCACTTCTCTTGCCCTTTCCTGTATCTCATTGTGTATTTTTAGTTTCTCTAATCTGCCGATGGATAGGATTCAAGACCTGATGGTTCAATTATTGAATATTAGGGTTGACCTTCTGGATTTAGCCTCAAAGTTACCGTTGGTTGTCACATTACTGGCCCTAGTGCCAACAGTCTTCTTCTTCTATTTTTATAGTCAGAAACGCGACGTTCGAAAGATTATTGATAAAGAAAGAAATAAGTATCTAGAGGAATCAGTATTGTTGTATGAAAAATTGATGCTGTGGATTGATAAAAATTTGTACGATATATCAAATAATTATGATTATGTTGTGAGGGTTCAAAAATCAATTGTTTCCTCAAGGATGAAGAAAAGCGTTTCTACTTACTCTTTATCGACAGGTAACACTCATCTTTTTATGAAAAAAAGTGATAATTTTCAATTTATTGACTTGCCTGGTGTTAGTGATTTTACTCAAATTGTTAGTGAGCTATTGAGCGATAAATTGCATAGATATTCTAGGATGCTTGCTTGTAGGGATTACGATCTGTGGGAGCTCTATTGGAACCTGTTGTCGCTAAAGGATTCCAAGAGAGTTCATTGGTCGTTCTATACACGTTCTGGAGTTGAAGATTATATTTCTGCAATGACTGAATTGCCGCATGATATTGATAAAGAAATATTTGAAGAGGAGCGTAAGTATGAGTCCTCTATCTTGGCAAGTGATATATATAAAAAGCTTGAACTGTTGTACTCGTTAAAGCGGGGAAGCGACGCCATTAGGAAGTATCTTTACTCGTCAAGAATGGAGAAAGTTCTCGTGAGGGTTCTTCAAAAGGAAAAGCAATGAGTCATTTAACTGGGCGGAAAAGTCGTTCATGCCTATAGGTGAATATAACCTGGCCTTTTAGAGGGGTTACGTAAAAAGCGGTGGCGTCTCGGGCGGTTGTGTCCGAGGCGCCACCGCTTTTTCGTGTCGTCTGACAAATGTGAAATTTCTAGCCCCGCGCCGCGAGAATGCCCGCCACGTACGCCGCCTGACCTACGTGCTGTGCCGCGTCGTCAATCATGCTGACCAGGCGCACACCGCGAATCACCGCCGGAGTCCACGAGCGGTCAATAATCTCGCTCAAATCAGCCTCGCTCAGCGTCTGCGCGTAGTCGGCGAGCGCCTCGCCGGTTGCCACAAGGTACTCCACCATCAGCGCAGAGTCTTCAACCACGATGGAGCGTGCCTGCTCAGCAGTGTGGCCGTAGCCCATGGTGTCGCCGAGCTCGCCCAGATTAAAACGTTCCCTGAACCCCTGAGTCTCCCAGACCTGCGGGTGACCGCTGAGGGCGGAGAGTTGCATGTCCATCTGTCGTCCGGCGTGCCAGAGGAGCCAGGCGATAGAGTTCGGGTGCCCGCCCGGATGCGCGTTCAACGCCTCCGCTGATAGCCCCTTGATGGCTACGGCAGCTTCGATGCCGGGGCGGCTGGCGGCGTCGCGCAGAATATCGTGGGTTTTCATGGAATCCTCCTGAATTTGCTGGCTTCCTTTAGGTTGGCTTCTTGTAGGGAGCCGGGTAGTTTCAGTCTACGCCCGAGCGGGCTGAGGGGCGGCTGTGGAAGGAGGGAAGGGCCTTTGTGTTTATGGCGCACGTCGTAGATATAAAACTTGACGGTGTAAGTTTTTACTGTCATAGTTGTACTTGTATCCGATACGGATACAACTAAGATATGCGGCAAACACCCAGGAGGGGACATGGACACCAAATTCTCGGTAGCGCTACACGTCCTAACGATGATTAGTGAAAGCGAAAAAACGCTCAGCTCCGAGGACCTCGCGCGTAGCGTCGGCACCAACGCCAGCTACATTCGCAAAATCATCACCCTCCTCAAAAAGGCAGACATCCTCAGCTCCCAGCGCGGCAAACCCGGCTACCAGCTCACCCGCCCGGTAGAGAACATTAGCCTCCTCGACATCTACCTTGCCGTCCAGGAAAGCCACAGTATCAACCTCTTCCACACGCACCACAACGTGAACGAAGAATGCCCGGTCGGCGCCCACATCCTCCAGGCGGTCAACCCCATCTTCAAGGAAACCCAGCGGCACCTGGAGCAAGACCTCGCACAGCAAAGCCTGCGGAACGTCATCACGAACCTCTACACCGCGGCAGGAAAAACCCCTCCCGCATAACCGGCTCAAACACGGCTAAACCCGGCACCAGAACTTACCGAATAACACCACACCCGAAAGGACACCCCATGAAGGCAGCACAGATCGTTTCTTACAACAAGAACAACATCGCCCTCACCGTCACCGACGTACCCGCACCCCGCCCCGGCGCACAGCAGGTACTGGTCAAAGTCAGCACCGCAGGCGTCAACCCCCTCGATAACATGATTTCCCGCGGTGAAGTCAAGCTCATCACCCCCTACGCCCTGCCCCAAATCGCAGGCAACGAAATTGTCGGCCGCGTAGAAGCCCTCGGCGAAGGCGTCACCTCCTTCAAGGTCGGCGAGCGCGTCTTCGCCCGCCTGCCGCTGAACAGCATCGGCGCTTTCGCAGAATACGTAGCCGTGGATGCGGCCGCCCTGGCTCGCGTACCCGAATACCTCAGCGACGAAGAAGCGGCGGGCGTTCCCCTGACCGCCCTGACCGTCATGCAGGCATTCGACCTGATGGGCGCCCAGCCCGGCAAGACCATCTTCATCTCCGGCGGTACCGGCGGTGTGGGTGCCATGGCAATTCCCCTGGCAAAGGCTAAGGGTCTGACCGTCATCACTAACGGTAGCGCCTCCGGTAAGGAGCGCGTGCTGGGTCTTGGCGCTGACCGCTTCATCGACTACAAGACCGAAAACTACGCTGAAACCCTCAGCGGTATCGACTACGTGCTCGACACCCTTGGCGGCGACGAGACTGAAAAGCAGATGAGCATCATGGCGCCCGGCGGTCAGCTCGTCTCCCTGCGCGGCATGCCCAACAAAGCATTCGCACAGCGTATGGGCATGCCCCTCTGGAAGCAGCTGCTCTTCGGCGCTGCAGGTCGCACCATGGACCGCAAGGCGCAGAAGTACGGCGTGACCTACCACTTCATCTTCGTCGAATCCAACGGCGCGCAGCTGCAACAGGTCGCTGACATCTTCGCTGAGCGTCAGATTAAGCCCTCCATCGACACTGTCTTCCCCTTCGAAGACGTCAACGCCGCCCTGGACAAGGTCGCTAACGGCCGCTCCAACGGCAAGACCGTCATCTCCTTCACCGCATAAGCGCCTCACTCAACGAAAAGAAGAATCGTGTCTTACCTCGAAACTCCCACCCGCCACATCGCCGTCAACAACCAGAAGATTGCCTACCGAGAACTCGGCGAAGGCAACTCGGACATTCCTCTGGTCATGCTCGTGCACCTCGCCGCCACCATGGACGACTGGGACCCCAAGCTGCTTGACCTGCTCACTGAGCGCCAGCACGTAATCGTGATGGATCTGCCCGGCGTGGGTTCCAGCGAAGGCTCTGTCGCAACCACCATCCCCGGTATGGCTCACCAGGCAGCAGAAATTATTCAGGCCCTCGGCTACCAAAAGGTCAACCTGCTGGGCCTGTCCATGGGCGGCATGATCGCCCAGGAAGTTGTACGCGCCTACCCCGCCCTCGTCAACCGTCTGGTGCTGGTCGGTACCGGCCCGCGCGGCGGCGCTGGAATCGATGCCGTCACCGGAACCACCTTCGGCTACATGGCGCGTGCAGCCCGCGAGAAGATCAGCCCCAAGCGCTACATCTTCTACACCCACGACGCACAGGGCGGTATTGAGGCGCAGCGCGTGCTGGACCGTATGGCATCCCGCACCGAGGCGCACCGCGGTGCCCCGATGAAGGTTGTCGGCTTCCTGCGTCAGCTGGTGGCTATCCGCCGCTGGGGCAAGCAGCCGCAGGACGATATGGCGTACATTGCCCAGCCCACCCTCATCGTCAACGGTGAAACCGACATGATGGTGCCCAGCGTCAACTCCTACGATATGCACCGCAAGGTTGCCCAGAGCGAGCTGAAGATGTACCACCGTTCCGGTCACGGTGCTCTCTTCCAGTACGCAGATGAGTTTGCTGAGGACCTGCTGAAGTTCCTGAGCTAGCACCCCGTACGAAGCCCCTACCGTCCTGTGCAGTGCGGTGGGGGCTTTGCTCATGCCCTGGCGGCGGTTGGGGCATGAATTGGGGTGCAAGAAAAATGTAGCGCACAGGAATAATGCTCATTTCTTTGCGTTGAATTCTGTGAAGACATCATCATCTAAATTTCACAGGAGAATATTATGACCACCCCCGCTCAGCTGCACTTTGACATGGTCGTCATCGGCTTCGGCAAGGGCGGCAAGACCCTCGCCGGCGCATACGCCAAGACCGGCAAGAACGTTGCCCTCATCGAACAGTCCACCGGCATGTACGGCGGCACCTGCATCAACATCGGTTGCGTACCCACCAAGGCGCTCGTGCACCGCGCCGACGAGTTCCGCGCCAGCGGCGAGCGCACCCTTGAAGAAGCAAACGCCGCCTACGAATCCGCCGTGGTCTTCCGTGACAAGCTGACCGGCATGATGCGCGCCAAGAACCGCGAGATCCTGCTCTCCAACGAGACCGCCAAGCTCATTGACGGTCACGCACGTTTCATCTCCGACACCGAGGTTGAGGTCACTGCGGGCGAAGACATCCTGCGCGTTACCGCCGACTACTTCATCATCAACACCGGTGCCGTGTCGGTGATCCCGCCGATTGAGGGTATCCGCGAATCTGAGCGTGTGCTCACCTCCACCGAGCTGCAGAAGCTCACCCCGCGCCCCAAGCGTCTGGGCATTATCGGTGGCGGCCCCATCGGTGTTGAGTTCGCCGGTATTTTCTCCTCCTACGGCACTGAGGTGACCATTCTGGACGGTGCACCCGCCCTCTTCGGCCGCTACGACGAGGACATTGCCCAGGTTGCCCGCGAGATCATCGCAGACCAGGACATTGCCGCTCATACCGGTGTGCGCGTGCAGTCCTTCAAGGACGGCGCTGACTCGGTGACCGTGACCTACCTCGATTCCGAGGGCGCTACCCGGGAACTGGAGGTGGACTACGTGATGGTTGCGACCGGCCGCAAGCCCGCCACCGAGGGTCTGGGCCTGGAGAACACCAGCATCGAAACCACCGACCGCGGCGCAATTGTTGTGGATGAGCACCTGCGCAGCACCGTGCCGAATATTTTCGCGCTCGGTGACGTGAACGGCGGCCCGCAGTTCACCTACATCTCCATGGATGACTACCGCGTGGTGCTCTCTCAGCTGGTTGGTGACGGTTCCCGCTCCACTAAGGACCGTAAGGCTGTGGCTTCGACTATTTACATGAACCCGCCGCTGTCTTCCGTGGGTCTGACTGAGCGTGAGGCAATCGAGGCTGGCCACAAGGTGAAGGTCGCTTCGAAGCTGGTTGCCGCGGTTGCCGCGATGCCGCGTGCGAAGACCCAGGAGAACCCGCGCGGCATCATGAAGTTCGTGATTGACGCGCAGAGCGACCAGATTCTGGGCGCCCAGCTGCTGGTCATCGAGTCTATGGAGGTTATTAACCTGGTGGCTCTGGCGATGCGCCACGGCATTACCGCTTCGCAGCTGCGCGATGAGATTTACACTCACCCCTCGATCACTGAGGGTCTGAATGAGGTTCTTGCCGTCGCGGTGCCCGTGAACTAGTTGAACTAGAATCGCGCCCGAATTCGCGGTTCATATAGCGTTTCTGCTGGTCAGAATGCTTCCCTGCCCGTTCCGCCCGTTGCGCTGTCAACGGGGGTGCGGGTGGGGAAGCATTTTTGTTAAAGTTCAGATATACCTTGTAGCTAAGTATGCCCTAAGATGGTTATGAGATAAGCGCAAGCTCACTGTGTGGGTGGTCGGTGCGAGGGGCTCGGAGGAGAGCACTCACTCGCTACAACGCCCACCGCAGTGCACCGCCTGCGCTGCGCATACAACCCATAGGCACAAACCGGGAGAATCATGGCACTGCCCAAAATCAAGCCCTACACCTACGTTGACCGTGAACACAGCAACCGCGTGAGCTGGCCTGTGGACCCCTCCCGAGCTGTACTGCTTGTGCACGACATGCAGGTACACTTCGTTCAGGCTTTCGAAGGCGCTGACCTGGGGGAGGGCAACGCCAACCCGGACGCTCAGATTAACGTCGCCATTCAGAATCTGCGCCGCCTCATTGACGCCGCCCACGCCGCCGGTATTCCCGTCTACTACACCGCGCAGCCGCCGCGCCAGAACCCCGAAGACCGCCGGCTGCTCATCGACTTCTGGGGCGACGGCCTGCAGAATGACGAGTCCGCCCGCGTGCTCGACGCACTTGCACCCACCGACCGCGACACCGTGCTGACCAAGTGGCGCTACTCCGCGTTCGTGCGCAGCCCCTTCGAGGACCTGCTCAAGGAATCCGGCCGCGACCAGCTCATTATCGGCGGCGTGTACGCGCATATTGGCTGCCTGACCACCGCTCTGGAGGCGTTCATGCGTGACGTTCAGCCGTTCATGGTTGCCGATGCGCTCGCCGACTTCTCGGAGGAGGAGCACCGCCTGGCGTGCGAGTACGCTTCGGGTCGTTGCGCCCGCGTGCTGAACACCGCCGATGTGCTCGCCGACCTGCAGGCCGCTGAGGAGGCGCGCGCATGAGCTGGGTGATTGTGACCGGTGCGAATGGCGGTATTGGTGAGGCAACCGTCCACCAGCTCATTAAGAACGGTTATTCGGTATTTGCGGCGGACCTTGCGGAGCAGCCCATTGCCTCCTTCGGTACCTACGGGGACGCTATCTTCCGCTACCGCGCCGTAGACGTCACGAGCGAAGAGTCCGTCACCGCCCTCGCCAACGCCGTAGCGGCGCTCGAGGAACCCATCACCGGCGCGGTACTCGCCGCGGGCATCGCCCACAGCCAGCCACTACTGGAAACCAGCTTCGACACCTGGAAGCGCCTGCACGCGGTCAACTCCGACGGCGTGTTCCTGTGCCTGCGCGAATTCGCGCGCATCATGATTGACCAGCAGGAAACCGACCCGACGAACAGCCGCTCCCTGGTGACGGTCGCCTCCAACGCGGCGCGTGTGCCCCGCGCGGAGTTTGGCGCCTACGGTGCATCCAAGGCGTCGGCGGCGCGCGTGAGTTCCAGCTTCGGTCTGCAACTTGCCGCGCACGGTATTCGCGTGAACTCGGTCTGCCCCGGCACCACCCGAACCCCCATGGTGACTGACGCCTGGGAGGGGGAGGACCGCTCCGCCCTGCCGGTTGCCGGTAACCCGCAGACCTTCCGCCTGGGTATTCCGCTGGGCCGCATTGCCGACCCGGAGGATATCGCTTCGGTGAACGCTTTCCTCATTTCGGAGGCGGCACGCCACATCACCATGCAGGAGATTGTCGCCGACGGCGGCGCGACCCTCTAGCGGCACCGACGCACCCCACTGTACCCACGCACCCCAATATATCTACGCCCGGACTGTACTCTATGTACTTCCGGCGCGAACCCACACACCACTGATAGAAGTACGATGACGAACCTTCCCGACTTTATCTTTGCCACCGGCACCCGCGTCCTGCGCGCTTCCGGTGCGATGACCCCTGTCACCTTCGATAATGCCTTGGACGAGGCGAAACGTGCCGGTAGCGCCGTCGTGGGTCTGATTCCTTTTGACCCCGATATGCCCGCTTACCTCTTCGTGCCCGAACGCCTGGAGGAGCATCAGGTGCCGGTCCCCGAGCAGACCGTGGAACTTGCTGAGCCGGTATCGGTCACCGGTCGGCAGAACGACCGGTTCCGTGCCGCCGTGGCAACCGCCGTGGAGCGCATGAAGGCCGGTGAGCTGAGCAAGATCGTGCTTTCGCGTGTGCTCACCGCCCGCTACGCACCCGGCGCCCTCAACCTGCAGGCGCTGTACAACAACCTGCGCGCCCAGCAGCGTTCCGCCTTCAACTTTGCGGTGCGCCTGCCCGACGGCGAGCGCGGCATGAGCGGAAGCTACCTGATGGGCGCCTCCCCGGAGTTGGTGTTCCGCACCGAGGGCCGCGCCTTCAAGACCCACCCGCTTGCCGGTAGCGCCCCGCGCATTGCCGAGCCCGGTAGCGCCGAGGACGAGGCGATTCGCGACCGCCTGTTCGCCTCACCGAAGGACCGCCACGAGCACGCCTACGTCATCAACGATATCGCCGAGCGCCTGGCACCCATCGCCGAGGAGCTGAACGTGCCGCAGGTGCCCTCGCTGCTGAAGACCCCGCAGCTTTGGCACCTGGCGACCCCCATCGACGGCGTGCTGAAGGATGGTTTGACCTGCCTGGACGGTGCCCGCGCGATTCACCCGACCCCCGCGATTTGTGGTGCACCCACCGAGAAGGCTCTGCAGCTGATTCGTGAGCTGGAGTCTTTTGAGCGCCGCTACTTTGGCGGTCTGGTCGGTTACATGGACGCCGAGGGTAATGGCGAGTGGGCGCTGGTGCTGCGTTGCGCCCAGGTCAGCCCGGATGAGGCGGTGCTGTACGCCGGCGCCGGTATTGTGGCTGAGTCCGACCCGGAGCTGGAACACACGGAGACCGGTACGAAGCTCGGTAGCTTTGGCCGTGCACTGGGTGTGGATACGCTGGGCGAAGATACGCCCTAAGACTCTGTCTTGAACGCCTAGACGAGGCAGAATAAAACGGCTGAATAAAACAGCAGAATAAAACGACTGAACGCGCTCGCCGTCGTGGCGGGCGCGTTCAGTCGTTGTTGTTATGAGGGATTGAGCCTGGCTAATCGGTGAGCAGGCGCTTGAGCTCCAGAGGAGTGGCCACGGGCAGAAGCTGAGCCTCAACCTGCGCGGGCTCGCCCCCGGCCGGGTTCTCCACCGCCAGGGCGATGAGCATCTTCTGCGCGTGCTCGGGGTTCTCTGCGTCGGGCAGTGCCACGGGTACCCACTGCAGGCTAAAGCTTCGCTCGATAGCTTCGCCGCCCTGATTACCGCCCTTATCACCACCATGGGGTGCGCTAAAGGTCGCACGGGCGGCCAACCTGTCCTGAGTTAGTACACGCAGGGCGGTCGGCTCGGGAATATCGCTGTCCAGAAGGTCGCCCGGAACCTCCTCGTTCATAGCGAGTTCGAGCGCATCCAGCAGCTCATCGGTGATCTGCACCCGAACCAGGGAGGGAACCACGCTCAGGCCGTGGCCGGTTGCCTTGAGCACCGCCTCCTTAGCGGTCCACAGCGCCACCGAGAGCAGGTGCAGTACGGGTGCGGGGCGTTCCTGCGCCACCCGCTCATAGAACGTACGTTCTTCATTGGAGAGCGCCAGGCGCGCAAAACCGGAAAACAGGCGCGCATCCAGGGTCTCAACATCCACGCCGAGCACCGCCGAGGAGTTACGGCTAAAAGCACCCACCACCAGCGGATTCACCTGCGACATATTGAAATTCACGCCCGCAATACGCGGCTTACCGTGCTTCTTACCGCTGGTGCACAGGGTGCAGGAACGATCCACCTCAATCTCAGAAGCGGCGCTCGACGGCACATCCAGCCGTGCCGCCGCCATGGCACGCATGAGTGCCTGAGTGCTCAGGTAGCTGACCGCCGCCGTGGAGGTCGGCAACTGCGCCGCGTGCTGCTGCTCGGCAAGACCCAGGTAGCTCAACCAGCTAAAACGCAGGGAACCGTACATCGTACGGGTGGGAAGAGCGAAAATCTGCACGCGCTCGCTCGGACGGGCGGAAGGGCGCTCCGGGCGCTGTGCGCTGGGTGTTTCGGGGGCAGAATAGCTCATAGGTTTAGTGTACCCGCCCGGCATTACGGCAATTCGCGTTGCGAGGCTCCTTGAGGTTATCCACAGCGCTGACCGCGCGCTACGCACCCTCGCCGCCGGTGCGGTAAAGTCATCACAGACATCATTACGGACAGCCGCCCGCACAACAGAGGGGCGGCACAGAAAGAAGGTACCGTGAACAGCACGCAAGAGATCATTGCCGCCGCAGACGGCTCGGCGCTGGGCAACCCCGGACCGGCGGGCTGGGCATGGTATATCGACGACGACCACTGGGCGAGCGGGGGCTGGGCGCACGGCACCAACAACATGGGTGAGCTCAAGGCTGTTCTGGACCTGTTCGAGGCGACCGCATCCCGCCCGGAGGCGAAGCTGCGCGTGTACTGCGATAGCCAGTACGTCATTAACTCGCTGACCAAGTGGATGCCCGGCTGGAAGAAGAAGGGCTGGAAGAAGTCTGACGGCAAGCCCGTGCTCAACCGCGACCTTCTGGAGGCGCTGGATCGGGCACTGACCGGCCGCGACTACGAGTTCATTTGGGTGAAGGGCCACGCCGGTCACGAGCTCAACGAGAAGGCGGACTCCCTGGCGAATGGTGCCGCGCGTGCCTACCAGGAGGGTCGTGAGCCCGCGCACGGCCCCGGCTTCGGTGCCTCTGCTGAACCCGCTACTGCGGCTGTTGAGGTTCCGGCTGTTGATGCCCCGATCGTGAACGCTCCGGCCGCAGAACCTACACTTTCTGAGTCTTCCGCGGACGCCCACCTGCCCGTGCAGGAATTCACCGCAGCCGAGATTGAGAACGCCCAGCGCGGCGTGGAGAGCCTGCGCCTGTCCGGCCTGCTGCGCCCCGCCTCCGCCGTGAACGCCCCCGACCCGGAGGCGGTCCGCACCCGCAAGGAGCAGCTGGCGCTCGCGGCAGAGCGCGCCGCCGAGCGTGACGCAAAGGCACTGGCGCGCCAGCAGGAGACCGCTCAGCAGGCATCCGGTGCCGCCCAGTCGGAAGAAGAGGATGACCTGACCGGTCTGGAAGAGTTTGCGGGCCTGGACCCGAACGATGTTGACCCGGCGGAACTTCTGGGCGAGACGGAAGAGCAGGCGATAGAGCCCGTTCAGGATGCTCCGGCTCAGCCCGCTGAGCCTGTGCCCGCTGCTCCCGCCGCGCCTGCCCCGAACCTCGATACTCTGAGCCCCGAGGAAGCCGCCGCCGCAGAACAGCTACTCGAAAGCCGTGGTTCCGTCATGGAGGCGGCGCAGCTGGAATCCATGCTGCACGAGCGTCTGGTGTGGGTGACCGCCACCGGCAAGTCGGTATCCCGCTCCTCGGTGCTGCAGTACCGCGAACGCGCCTTCACCCAGCAGGGTGCCCCGCTCAAGCAGGGTGTGCAGGTGCTGGATTCGTCCAGCGTGCTGGTCATGGCGGCGGTTGCGACCGCGCGCGGCCGCGTGAGCCGTTCGAGCATCTGGCATTACGACGCTGAACGCGGCCTGTGGCGTCTGCGTTTCCGCCAGGAAACCCCCGCCTCCTAAAACTCAGCTCCTAACGCTCAGCGCCTAAGGAATGGGCTTTTGAGCCTAAAGATTTCCATGCAATAAACCCCCGCCGCATCCTCACTTCCTCCTGCTCTGCTCCGGCC
>ERZ772935.908-NODE-908-length-11527-cov-13.341527_pt1 | contig 11527 bp, 11 predicted proteins | sample MGYA00511683_ERZ772935 | MGnify/ENA primary metagenome ERZ772935 (study PRJEB29015, sample SAMEA2738086) | human oral metagenome | biome: human oral; feature: human-associated habitat; material: saliva | place: China | collected 2228 ...
CGCAGGCGGCGTCGATAACCTGCGCCAAATGCTGGGGGTCAAAACCACCCTCCTTATAGGCGTTAAACACGTGCGTGCCGGCCACCGCCGCCCGCACCAAAACCTGCACCCCAGCAGCATGATAGGCGGGCAAAGCCAGCACCCAAATCCCCGGCCCAGCCAGGCGTTTATGGGTGGCGCGTGCCGACGCTACCAGCGCATCCATCGACACCCCCACCAGCTTGCCAGTGCCGGTAGTTGAGCCCGACGTACGCAGCACCATATCCACCCCCACACTGCGGCCACTAGCCCGGGCCGGGATCCGCCGCGCCAAATTCGCGGCCACCTCCCGCGTGTCCTCATGAGGTGCGATAGGCACAATAATTTCGCGGCTAGGGCGCAAATACTGTTTCGCCAGCGAACGGGCCTGGGCGCGGGCCACGTCAGCAGCGCTCAAACTACTGCGGCTGACCAGCCCTGGAGCGGAGGTTTGCGGCTTACGTAAATGCCCGCCCCTACCGACGACGTCGGAAGCGTCCGCAGACATGCGCCTAGCTAACAGCTGGGCGAACTCCTCAATTTGCGCTGCACTCTGGGTGCGCTGGATGCGAAAAAGGCTCACGCTTTCAATGGTATGACTACCAAGTCACAAAAATATGGTTAAGCTGCACTTATGCGGCTTTTCCTAATGGTATTCGTGATCGCCTTGGCGCTGTATGCCCTCATTGACTGTGTACGCACACCTGAGGAGGACATGCCTGCGCGTATGCCTAAACACCTGTGGATTACGCTGATTTTAATGTTCTCCACCATCATGCTTGGCCCCCTGGCCTGGATCATTACCTCCCGGGTAAGCGCCGCTGAGAAACGCGGCGGGCAGCTCAGTGGCGGGCTTTGGTCTGCGGAAAAAGGCGTAGATCTGCATCTGTCGCGCCACGCTTCCGCCCCGGCAGCTCCCGACGACGACCCTGACTTCCTGCGTAAATTAGATGAGCAGGTGCAAGCCGAAAAACGCCGTCGCCAACGCGAGCAGCTCCAACAAAACCGCTCCCAGCGCCCCCAGGCCAGCCCCAATCAGGCGGGCCGCGAACAGGCCGGCCAATCCACTAAGAACCCCGCAGAGCCCACTAGCGGCCCCCAGCCTAGCAAGCCCAAGGAGCCCGGCAGCGCCGCCCCAAGCAGCCGCGAAAAAGAGAACGAGCACCCCGAAAACTAAGGCCAGCTACTGAAACTAGGGCCAGTTACTGGTGTCCACCTCACGGTTGTAGGCACGCGCATGCAGAAACCAATCCCCCGGCAGCCAGCTACGACCCACCAACTGGGGATGCTCAGGCAAAAACAAAGCCGCCCAAATAACCATAACTAGCTCAGCCCACTGCCCACGCACCTTCAAACGCACGTTGCCCTGCTCATTGGTGGCCGCCAGCATCACTTCACCCACACCAGTTACCTGGCACTCGCGGATCTGCTGGTAACCAATGAACATCACGCCGTCAGGCGTGCCCAGGTAGATGCCGTGGGTGGATACGCTCAGGCGGGCGTTGGCCAGGTGGCGCCATTTTTCAACCGCGTCACGCTCGGCGCGGCGTTTGCGGCGCGAATTAACTACCGCCTGTCCCCCAAAGAATGCCGCCATCAACGCCAACCCGGCAGCCCCGCCAGCTAAAAAGAAGCCGCGCATAGGCTGATAGTTGCTGTTGTCACCGCGTTTAAAAGCCAGGATTTCCCCGTCGCAAGAACCCAGAATCACTTCGCCGCTGTGAGTGGGGCGAATCGGGTCAACTACTGGAGAGACCGGGTTGGGTTTAAAACCTGCCCGCACAGCGGTGAGCACCTGCGCGGTATTCCACCAAACATAGTCTTGGCCGGTCCAGGGACGTTGGGGTTGGGGGCGCGGTTGCAGGGTGCGGCTAGCAGCTGGCACTAACTCGCCGGGAGGCGTCGTAGCCCCCTGATCTTGGGGCTGCGGGTGCGGCGCCGCCTGGCTCACGCACGCCCCTCGCCGTCACCGATTTTCAGCCCGGCCACGCCGGTGCCGGGCACCATGTCTTCAGCTTCACGCAGCAGCGCATTCGCTGGCTCAGTGTAGGCCAAGCCCACCAGGGTGTTGTCTTCAAAAGTTAAAGAAGTCAGGGACGCTAAAGAGCATTGGCGTCGGCGCGGATCGTGTGCCAGGGGGCGCCCATGCAGGAACAGGCTCAGCGACCAGATCGGTAGCTGGTGTGAAACCAGTAGGGCCTCATGGCCGCGCGCCTGCACCAGGGCGCTACGCACAGCGGCGCTCATACGCGCCACCAGCTGGGTGTAGGGCTCACCCCAGGAGGGGCGTAGCGGGTTGATGTAGTAAGCCCAGTGTTCGGGGTGGGCTAGCACCCAACGGTTACGGTTTACGGCAACGCCCTCGAAGTGGTTTTCGGCCTCAAGTAGGCGCGCGTCAGTGCCAGCTTCAATACCAAAAGCGGCGGCGGTGGGGGCCCCCGATTCCACGGCCCGCTCTAGGGGCGAGGTGGTTACCACGGTGATATCTTTTCTGGTTTCCACTAGGTAATCTGCCACCATCTGGGCCATGGCATGGCCGCGAGGGGTCAGGTGGTAGCCAGGCATGCGCCCATAGAGGATGCCCTGGGGGTTATCTACCTCGCCATGACGCATGACGTGAATTGTTGTGCGCACCATAGCGGCAATTCTATGCCAGGGTCAGAGCCTCAGCACGTTTTAGCGTGTTGAGTCTGCGTCGGTAGTGATCTTTTCCAGCAGCTCAGTTAGTGTGGCCAGCTCACTTGGAGTGAAACGGTCGATTAGGTGGCGGCGCACCCCGTCAAGGTGAATGGGCGCGGTTTGAGCCAAAAACTCGTAGCCAGCCTTGGTTAGGTGGGCATAGACGCCGCGTCGATCCTTGGGACATGAGGAGCGCAATACGTAGCCGGCGCGTTCTAGCCGCCCTACCGTGTGGGTTAGGCGTGAGCGCGAGTAGGAGACTTGGTCAGCCAGTTGGCTCATGCGTACGCGCCCGGCTTCGCTTTCAAATAGGCGTACCAGGATCTCATACTCATACATGGAGATGGCGGCGGCCTCGTCTAGCTCGTGGTTTAGGCGCGCCGACACCAGTGTGCTGGCCCCTAAAAAGGCTCTCCAGGCCCGCATTTGCGACTCGGTTAGTAGGCGCTTGTCGCCCTGCCCGCAGCTGCTGGCATTGCTGGCTTCTTGCCCACAGCCGCTAGCTGGCTCGCTCACTGCCTTGGTGGCTTCTTGCCCACAGCCAACGACGGCGCCCGCTGCGGCCGTTTTAGGTGCAGCTCCCTGCCCGCAGCCGCCTGCAACACTAGAGCTAGCGGAAGCGGCGACGTCGTCGCCTATACCCATTGCATCCGAGATTGCACCAGTGCCGCAGCTGGAGGCCATGTTTAAAGCTCTCATTTCTTACTAGATTGTGCGGCCCAAGCAGCCAGCAAAACAAAGTAGTTCAATAATAAAGTAAATCGTGGCGTGAAGGTAGCTATTTAAATAAACGAAATGGCTGCCACCCTAGGGATAGCAGCCATCCAAGCGCTCACGCGCCAGGCGTCACTTCTTGTTACGACGCTGGTGGCGAGTCTTACGAAGCAGCTTGCGGTGCTTCTTCTTGGACATGCGCTTACGGCGCTTCTTAATAACAGATCCCATATGAGAACCTCACAGTCTTGCTAAGCGTGCCCAACGGCACCATGATCGGTTGCGGCCGGGCACACCGGCCACATACGTGACCAAATGAGTTTAACGCGTCTCAGGAGCCAAATGCAGCCGCGTCGCCGTGGCTCCAATCACCTAAGCCACTGGCCATGAACTCCTGGACAGCCGCCACGGGCACCCGGTAAGAACGTCCCACACGCATTGCGGGGAGCTCACCCGAGTGCACCAGGCGATACACGGTCATCTTGGACACCCGCATCATGGAGGCTACTTCCGCCACAGTCATGAAGGCGGGAGTCTGAGGCTGTGCCATCGCGCTGATTCCTGTCCTTGGGTTGGGCCCGCATTGGCGGGATCGATGTAACTATACCGGTTTAAGCTGGCAAATACAGCCGTTTTGAATCTCGTTTTAACTACAGTGACGGCGCCTATCAGCCAAATTGGAAACCTCCGTATAAATTAGGGCCAACTACCCAGATGCCAACTGAGCTAAGGTAAGTAAAGAAAGATACGTGTGGGTACCTACCGGCAGACCTGGCAAGCTACCAAGCGCCCTGCCGCTAGCCCCCATGCTCCCTGCAAAACGTAAGGTGACCTTTTGTTTTCGCGTGCTGTGCGGGCGTTTACCGATATACGTACCTGGCTGGAGCGGGTTGGACGCCACTCCAGCGCCCGCCTAGCCACGTGCCTATTCGCCGCAATTATCGTCATTATCACAGGCCTACTTGAGCTGCCTATTGCCACCGCCAGCGGCGAGCGCGCCCCCTTCGTTGACGCCCTATTCACTGCCACCAGCGCGGTTTGTGTAACCGGCCTAACCACTGTGGACACCGCCACCTACTGGTCTACTTTCGGCCAAGCCTGCATTATTTTGGCTACCGCCGTGGGCGGGCTGGGGGTTATGACCATTGCCTCACTTCTGTCCCTGGCAGTTTCGCGTCATGTGGGCCTGTTCCAGCGAATGCTTACCGCCGATGAACACCAGTCCCGTTTGGGCGACGTCGGCTCACTGCTGCGCGCGGTAATTATCGCCTCCCTGGCGGTTGAGGCCACCCTAGCTCTAGTGCTGTTCCCGCGCTTTTTAACGCTAGGCTACCCGCTGCTTAAAAGCGCTTGGTATGCCTTCTTCATGGCCTTATCTATCTTCAATAATGCGGGCTTTGTGATTATGCCCGATGGCCTAGCCCCCCACGCTAGCGACTGGTGGATGTGTTTACCTATCGCCGTAGGTACTTTTGTGGGGGCAATTGGTTTCCCAGTGATTTTAGATGTGCATCGTAACTGGCGTATGCCGCGCAAGCTGTCTTTGCACTCCAAAATAACCATTTCCACCTACGTAATTATTTCGGTAATTAGTGCCATCTCTATCACCGCTTTTGAGTGGACCAACCCCTTCACCTACGGCCAGCTAGACACTAGCGGCAAGGTTCTTTCCGCCATCGTCAACTCCGTAAACGCCCGCTCTAGCGGCCTAGCCACCATTCCCACCTCGCTGATGCGCGAAACCACCTGGTTGCTGCAAGACTTCCTAATGTTTATTGGGGGTGGCTCAGCCTCCACCGCCGGCGGCATTAAAGTCACCACCCTGGCTGTGCTGGTGCTGGCGATCGTGGCCGAAGCGCGCGGCGACAGCGACATTGAAGTGTTTGGTAGGCGCCTACCCACCTCCACTGTGCGCGTCTCGGTGGCCGTGGCCTTCGTGGGCGCCTCCATCGTGGTGGTAGCTACCCTAATGCTGCTGTGGCTAACCAACCTCTCCCTTGACACTGTCTTATTTGAAGTGATCAGCGCTTTCGCCACCGTGGGCCTGTCTACCGGCATCACGCCGCTACTGCCCCTTGAAGCCAAGTATGTAGTGGTGGTGCTTATGTTTGTGGGACGTACCGGCACCATGACCGCCGCCAGTGCCCTGGCCATGCGTGATCGACGCCGCGTCATCCGCTTCCCTGAAGAGCGCCCCATGATCGGCTAGCGCCCCAAAACGACGACGCCACCGCTCCCCTGCAGCGCCCAGCCGCTCTGGCCGCCCCGCGCCGTCGCCGCCACCCACCCCGCGCCGTCGCCGCTAGCGCCGCCCAGACCAAACAAGACAAAATCACAGCAAGACTTAAACTAGAACCATGCCCCAGGTGAACCATCAAGACTCCACACTCGTAATCGGCCTTGGCCGCTTCGGCACCGCCGTCGCCGCCACCCTTGACCGTCTAGGGCGCGAAGTGTTGGCAGTTGAGCACAACCCCAACACCGTACGCCAATGGTCCGGACGCATCCCCCTAATTGAAGCTGACGCCACCGACATGGAAGCCCTAGAACAGCTAGGCGCCACCGAATTTGGCACCGCCGTAGTGGGGGTGGCCTCCTCCCTGGAAGCCTCCGTACTAATCACCTCCAACCTGGTAGAGCTAGGCATCGGCCAAATCTGGGCCAAAGCCATCAGCGCTACGCACGGGCGCATTTTGCACCGCATCGGCGCCAATCACGTGGTCTACCCCGAATACGACGCCGGCCAACGCGCCGCCCACCTAGTGTCCGGACGCATGTTGGACTACATCGAAATGGAAAAGAACGGCTTTTCCATTATCAAAATGCGTCCGCCGCACGAATTACACGGCTTCACTATCGGCCAGTCCAAGGTGCGCTCGCGCTATGGGGTAACCATCATTGGTTTGATGAGCCCAGGAGAGCATTTTGAGTACGCCACCCCACAAACCATGGTGGGCGCTGAGGATATTTTGGTGGTAGGTGGCGACGCTAACCTACTAGAGCACTTCGCTAACCGCCCCTGAGCAGGGATTTTCTAAGCACTAGCAAATAACAGCAGCCTATCCACGCCCGCGCAGGCAGTTGCACGCTCGTGCGCTGTTGCATTTACAAAGTGCCCACATTGCCGTCTTTTCCCCGTCTTTACAGCCCAGCGAGCAAAATTCTGAACTGTGATCCACAAATCACTAACTGCACAATGGGGTTTGGAGTTTGTATGAGCACGGTTGCAATTCTCGGGGCAGGCATTATGGCGTCGGCGCTGACCTTCCCGGTGACTGACAATGGGCACCAGGTGAATCTGGTAGGCACCCACCTAGACCGAGACATTATTGACTCAATTCAGCGCACCGGCATCCACCCGGAGCTGGGGCTGAAAATGCCTGAGAATGTAACCGCCTTCCAGCTAGAAGAAGCTGAGGCCGCTTTTGCCGACGCAGATGTGGCCATGAGCGGCGTTAACTCTTTCGGAGTTGACTGGGCCGGGGCGCATCTGGCCACGCTACTAAAGCCAGGCATGAAGGTCCTGTCCATCACCAAGGGTATGCAGGCCGCTGAGGACGGTACGCTGACCATGTTCCCTGATGTATTGCGCGCAGCCGTGGGTGAGCCCCTAGCCAGCCAGGTGACCTGGTCGGCAATCGTGGGCCCCTCGATCGCCGGTGAGCTGGCGGTAGGCCACGACACCTGCGTGGTGTTCTGCGGTGAAGACCAGGCCAGCCTGGATGAACTGCAGCAAATGTGGGCCACCGACTACTACCACATCTGGACTTCCACAGACTTCATTGGTCACGAGGTAGGCGCAGCCACCAAGAACATTTACGCTTTTGCCGCCGGTTTCGCTGACGGCCTGCTAGCCAAAGCTGGCAAGGAAAACGACCGCTACCGCATGTACAACTACGGGGCCGCCATCTTCGCCCAGGGGCAAACTGAGCTCACCCAGTTCATTGAGTTGCTGGGCGGCGACGTAACCACCGCTAAGGGCCTAGGCGGCGTCGGCGACATGTTCGTCACCTCTATGGGTGGACGCAATGTGCGCGCAGGCAAGTTCGTGGGCCAGGGCATCCCCTTCTCTGAGGTGCGTGACACTCACATGAAGGGGGTAACCATGGAGGGTGTGGCCGCCATTCGGGTGATTGGTGGGGCTCTGGCGCCGCTGACAGAGCGTGGGGTTATCAGTGAAGATGACTTCCCGCTGCTGCGTGCGCTACACGCCATCATTGTCGACGACGCCCCGCTAGAGATCCCCTGGGACAAGTTCTTTGGCGGTCGCCACTAAAGAGCGCGGGGGTCTAACCAAAAATTTCGGTGGCCGCCACAATCTGCACACTTACCGCATTTAACTAGTTAACTTTCGAAGGAGAAAAGTCAATGACTGATTTAGCGGCCCTCTTGGATGAGGCACTCAAAGACGCCACCGACACCAAGGCCGTAGCTTTCGGGCGCGGCGCCGTGCACCGCACCGGTGAAGTATTCGCCTCCACTTTCCCCGGCAAACGCGCCGTGGTGGTGGGCGATGACAACACCTTCAACGCAGTAGGTGCCACCACCACCGCCGGCGAGCCGGTAGCAGCTGGCCCCGCCGTCGTCGACTCCCTAAAGCAAGCGGGCGTGGAGCTGGAAGAAAACATTATTTTCCCCGGCACCCCCACCCTCTACGGCGGCTACGACAATGTGGAAATTATCCGCGAAAAGCTACGCGGCCTAGACGCTATCGCCATTGTGGTGGGCTCGGGCGTGCTCAACGACCTAACCAAGCTAGCCAGTGGCGAGCTAGGGCGCCCCTACATGGTGGTATGCACCGCCGCCTCCATGGACGGCTACGCCTCCTTTGGCGCCTCCATCTCTAAGGATGGCTTCAAGATCACCCGCAACTGCCCCGCCCCGGCCGCCGTCGTAGCGGACCTGGACATTATGGCTGCCGCCCCCAAGCGCCTAGTGGCCACCGGCGTGGGCGACCTGATCGAGAAGATCCCCGCCGGTGAGGACTGGATCATTGCCGACATGCTCGGTGTAGAAGCCATCAACCACCAGGTGTGGCCGCTAGTGCAGGGGCCGCTGCGTGAAGCTATCAGCCAGCCCGCCCAGCTGCGTGCCGGCGACGCCGACGCCACCGCCGGTCTGGCCGCCGGGCTGCTAATGAGTGGCCTAGCCATGCAGGCCGCCCAGTCCTCCCGCCCCGCCTCGGGCGCCGGACACCAGTTCTCGCACCTGTGGGAAATGGAAGGTCACGGCCTGGACTGGGAGCCGCCGCTGACCCACGGTTTCAAGGTGGGCCTGGGCACGGTAGCTATCTGCGCCCTGTACGACGTCGCCCTGCGTAAAGACATCAGCGACCTCGACGTCGAAGCCCGTATTGCCGCCTGGCCCAGCCGTGAAGGTATGGAAGCCCACGTGCGTCAGTGGAACCAAAGCGCCCCCAGCGGCCTGCTTGAGGCCGCCGTGGTGCAGACCGACGCCAAGTATCTGACCCCCCAGCAGCTGCGCGAGCGCATCCACACCCTGCAAAAGCTGTGGCCACAAATCAAAGAAACCTCAGCCAAGCAGCTGCTTAGCGCTGAAGAAATCGCCGACGTGCTTAAGACTGTAGGCGGCATCTACCACCCGGCCCAGATTGGTATCAGCCTGGAAAAGATGCGTGAAACCTACACCCGCGCCCAGATGATCCGCACCCGCTACACCATTTTGGATGTGCTGTGGGAGCTGGGCATTTTGGATGAGTGCGTAGAAGAACTCTTTGCCCCTGGCGGGTACTGGGCCAGCGCACCTGTACCCACCGACCGCGTCAGCGGTGCTGAAAACTGAAAACGCAAGCCCCTAACACAAGGAAGTAACATGGAAGAGACTTACGTTCTAGGTATTGACTTTGGCACGCTATCTGGGCGTGCAGCGATTGTGCGCGTGACTGACGGTTTAGAAAAGGCCGCTGCTGTCTACGAGTATCCCAACGCCGTCATGGATGATGTACTGAGCGTGGCTGACGGCCAGAAGCTGCCGGCGGACTTTGCCCTGCAAAACCCCCGCGACTACATTGAGGTGCTAAAGCACGCCGTACCTGAGGCTATCGCCAAGTCCATGGTGGACCCGGCCCAGATCAAGGGCATTGGTATTGACTTCACCTCCGCCACGGTAATTGCCGCTAAAGAGGACGGCACCCCGCTGTGTGACCTGGCTAAGTTCAACAACAACCCGCACGCCTACGTCAAGCTGTGGAAGCACCACGGCGCCCAGGACCAGGCTGACCGCATTGTGGCCCTGGCTAAGGAGCGCGGCGAGTCTTGGCTGGCCCGCTACGGTGGCATCCTGTCTGCAGAGATGCTGCTACCCAAGGTGCTGGAAACCTACGAGAAGGCCCCCGAGGTTTACGCAGACACTGACGTGTTTGTGGACGCTTTGGACTGGATCGTGTGGCGTATGACCGGCAACCTGGTTTACTCCGCTGGCGACTCTGGTTACAAGCGTAACTTCCAGGACGGCGCCTACCCCAGCGAGGAGTTCTTAGAGCTGCTCTCGCCTGGTTTTGGCAAGGTATTTAGCGAAAAGATGCCCGGGCAGGTGCTGGCGCTAGGTGCTGAGGCCGGTAAGCTTACCGCCCACGCCGCCGCCTGGATGGGCTTGGAGCCTGGCATTAGCGTGGCCACCGGTAACATTGACGCCCACGTAACCGCTGCGGCTGTGCAGGCTGTGGAGCCGGGGCAGCTAACCGCTATTTTGGGTACTTCTGCTTGCTACATCGTCTCTGGGCCGCAGTTCCGTGAGGTTCCGGGTATGTTCGGGTGTGTCGACGGCGGCGTGGTGGATGGGCTGTGGGGCTTTGAGGCCGGCCAGTCCAGCATGGGTGACGTGTTTGCCTGGTACCTGGACAACGCCCTGCCCCACTCCTACGTGGTTGCCGCCGAAAAGGCCGGCATCAGCATCTTTGAGTTGCTGGCCGAAAAGGCCCGCGCCCAGGAGATTGGTGAGCACGGCCTGGTAGCTCTGGACTGGTTCAGCGGTAACCGCTCGATCCTGGTTGACTCTGAGCTTTCTGGCGCCATTTTGGGTATCACCATGACCACCAAGCCTGAGGACATTTACCGGGCTCTGGTGGAGGCCACCTGCTTCGGGGCCCGCACTATTATCGAGTCTTTCACCAACGCCGGCGTCAAGATTGACGAGATTGTGGCTAGCGGTGGCCTAATCAAGGACCCGTTCTTCATGCAAACCCTGGCTGACATCACCTGTGTGCCGCTGAGCGTGGCCACCACCAAGCAGGGTGGGGCGCTAGGAGCTGCTGCTCACGGGGCGGTAGCGGCGGGCTTCTACCCCAGCATTAAGGAGGCCTCACTGGCCATGGGTGGCAAGGTTTCGGCCGCCTACGTGCCCAACTATGACCGCACCGCCCGCTATGACGAGCTCTTCAACGAGTACCGTCAGCTGCACGACTACTTCGGTCGCGGCGAAAACGAGGTTATGCACCGTCTCAAGGACATTCGTCGCCGCGCGGTTGAACGCAAGCGCGCCGCTGCTAAGAAGCCGCAGGAGTGAAACTTGCAGATTTAAGCCAGTCCCAGCGTGCTCAGGTAGAGCGCACCAAGCAGGTAGTAGCCGAGCTACACGCGCTACTACCTGCCTGGGAGCTGGTGGTTTGGACTGCCGGTAACGTATCTGAACGTGTGCCGGGCACAGACCTGTTTGTGATTAAGGCTTCCGGTGTGCCCTATGAGGGTATGGAGGCTGCCCACATGGTGGTGTGTGACCTGCAAGGACAGATACTTGACGACGACGATAGCGGGCTTGCTCCTTCCTCGGATACGGCAGCTCACGCCTACGTCTACCGGCACATGCCTGAAGTTGGCGGGGTGGTGCACACCCATTCCTCCTACGCCACAGCCTGGGCGGCAATTGGCGAACCTATCCCCTGCTGCCTGACCATGATGGCTGATGAGTTTGGTGGTGACATTCCACTGGGCCCGCTAGCGATTATCGGCGACGATTCGATCGGGCGCGGAATTGTTGAAACCTTACGCAACTGCCATTCACCGGCGGTGTTGATGGCCAACCACGGTCCCTTCACCGTAGGTAAGGATGGACGTAGCGCCGTAAAAGCTGCAGTAATGTGCGAAGAGGTAGCCCGCAC
>ERZ772935.909-NODE-909-length-11524-cov-3.510419_pt1 | contig 11524 bp, 10 predicted proteins | sample MGYA00511683_ERZ772935 | MGnify/ENA primary metagenome ERZ772935 (study PRJEB29015, sample SAMEA2738086) | human oral metagenome | biome: human oral; feature: human-associated habitat; material: saliva | place: China | collected 2228 ...
TCATCTATGCTGATTACTCAACTTACATGCTGGGCTTTGGGATTGTCTCCCAAGAGGCCATAATGAAACAGATCTCTGATGAATGGGGATTAAATTAAACTAAAAACGACCGTGATGGTCGTTTTTTCTATGTTCAAAAGTAGTCTAACTGATAAACAAGCGTCGAATATGTTTCCTTAAGGCAAAATAAAGTTGAATGGTCATGGGAATCCAAATCAAGGGCTCGCATAGGATAACACCAAGGTAGCCCATATAAGGAATAACCAAAAGAACAAAGATAATTTTTCCAAAAAGCTCAATGAAACTAGAGGTTAAGGGTGTGAGTTTCTTACCTAGGCCTTGGAGACTATTTCTGAAAATAAAGAGCATACCTAGAATAGGATAAAAAAGAGAACTGATACGGAGGTAGCGACTGGCGTTGTCAATAATCACAGCATTATCAGAACCAGAGATAAGACCAGCCAAGAAGGGACTTGCTATATAGAGAAGGGCACAAGCAATGACAGACCAAGTGATAGAAACAAGACAAGATTGTTTTAAACCAGCCACTATGCGTTTAAACTGTTTGGCCCCGAAGTTTTGTGAGGTGAAGGTGGTCACCCCAGCAGCAAGTGAGGTCAAAGGGAGAACTGCGAAAGACATGATACGCCTTGCTGCAACCTGAGCACTGATAATAAGAGGTCCAAAGCCGTTAATGGCATATTGTAAGGTCACAGTCCCAATTGAAACAATAGAATTCATAAGTCCCATGGCCATCCCTTGTCCAAAAAGGTCCAAATAAAGGCTTGAATCAAGAACAAAGTCTGACTTGCTTGGTAGAAGGAAGGTCACTTTTTTCTTAATATAGTAAAGACAGAGGATAGCTGAAAGTCCCTGTGAGATAATTGTCGCTAAGCCTGCTGATTGAACACCAAGATGGAGTTGTGTAATAAAGAAAAGGTCTAAAACGATATTGACTAGTGCTGAAAAAATCAGAAAATAGAGGGCGGTAAGACTATCCCCAACCGCTCTGAGGAGTCCTGCACACAGATTATAACCCAAAGTTACCCCAACACAGGAGACAATCATAGAAATATACTGGTAGGACTGCCCGATGATTGAAGCAGGTGTCCCTAAAAATCTTAGCAAAGGATAGAGGCCGAAATGTCCTAGAATCATAACCAAGGCACTTAAGCCTAAACCAATCACAACGGTGGCCGCCACAGACTGACGAAGTTTCCTAAAGTCTTTGGCACCATAGTAACGTGCGATAACAACGCCCATACCATTTCCAACGCCAAGAGCAAAGCCGATAACCAAATCAAAAATAGCAGAAGAAGCTCCTACAGCAGCCAAGGCATCTGGACCTAGAAAACGACCTACAATCATGACATCGGCAGTATTGTAGAGTTGCTGGAAAATATTGGATATCAGAATTGGTAGAGCAAAGATTAAAAGAGACCTCAGAATTGGGCCTCGTAAAAGATCAACTGACGCATTTTTCATAGACTTATTATAGCAAGATTGTAATTGTGAAACAATGTTAAAAAGCCATCCTAGGATGACTTTCAGAAGCAATTATATAAATCAATGCTCACGGGCATTCCATTCAAATGAAAAATTTGAAATAAAGATAAGTACAACTACCCAACAAATTAAAGCAAACACACTTGACTCATACGTTTGAAATTTTTCTAGTTTTATAAAATATTCTGTGTTAGCACCTATAAAAGAAAATCTCGTGATGTAACTCATAATTTTATTGCCCATATCAGATGAAAGCATAGGTAAAAAAGTAGCTATAATCAAGACAATCATACTAAATAATGTTGCATGTGTTTGTGTCTTAGAAAACAATCCTATAGACAAATTCAACAGAATAAATGCTAACGTAGTCAATACTACTACAACAAAATACGTTAGCCAACTTGGAATAGCTATTCCAAATATTACAGGCATAAACAAAGCCGATAAAACAGAAAAAATAAAAGGAAATGAAATGACGGAAATTATATAATTATATTTTGTAACACCACTCAATATCAATGTTCTTAAATTCTTCTTATCTTTTTCTTCAGAAATCATCATTGAAGTAAAGGTTCCAGCTGTCATACTATAAATCAAACTAAGTCCCATGTTTAAAAAATACATTTCGCCATGAATCATAGGGATAGCTTGTAAAATAGCAAAATCAACAAACGGTGTAATTACACATACAAATAACAAAACTTTATTGCTAATCAAGTATTCCCAACGCAACCATAAAAGTGCTATCAATCTATGCATTTTTTGAATCCTCCGAAATCTTTATAAAAATATCCTCAAGCGTATTTTCTAAAGTATGCACACTAGCTACATCAGAACCACCTAAATATTTAGCCGCCTCTGCTTGAGATACCATTATCGAATCTCCGTTTTTAAAACGAATAATAGCCTTATCTTGCTGACTATATTTATCTATGATTTCTTGAGGAGATCCATATTCTAATATATGACCTGAATTCAATAATGATATACGGTCACAAATCTTAGTAGCTTCACTCATATCATGAGTTGTTAAAAATATTGTTGTTCCCTCATTTTTTAAATTCAAAAGAATATCATGTACTTTATTTGATAAAGCAGGGTCCAAACCCGATGTAGGTTCATCTAAAAAAAGAATTTTAGGATGATGTAAAATTGACCGAATAAGAAGCATACGCTGTTTCATACCAGTTGATAGTTTTTCTGCCTTCTTATCTTTATCTTCAAATAATTCCAGTTCCTTTAACAAAGAATCAAGTTTATCTAAGCTCACATTGTGATATTTAGCAAAGAATTGCAAGTTCTTATAGACTGTCATCTTTCCATAAAAACCAACAGTATCACTCATTATACCAATATTTAGAAAATCCGAAGGAAGTAACTGATTGGACTCTTTATTTAAAATATAAGCTTTTCCGTTATCCTGTGATAACTGCCCCGTCAAAATATTTATAGTTGTCGTTTTACCAGCACCAGAAGGACCTAGAAAACCAAAGATTTCCCCTTCCTTAATCTCAAACGAAATATTGTCCAAAGCAACTTGATTCCCAAAACGCTTAGAAAGATTGTCTACTTTTATCATTATATTCCTCGTTTCTAATGTAAACACTTGTAATCATTATAAAAATGTTGAACTATACATATATTATAACTGCGAAGGTGAATGACATATTTGCTGCAGCTATCGCTTACAAGGTTACAAAAGTTATTATCATTGCTCATATTACTTGTCATGTGACCACTCACTAATAAAATAATGATATAACAATGAAGCTATACATTAGTTTTTCATTATATCACTTTTCTTATCATTATCTAACGAAATGATAAGAATTTATCATATTCCGAGAATATCTATAGTTAAAAAGCCATCCTAAGATGACTTTTGCATATTTTTTAGATAGCGGCTAAGTATTTGTGTCATATGATTGTAACCCGCCGCGATCATTGGAATTTGTAAGTAAATATAAGGTAGGGTGTACTGGCTCTTAGTCTCTGAAATGAGGTGAAAGAGGATGCCACCGAAGAGATAGAGGAAAGCATAGAGGCCTAGTGTTGCTCCATCTCCCATTCGTTTATAAGTGAAAGCATAGTAGAACGCACCACCAAGATATAGGACTAGGAGATAGCCTTGCATATAGGTCACAAAAAAGAGATGCAGGGTCCCATCGTGATAGATAGAGGTCGCAAACCTATTCCACAAAGGCTGAAACTTGTCTTTACTTGGACCGTTCCAGATGGACTGGAAGCTTCCCTCTGTCCAGGAGCTGATAAACTTGGTGCTGAAAAACCAACTGGCCTCATCGGGATGTGCTAGAAGATATTGAACACGTCTATCAAAAAGATGATTGGCACTTTTTTCAATCTTTTCGATATTGCCCTTTTTCTTAGCGTAAATGTCACGGACATAGCCGGTATACCATCCTGGCATTCGTTTAGAATCGGGTTTGTCCTGTAAGCCCATGGCCAGCCAAGCAATCTGAGGCGTTCCAGAAATTTTTTGATGAGTGGTAATCTCATAGTAACTGGTTGTCGCCTTATGCAAGGTCATAGGAAAGGCAAAGAAAGCCAAAACCAAAAGTAAATAGCGGTAACGTTTCTCTCTGAGTGTCATTAGTATCAAAATACCAGATAATGCAATAATGAGAATAATATTATTGCTTCTTACCCAGTAAGCCAATGATAGCATGACCACCGAAAGAATCGCATTCCTAGCCTTACCACGTTTTAAGTAACGTAGAAAGAAGAGAATGGCAAAACTAGAAAAGAACAAGCCATACATGAGCCCGTAAGCAAACATAATGTTGAAAACTAGAGGTAAAAAACCAAAACTCATGATGACAGACAAACGACTGACTAACGGTTTCGTAAACAGTTCATCCGTAATTTTCCATGTCGCATAGTTCATACCAATGACCATGCCAAGATTCAATACATAGAAAACCGAAATGACTGGTAAAGGAATCAGATAGAGAACCAAGCGTTCAAAACTAAGCAATCCCAACTGATGAGGATAGCGGTAGAAGTAGGCTCCTGGTTTAATCAGGGAGAAGTTGCCAGCATTAAACTGGACCGCCCCTTTAAAGACAGTACCTGCATCGTCTCGACCAGCAAAACTAGTCAGAAAAATCAAAAGGAGACCAAAAATCACAAAGCAAACGGAAAAAAAGATGAAAATCTGCTTTGTTGTCAGTTCCTTTAAGATTTTTCGCCAGAGAAGTGTCAAAAGCAGAATGACACCACCTGAAACATAAACATACCAGGGCACGCTACTAATCTCTGCCCACTCAAAGTATCCAGTCATCATGGTCGTGCGAATGAACAAAGTAGTTACAAATAATAGCCCAAAGACTAAGAGCCCCACATAGCGCCCTAACCATTCTAAAAAAGAACTCGTATATGACATAAGAGCCTTCATGCTGAAAGTCTCCTTTAATATAGGTAATTACCCTTATAGTTTAGCACAGTCGTCGGAAAAATGTAATGAAAACTTGAGGAAAATCTCATTCATCACTGAAAGAAATTACTCTAATGACGACATCGAAAAAACTCTCTGGTTTCAGCAACAAGAGAGTTTGTTTTTATAAAGTAGATTACTTCATCCGCATACTATCAATTTTTTCTTCAGTCGGTGTGACACGTAAGGTCTTTTGTCCCGTATAAGTTACAAATCCAGGTTTACCGGCTGTTGGTTTGTTGAGTTTCTTAACATCAATCATATCCACTTGAACCAAGTTTGACAGACGAGCCTTAGAATAGTAGGCTGCCAATTCAGCCGCATCGGTCTTGACCTCGTCAGTTGGGTTAAGATTGTCCTTGATAACTACGTGACTACCTGGGATATCCTTGGCGTGGAACCAGAGCTCCCCTTTTTTAGCCATCTTGAAGGTCAACTCCTCATTTTGCAGGTTGTTACGACCAACCATGATAATGGTCTTACCATCAGAAGCCAGATACTGTTCAGGTTTCTTACGTTTGTGGCGCTTGTCAGTTGAACGACGCTTCATAAAGCCAGCCTGAACAAGCTCCTCACGAATATCTTCGATTTCATCCATATTGGCTTGAGAAAGACTGAATTCAACACTTTCTAAATAATCAATGGTCTGTTTGGTTTCCTCAATCAAACCAGTCAAGTGCTTAACAGCCTCCTTGAGCTTCTGGTATTTCTTGAAGTAACGCTGAGCATTTTGGTTAGGTGTTAGAGCTACATTTAGTGGAATTGTAATCTTTTCACCAGTGTAGTAGTTGTCTAACTCGACACTATCCTTGTCATTTGGCACCATGCTGAGGTAGGTGGTCAACAGTTCCCCTTTTTGGCGGAACTCCTCAGCATTTTCAGTCGCCGCAAGCTCTTTTTCCTGTTTAACAAGTTTCTTCTTGTTTTTTTCCAGCTCATTTTGCACACGATGGATTAAATCACTAGCCTGTTGAGCCACACGGTCACGCGCCGCCTTGTCCAAATAGTAGTAATCCAAAAGGGCAGACAAGGTTTCAAACTCAGGTTGGTCCTGACTATCAGAGAATCTTACAGCTGAAAATGCTTTTGCCGTTAAGTTTGGCTCTACTTCACGATTGAAGAAGGCATGGAAATTCTTGAGCTTATCAGTCTCAAGTAAAGCTGATAATTCATTTGCCGTGTCGCGCCCCAAACCTTGGAAAAGTTTTTGAAGGTTTCTAGCTGATAAATCCTCAGTTTGTAGGATTTCAAAGAGTTTTTCGTCTGGAATGTCGAAAGGATTCTTAGCGTCCGTCTTAGGTGGGGCGATGTAAGTTGACCCAGGCAGAATAGTACGGTAACTATTTTGTGAGAAACCAACATGCTTGATAGACTCAATGATTTTGCTCTCGTTCTTGTCAATCAGGATAATGTTGGAGTGTTTCCCCATGATTTCCATAACAAGAGTAACCTTAACGCTATCACCGATTTCGTTTTTGTTAGAGACGGAAATCTCAAGGACACGGTCATTTTCCAGTTGCTGGATATCCTCGATAACCGCTCCTTGAAGGTATTTCCGCATAATCATGGTATAGGTGTTTGGATTCTGTGGATTTGGCAAGTCAGCCTTGGTCGTCTGAATACGCCCAAAAACAGGGTGAGCCGAAAGCAGAAGCTTGTAATTCTGACGATTGTTACGAATGGTCAGGACCAACTCACGCTCAAAAGGCTGATTAACCTTCTGGATACGCCCGTAAAGCACCTGCTCACGTAGCTCAGCCGTCATATGATGAAGAAAAAAGCCGTCAAAAGACATGGTGTACTCCCTTTCTTGTTATTGATAATGGTTGTTTTATTTTTAAAATAAAATTTTCTGTGAGTCTTTCCTTAGGTGTTGGCGGACGTCAGCGAACTTTTACAAAGTTCCATGACTAATTTTTGAGCCTAACGTCTCAAAAATTCCGAGCGCCTGAAACCTTTTAGTTTCAGGCGCTTTTAACACGGCGGAAAGTCTCGGTTAATTGCTCGCAAAAAAGATATTTCAAAAACTTGCAGAGTTTATGGGCTTTGTTAGTTTTTTTAAATAATTTGCATACGTTATGAACGTAAATATTGCCTAACTATTATAGCACAAAGAGAGTAAAAATGCTTTGGATGGGTAGTCGGAATTGAGTTTGTTATTATTATGAACCATTCTTTATTACAAAAATTGTTCCGCTAAAATAATTAAAAGTTATGGCTTAGATTATCATGAATACCTTTGAATTTATATTTGACTTGTGGTATCATTTAATATGCTGAAAATTAAAGGAGCATTAAATGAACGATATAAAAAAGATATGCAATGCGACTAATTTGAAATACCTAGCTGTTGCACTTATGTTTTTGGACCAAATCTATCAGATGTTCGGGAGTATGGGGGCACCTATATGGTTGACGATGTTGGGACGTCTGTCTTTCCCAATTTTCCTCTTTCTTGCTGCTGATAGTTTTCACTACACTCATGATCGTATGGCTTTTCTCAGGCGTCTGCTTTACATGAGTTGGTTTATGATCATTGGCAACGCCATCATTGGTAGCATTTTTCATAATGGTAGTATCGGTTTAACCAACAATGCCTTTTCAACCTTCTTTATCACTGGGATTTTTATTTGCTCATGGGATTTGTTGGCTAAGGGTCTTCGCGATAAATCGAACAAGGAGTTGATTCAAGGGATTGGTGTCTTTCTCTTGCCGATTCTTTCATCTATTCCAGTTGTGATTCTTACAGATATATTTGAAACGCCACATGCAAACCCACTCCTTGTGCAGATTGTTGCCTTTATCTTGTCACTAGTTCCAAGTATTATCATGGTTGAGGGTGGCTTTGTGATGGTTATTTTGGGGTTGCTATTCTATATTTTCCGTACCAATCGCATGGCTCAAATCATTGTTTTAGTTGTTATTTCAGTGATTGCCCATCTCTTTGATCCGACGGGTGTGCAGTGGATGATGGTCTTTGCTGCGATTCCTATGTATTTTTATAATGGTGAGCGTGGTAGTGGTAACAAGAATTTCTTCTATATTTTCTACCCAGCCCATATTTATCTCTTGTGGATCCTAGCAAGTTTGTTTAGATAAAATGATAAAGACAGTCCTTGTGCTGTCTTTTTTCATGCTGAAAGTCCATTTTTATAGTTTGTTTCCTGCTTCTAAAACTGCTATAATTTAAGGCGTAATAGAATCATGCGATAAGTAAATCGGAGGTATATCATGACAAAAGTAGCAGTAGTATTTGCGGACGGATTTGAAGAAATCGAAGCCTTGAGCCCAGTGGATGTCTTCCGCCGTGCAGGATTTGACTGTAGCATGCTTGGACTTGAAAGTGCGTCAGTAACTGGCTCACATGGGATTCAAGTTGCGATGGATGGCGTATTTGATGGCAATTTTGAGGATTATGACTTGGTGGTCCTTCCTGGAGGTATGCCTGGATCAACTAATCTACGCGACAACGAAACTTTGATTGCCTCTCTTCAAGAGGCTGCAAAAGCTGGAAAATATGTTGCTGCTATTTGTGCTGCACCAATTGTTCTCGAACGTGCTGGTCTTCTTGAAGGGCGTAAATTCACATGTTTCCCTGGCGTAGAGGAACAAATTGCATCTGGCGAGCATCAAACTGACTTGGTAGTTGTTGATGGTAATATTGTCACTAGCCGTGGTGCCGGAACAGCACTAGCCTTTGCTTACGCCTTGGTTGATTTGTTGGGTGGCGATGGTCAACAGTTGGCTCATACTATGGTTTACGACAGATTGTTTAAATAATCTTATTTTAAGACTCTTGTTCAAGACTTCTAACACCTCTTGTTAGGAATATTGACAAGTTATTTTCCGCTATGAGATGATAGAGAATGTATCAAACAGAGGGCCTAGTTATAGGCTGGAGAGACCTTAGCTTAGTTTTTAGAGCTTTGGTTTTTTTCTTTTCTCCTTTGACATCCGTCTTGAAAACGGTTATAATAATCACAAAATAACCTTTAAATGAGTCCAGAGAGGCTTGAAAGGTCGGACAGGTGAAAAAACAGGGTTCTCCTGTAATTTTTTGTGCGACCTTGCCATGTGGCGAGGTTTTTTTGATGACAGTTTGCTGTTTAGAAAGGGTTGTCATGATTTTAGTTGAAGATTTAACCATTGTGAGTCAGCGTGAGATTGCACCTCGTATTTTCGAGATGGTGCTTAAGGGAGAGATGGTTGCAGATATGCAGGTTGGGCAGTTCGTCCACCTCAAGGTGCCAGACCCAAGTAAGCTCCTTCGTCGTCCGATTTCCATCTCAGAGATTGACTACGACAAGAAAGAGGCAACCATTGTCTATCGTGTGGAGCGTGAGGGCACAGCTATTCTTTCTAAGATGGTAGCTGGTCAAACCATTGATACCATGGGCCCTCAGGGAAATGGTTTTGATATTTCCGTCATTGAGGCTGGGCAGAAAGCCCTCCTAGTTGGTGGAGGTATTGGTGTGCCACCTTTGGTTGAGACGGCTAAGCAGTTGAAGGCTAAGGGTGTTGAAGTTGTATCAGTCATTGGTTTTGCCAATAAGGATGCCGTCATCTTGGAGGACAAGCTCAGAGCTTGTGGTGATGTTTATGTGACCACTGATGACGGTTCATACGGTATCAAGGGTTACGTTTCGACAGTTATTGATGGTTTCGACTGGACTCCAGATGCCGTGTATAGTTGCGGAGCTCCAGGTATGCTTAAATATGTCGATAGCAAGTTTGAAAATCATCCTCATGCCTATGTTTCTATGGAAGCTCGCATGGCTTGTGGTATGGGCGCTTGCTATGCCTGTGTGGTTCACGTTAAAGGAGAATCAGATGCCAAAAATCTTCGTGTTTGCGAGGAAGGGCCAGTCTTCCCTACCGGAAAAGTCATCGTCTAGGAGGTTACCATGTCAGAGACTAAATCAGAAAATCGTTTAGCTATTAGCCTTCCAGGGCTCGACTTGAAAAATCCTATTATCCCAGCTTCAGGTTGCTTTGGTTTTGGTCAAGAGTATGCCAAGTATTATGATTTGGACAAACTAGGGTCAATTATGATTAAGGCTACGACTGCCAACCCTCGTTTTGGTAATCCAACACCCCGTGTGGCTGAGACACCATCAGGCATGCTTAATGCCATTGGACTGCAAAATCCAGGTGTTGATGCTGTTTTGTCAGAAAAACTCCCTTGGTTGCAGGAGCATTATCCTGAGCTTCCAATCATTGCCAATGTGGCTGGATTTTCAAACGAAGAATATGCGGAAGTTTCTCACAAGATTTCCAAAGCCAGCAACGTCAAGGCTATCGAGCTCAATATCTCCTGTCCAAACGTAGACCATGGTAATAACGGCCTCCTCATCGGACAAGTTCCAGAGCTTGCCTATGCGGCAGTAAAAGCCAGTGTCTCTCACTCTGATGTGCCTGTCTATGTCAAACTGACACCGAGCGTGGCTGACATCACGAGTGTCGCTAAAGCAGTCGAAGATGCCGGTGCGACTGGTTTTACCATGATTAACACCTTGGTCGGTACACGTTATGAATTGGCGACCCGTAAACCAATCATTGCCAATGGCCAAGGTGGTATGTCAGGGCCAGCCGTCTTCCCAGTAGCCCTCAAACTCATCCGCCAAGTCGCTCTAGCATCAGACCTTCCAATCATCGGTATGGGGGGTGTCGACAGTGCCGAAGCCGCTATCGAAATGTTTATCGCTGGTGCCTCAGCCATCGGTGTCGGAACAGCCAACTTCGCAGATCCCTATGCCTGCCCTAAAATCATCGACCGACTCCCTGAAGTCATGGACAAGTACGGCATTACAACACTCGAAGACTTACGTAAGGAAGTTCGAACAGACTTGTTGGGGAAATAAGGAAAGCAATCTCTTTACTATTAATATAAGACGAAGTCCTATGATTAGGGCTTCATTTTTTAGATGAAATATTAGAATATATTGACGATTAGAATTATGGTGATATAATATATGCCATAAAATACCTAGAGGTAGCTTATGAGCGATTTATATATTCAAAGGTCCAATTATTACCTGTCCTTATCCGAACAAAGAATTATCATTAAAAATGATAATAAAGAGATTGTCAAAGAAGTGTCCATCTCGCTCCTTGATAATGTGTTACTTTTTGGTAATGCACAACTGACCACCCAACTCATCAAAACTTTGTCAAAGAACAAGGTGAATGTTTACTATTTCTCAAATGTTGGTCAATTTATTTCTAGTATTGAATCCCACAGGCAGGACGAATTCCAAAAGCAAGAGTTGCAAGCCAAGGCTTATTTTTAAGAGGATTTCAGTTTAGAGGTTGCAAGGAGTATTGCTACGACCAAGGTAAGGCATCAAATTGCCTTACTTAGAGAGTTTGATACGGATGGACTACTGGATACCTTAGATTATTCTAGGTTTGAAGATAGTGTCAATGATATTCAGAAAGCTTATTCCATTACAGAAATTATGGGTTACGAAGGTCGCCTTGCGAAATCCTATTTTTACTATCTGAGTCTACTTGTTCCATACTCCTTTCGCTTTCATGGCCGAACTAGGAGGCCTGCAAAGGATT
>ERZ772935.917-NODE-917-length-11481-cov-4.702170_pt1 | contig 11481 bp, 3 predicted proteins | sample MGYA00511683_ERZ772935 | MGnify/ENA primary metagenome ERZ772935 (study PRJEB29015, sample SAMEA2738086) | human oral metagenome | biome: human oral; feature: human-associated habitat; material: saliva | place: China | collected 2228 ...
TTTAGCATGCCCATTTATGGATCAAAAAGTGTTAAAAATAAGACAGTAACCTCAGAATAGCCACTATCTTATCTCTTTTTTTACTTAAAGCCTTGATAGACTTGGCAAATGGTAGAAAAAGAGAACCGAAGTTCTCCTTTTCAATCTATTAGTTTAACACTCTAGGTGGGTAAGCAATACCAGTCTTATCAAAGTAAACGTAGATTCCTGGTTGGATTTCTATCCATGTGCTGATGGCTTTCTTACCACTATCACCATAGTAATAGCTAATACGACCATTGCCAGCAGTTACCGTTTGTCCTTTTACTTGTTTACCATCTTTAGCGAAGTAATAGGTATCAGCACCGATTTTAACTTCACCAGTTACTGTCTTACCATTAGAACCAACATAATACCAATTGTTATCACCTGTTGTGAAGAATTCATTAGTCAAGCGTTCACCTGTTGCAGCATCGTACTTGCTATAAGTACCATCTGCATTCTTAACAACGCCACCTTTAACTTGACTTCCATCTTCATTAAAGTAAAGTTTTTGACCATTGATAACTTGAGCACCTGTAGCGGCAACACCATTTTCATCAAAGTGATACCATTTACCTTCAATGTTTCTCCAAGTGTTCTTGATAGCATTACCAGTGTGTGCGTCAAAGTAATAAGTTTTACCTTTAAAGGTTACTAATTTATCTTTAGCTTGGAAACCGTCTTCTCCAAAGTATTGTGTGAAGCCATCAATAACCGTAACACCTTTGGCCATGACACCTTCATTAGTGAAGTAACGGAATTTCACAACCTTAGACTCTTTACCGTCTTTAGTTTCAGTAACGTCAAATTTAGTGTAACCACCCTTATACATTTGACCCTTAGCGTTGTAAAGGTAGGTATTACCATTAGCATCAACATAGTAGGCATTACTCAACATGATACCATTTGGCAAGAAACGATAAACATCTTTACCATTTGGTGAATATTCACCGTTTGTAATCATGTGACCACGAGCGTCAAAGTAATAAGTATTACCATTGAAGGTTACAAAGGCAGATTTAGCTTGAGTACCACTTGTACCGAAGTAAGTGATTCCCTTACCATCACTTGAGAATCCAGTAACAACCTTTTCTTTACCTGTCAATTGAAGAGGAATGAAGTTACCATCTTTAGTGACTGTGAAGTATTTACCAGTTGCTTCATCGCTAAGTACATAGCCAACACCACGTTCAAGAACGTTTGTTCCGTTGAAGTATTCAGCCTTCCATTGTTTCAATTTAACAGAATCATCAATTGGTTTACCAGTTGAGATCATGTTTACCTTGAACATTTCAGGGTATTTAGCTTTAAGCTCAGCCAAGAATTCACCACCGTATTTAGCTTGGTAATCTTTACCTGATGACTTAGTATTAGCTACATAAAGCGAGTGATCAATGATAGCATCCGCAATCTTACGTCCAGCACCATCAGTACGAGTCGCTGTTACGACTTCCTTACCTGGCAATTGGTAAATTTGGTCTGGAACCCAGTCAGCGATTGCTTGGATACCAGCCTTGTGAAGTGCTTTAAGAGCATCACGTAAATCTTCTTTAGAGCCGTATTTATTGTTCTTACTCATAGCAAGATCGTAACGGTCTGCAAAAGCATAACCATTTTGGATAACTGAGTCAAGGAAGGTACCATCGTCAGCAGATACAAATTGAGGTGCCATTTCAAATGATGTTACGCCCCATGATTTGAACAAATCAACATTTTCAGCAATCTTGCGGTTAGTATAAACTGAAGGATCTGAACCATCTGGAATAGTTTGGAAGTTAGAGAAACCCTCGTAGATCAATTGTGAATCATAAGCTTCAGTCGCTTTAAGAGTCAACTCTCCAGCTTTTTTAGCTTCTGTTGAAGGCGCTACTCGGATATCTTGATCATCTGAAGCTCCAACTGGAACCCAAACTGCTACGAAACCAGACATATCAAATGTTTCATAACCCTTGATGTCATTAGCACCGAAAGTCAAGACACCATTGCTATCTGTTTCTTTCACATAACCTGCTGCGATTGCATCTGCATCAGATGTAAAGTTCTTGATACCATCAGCTGTACCAACAATCAAAGCACGGTATTTTTGGTTGGCATGGATTTTACCCATTTCAACGTTTAGCTTAGCTGACTCATGCAAAGACAATTTTGGATTGTTTGCTACAAGTGTCACCTGACCAGATGTACGGCTGTATTTAGAACCTTCTGTATCATCAGCTGTCATGATGTCTTTACCATAACGTACTGAAGTGTAGACTTCATTTGTACGGTAAAGTTCAACATCTGAATTGTCCATCTTACCATCAGTTGGCAACCAGTATGAACGTTGCGCTTGTCCACCAGATACATACTTGATACGATTCTTCATCAAGTTAACAATGGTATCGTAATATGGAGACTTAGTTTCCATGTAATTACCATTATCTGTATAAAGGTCTCCATAGTAGACACGAGTGATTGTTTCCATGTTTTGCAACATAACAGCGTATGCTGCTGGGATGTTGTTCAAGGTATATTTTTTGTCGCTGCTGAGCATGTCTTTGTTATAAATCTCAAAGGCTTTCTTCATTTCAGCATCAGTGATTGTGAAACCATCTGATTTTGGATTGATTTCTTTCTTGATGATTTCAGCAATAATATCTTGAACGTTGTTATCATGGGCACGGATAAAGACGTAGTTTCCTGACGCATCTCCGTATTTCTCGTTGTATTTACCGATTGTAGACTGTTTAACTGTTCCGTCTTCGTTATAGGCCTTGCTTCCATCTTTGTTAATCCAATCAGTCTTTTCATCACGTTGTGTCGTGTTGAAAGTATTGTTATACAAAGGACTTACAGCTGGTGTACGTTCTTTGATTGGTTTAGCCAATGAGAAGAGGAGAGCCAAACGTTGTTTGTTTTCCATAGCAAGCGCAGCACCATCTGTCTTGTCATTGTAGTGGTTGTCATTAAGACTCCATGCTTCAAGGACTGAGATGTGGGCAAGAGCGTTTGCTTCAGATTTGTTAACACCATAGTACTCACGGAAATAGTTTGTGTAGAGTTGAAGCATGTCTGCATTGACATTATCTACCGCGTCGACACGGATACCATCGAAGTTAGCATCCTTGTCACCCATAACGATTGAACCCCAGTTCATAAGGTAGTGGATTTGGTTCAATTGTTCCGCTTGAACAACTGGGTTTGACAAATCTACGTCATTAGCTAGCAAGAAGTCGAAACCACCCATGTGGTTTGGATCTGATTGCTCATCAAGAACTGATTTATCAATTGTACCAGTCTGGTTTGTTGCTGTACGGTTCAAAAGACGATAATTAGAGTTCGCCCATGGTGTACGTGAATCATTTACATAAAGAAGGGCACCACCTTGAAGGTGATCTTCGCCGCCACCTTTAGAGTAGTTTTCAGTTTCTTTGTTCCATTGTGGTTGTGTCTTAACAAAGGCAGAGATAGTTTCACGCAACCATTGTGTTGATTTTTCAGCCTGAATCTTTTGTTCAATCTTGATTTGAATGTCCTTAGCAGCAACTTTCAAAGTTTCTTGCTTATCTGTACTTGAATATTTAGCATCCAAGTTAAATACTTTAGACATGTAGTTCAAGTAGTTAACTTGTGTATCTACATTTGGCCACCAAGCCATCAAAAGTGGACGGAAATCTTCTGCAGTTGATGCTTGCCAAGTTACACCATCTTTGATGATAGAAACTGGACGGTACCAGCTATCAGCAGTCAAGTAACCATCAATCAATTCAAAGCTAGCTTCAGATGAATCGTAGGCACGGTTATTTATTGAGAAACCATCAACAATATTTGTTGTTCCTGGTGTGAAAGAATATGTTGATGAGCTTGTAAGAGCACCATCTTTACCGAAGTAAAGCAATTGACCTTTTACAGTAATGGCAAAGTTTTCTTTATGTGAACCGTCTTCATTAACATAGTAATATTTACCATCAATGTTTTTGATGTTATTCAAGGAAAGCGCAGCTTCCACTTCTGAATCTTTCAAAGCAGCTTCTGGCGCTTTAACTTCAGTGTTTACAACTTCAGCCTTAACTGTAGCTGGTTGTTCTTCTGCTTTTTCAGTTGTAACAGCTGGTGCGTCTGTTGTCACAACTGCTTCTTTATTTGGTACAGCTGCCACTGCTACATCAGCAGTTGTTGCTGTTGTAGCTGCTTCAGCTGTTGCTTGTGTGTTCGTTGTAGCTGCTGTTTCGACAGCATTTGTTTCTTTAGCAGGTGTTAAGATGTCTGCTTCTTTTGTATTTGTATGTTTAGCGACTTCTTTTGTTGCTTCTGTTGAAGTGACTTCAGTAGACTCAACTAAGTCAGCTGTTGTATCTGAATTTGGTTGAGTTACTGTCTTATCTTGAGTTTCATCCGCTGAAACTGAAGATGTTGTTGCAGACAATCCTCCTACGACAGTAGCAAGTGCTGCAGAAGCAACTGCAATTGTAACCCATTGCTTCTTAACTTTATGAAGCTTATAGTGTACCTTATTTTCCATTATAATTTTCCCCGTGATTTTATTTGTCAAAATCAGACTGAAATCTATCCGATTTCAAACAATTACATTATATCATTATTTTCTAACTATTTCTCGAATTAATTGTTTTTTTATAAAATATATGTAATATAACAGTAATATTAGAAAAGTTTTGTAACACACCTATTTCATAGGCTTTCAATTCTCATTTTCATATCATTTGATAAGTAAAACTATTTTCTATAAAAACCACTAAAACCCTTGATACAATGGCTTTTACAACGATTCTGACTCAAAATTGATATTTGTCAGATTTTTTTCTTTAAGGAGCAAAAAAAGGCAAAATTTCTTTAAACGATTCTCGTTTTCAAGAAATTTCACCTATAAATTCATGTCAAATCATATCGTTTTTCACTTAATCTCTCAGATTAAGATTAGATTGATTGATTATTTATCAAAATCAGCATAACCATTTTCATCGAAGAAGACAGTCTTACCGTCTTGGAAAGTGATCCATGTGTTTGTCACACGTTCTCCAAGAACTGATTCGTAGTATTCCACTCCTTTTGGTGTGCTGATTGGGCTACCTTTAACTTGACGTCCCAAATGATCAAAGTAATACTCTTTACCATCGATATTTTGGCGTCCTGTTACAGCCTTACCATCTTTGAAGTAGTACCAAACATTGTTACCAGTTGTCAAGAAACGGTTATTGAGACGCTCCCCTGAATCTTTATCATAGTAAGAAAGTGAACCATCAGCATTCTTAACAAAGTCACCTTTGACCTGGCTACCATCTTCTTTGAAGTAATAGTTTTTACCACCAACACTATAGGCACCTGTCACGATTTCACCATTATCTTTGGCATAGTACCATGTCTTACCACCATCAAGAGTGAAGAAATCAGATTTGACTTGGCTTCCATCAGCATTGAAGTAATAGTTAAGGTGGTCAATTGTTTGACGACCTGTGGCGAGGTTACCATCCTTATCAGCATGGTACCATTTGCCGTTTACTTCGAAGAACTTGTCTTTAACCTTGTAACCATTATCTACAGTGTAGTAGCTAATCTTGCCATTTTCAGTAACAAATTCACCTTTAACTTGGGCACCATTTGCACGGAAGTAGTATTCGTGACCATCCAAAGTAAGAGCACCTGTCACATTTTTACCAGCTGCATCACGGTAGAACCATGTTGAGCCATCTGTTGTGTAGAATTCACCCTTCTTAGCTTGTGCATAGCCTTGATCATTGAATTCATACCAGATACCATCGATTTCAGCCCAACGATTTGTGTAGGCATTACCTGAATTTTTATCGAAGAAGTAGAGTTTTCCGTCTGGAGTAACATACTTAGTACCTTTAGCTTGGAAGCCATTTTCATCAAAGTATTGCAATCCTCCACCAGCATAAGTCAAGCCAACAGCCATTTCTCCAGTTGGTGAGAAATAACGGAATTTAGCTTCTGTTTCTGAAGTACCTTCTTTCGGTACATCGAATACAAAGTAACCATCTTTGTACTGCTCACCAAAGCTACCAAAGTAATAATATTTACCATCTTGCTGATAAATAGAATCGCGAAGCTGGATACCATTTGGCAAGAAGAAATAAGTCTTACCATCGATATCTTGACGACCAGTCAACATATAACCTTCTTTATCGAAGTAATAGTAATTTCCACCATATTTAATGAAAGCATTCTTAGCTTGGAAACCACTATTATCAAAGTAGGCCATACCCTTACCATCATAGTAGAAACCTGTCTTACCACCTTGGTCTGTCAAAGGTTTTGGCAGGAAGATACCATTATCAGTAACTTGATAATAGCGACCAGTAGCATCGTTGCTGAGAACATAACGACTACCACGACCAAGGATATTAGTACCATTCATGTACTTAGCAGACCATTGCTTGATTTTAACAGATGGATCAATCTTCTTACCAGTTGATATCATCACATCTTCAAACAACTGTGGATATTTCTTTTGGAGCTCATCAAGGAACTCACCACCATATTGAGCTTGGAAGTCCTTACCTGATGATTTAGAATTTGCAACATATAAAGTGTTATTGATATAAGCATTGGCCTTTGGAGTACCATAACTATTAGCACGTGTTGCTGTTACAACTTCTTGTCCTGGCAATTGGTAAAGTTGATCTGGAACCCAGTCAGCAATTGCTTGAATACCTTGCTTGTGAAGCGCCTTAAGGGCATCACGAAGATCTTCTTTAGAACCGTATTTGTTATTCTTGCTCATGGCAAGGTCATATCGGTCAGTAAAGGCATAACCATTTTGGATAACAGAATCAAGGAAGGTACGGTCATCAGCCGATACAAATTGAGGAGCCATCTCGAATGATGTGATTCCCCATGACTTGAAGAGTTCTGCGTTTTCTGCAATCAATTTATTAGTATATTGGCTATCGTTTTCAACAAAATCTTGGAAGTTTGAGAAGCCTTCATAGATAACTTGTGAATCCAATGCTTCAGTAGCAGAAAATGTCTTATCAAGTTTCTTATCTGAACCTTTAACACGGATATCTTGGTTATCAGGTGCACCTACTGGTACCCAAACACCAAGATAACCTCTCATATCAACAGTTCGATACCCCTTGATTTCATCCCCACTGAAAGACAAGTTCCCTTCAGAATCAGTGTATTTAATTTTTCCAGCTGCTGCTGCATCATTCTCGTAAGTGACAATTCCCTTATCAGTACCAAGAAGTAATGGTCGGTAGGCTTGGTTAGCATGGAGTTTACCCATATTAACTTTCAAAGTACCATCACCCAATGAGAAATCCTGATCATTGGCAATAAGAGTCAACATACCAGAATGTTTACTTGTTTCTGCTACACCCGTAGTTTGGTCAGCAGTCATAATATCTTTACCGTAACGAACAGAAGACAAGATCTCTTTTCCATTGAACGTGTCGACTTTCATCGATTGTCCACCTGAAACGTATTTCATACGGTTCTTCAAGAGTGTTGTGATAGTATCATAATAAGGAGACTTAGTAGCCATATATTGGCCATTATCCGTATAAAGATCTCCATAATAAACACGAGTTACCTGTTCCATGTTTTGAAGAATCAAAGCATAGGCAGCTGGGATATTGTTAATCGTATAACGTTTTTCTGCCTTCTTCATATCTTCATTATAGATTTCAAAGGCACGTTTCAATTCAGCATCAGTCATGGTATAACCATCTGATTTTGGATTGATCTCTTTTTGAACAATATCACGAATGATATCTTGAACAAGGTTATCATGAGCACGCGCAAAGATATAGTTAGCTTGTGTATCTCCATACTTACTATTATTTGTACGGTCTGTCAAACTGCTAGTAATCAAATCTTTCAATGAAGAGCCCGATCCATAAAGTGCACCCATAATTGCATAACGAAGGTTATTATCCATGGCAAGGGCTGCACCATCATGTTTTTGATTATAAGCATTATCATTTAAATCCCAAGCCTCAAGGACAGAAATGTGGGCAAGCGCATTGGCTTCAGATTTATCCACACCAAAGGCTGCACGGAAGTAGTTTGTATAGACTTGGAGAAGGTCTGCATCAACATTATCAACTGCATCAACACGGATACCATCAAAGTTAGCATCCTTATCACCCATAACAATTGATCCCCAGTTCACAAGATAGTGAATTTGGTTCAACTGCTCAGCTTGCACAACTGGATTTGAGTTATCAACGTCATTGGCAAGTAGGAACTCATAACCTCCCAAGTATCTTCCTGTGCCATTTAGAGAGCCATCTTGGTTAGTTGGTGTACGGTTAAGCAAACGGTAATCAGAATTTGCCCAAGGGGTCTTGTCATTATTGACATAAAGAAGAGCTCCCCCTTGAAGGTGGTCAGCAAGGGTATAGTTTTCAGTTGTAGTATTCCACTGGTCTTGTTCTTTTACAAAAGACTCAATTGCTTGACGAAGCCATTCAGTTGATTTTTTAGCTGAAATTTCTTGTTCAATCTTAATTTGAATTGTCTTAGCAGCTGCATTCAATTCAGATTGACTTTGGCTGGTTGAATAAGTTGCGTTAAGGTTAAAGTGTTTAGAGAAAGTATTGAGGTAGGCAACTTGTGTATCTACATCAGGCCACCATGCCATCAAAAGTGGACGGAAGTCTTTCTCAGTTGATACACGCCATTTTTCACCATTTTCCAAAATAGTGACTGGACGGTACCAGCTATTAGGTGTCAAATAACCATCTACCAACTCAAAGCTTTCTTTCTTAGAATCGTAAGCACGGTTATGTGAAGAGAAAGCATCAACTAGATTAGTTGTACCTGGTGTGAATGAGTGTGTTGATGTGCTTGTCAAAGCACCATCTTTACCGAAGTAAAGCAACTGGCCATTAACAGAAACAGCAAAGTTTGTTTTATAGGAACCGTCTTCTTTGACATAGTAGTACTTGCCATCAACTTTCTTGATGTTGTCCAAAGAGAGCGCTGCTGTTTCTTCTTTTTCAGTAACACCAGATTTTGGTTTTTCAGCTACTGTAAGCGTTGTATCTGTCGCAGTCGCAGTTGCAGCTGGTGCTTCTGTTGTCGCACCATTTGCTACTGCTGCACGATCACTTGTTGCTGGTGCCACCGTATTAGCACTTGTATCTGCTGCAGTGGTTACTGCCGCAGGAGTTTCGACCGTTGCAGTATCAGCAGCCTTGTCAGTTGTTGTTGCTGTCGCATCTGTCGTAGCAGTTGCTGCAGGAGCGGCTACTTCATGCGTTTCGACGACAACATCGCTTTCAGCTGTCGTAGAGGCAACTGGTTGAGTTGTTTCATCGGCTGAAACCTTTTGATTGGCAACTGTAGCACCACCTACGATAGAGGCAAGTGCTGCCGAAGTGACGGCAATCGTCACCCACTGCTTCTTAACTTTGTGAAGCTTATAATGTACCTTTTTTCCCATTTTAGGTCCTCATTTCTTTTTCCTAGTTTGAATGAAAATCTACATAATTCAAACATTTTCATTATAGCATATTTTTTTCAGTCAATTATCGCATTTTTCATATCATTTTATTTTTTTAATCGTAATTTAAATTGAGTAACATTTCGATAAACATTAAAAACTACCGAATCTTGAAAACGGTAGTTTTTTCTATTTTCTAGGAATTTTTAAAAACTATGAGAGAGGGAAATAAAACACAGTCTATTTAACAAGATTGCAATTTTTAATTCAGCTATCAAGCAAAGACAAGGTTATGTTGAACCCTATAGCTGATTAAAAATAGCAAGGTTTCTGTAAGCAATTTAGCTAGAACCAGTCCTAAACCAATAGCCACTAAGCTACTAAGCAAGAAATAGTTACAAGCTAAGAGAACCAAGACCAACATAAAGTAGCGAACACTTGATCTAAAGAGAGAACTTGTCGGATTGAAGACAAGATTTGCATTTAGCAGACACTGACTGGAAGCCGAAATGACACGCGCTAGCACGACCGAAAGGAGGAGGTTTTTCGTCAAGGCAAAGAGCACAAATAAGGCTGTTGCATCAATGACTGAGGCCAAGACGGCCATGCTAGAGAACTTTAAAAAAGGGCTGTAAATACGGATGGAATCACGAGTGGGCCGAAAGTGAGAGCTTCTATTTTCCTCTAAATAAACCGTTTCGATTGGGACTTCAGAGATTTGGTGACCTGACTTTTTGGCTTCAAGTAGCATATTAAACTCGTACTCGAAACGATTACCATCCAGATTAAGCAACCATGGGATAAGGTCAGTTGACATGCCTCGAAGACCCGTCTGAGTATCTGTGACTTTCTGGCCAGTTACTAGACGAAAGAGCCCAGCAGTCACCTTATTCCCAAAGCGGCTACGTGCTGGTACCTTACCAACAAAGGCACGCGCACCCAAGACAAGATGACTTGGATTTTCCTCGGTTGCCTTAGCCACACGGACAATATCCTTAATCAGATGCTGACCATCACTGTCAACTGTTACTATAGGTTGAGCTGACAGGTGCTGCCTCACCACTTCTTCTTGAATGTGCGCAAAGGCAGTCTTTAGAGCAGCTCCTTTTCCTTTGTTAATCGGGTGTTTAAGGACTGTAGCTCCCAAAAGAGCCGTTTCGTCATAAAAGTCGTCATAGCGAGGACCACTCCCATCATTGACAACAATAATGCGCGCTTTAGGGAGTTTTAAAGTAATATCTTGAACCACCTGAATCAGACGAATGTCTGGTTCATAAGCTGGAATAACAATATACATAGGCACTTCCTTTCTGTTTCATTCTATGATGCTTTAGTGGTCTCCACCAAAGCCACCTGCTGGGCCTCCACCTTGGGGACCACCACCGCCACCAGGCATTGAGTTTTCAATCTTGGTTTGTTTTTCACCATTAATGGTAATGTCACCACCGGTATAGGTCGCAGAACCATCGAAATCAAAGCCAGATTGACCAGTCAAATTGATCGTTCCACCCGATACAATAATATCCCCGTTAGAATCGATTGGGTCTGTATCACCCTCACCGACCTCAACATTTAGGGTTCCACCAGTCATCTTAAAGAAAACCTCACTTTGACTGGCATTAGCATTGGCCGCATTGACACCATCATCCGTCGCATAGACATCGATATTTCCGCCATTAATAGTCACAGATTTACCTTCAATACCTTCAGTTGATTTTTCAACTTTGTAAGTCCCACTATCAATAATCAGGTCACCAGAGGTATGAATACTGTCGTCACCAGCCTTGATAGTCATGGTATTATCAGACAGATACATGATCCCTACCGATGTGTCGTCATCATTGTCGACCTTAACGCCATCTTCTTCCGCTTCAATGGTCATGGTTGTTCCTGTGATATTAAGTTCATCATTGACATTGAAGGCATCACCGACTGAAGTAATCTTGTAAGTACCGCCTGTTATATGAAGACTGTCGTTTGCTTTAATACCATTGTTTTTCTTGGCATCAATGTTAAGAGTCCCTGAACCGTTAATGGTCAGATTTCCTTTA
>ERZ772935.919-NODE-919-length-11479-cov-2.498162_pt1 | contig 11479 bp, 17 predicted proteins | sample MGYA00511683_ERZ772935 | MGnify/ENA primary metagenome ERZ772935 (study PRJEB29015, sample SAMEA2738086) | human oral metagenome | biome: human oral; feature: human-associated habitat; material: saliva | place: China | collected 2228 ...
GCACGGTTGATAATCTTATCATCCACATCGGTAAAGTTGGAAATATAGGCAACCTCATAGCCACGGTACTCAAAGTAGCGACGAATGGTATCGAAGGCTACTGTCGAACGGGCATTCCCCACGTGGATATAGTTGTATACAGTTGGCCCACAGACATACATGAGAACCTCTCCTTTTGTAATCGGGATAAATTCACGTAGTCTGCGGGTCATGGTGTCGTAAATTTTAATCATGAGGTTCTCCTTTCTAGACTATATCGTATTCGTATTTTAACAATGCATCCCTGTGCGTATCAAGCCATTGTTCAAGTATTCCAAATTTGTCATGACCAATATAGTCATAAAAGTCGTATGCCACAACCCATAATTTCGTATCGACGCCATCTAATACACCATCTAGGGCCTCGTACATATTACTGGTCATCATAGCTTTTTGTGGGTTTACCATTTCTAATAAAAACCATTTATTACTGCGTAATGCGCAATTGTTCAAATTGTTTTTGTAGATATCAAACATGCGTTCCCCGAAATACTGGTAGCGAATCGCTACGTCATCTAGATAGTGATTGGGTATCATACTGTCTTCAAATGTTCTATAGCCATGTTTGGCAAAATAGTCTTTGATATAATCCTTGATTTCATCAGTTGTCATTTTGTAGCAATCCTTTCTAAACCAATAGGTCAATCTTCCAATACATCGTCTTCCATGGAATAAATATCAATTTCATCGAGCTCAATATCCTGGTTCCCACATTTTGGACATGCATATGTTTCGTCTTCGTCTGCACATTCGTACCAAAATTGCCCACATTTTGGGCAATAACATGTAGCGTCAAATGACATAGTTTTCCTCCTTTGAAAACACGTGGTGAAAGTCATCTCGTGTTTTGTTTTAATTTTTAAATAATATCGTATGTGCATAGTAAACTGTCCCGATATTTGTTGAGTAAATTTTTAACGGTAAAATGTTCTTCAGTCCAATTACCAAGGCTCATACCAATCAATTCGTCAGTAAGTTCGTTTTCGGGGTCATTGAGTCGTTCGTCAAAATAGTCATAGAAATTAGACCAGTTAATGGGTAGTTTATGACTATCCCGCAAATGGGCTTGTATGGTTGCTAGGTTCGACCGCTCAGTTTGACCGGTGATGAGATAATCGAACAATCGGTCATCCCGCCATGTCATATATGGTCGACCATCAATACCCTCAGGTACAACATCTGACCATCTGCGATAATGGGGGTCTTCGAAATATTTGCGCCGTAGGGCTCGTCGATGCTGTAATTCGTCGTCATAATCTCTCATGATTAGTCATCCTTTCTAGATTATGTCGTATGTGGATAGTAAACTATCTCGATATTGGTTGAGGAGTTTCTCAACACTCGTACTTGGTCCATAGTAATCACCAACAATCTCGGGGTCTTTGAGATATGACAAATATCGATTTTGTGGGTCGTTTAGTTGCTCATCAAAATAGGTGTAAAAATTATCCCAATTGATAGGTAGTTCTCGGCCTTTATTTAAGCACTCAACCAATTGAGATGTCGTTGGTTGGCCACTCGATTGATTGGTGATGAGGTAACAAAATAGAACGTCATCACGCCACTCAGCAAATTCGTTAATAAATCTGTTAGTGCGTCCACCATCATCAGGCGCAATATCTGACCATTTTCGATAATTGGGGTCTTCGAGATATTTCTTTCTGAGTTTATATCGATGTGTGATTTCGTCTTTGTGAGACCTGACCATAGTACTCACCTACCTTTCTAAATGATATCGTAAGAAAATTGATTTCGTAATTGTAATTTAATAGCATCCCGAGTGTCTTCTGAAATAGATGTTGGGCGACTATTTACGTAACCCCAAATTTGGCTCCATGAACAGTCGGGTGCAGGCGTGTCGTATTTAATTTTTTCTTCACATGTCATATAACGCCTGCGGAAATGAAGCTCTCTTGATGGTTTAAGGTTCCACTCATTGGGGCGCATGGGCGGATAAAGCATTTGTACCAAAAATCGACTATCATCGTGATAGAACATTAGTAACGGGAACCCTTGATAAACCGTAAATAACTCGTCACCGAACCAACGATAACGACTGGTCGCGGTCGGAATCTCTTTTTTGGTCATGTTTAATATGGTATATCTTGATTCTTGCAATTTCTGAGCTAGAAGTTCGCGTACTTCGTGAGTTGACATCTCCTGCGGGGTGACTCGTTTGCGTCCGATTGGGAAGACTTCAGTATTAATCCCTAATAATTTGTCACGATAGTCATCTAACGGTTGTTTCAAACTACCCAATCGCCACTGATAGATTTCATCCACAAACTTATAAGCGTCGTCCCATGGGAGATTTTGGTTTGACGTCACCAACCGCATAAACTCCTCGACATATTCTGATTCAGGAAGTTCTTGGACAAAACGTAGTCTTTCCAAACTAGGTTTTAGGGCAAATAAGATAAAGGCGCCACCAGATAGAAGATAGGGTTCACCTATATGTTCGGGATTGACGGCGAATAAGGTCTCACCTAGCCATCGATAACAAGCGGCCAGTGAACGTGTGTCGTGTTTAGAAATTAAAGATTGGCCATTATCACCTAATTTGTCAATGATATACTGTTTTAATTCTTCGTTGTCCATGATACCGTCCTTTCTAGATGATGTCATAAGTGTTTATCGTAATTATTTCAATCTTGTTAGTTTTAATTTTCGAAGGGGGATTGGGTTGGGGCAATAGCCCCATTAAATAAAAAACGCGTATGCGTTTTTGATTCTATTGCTTCAATTCGTCGATAATCCATATTTGGTTTTGATTTCGTCTTTAATTGCAGTTAATTTTCTTGCGTTCTCAGGCCATGACTTCCCTAAAATGGTTTCATCACCCGGAAAACTTTCTAGGTAACCCGCCTGGTGCAATCTGTAGAAGATGTTGTTGATGGATGTTTGACCCATACCACGCATATCATGAAGCGCATCTGATAAAATAGCACTCAACAACTCTTGGACAGTTTGTATCCCAGCTAATCGTAGATGATTGTAGGCTCGATTAGTCAAACCTAATTCGTCAACACCAACTGTCACTAGTATTGGTTCTTTTCCTATATCGTCAACAATTTGTTTGGTCAAATATTCAATTTGACGACTCAAAGATGCAATAGTGCGTAACTGCTCATCAATTTTTTGTTGATTGTCCCTAATCTGAGCCGATTGTAACAACTTTTGAGTATAGACTAGGTGTCGCAGCTGTCGGATAGTTTTTGCTTCTAGTTGTCTCACACGCTCATGAGTGACATTTAACATGTCAGCAATAGCTTGGAGAGTCATTCCGTTGATATAACGAAGACGTAGAATGAGCGCCTCGCGCTCATCTAGATGATTATCTAATAATTGGTCTATATCATCTAATAGGTTGTTTGTAATAGGGAAATCAACCAATAAGGCTTGTGGGCTGACAATATTCCCTAAAAGATTATATGGGTATACTCTTTTGGCATGTTCGATTAATATGTGCTGTGGGATACTTGTCATTTCGTTTTGTAATCTACGGAAACCTTCTTCTGAAATTTTCAGCGTCTCGCGTATATTTGAATTGACATCATCGATTGCTAATTGACCACCATCTGATAGTGATTCGGCAAGATATTGAAAGGTTCGTCTTTTAGTTTCCATATCGTCCAACATACGCTTGGTCATATAGTTGACCATATGTGTCGGTTCAACATCGTTACCAATGATATAATCCAGTGAGGTTCCATAGTATTGAGCTAGAAGCATATAATGACCAATAGTGTGTCGTTGGATAGGGTCACGCTCTAGCATATGATAAGTATTTCGATTGATACCAGTATCTCGGCAAATCTTATCGATGGTCACATTGGTCAATTCTCGGAAATAACGTAAGCGCGACATTTGGGTGGCTAATTTAGTATTAATCTCTTCTCGTGTTAACATATTATACCTTCCTTCGTATTATTTTAGACAATATCGTAATCAACTACTGGTTCTAAGTGATAGGTTTGAAACCAGTATCCATTAAGTTTTGCCAACCTACCGTGACTGTTATGATTATGTACGGCTGAAATAGTATGGGTATGAGTTACCATTCTCGACATTTGACCACCCCAGCCTGGCCCATAAGCGTTTTGTTCGGACGTTGGTATGGGTTTGACGAGTACTTTATCACCAACTTTAAATTCTGGTACTGTATTTGATTGAATAATATCAGAATCGGAAAGTAATCTACCAATTCGCCCGAAATTGGTCAATCTAGTGTCATCACGGTAAACCTGCATCACACGAGCATCTTGACCGTTATATTTAACAATATCTCCAACTTTTACAGTCATGATTGTCCTTTCTAAACAAAATCATAGTCGGGAACTCGCTCGAGATGGTAGGTACAAAACCAAAGGCCATCTAATCGAACGCGTTGACCGCGCTCATCATCATATCTGACATCTTCGACCTTGTAGGATTTTCCAATCATATCATCCATGCGTCCATTTACCCAACCAGCGCCATAATATAAATACTCATCTTTATGGATTGGATGAATCGTAACCTCATCACCAACAAAAAGCTCAGGTGTGTCATTTGTGTGCACCAAATCCGAATCGGTCAATGTCTTAACAACTCTCCCGAAATATGATAATCTAACAGCTGGGCTTGACAATTTCATAACTCGCACATGGCGCCCACGACAGTTGACAATATCACCAACTTTAATAGCCATGATTATACCACCTTTCTAACTGATTATTTGTTGTTTTTGATGACATCATCGATACTGCAGAAATTTGTCTCTTCAACATGTTGCCAATCCTCTTCGTATGGGTTTCCATATAGGTATGTCTTCACATGAGGTATTTTTGATTTTTCAATGTCTAAATCGTAGGTGTCAACCAAGGTTAAATCAAATTGAATATCCGAATCCTCCCTTTGTAGATACGACGCAACAGCGGTTGGTTCCACACCTTGAGTTTTGCGAATGCTAGTAATACAATTGATTTCATCAGAAATAGGAGTTATAAAATCAGCGTAGTATTCCCGCTCTACGTCATAAGTTGCAAAATGCAGTAATAGTCGCTCAGGGTTGTTGGTCATAATATCCCTTACTGTTTTAGCGGTGTTATCGTCAAAATATAAATGTTCCTGATGAGTTTGGAAGATGGTATTCAAGGTTGTGACGATTGAAATTGGATTCTTATCAAAAAACTTAGTCGTAACTTGATGAATTTTACTAGCAATATCTTGGTCTAAGAATTTAATTGGTTTCATTTTTCCTCCTTCTTTTGGTTTTGATAAACTAAAATTGAGTAGCTGATAGTCACCTACTCAATTGAAGATTTTAAGTCGTCAACGGTCGCTTTGCGAACATATTTTCCATATATTTGTTTCGTCCATCCGTTGTCATGTCCGTGATTATTAGATATTTTATATGTGGTCCCGGATACCCCAGTAACTAGATGTAGATAGATATGTCCTTTGACTTTACAAAGGACAATATCTCTCTTTTTGATGATTGTGTCTGGTGTAATGGGTTCGACTACAACGGCGTCACCACTTTTCAATTTTGGTGTCATCGAATTACCCTTACCTTTGACAATAACGGTTTCTCCAGCTAATAATTTGTCAATAGTAGTTTGATTTTCCCCACCGATATAGTATTTACTCATTAATGACCTTTCTACTTGCGGTATGTTTCCATTTTCTCATGGAAGTATTGTTCCATCATTCCATAAGCCGTATAAGTAATGGCGTTAGCGCCTGCATCAATTGTAGCCTCAATCGATTCGTCAGTTTTGCCACCGGATGCAATAATTGGCATATCTGGGTACTGCTCGCGCACCCATTTAACCAACTCCACCGTGTCAGCACCACCACTGATATTAAAAATATTTACTCCTGCATCGATATAGGGTTGTAGTTCACGTGATTTATCGATAACCGTATAAATAACCGGAATATCGACATATTTGCGCACCATTTGTGTAGTCTCAACAGTCACCGGTCCGTTTAGGACAATAGCTGTAGCATTATTTTCTTCGGCATGAGACGCCAGACGGGCTGAACGCTCACCCTGTGTCAACCCACCGCCAACACCGACAAAAATTGGCGCTTTAGCGACTAATGATACCGCATTTAAAATCTGCGTATTGGGTGTGAAAGGATAGACGCATAAAACTGCATCGGCGTCTGTATTTGCAATTAAAGATACGTCTAGAGAATAAACAATAGATTTGATACGTTTACCATAGATGACAATTCCAGAGGCTTTTCTGATAATGTCGGGCATTTCGATGATGGAACTGCGTAGAGGTGATGTCACCTCGGGGATTTTCTTAATTAGTTTCTCGGTCATTTTATTACCTTTCGTTTGTGTATGTTTTCTCATTGGTGAGGGTCAGCTGATTATCTTTATATTGATAGGTGAGTTCGTGAGTACGTACCATATCAACATCTGTTAGTTTGTAGACATATTTGGATTTTGAATAATCCCAAACATTTCGATATTCAGATGTAGTATAGTAGTATTTTTGAGCGATTACGATGTTACCGATTTGATAATTAGATTCGCCAGTCCACTCGAACTGGTCATCCGATTTGGTCTTTTCCATTTGGCGTTTCATTTCGGCTTCAGTTTCGACGTTAGTACTTACCTCTGCAACATATGGGACATTATAGGTTCGCTCTTCTGTTGTATCATCTAAGTGAGCTGTATAAGTAACAATAGTTCCGCGCCCTTTATTTTGTACACGAGTCATACCGGTTTTATTGTTGTCGATAGCGTCTTTTATGGTGTCGTATGTCTCAGTAGTTACGATATCTCCATTTCCATCATAATAGGACAAAATGACACCTCCAAATTTTTGGGTTAGGGTATCACCATTTAATTGTTGACGCGTTTCCACATGGATATCAGATGTGTCAATTGTCTTATAATTGATTGGGTTGTTATCGACGTATTTGGATTGTATATCGGTCACTTTTGGTGATGTACACGCTGTCAAAAAACCGATACCCAGTATAGTGAGTAGTATTAGTTTTTTCATTTTTTTCCTCCATATTTGAGATTAAATAACCGTGCAACCAATTGTTCCAGATTGCACGGCTGGATATTAAAACTCTGCGTTGAAGAGTTCTTTAAGTTTATAGGTCACGTTATCACTATCTGCATTAATCGATACTGATTCGTTGATTTTAGATAATTTAGCCAGTTCATCTAAGTCGGCATTGTAACCGATAGTATTAACGGTGATACCAAGCGATTCGATAATTTGAGCGGCTCGCTTGAAGTCATAACCTTGATTCGTCTTACCATCTGATAGGACAAAAATAACTGGGCGTGCGTCAGGATTGTTTTTCATTTCGTCAAGAACCATCTTAACTGCCACTAGCAATCCATTATAAGTCGCTGTGCCACCAGCAGGTGTTAGACCCTTGATGGCTGATGTGAAGTAAGCCTTTTGGTTACCGTCCATCGCTGCAATAGGTACGTTGATAGTCACATCATCACTATAGGATACGAGTCCAATTTTATTATCGTCATTGATATACTGTAACGAATTGAGGAGTGATTTCTTCAAGTTGCTCATTGGGTCGCCTTCCATCGAACCTGAGATATCTGTTACGAATACACCAACGATTGGTCGTGCAGTATTTTTGTTCTTCTTCCAGAGTTTCTGCATGGATAGGAGCATATTACCATCTGTGGTCTGCTCTTCGAATTTGTAGTCATCCAATTGGTTGAAACCATATTCGGTGGCTTTTTGCTGGTTCTCTTTATTCTTCACAAATTCTGCAAAGCGTTTTAGGACTGCCTGTTTCTTGCTATCATTAGTTGTAGCATACAATGGGGAATCTTGTCGAATGCCAAACGGTACATATTTGTAATCAGCAAATTCCGGCGTGTTGATGTAGGTCTGATATGAGATGGACAAAATATCAGCAGTTCCACCTTTTGCAGCTTCACGTAGTTGTGCTGTTGTTACAAATGTTGATGGAATATTGGCTTGAAGCTTTTGAAATGCCTCTTTTGATGTGTCACTAATTGGGTTATTTGCATCAAAACTATATAGCAGTTGTGATAAGAGACTGAGACCGGTCGATGACGAATATGGATTTGTATAACCTAGTAATTTACCATCGTTAATGGCCTTTGTCACCGCCTCGATGGATACTGTTCCATTGGATGCAATTTCATCATAAACACCTGGCTTCATTAATAAACCTGATGTGTTACCAAACAATTTATCAGAAATTTCAGTGGTTGATACACCTTTGGCATTCAGAATGTAGTTCCACTGTTTGTTTGATGGGGTGTAACCATCAGGAACATGATTTCCGCTTGCGATATAATCAACAGCTGTACCTGACGGAATGCTGCGAATTGAAACACTGATGGTTTCACCGTCAATTGTATGATTCTGATTGTTAAAGTCACGCGCGATATCGTTTAAAATACCGTCTTTACCACTTCCGGCTTTTTCGGTCGATACGAAAATTTCCACATTAACTTTACCTGAGCCTTCTACGGTATATGGATACGTCTTATCCAAATCAGGTAGTTCATCAGAAGAATTCAAATTAGTAAGGCTGATATCCTTCTTAAGTCCAGCAACATGAGGGTTGATTTTCTTGTAATAAGTTTCGACCTCGGCTTGAGAGATTTCCATATTTATGCCCGTCATTTGAACAAGCAGTCAATAGAACTGACATGGCTAGAAATGCCCCTGCCAGGAATTTTTTATGATTTAATTTCATGTTGTTTCCCTTCTACAATTGTTCCAGTAATTTTTGGAAAGCCTTGATGAGATTCTTCAAATCAATATCATTTGACTCAGTCTTGGTATCCAAATATTCAATAGCCTGCACCATTAAATTGTTTGCATCCGAGATTAATTTATCATTTTTGGATAATTTATTCTCAATGACTTCGGCGTCTTCTGAAATGACCAATCTTCGATAAATAGATTTCGCATCGTGTAAAACGTGCAATCTAATTTCTGCTAATTTATCCCCGATATCCTGAATGATAGGTAAATCATTATTTTCGATAATTTCCACATATTGACCTTGCAAATCTTTTGCAGTGGTGATTTGTTCAATCATACGGTCAGCATATGTTCGATAAGTGGGTTTTACCTTGTGAGATACGGAGTCTAACTTTCTAATAATTTCACCCTCTTCATAATAAGGGTCAATACGTTTTTGTTCTTCGTTATGCTCAATGACTTTTTTATCATTTAGATGAGTAATCAAAACCCTCGCTCCGGAGAATAGCAAAGAGACGCCGGATAATCCAGCAACCACTTTTGCTAAAATGGTCAATCGAGCGAAGGTTTTAATACCCATATTAATAATAATGTTGTCTTTTGAGTGAATAACGAAGAACCAAAATAATAGACTAGACATCAATACTAAAAATGATATAAATACCAAATGTATGAGATATCTAGGTTTTGGGTTCTTCGCTGGTTTCATTTTTTATCCACCTCTGTGATATTTACGTTTTGACGTATCGCGTTTAACCTCGAATGGTTTTTGGGTATTGATGTCACGCTTAACCTTTGCACGATGAGCGGTATCAACTACCGCATCAATTTGAGGTTTGACGTTTTTCTGATATTGCTTATCAGTTTCATGTGCAAGGGCTGATACCAAATCCTTGCCGGCCTTGATAAAGTTTTGACTAGCTGTTTTTAATTCCATGGGATTATCCTTTCTGGCGCTCAATAGTTGTTAACAATTTCTGACGAATTTGTTCTTGGGCTTGGCTAATACGAAGACTAGCTTCTTCACGACGTTTTCGTCCGACGGTTTGTGCCTCATTGATGTCATCTAGTGTTTTAAGGACATTGTTTGTGGCATATTCGATGGTATCGGCAGTGACGCCCGTACTCTCCGAATGATTGATGACAGCTCCAACAGTTTCACGCGCCTTGTCACTAGCCTTGCGAATGGCTTCGTTGATACCATCACTTGTCTTTTTATCAACCTCGTAGGCGTCCAGGGTCGTTTGTCCTGCAATGGCGGCGGCCATGGTAATGCGCCATGCTGGAATCATATTGTTGATGGTACGGTTGGTACGTTGAATGAGGGCGTAGTTGGCATAGTTCATATTAGTTAACTGAACTGCCAATGCCATTGATAGAGCCATTTGAGCCTCGAGGTCGGCCACTTGAAGAGCGAATAAGTTAGTCGCCTGTTTGAGGGTGTTTAATTTATCAGCCTCTTCTTGTTGACCTTTAGCCGCTAACGCCTCCAATTCAGGAATATCCTTGTCATAAGCCTCTTGTAGTTTTTGTTTACCGGCTGTGACATAAACCTTGAGTCGTTGATAGTTCTCCTTGTTAGCCTTAATCATGTCTTCCATGTTGAGACTAGTCTCGTTAAGAACTAGAATATTTCGCTCGAGTACGGCTTTGACGCGATTGATATTATCCTGAACCGTTTCGTATCGAATTTGTAGCGATTTAGCCTTGTCCCCCATTGAACGGAGAAAACCAAAGAATCCACTGGTATCAGTTTCTGACCCAACTGCGATTTCATTGGTTAATTTCAGAAGCAAGGCTCCCGTGTCACCGGCGTCCTTAGAACGAACATTACTGAGACTCTTTTCAGTTAGTTTGTCAAGGGTCTTGGCGTCTTCGAGTCCATAGGTTGTAATCATTTTTCCGTCTGATAAATCAATAGCCTCATAAACTTGTGCAATGGCTTCTTGTTGTTCTGGTGTGAGTGTAATTTGTAGGGTTTCTTCGGTCACCCCTTGTAGCATGGCATCTTCTTTTGCCTTTTGCTCTTCGATTTTAGCAATATCATCCTGGGTCAATCCAGGAGTTGCTACTAGTTTGTTTCCAACTTGGAATCCTTCCATTAGGTTTCCTACCTTTCCCACTCCCTGTGAGTGTTTGTATTTAATTAAATTATATCACCGCCAAGGGTGAAAAGCAATAGCATAGTGTCCATCGACTAAATAATGTCATAACCATCCCCCGTCAGCTCGTATCAATGCTTGTCGAGGTGCTGACCAAGGAGTCCAAACTTGTCGTGCCCGACTTCATCGTAGTAGGCGTATATTTTGTCCCACTTGACATCTTTGGCCTGTAGCAGGTAATTAAAAACCGTAGTGAGACCTCTATATTTAAAGGCGACGGGGGTTGACATTTCTAGCAAAAACCAACGGTCACTTCGATGATAGAAATCATCCAAGTGATTTTCATAGACCTTAAAAATATCGTCACCAAAATAGTGATAGCGACGCATAGCCCGCTCAAGGTAAGGTCTACTCGTTTGGATGCCGTAATTATCTAAATGGTTTTGTAATTCTGCAATTGTCATCATAACATCACCAGCTATACTATATCGTAGGTCGCGTTCAATAATTGTTCACGATATTTTTCCACGGTTTGGATAAATTTCGAGTTCCTATAATACGGGTGTTCTTCGCAAATTACATCAACATATTCATAAACAGCGCCCC
>ERZ772935.924-NODE-924-length-11446-cov-5.922570_pt1 | contig 11446 bp, 7 predicted proteins | sample MGYA00511683_ERZ772935 | MGnify/ENA primary metagenome ERZ772935 (study PRJEB29015, sample SAMEA2738086) | human oral metagenome | biome: human oral; feature: human-associated habitat; material: saliva | place: China | collected 2228 ...
GCGGCCTGCACGTCGTTCAAGCTCGCGCCGATCGATACTTGCGCTGGAAAGCAGCATTTCAAGCGGTATTTCAAGGGCTTCGGCGATGGCTTCCATGACCTTGAGCGATGGATTGGCCTTGCCGGACAGCAGTTCGAACAGAAAGGATGGGGAGATTCCCGAAAGTTCGGAAAGCCGGCTTCTGCTCAGTTGTCGATCTTCGAGTGCACTGCGCAGATTGGAGACGAAGATGTAGTTGTACACGACTGCAGACCTTTCTGATGGAGGCTGTTTAGACGCTAAACTCGTACAGAAAGCCAGGCTGAAAGTTGACTGGAAAGGCCGTTCTCTCTGTCGTCCTGAAAATTTTATCAATAAATCGTGTATTTCTCTTCTATATTTTTTGCGGTGTACGATCCTTTCCGAGGATGGTCATGACAGTCAGGCGGTTGTTTTATTAACTATATGTTAAGCGTGTCGACGATCGTGGCTACGCATTATGAAAGGGGGGGCGCCGGGGCGCCCCTTTCCAGCTCGGTTTTTGACTGGATCAGCCCTTGCCCAGCTGCTGCTTGACGGCGTCGACCACGCGCACGGCCATGGCGACGATGGTCAGCGTCGGGGGCGCGCAGCCGCCGGTGGTGAAGACGGCGCTGCTGGCCACGTACAGGTTGGAGACACCATGCACGCGGCAGTTACGGTCGACCACGCCCTGCTTCGGATCATCGGCCATGCGGGCCGTGCCGGCGGGGTGGTGGGCCGTCATCTGGGTGACCAGGGGCAGGCCATCACGGCGCTCGACACGCAGCCGGCCGATGCCGGACTGCTCGAAGGCCTTCTGCACGATGTCCTGCGTGCCCAGGGCACTGCGGATGTCGAAGTCGCGCCAGCGGAATTCCACCTTCGGCTTGCGCATGCCGGTGGCGTCGCGCTCGTCGCTGAGGGTGATGCGGTTGTCCGGATCGGGCGACTGCTCGGCGATCTGGTAGAGGTCGATGACCTTGAAGAACTGGTCGCGGTGCGGTGCCTCGTACCAGCCGCCGCTGTCGCGGTTGTACGGGATCTGCAGCCAGGGGGCGCGGGCCACCTTGATGAACACCAGGTCGTCGATGCCGCCCAGCACATTCAGCAGGTGGTGCAGCGGGCGCTCGGGCATCTGGCGGGCACGCAGGTCGCGCACGATCTTGCGCAGCGAATAGTAGGCCGGCGAACGGAAGGTGGTACCGCGGCCGAACAGGCGCTGTGCGAGCCTCACGCGCGAGAACGCAGGCTGCGCGTTGAGCCCGATGGAGGTGTTCATCAGGTGGCGCTCTTCCAGCGTTTTCTGCGGGATGGCCAGCTTGCCCAGCACGTGCGAGAGGCCGCGATGCTGCAGGTCGTAGAGACCGAAGGCCGAGATGGGCTGGTTGGGGAACAGCGTACCGGTCTTGACGATCTGGCGGTCCATCAGGAAGCGGCCGACCAGCCCGTTGTCGTTGCCCAGACCATGCTTGGCCACACGGTCGGAGGCCAGCAGCAGGCGGGGCACCTGGAAGCCACCCTGAGCGAGGATCACCTGCTTGGCGGCAATGGTGAAGCGGCGCCCGTCCAGGCAGGCCACCTTCACCCCGGTGACGGTGCTGGCGTCTTCGTTGGTGTCCAGCTCGACCGCGTTGGCCTTCATGATGAGCCGCATGTTCTGGCTCTGCTTGATCCGGCCGCCGATGCCTTCGGTGAGCGCGGCCTGCGAACCGGTCATGTACAGCTTGGTCTCCAGGGTGTTGTCCTTGAAGTCCAGCAGCTTGCGCTCGTCGGAGACCCACGGGGCCATCTCTAGCGAGTCGATGCCGGTTTCCCACAGCTTGAGCGCCCGCAGATAGTACGGGTGCATCGTGTCGTAATCGATGGGCCAGCCACTGTGCGGCATCCAGTCGCGCTTCTTGAAGTCGATGGGATCGAAGGTGGCCAGGTGGCAGTTCTTCGTGCCATGGACCTGCACGTCCCATTGCACCGAGGTGCCGCCGAAGCGCCGGTCATGCGACCAGACGATGTCGGGGTAGAGGTCGGGCGTGTCTTCGGAGACGCCGGCCGCCAGTTGCTGGGTGGCTGCGTCAGGCTCTTCGCCGCCGGATTCCAGCAGGATGACATCGAGGCCACTGTCCAGCAGTTCCTGGGCAGCAGCAAGGCCGGCAGGGCCGGCCCCGATGATGCAGACGTCGGTGTTCAACGTCTGCTGGTCAGGGATGGAGTGTGGGGAGACAAGCATCGTGGGCTTTCCATGGCCGTCGGGGAAGCGACCATTATAGGAAGCCGTTACTAAATCTTGCGGTTTTGTGACGCCTGGAAATGACGAAGGGTGGTGTCGTGTCGATGTTTGCGCCGGTAGAGGCGGTGCAGGTGTTGTGGGGTGGCAACGCGCAGCCGTCGGACGGGAGACATGGTGGTGGGTACGGCCTGGAGCGACACCGGGATCGGCAGGGTGGCCGCCGGCGCTGGCTGCCGATTATGGGATCCGCCTGACCGCGAATCGAGACCGGAAACAGGGACGCCGGGAATGATTCGCAGCGGAACATGGGCTCGGGCAAGGATCTGTTCGCAGGTCGAATCATCGGAGGGGGTCTGTGGGGCGCAGCGCAGCCAGACCACACGCTTGCCCTGGCGGGCTTCGTCGCGCAGGCGGGTGGCAACGCGGGCCGCATGCTGACTGCCCGTGCCATCGAACTGCTCATGGGGAGCCAGTGCCGGGGCCAGGCAACTGCGTTCGGCATCCTTGCGGATCTGCTGACGGACCGGCTCGGAGACGCGGGCCTCGTACAGCACCAGGTCGGCGGCCTGCAGGGCGCGCAGGGCGTGCAGAGTCAGAAGGCCCGGGTCGTCGGGGTCGGCATGCACCACGACGACCTCGCCTTGTCGGGCGGCCTGGCCATCCAGCTGGCGGGCCAGCTCGGCCTCGGCGGCCGCGATGTCTCCCTGGGCCACCAGGGCGTCAAAGCGGCTGGCGAACAGGGTTTCCCAGAAGTGGCGTCGCTCGCGCACGGTGCCCAGCTTTTCCTGCACCCGGGCGCGCCAGCGGCCAGCGATGTTGGCCAGGGTGCCGGTGTGCTGCGGCAGCAGGGCCTCGATGCGCTGACGCCAGTGCCGGATCAGCACGGGTGACGTGCCGGATGAGGAAATGGCCACCTGAATGGGGCTGCGGTCGATGACGGCCGGGGTGATGAAGGAGCAGCGCTGCGGATCGTCCACCGTGTTGCACAGCAGGTGGCGGGCCTGGGCGGCCTTGAACACCTGGCTGTCCACTTCGGCATCGCCGGTGGCCGAGACCACCAGGAAGACGTCCTGCAGGTGCTCGGGCTGGAATTCGCGCGCCAGCCACTGGATGCGCCCTTCGTTCTGCCAGTCCAGAAAGGCCGGCGCCAGTTCGCGGGCCACCACGCGGATGTCGGCACCGGCCTGCAGCAGGCTTTCGGCCTTGCGGGTGGCCACCTCGCCTGCACCCACCAGCAACACGGCACGACCTTTCAGGTCGGCAAAGAGGGGGAAGTATTGCATGATGGGGGTCCTTGGTCCGTAGGGCAGGGAGGTTGTTGCCGGGATGCGTTTCCCGGAGGCATCCGGATGGTGTTCAGGCGGCGATAGTCCAGAAGTCGCGCGGGGCGTCCAGAACCGGAGCGATGATGCCGGTGCGTACTGCGAAGTCGCCAAAGCCTTCCTCGCCCTGGCGCCCCTGGGCCCAGGCTCCCAGCCAGCCATCGATGATTTCCAGGATCTCTTCCTGCACGATGTTCTCCTTGAAGAGGCGCGGGATGCGGGTGCCTTCGCGATTGCCGCCCACGTACAGGTTGTAGCGGCCGATGGCCTTGCCCACCAGGCCGATCTCGGCGAGCATCGAACGGCCGCAGCCGTTGGGGCAGCCCGTCACGCGCAGCACCACGTGCTCCTCGGACAGACCGTGCCGCGCCATCAGTTCGTCCATGCGGTCGGAGAACTGCGGCAGGAAGCGTTCGGATTCCGCCATGGCCAGCGGGCATGTGGGCAGCGAGACGCAGGCCATGGAGTTCTCCCGCTGTGGCGTCACGCGATCGCTCATCAGCCCATGGTCGCGGGCAAGGCGTTCGATCTGCTCCTTGTCCTCAGGGCGCACGTTGGCCACGATCAGGTTCTGGTTGGCCGTCAGCCGGAAGTCGCCCTTGTGGACCTTGGCAATCTCGCGCATGCCGGTCTTCAGCGGCTTGCCCGGACGGTCCACCAGTCGGCCATTCTCGATGAACAGCGTCAGGTGCCAGTTGCCTTCCTCGCCCTGCACCCAGCCGATGCGGTCGCCACGGGTGGTGAATTCATAGGGGCGGATGGGCTCGAACTTCGCGCCCATGCGGTTCTCCACTTCAGCGATGAACACGTCGGTGCCGACGCGCTCCAGGGTGTAGCGGGTCTTGGCATTCTTGCGGTCGCTGCGATTGCCCCAGTCCCGCTGCACCGACACCACGGCAGCAGCGCAGTCCAGCACCTTGTCCAGTGACACGAAGCCGAACTCGCGTGCCACGTTGGGATAGGTGCGGGTGTTGCCGTGCTCCATCGACAGGCCGCCGCCCACCAGCACGTTGAAGCCGACGAGATGCTTGCCGTCACCGATGGCCACGAAGTTCAGGTCGTTGGCGTGCAGGTCCACGTCATTGTGCGGCGGAATGACCACCGTGGTCTTGAACTTGCGCGGCAGATAGCTCTTGCCCAGTACGGGTTCGGTGTCGTCACCGCTTTTCGCCTTGTCGATGACCGGGGTGCCGAAGAAGTTCTCGGTGGATTGAACCTTCTGCCCGTCCAGCCAGATCTCCGCGTAGGCCCGGGTACGGGGCAACAGATGCTCGGAGATCTTCTTGGCCCATTCCCAGGCTTCACGGTGCAGTGACGATTCCACCGGGTTGCTGGTGCACAGCACGTTGCGGTTCACGTCGCCGGCAGTGGCGATGCTGTCCAGACCCAGCTGGTTGAGCCACTGGTGCATGGGCTTGATGTTTTCCTTCAGCACACCATGGAACTGGAAGGTCTGCCGGTTGGTGAGACGGATGCTGCCGTAGAGCGTCTGTTCGGATGCGAACTTGTCGATGCCCAGCCATTGTTGTGGCTGGATGATGCCACCAGGAAGGCGGCAACGCAGCATGACGTTCTTCAGCGGCTCCAGTTTCTGTCCAACGCGCTCGGCACGGATGTCGCGATCATCCTGTTCGTACATGCCGTGGAAGCGGATCAGCTGGAAATTGTCGCCGTTGAATCCGCCGGTGAGACCGTCTCCCAGATCCTCACGGATGGTTCCCTTCAGGTAATGACTGTTGCCTTTCAGGCGTTCATTGTCGGCCAAGGGCGCATCAGGCAGCTTGGCGCGTTTGTCCAGTACGGCGTTCGACATGGTGTTTCTCTGGAATCTCGGGTTGTTCAATCGTGGTGCGCAGGCATCTAATGCCTTTGGGGTGTCACGGAAGAAGCGTGTTCCTTCAGTAGACATCCCGCTGGTAGCGACGATCCTCACGCAGGTCGTTCAGATAGTCGTCGGCATCGTCTTCGGACATGCCGCCGTGGGTCATGACGATCTCTTTCAGGGCGCGCTCCACATCGCGTGCCATGCGGTTGGCATCACCGCAGACATAGAGGTGTGCACCTTCCTGCAGCCACTGCCAGACATCGGCTCCGGCCTGTGCCAGGCGGTGCTGCACGTAGACCTTCTCCTTGCCCTGGCGTGACCAGGCCAGGTCCGCGCGGGTGAGCAGACCGCTCTTGCGGTATTGCAGCCATTCGGCCTGATAGAGAAAGTCGTCGGTAAAACGCTGGTTCCCGAAGATGAGCCAGTTCCGGCCTGTATCACCCTGCGCCTCGCGTTGCTGCATGAAGGCGCGGAAGGGGGCGATGCCTGTGCCTGCGCCTATCATGATGACGGGGGTGTTGCCGTCGGCGGGCAGTCGAAAATTGGGATTGGGTTCGACGAAGACGCGTACTTCGCCGCCTTCTTCAAGGCGTTCGCCCAGATAGCCTGAGGCTGCGCCGGTGTAGGTGTTGCCGTGGTGTTCGAAGCGGACGACGCCGACGGTCAGGTGGACTTCTTCACCGACTTCGTCTTGCGCGGAGGCGATGGAGTAAAGGCGTGGGGTTTGGGGGCGGAACAGTTGGAACAAGGTTTGCGCGTCCAGCGGATGGGGGTGGGCGGCGAAGACGCCGACGGGCGGGGTGGCGGCGAGGTAGGCGTCCAATCGGGCTTTGTCGGCGGCTGTGGTTTTGAGTTCTTCGCTGCCGGACAACTCGGCATATTGCTGCACGAGTGCCGGCGTGTTTTGCGTGATGTCGGCGGACTCGGTCAGGGCGGTGCGAATGTCGGTTTCGAGGTCGTCTGAAAGGCGGATTTTTTCTTCGCCGCTTAATTGGTGCAAATCAAGGATTTCTTGAACCAAAGCGGGAGCGTTGAGCGGGAGTACGCCCAATGCGTCGCCTGCCTGATAGTGCAGTCCGGAGCCGGACAGGTCGATTTCGATGTGTTCTACGTCTTTCTCGGCGGAGCGGGACGTGATTTTTTGGCGGACGGACAGGGTGGCGGTATAGGGTTTGTCTTTGGTATAGACAGTGCCGGCGGTTTGAAGGGCGGCGGGTGTTGCAACGGATGCTGCGGCGGTTTGCGCGGCAAGCTCGGCGACTTGGGGGACGACGGCTTCTATCCACGCGTCGGCGGCGCTTTGGAAATCTAAATCGCAGATGCCCAAGTCGTTCAGACGACGTGCGCCCAGTTCGGCGAATTTGGCGTCAAAGTCTTTGCCCGCTTGGCAGAAATTGGGATAGGAAGAATCGCCCAAACCCAAGACGGCAAAAGTGAGTTTGCCCAAATCGGGGGCTTTTTTGCCGAAGACGAATTTATACAGCGGCAGGGCTTCTTCGGGCGGCTCGCCCTCGCCTTGCGTGGATGTTACCAATAACACGATGTCTTCATCGGGCAGGGTTTTGCTTTTGAAGTCCCCCGCGCTGCTCAATACGGCTTCTACGCCGGCGTTTTTGAGTTTGGCGTGTAAAAATTCGGCAACGCCGCGCGCATTGCCCGTTTGCGAGGCGGATAAGACCAACACGCGTCGCGCGGTGGCGGCAACGGCAGCAGCAGCAGCAGCAGCGGAAACACCCAAACTGCCCGCCGCCCCTTGACTTTGCGCCCAGCAGTAGCCGGAAAGCCAAGCGAGCTGTGTAGGCGAGAGGGCGGCGAGTTGTGCGGAAAGTTCGATGGGAAGCGGGTTGGCTGGGGTCATGTCGGTTCCTTTGTGCGGACGGCTGCTTGAGGCAGATCGTTGCCTGCGCGGCTTTAATTGTTTGGTTGAATGGTGATTTTTCTGAAAACAGTGGCGATACTGTAAACAGGTCGCCTGAAAAACGGAAAGAATGCTTGGTTTTAATTTAATGCGATTTCGTTATATTCTGGATTGGGAGAGGGGGAGAGGGTTGATATCGGTTTTCAGACGACCCGACTATAATCTTTTGAGATTTTTAAGGGGCAGCAAAAGCGCAGATGTCCATCGGACAACTAATCAAGCAGCTTATATAAAGCTGCCGTCGGAGGTAATCAGATGATTGAATTTAATGATTTCATAAAAGAAGTAAATAAAAAATTTCAAGATGAGCTATGGGCTGATTTTGAATCCAAATTTTTTGGAGATGATTTATTTATTAAAGTAGGAATAGATTTTTCTTATGGCCATCAGTTTGAACTGTATATTCAAAATGCACGCATGAATAAATCGATTGAGGAATGGACGGTAGATTTGAAGAGAAATCAAATCATATATCTGAAAGATAAGGAAATTTATTTTATAACAGATGCCGATGAAAAAATAATGGTAAAAGGGGAAAGGTATTTTGTTAATGTGTTGACGACTATTTACCATTTGAATCCTTCTGATAGTTTGACAAATTACATAATCAACCCAGAACTGATGAATTTTCCTACTGTTTCAAATGTTACGGTAAATAACTATTTTGAAGAGTTGCGATTGTAATAAGTGCCAGTCATGACTGACATGAAATTGAATTCGTCTCTAGGGGAAGGGATATTAAATTCAGAAAACAGCAAAAGGTCGTCTGAAAACAGTTTGGCAGTATCTGCATTCGTGTTTTCAGACGACCTTTCCTCTTGATTATGCAAACAGGAGGCGTAAAATATCAAAAAATTACACAATAAAACAAATTCCAACACAACACATCATGAACCGTCTGCTCCAACACGCATTTACCCCCAATCAAGCCACATCCATAGGTCTGCTTGCCGTAGCCTTTTGGAGTTCCGTCGTCGGATTGATACGCGCCTTGAGCCTGCACATGGGGGCGGTCGGCGGCGCGGCGGTGATGTACAGCCTTTCCACTTTGTTGCTCTTGGCTATTTTCGGATTACCGAATCTGCGGCAGTTCAGCCGCAGCTACCTTTTCTGGGCAAGCATTTTTTTCGTCGGCTGCGAATTGTGCCTGTCTCTTTCCATCGGTTTTGCCGACAACGCACGCCAAGCGGTCGAAGTCGGCATGGTCAATTATCTTTGGCCGACGTTTACCATCATCGGCGCGGTTTGGTTTAACAAGCAGCCCGCAAAATGGTGGATAGGCATAGGCTTTGTCTTGTCGTTTGTAGGCATTGCCACCGTTTTAGGCGGTGACGGCGGATTCTCTTTGCCCGAGATTATCGGCAACGTCCGAACCAATCCGCTCAGTTACATCATGGCATTGTTGGACGCGCTGTTTTGGGCGGCATACTGCACCCTGACCGCCAGAACCAAAGCGCAGGGCAATGCCGTCGGTTTTTTCTTCCTCCTCGTCTCCTGCATCCTGTGGGCAAAATATTTCGCAGGCGGCTACGGCAGCCTTCATTTCGAGACCGGCGCCATACTTTATGCCGTTGCCGCCGCAGCCTGCATGGGCTTGGGCTATGCGGTTTGGAACATCGGCATTTCACGCGGCAATATGACCATTTTGGCAGGCGCTTCCTATTTCATTCCCATTTTTTCTGCTCTCATTTCCTCCTTCCTACTCAATGCGCCCCTGTCTGTTCAGTTTTGGCAGGGCGCAATTATGGTCTGCATAGGCTCAGGCGTGTGCTGGCTTGCGACGCAGAACTTCAGTTTCAGACGAGTCGAATAGTTTGGTCCTTACATCAGGTTTTTTGAAAATATCAAAAAGGTTGTCTGAATATTTTCAGACGACCTTTTATTGTATTTTCAGCCAAATTTTATTTACCATTTCTTTTCATATATAGGTTAAACATGAAATTTAAATATTATATTATTTCTTTATTTTTCTCGTTGTTTTGCATTTTTTTGGCAGGTATTTTTATTGCTCCCTATGGCTTGAATTTTAAAGGTGAGGAGCAATCCTTCAATGAGGCAACAATGCTGATTTCCTCCCCTAATAGAGGAGAAAGAAAGATTAAGCTTGAAACAGGATTAAGATCATACTGGCTATCTTGTTACGGACTTGATGATTTATGTAAAATGGAAAATATAAATAAAAGATTCCCTATAACAAATGCAAAAATATTATTATTAAACCCCAATGAAACAAACTTTTTAAATGGAGTTTTAGTTTCGTATTACAAAAATGATATATTTTATTCAAACAAAAAAATAACGAAGGATGTGAATTTACTTGCAATATTAGCTTCTAACTCAGTATTTTGTTTAAAGTTGGCAGTATTCTTTTTATTACTTTCTCTTTTCTTTTTCATTAAAAGGATTTGATCAAGGCGCGTTATTCAGAAGGTGCGGCATTTGGGTGGTGAAAACAAGACGGCTGATTCCTTGATAAATTCAGCAGTTTCTACAAAATCAGGGGATGGGAATGGCAAAATTTAAGCGTTATTAGCGAATGACATAAATTCCTTTTAGTCTGGGTTGTCTGTCCGGAAAGGACTGTGTGGAGATGTTCTATCCGAGTTTGCTATATAATCGCGCCATCTTTGATGAACAAACATCGTCTGAAAGAACATCTTTATTTTCAGACGACCTAAAATAAAACCGACATACAAAGGAGCCGAACCATGTTTCACAGCATCAACGCCTATACCGGCGAAACCCTTTGCCGCCGTCCAGCGCAGAGTTATGCTGAATTTGCACAAGAATTGGCGGCGTTGAAGGTGCGCCAGCAGGCGTTTGCGCGGTTGGGTGTTACCGGGCGGACTGCTTTGCTGCAAGCTTTTGCCGAGCGTTTGGCGCAAAACAAGGAGCGGCTTGCGGAGATGGTTTGCGAAGAAGTCGGACGCTGCCTGCATGAATGCCGTGCCGAACTGGATAAATCGGTCGAGCTCATCCGATATTACGTCCGCCTTGCCCCCGAGTTGCTGGCGCATAAGACCATTGCTACGCAGGCGAGTCTCAGCCAGGTGCGTTTTGAGCCGTTGGGCGTTGTGCTTGCTATCATGCCGTGGAACTATCCTGTCTGGCAGGTTTTGCGTTTCGCTATTCCTGCCCTGTGCGCGGGAAACGCTTGTGCCGTCAAACCTGCGCCCAGTGTTGCTCGGGTCAGCGCTGCGCTGTTGGAACTGGTTTCAGACGACCTCCCGTTGATTGGTGCGTGGCTGGACAACGACGATACGTTGAAAGCCATTGAAGACACTGATGCGATGGCGTTTACCGGCTCGACACAGACCGGCCGCCTGCTCGCCGCCCATGCGGGAATGCACCTCAAAAAAAACGTCCTCGAACTCGGCGGCAGCAACCCCTTCATTGTCATGCCCGATGCGGATCTCGAACGCGCCGCCGTCGAAGCCTGTTATTCGCGTTTCCGCGACGCGGGTCAGTCTTGCAACGCAGCCAAACGAATCGTCGTTACCGAAGCCGTTGCCGACCGCTTCATTCCCCTGTTCCTTGCCGAATGCGCCAAATTGCAAACGGGCAATCCCAAAGACCCTGCGACCACGCTTGCCCCGCTGCACCGCGAAGACTTGCGCGCAAACGTACACGCCCAAGTACAGGACGCAGTCGCACACGGCGCAGAGGTTTTGACGGGCGGTTTCATTCCCGAAGGAAAGGGCTGGTTTTACCCCGCCACCGTGTTGGACAAAGTGAATCCTGACTGCCGCGTTTGGAATGAAGAGGTGTTCGGGCCGGTTGCCATGATTTTGCGGGCGAAGGACGAGGAACACGCCGTCGCCCTTGCCAACGATACGCCCTACGGACTGGGTGCCAGCATTTATACCGCCGATACCCGCCGTGCTTGGGCGTTTGCCGAAAAAATCCAAGCAGGCTCGGTCTTTATCAACCGCCACACCAGCAGCGACCTGCGTCTTCCCTTTGGCGGCGTCAAGGCTTCCGGTTACGGACGGGAATTGTCTGAATTCGGGTTGTATGAATTTGTGAACGTGAAAACGTATTGGCAGAAATAAGGAAGGATTAAAAAAGGTCGTCTGAAAACGCCGGGATTGTCTATGTTGCGTTTTCAGACGACCTTTTTATAGTGGATTAACTTTAAACCAGTACGGCGTTGCCTC
>ERZ772935.930-NODE-930-length-11394-cov-14.463445_pt1 | contig 11394 bp, 10 predicted proteins | sample MGYA00511683_ERZ772935 | MGnify/ENA primary metagenome ERZ772935 (study PRJEB29015, sample SAMEA2738086) | human oral metagenome | biome: human oral; feature: human-associated habitat; material: saliva | place: China | collected 2228 ...
TGGCCCGCGATCCCCGCATCGGGATGCTGTGCGGATGGAAACCCTTCGAGTGCATCGACGATGCCCACGAGGCGCTGTCGACCGTCCTGGCGGCACCCGACAGCTACGCGGTGACGCTCGGATCGACCGGTGAAATCGTGGGCTCGATCGCGCTGCGCATTGACACAGACTCTCCCGAGGCAACCGTCGCTGACATCGGATACTGGATCGGCGCACCCTACTGGGGCAACGGATACGCGACGGAGGCGGGGCACGCCATCATCGAGCGCGCGCGTGAGCTGGGCGTCGAGACGATCATCTTGAAATACTTCGACGGAAATGACGCCTCGCGAAGAGTCTCAGAAAAACTCGGCTTTGCATGGCACAAGCGCGAGGAGGACGTGGAATACCCGCTCATCGGCAAGCGCCTGACCGTCCATTGGACGGAGCTGGTGCTCGCCGGGCACTGACGGCGTCCCTTAGTTGAAGCCAAGGACCGCCGCCGCGACCTTGTAGCCGCCGCGAACAACCGTCGGCGACGCGTGGCGTACGAGGCCGGCGAGCAGGTCCTGGCGCAGGCGGTCCGTGGCCTCGGGGTTGATCTGATCCATGGTCTCCCAGATCTGTTCTTTCAGAGCCAAGTGCTCGGGTGTGCCCGACAGCTGAGCCATGACGGAACAGACGACGGCGTTAATGCGCAGGTAGTGGACCATGTAGCGCCAGAGCTTGTCCTCAACGTCAGCGCGCGGGGGCAGCGCACGGGTCATGGCCTCGTTGACGCGGGCCAGCTGGTCCAGGCGCGTGATCATGACCTTCTCGTTGACGGACTGGTCGTCGCGCCCGATGAAGTAGTGGTACAGGTCCACGTCCAGGTAGCGGATCGTCGAAATGTAGGGCAGCGGCACGAACGAGTACAAGTAGTCCACGTAGAACGTGTGCTCGGGCATGACCAGGCCGGAGGCCCGCACGACCTCGGTGCGCATCGTCAGGGCGTGCATCATGAGGTACTGGTCGTAGCGGCAGCGGCGCAGGTCCGCCCAGCCGAAGGTGCGCCCACGCGGCAGGACGTTGCGGTAGCGGATGACGGCCTTGTGAGCCTTGCCCTGCTTGTCGTACACGTAGTTGGTGACGAGCAGGTCGAGGTCGCGCCCGGCCTCGCGTTCCTCGCGCAGGACGTCGAGCACGGCGTTCGTCGCACGGCGGTCCAGCCAGTCATCGGAGTCCACGACGCGCACGTGCGTACCGGTGGCGGCGGCGAGCCCGGCGTTCACGGCGCCGCCGTGGCCCTTGTTCTCCTGGTGGATGACCTTGACGGAGGGGTAGCGAGAGGCCCACTCGTCGGCAATTTCCGCGGTGCGGTCCTTCGAACCGTCGTTGACGATAATCGCTTCGAGTTCGTCGCCGTATCCGACGAGCGTGGTCAGCGCCCGATCAAGGTAGTCTTCGGAATTGTAGGCGGGCACGATCACCGTTAGCAGCGGCGCGCTCATGGAGTCTCCTCTCGTGAAGTCTCCCCGTAGTCTACTGTGCCGCGCTGGCCTGCGCGTCCTCCGGCGTTGCTTCCTGCTTGAAAATCACCTTAAAGATGGGGAAGAACACCCAGAAGGAGATGGCCGCGTTGATGATCATCGTGACGACGTCGGCGACAGTTTCGCCACCCCGCCCACCGACATCGAACCGGCCGAGTAGTCGAAGAGGAAGACCGTGTGGCCGTTGGAGACGCCGACGGGCAGGAACTGGAAGGCCGTGTCAACGAGACTCGTGTGCGCGAACACTGCCTTAAACGCCGGCATGAGGGCGACCTGGAGAACGGTGATGCCGTTGGAGAGGATGAAGAAGACGATGAACTGCGCGGCCGTGGTGTGCTTGTCTTCGAAGGCGGTCCACCAGCGCTTGAGAGCCTGCATGAGTTGTCCTTTACGTCAGTGTGTTGAACGAGGCCGGGGCCGGTTCATCGGGTCTGGTCAAGTTCGCGCTGGGTCGCCTTGTTGGCGCGCGCGTTGGAGAGGAAGCCGAGGGCTGCTCGGGTGAGTCCCCGCAGGGGGTGACCGTTCACGGCATCGAGGATCGCGTCCACCATGTCGGGGCTGGCCGCCCCGTTGCTCATCTTCACGATGGCTCGGAAGGGCATGTTGAGGACGAAGAGGATGTTGAGGTCCGGGGTTCCCTTTGCGTCCGCCTTCACTTTGAGGGCGTGGAGCTTGCGTCCGGCGACTCGGGCGAGACAGGTCTTGGCGCGCGTCATCTCGGACAACGGGTCGGAGGCGAGGAGGTCGTCCGTGGGGTGGGCAGTGGGGATCGTTCGGCCCAGGAGGACGGCGAACTCTCCGTTGGTCACGCTCGCGACATCGGCGCTCAGGTAGTGACCCAGGGCCGGGTCGATCGGCGCGGGAGTGGTGCCGGAGACCTCGAGGGTGGCGCTCAGGGGCGTGTCGACGACGTTGCGCCCCACGTGGATCGTCCAGGTTCCTGCCTCGGTCTCCCACGCGCCGCGCGAGGTCTCCCAGTGACGGAAGGTGTAGCGGTCGAAGGGAATCGTCACGCTCACTGATGCTCCGGCAGCCACCTCGACCTTGGCGAAGCCCTTGAGCTCGCGGGCGGGACCGAACACGCCGCCGGGGGCGCTCACGTAGAGCTGGACGACCTCGGCACCGTCGCGCGAGCAGGTGTTGGTGACCGTGAGGGTCGCCCCCTCCTCGTCGACGCTGAGGTCGGAGTATTCGAAGCTTGAGTAGGACAGGCCGAATCCGAAGGGGAAGGCCACGTCCACGCCCGCGGTCGTGAAGTAGCGGTAGCCGACGAACGGGCCTTCGCGGTAGTACGAGAGCGGTCCGGTCGCCGGGTACCATGCGGCGGTCGGGTGGTCCTCGTAGGAGAGCGCGTATGTTTCGGCCAGGCGCCCCGACGGGTTGACGGCGCCGGTGAGGACGTCCAGCATCGCTCCGGCGCCTCCCTGGCCGGTCAGGTAACCGTTGACGAGCGCGGGCACGGCGCTCGCCCACGGCATCTCGACGCTGGCCCCACCGGTGAGCACGACGACGGTGCTCGGATTGGCTGCGACGACGGCCTCGATGAGGCGATCCTGGCCCTCGGGCAGGCGCATGTGGGGGCGGTCCAGGCCCTCAGATTCGGCCAGCTCGTCGAGACCCACGTAGACGAGCGCCACGTCGGCTCGCGCGGCGAGGGCCACGGCCTCGGCGATGAGAGCGTCACTCGTACCGCCGTGGCGCTCATACCCGCTCGCATATCCGGCACAGACGAGGCCTCGGGAGGCCACTCCCCCGGCTTCGAGGAGCTCACGCGGCGATTCGACGCGCGTGGGGTTGACCTGTGAGGAACCGGACCCCTGGAAGCGGGGCGTGTCGGCCAGATCGCCGATGAGGGCAACACTGGTCCCGGCGCTCAGGGGCAGGAGATCGTTCTCATTGCGCAGAAGCGTGATCGCCTCGGCGGCAATGCGCGTGGCAAGCGTATGGTGCCCGTCGAGGTCGTAGGGCGTGGGCGCGGGCAGCCCGGCGGCGGCCGCGGCGACGGTGAGGACCTCCTGGGCGCGCGCGTAGACGTCGAATGCGTCCAATTGTCCGGCCTCGACGGCCGCGACGATCTGTCGGGCACCCGCCAGGCCGGGCGCGGGCATCTCGAGGCTGCCGCCGGCTCGCGCGGCCGCGACAGCGCTGTTCGAACCACCCCAGTCGGAGACGACCATGCCGTCGAAGCCCCACTCGGTGCGCAGGATGTCGGTGAGCAGGTGCTTGTTTTCGTGCGCGTACGTGCCGTTGACGAGGTTGTAGGAGCTCATGATCGCCCGCGGCCGCGCGGTGCGGCACACAATCTCAAAGCCGGTCAGGTAGATCTCACGCATCGTGCGCTCGTCCACGATGGAATCCGAGGCCATGCGGCGCAGCTCCTGGGAGTTGACGGCGAAGTGCTTGGGGCACGCGGCCGTTCCCGTGGACTGGATGCCGTCGACGAGTCCGGCCGCCATGCGTCCAGCAAGGATCGGGTCCTCGGACAAGTACTCAAAGTTACGTCCGCACAGCGGCGAGCGCTTGATGTTGAGGCCGGGTCCGAGCAGCACGTCCACGCCAAGGCTGCGGGCCTCCACCCCCAGCGCCTCGCCCATCTCGCACGCCAGGTCGGGGTTCCAGGTGGCCGCGAGCGCGGAGGCCGTCGGGAAGCAGGTCGCCTTTTCGGCCTGGGCGATGCCCAGGTGATCGGCGTCCCCGAGCTGGCGGCGCACGCCGTGCGGGCCGTCGCTCATGACGAAGGAGGGGACATTCGCCGCGGGGATCGCGCGGGAGTCCCAGGCGCTGGCTCCTGAGAGGAGGGCTGCTGCCTGTAGGAGGGTGAGGTCGGTGGCGTCCGTCAGTGCCGGGTGTTCCATCGTCGTGAACTGCCTTTCGTGCTCCGTCGCTTGTGGTGCGCACTTCTCGTGTGGGCGCCAGGGTAGCCTCGTTATCGACCGTGCGCATGATTTGTCGTTTCGGGGGCGCGTTTTGTGCTCCTGCCCTGCTCGGCCCTGGTTACCATGGCTTCATGAGTGTTCACGCTGGGATCTGCGCTGCGGAAGCTGCGAACGCCGCTTCTCGCGCTGTTTTTGTTGACGTTGATGGGACGCTGTGCGATTCGCGCCAGCGCGTGCCCGCCTCCGCTGCGTCCGCGCTGGCCCGGGCCAAGGAGCGTGGTCATCGCCTGTTCATCTGCACGGGGCGTTCGGCCCCAGAGGTCTACCCACGTTTTTTCGACCTCGGTTTTGAGGGCATCGTCGGGGGTGCGGGCGGGTACGCCGCGGTGGGCTCCACCGTGCTGCTCGACGAGCGTATGCCCGCTGAGCACGTTCAGGCTCTGACCCGCATGTGGGAGGAGCTGGGTGCCTTCTACGTGTGGCAGGGCCCCGACCAGATGGGCCCCTCGCGCGGCTACCTGGACTTTTTCGTGCCCCGCGCGGGCGAGAACCCGCAGGACTGGGTCGAGTACGGGGAGTCGGTGACCCCCTTCGTCGTCGATATCGAGGGCGGCTCGTTCACGAAGGTGACGGCCTACGTTCGACCGGAGAACGCGTCGATGGAGCGCATTAGTGCGGCACTGCCCGACGGCTACCGGGCCATCATCGGGTCGGTGGGCGCGGCCGGGTATGTCCCGTTCGAGGTCCTCCCGACACGCCTGTCGAAGGCAGTGGGCATCGAGGCCGTGTGCGAGCACCTGGGAATCCCTCTGTCGCGTTCCGTGGCCATCGGCGATTCCAACAACGACGTCGAGGCCGTGGCTCGCGCCGGGGTCGGTATCAGTATCGGGGATGGCTGCGAGGCCCTCGTTGAGGTGGCCGACATCGTCGCCCCTGCGGTTGGCGACGACGGCTTTGCATGGGCCCTGGCCGCCGCCGGACTCATCGACGAGGCGCCCAACCCGGCCTAGGCCTCGGCGATCGTGCATGTTGCCTGCTGCCTCCGAGTGGCTCCACCACCCCCTCACTCGTAACTCCGCCTTCATGCACCTGTGGGCGGGCCAGACCGCCGCGCAGGTCGGCTTTCAGGTCGGAACCCTGGCCACCTCGGCGATCGCGATCACGCTCCTGCACGCCAGCGAAACTCAGATCGGCGTCCTCTCGGCGCTGCAGACCGTGGCGTTCCTTCTCGTCGGCCTGCCCGCGGGGGCGTGGGTGGACGGGTGGTGCAAGCGCCAGGTCATGATCGCCGCCGACGTGGCGCGCATCGGCGCCCTTGTCTCAATCCCATTGGCATACAGCCTGGCTACCCTGACACTCACCCACCTGATGATCGTCTCGGCGCTGCTAGGCCTGTGCACTGTCTTCTTCGACGTCGCCTACCAGTCCTACGTGCCGATCATCGCGTCCAAACGCTATATCGGCGCGGCCAATGGGCGCCTCGAAGCCTCCTACCAGGTGGGACACGCGGGCGGACCGGGCCTGGGCGGATGGCTCCTCGGATTCGTCGCCCCTCCCCTGGTCTACCTGCTCACCGCCCTGACCTACGCGCTGTCCACCTGGGCCATCTGGCGCATCCGCGCCCCCGAGCCCGCGCCCACGCGCACCGGAGCCCCGCTCCTCGCACAGATTCATGAGGGTCTGACCTTCGTACGAGGCCAACGCTTGCTCTTCCCTCTCTTCTCCTGCATCGCGGCCGCCGCCTTCGCGGGCGCGGGCATCCAGGTGCTCCTGCCGATCCTCGTCCTGCGTACGCTGGGCATGAGCGCCACCCAGCTCGGCGTGCTGCTCAGCGCCGGGGCTCTCGGTGGTATCCTCGGTGCCCTCACGCGCTCGGCATGGATCACCCACCTGGGTATCGGGCGCACCATCGTGGCCACCAACATCCTCGGCGTCGCCATCCTCGCGCTCCAGCCCGCCGCCATCCACATCCCCGCCTGGGCGACGTGGGTCATCGCAGCCTCCGGCATCATCTCCTCCTACTTCCTCACCGTCTACAACGTCACCCAAATGAGCCTGCGCCAAGAGATCTGCCCGCCCCACATGCTCGGGCGCATGAACGCCATCTTCCGCTTCGCCGTGTGGGGCGTCATGCCACTGGGTTCCCTAGCCTCGGGCGTCGTCGCGGCGCGTGTGGGCGTCGAAGCCGCCATGTACGCATTCATCGCCCTGGCGATTGGCGCTGGCATCGCCATGGCCTTCACGCCGGCCGCCCGTCTCCCGGGTGCCAGCGCCGACTCCGCCGTCCCATAATGTGACGCGCTCGCTTGCCTGTGGCGTGCCAACGCCCCGCCCTCCGCGATACCATAAGTGTGAGGAAATACGCATGAGCCAAGGAGGCCACCATGAGCACCGCAACGTCCATCGTCGAGGCCCTGGGCGGTTGGGACAACATCTCCAATCTCGAAGCCTGCATCACGCGCATCCGCCTGGACGCGGCCAACACCGACCTCATTGACGAGGCCAAGCTGCGCGCCGCAGGAGCCTTCGACGTCGTCATCGTGGGAGACGCCGTCCAGGTCGTCATGGGCCCCGACTCCGAGGACCTCGTCGACGAGATGCTCGCCAGCCGGTGACGCTCGTCGTCCGCGCGCCCTTCACCGCACACGTCACGCCCCTGTCTGAGGTACCCGACCCCGTTTTCGCCAGCGGCGTTGTCGGTGGCGGCTGCGCGCTACTCCCGCTGGTCGCCACGGAGTGCTTGACCGTGCACGCGCCCGTCAACGGCGTCGTCACCAAGCTCAAACCCCACGCCGCGATCGTGACATCCACGAGCGGGGTGTCCATCCTCATCCACCTGGGCATCGACACCGTCAGCCTGCACGGCTTGGGTTTTGCCGCCCTCGTCCAGGAAGGCGACGTCGTCGCTGCGGGCGACCCACTCATCCACTGGGACCTGACCCCCGTGCGCGACGCGGGACTCTCACCGTGCGTGCCCCTCATCGCTGTCAGCCCGCCGGGCACCGCCGTCAGCCTCGAGGCTCCCCCCGGGCAGGTGCCGGTACTGAGCCCCCTCTTCACGGCCTCGGCCCCCGCGTAAGCCGACACTGCCCGCTACCGCCGGTAGCGGCCACCAACACGGAAAACCCCGCAGCCCATCGGCCGCGGGGTTTCACCGTCTCTTGTGAGCTCTCAGCGCACCGCCGCCGTCAGCAGGCCGAACAGCGACGTCAGGCGCTCGTTGCTGGGCAGATCCTCGATGAAGACCTCCTCGCCGTCAGAATCGCACAGGGGCACGCACCAGTTGGGGTACTGGTCCGCTCCGGTACCGGGCATGTTCTGCGGGCGCACGTCACCCACCGCGTCGACCAGCGAGGCGACAACGAGCTTGGAAGGAACCTTGCCGACGTAGCGGTACAGGCCCTCAACCATCTCACGTTCGGACGGCTCCGCGCCTTCGAGGCAGCCGTACTCGTGCAGGCGCGCCGCAACCCGCTCCAACTCCTGGCGGTCGCCCGCGCGCACGGTCTCGATATCGTCGGTCAGCAGGCCGAGCTCGCTGCGCAGCGTCGTCTGTATGCCACGGATGTAACCCAGCGTGGGCGGCAGGTCGTGGATATTGACCGCAGCCAGCGCACGGTCACGGTAGTGCTCGGGACGCAGCGGCCAGCCGCCGCCCTCCTTCTCGAACCACACGACCGAGGTGCCCAGAACGCCGCGATCACGCAGGTAGTCGCGCACCCAGGGCTCCACGACGCCCAGGTCCTCACCGATGACAACCGCACCGGCGCGCTGGGCCTCCAGCAAGATGACGCCCATCATGGCCTCGTGGTCGTAGTACACGTAGGTACCCTCGGTGGCCGCACGGCCCTCCGGGATCCACCACAGGCGGAACATGCCCAGGATGTGGTCAATACGCACGGCACCCGCGTTGGCCAGGGCGGCACGAACCATGTCGCGCAGCGGCGTGTAGCCACTCTCCGCGAGGGAACGCGGCGACCACGGCGGCTGGGACCAGTTCTGGCCCTGCTGTGAGTAGACGTCCGGCGGGGCGCCCACGGTCATGCCCGTGGCGAAGAGCTCGGGACGGCTCCACTTCTCGGAGCCATAAGCGTGCACGCCAACGGCCAGGTCGGCCATGATGCCGATCTCCATGCCGACCTCACGCGCCACCTGCTGGGCGTGAGCGAGCTGCTCAGAGGCGATCCACTGGCACCACTCGTAGAAGTTCACGCGGTCAGCTAATTCGAGGCGCTCAAGCTCGACGCGCGGAGACGTCGAGCGCTCCAGGTCCTCGGGTAGCTCGATCGTCCCCTCGCGCTCAACGAGCGCGCACCACAGCGCGTAGTTGGATAGCTCGGAGCCGCCTTCTTCGACGAAGTGATCGAACTGGGACTGGCGGTGGTAAGAGCGTGGCACGGCGAAGATGATCTCAAGCGCCTTGCGCTTGGCCTCCCACGCACGATCACGGTCGATGAGATCCTCGCGGCTTGCGAGCTGGCGCGTCTCCTCGCTCAGCTGCTCGATGGCCTCGCGCGCGGACTGCGGCAGCGCCGCGTATTCCTCGATGGACTCGGGGCGAACGTAGATCTGGTTGAGCCACCGCCGCGACACCGGCAGGTACGGGGACGTCTCCAGCGGAGAAACGGGCTGCGAGGCGTGCACCGGATTGATGAGCAGGAAGTCCGCGCCCTTGTCCGCGCAGACGGCGGCCAGATCGGCCAGGTCTGTAGCATCGCCGATACCCCAGGAGGATGCCGAGCGCGTCGAGTAAAGCTGGGCATTGACGCCCCACGCGCGGCGCGACGACTCCAGGATCGGCAACGACAGCGTGTTCGGGACGACGATGAGGGTCGCCGACTCCACGCGCCCACCTTCGACGGTGGCGACGAGGCGATGCCAACCAAGCGGAACCCAGTGCGGAACGTCGAAAGTCGCGCGCCCCACGAGCTGGCCGTCGATCATGCGCGGGGGCACGTAACGATCGATCTGCTCGCACTGCCCCTTGCGCCCGTCTTCGAGGACCCACTGGACGTTGACCCACGATCCGTCGGGCACGTGCACGGGGAAGAGGTAGCCGCCACCTTCGCGGGCAACAATCGTCGGAGGCAGGGTCCGACGCCACTCGCGCTCCTCGGTCAGTTGCATCGCATGGTCGACGTCTCCCACCGTGGACGATTCGTTGAGGGGAAGGCCGAGGGCGCCGAGAACCTTGAGAAGGGTTGGGGCGCCGACGCCCACCCAGTTCCCGTACCAGTCCCAAAAGCCGGTTGCGACGCCGTTAGCATCGGCGACACGGCGCAGCTGGTCGATATTGTCGGATGCGGGGGAATGAATATCCACGGATCAAGCTCTCTACGTTGTGGGCTGGTGATGTTTAAATATTAGGCGCGAACCCGCTGCGACAGAGCCTCCACAGGCGTGTCATGGGCCACGGATTCGAGGGAGGCAATCATTGCCTGGGCAATATCGTCGGACGTTGCCCCACACACAATCTGCACGACGTCGCCGGAACGGACGACCGCCAGGACACCATCGACGCGCAGCGCGGCCTCATCAACCGCCCGCTGAGTCTTTACCTGAACACGGATACGCATTGTGCAGGGTTCGATCTCAACAATATTGAGGTGTCCACCCAGCGCGTCGATGAGCGCTTTCGCAATCGTCATCGGAGCCCCTTTCACGCCGTAACTATTTTGCGATTCGAGTCACATACTAAATGTGACCTGCGCAAAAGGCAAGTGGTGTCCGCTACACGGCCACGACGCCTCTGAAGCCGTCAGCGCTCCACAATTCCAACGAACGCCCATTATTCACGGGCAGTTGGATTGTCGGCGCACAGTTAGCACCTAACACAAGCGGGACTTTCGACCCGTGACGAAGGCGTAGGAGCAAGCACGCCACGGCCTCGTCACAATACGACGTGAGGGGGAGGACCCCACGGCCCTCCCCCTCACCTCGCTTGCAGCATCAGTCGCGCGTCAGCTTGCGATGGGTGACGCGATGCGGATTCGCGGCAGCCTCGCCCAGGCGCTCGACCTTGTTCTTCTCGTAGGCCTCGAAGTTGCCCTCGAACCAGTACCACTTGTCGGGACGCTCCTCGGTCCCCTCCCACGCGAGGATGTGGGTGGCGACGCGATCCAGGAACCAACGGTCGTGCGTGACAACGACGGCGCAACCAGGGAAAGCCAGGAGGGCATTCTCCAGGGAGCCCAGCGTCTCGACGTCCAGGTCGTTGGTCGGCTCGTCCAGCAGGAGGAGGTTGCCGCCCTGCTTGAGGGTCAGGGCCAGGTTCAGGCGGTTACGCTCACCACCGGAGAGGACGCCCGCGGGCTTTTGCTGATCCGGCCCCTTAAAGCCGAAGGCCGACACGTAGGCGCGCGAGGGCATCTCGACATTGCCGACCTGGATGAAGTCCAGACCGTCGGACACAACCTGCCACAGTGTCTTGTCAGGATCGATGCCGGCGCGAGACTGGTCGACGTAGCTGATCTTGACGGTCTCACCGATCGTCAGGTCGCCGCCGTCGAGGGGCTCCAGGCCCACGATCGTCTTGAAGAGCGTGGTCTTACCGACGCCGTTGGGGCCGATGACGCCGACGATGCCGTTACGCGGCAGCGAGAACGACAGGCCGTTAATAAGAGAACGATCCCCAAAGCCCTTCTGCAGGTTCTTCGCCTCAATGACGACGCTGCCCAGACGCGGGCCCGGCGGAATCTGGATCTCCTCGAAATCGAGCTTGCGAGTGCGCTCAGCCTCGGCGGCCATCTCCTCGTAGCGAGCCAGACGGGCCTTCGACTTGGCCTGGCGGCCCTTGGCGTTGGAGCGAACCCACTCAAGTTCTTCCTTCAGGCGCTTGGCCAGCTTGGCATCCTTCTGGCCCTGGACCTGAAGACGCTTCTCCTTGGTCTCCAGGTAGGTCGAGTAGTTACCCTCGTAGGGGTAGAGGTGACCGCGGTCAACCTCGGCGATCCAGCCGGCGACGTGATCAAGGAAGTAGCGGTCGTGAGTGACGGCGATGACGGCGCCCG
>ERZ772935.934-NODE-934-length-11356-cov-17.194231_pt1 | contig 11356 bp, 8 predicted proteins | sample MGYA00511683_ERZ772935 | MGnify/ENA primary metagenome ERZ772935 (study PRJEB29015, sample SAMEA2738086) | human oral metagenome | biome: human oral; feature: human-associated habitat; material: saliva | place: China | collected 2228 ...
TCTTAGCTGCTTTTGCCATACCTTTTTCGCGAAGCAATTCAATCGCTTTTTCGATATCACCATCTGTTTCAACCAATGCTTTCTTAGCGTCCATGACACCAGCACCAGATTTTTCGCGCAATTCTTTTACAAGCTTAGCTGTAATTTCTGCCATTTTTCTTCTCCTATGTTTACTATTTTTAAATAAAGGGGCCGGGCTGAGCCCCGCCCCTTTAGGTTAATTGACTTATGAAAATTATGCGTTGTCGCCTTCTACAACTTCAACGATTTCTTCGATTGAGTCTGCTTTAGTTTCAGTTGCAGCAAATTCTGCTTCAACAGTCGCTACAGCGTCCTCACCTTGACGACCTTCGATAACAGCGTCAGCCATTTTCGCAGTGATCAATTTAACGGCACGGATAGCGTCGTCGTTAGCAGGGATAATCACATCGATATCGTCTGGATCAGTGTTTGTGTCAACCATCGCAACTACTGGAATACCAAGTTTCTTAGCTTCCTTAACAGCGATTTGCTCTTTATGAGGGTCAACGATGTACATTACATCTGGGATACGAGGCATTTCTTCGATACCACCCAAGAATTTTTCAAGACGAGCACGTTGTTTGTTCAAAAGTGCTACTTCTTTCTTAGGAAGAACTTCGAAGATTCCTTCTTCTTCCATACGTTTGATTTCTTTCAAACGAGCAACACGTTTTTGGATAGTTGTCCAGTTTGTAAGAGTTCCACCCAACCAACGGTGGTTGATGTAGTATTGACCAGCACGTTCTGCTTCTTCTTTTACAGCTTCAGCAGCTTGCTTTTTAGTACCAACAAACAAGATAACTGCATCGTTTGCAGCTGCATCACGCATGAAGTCATAAGCTTGATCTGCGTATTTTACAGTTTGTTGAAGGTCGATAACGTGGATACCGTTACGCTCAGTAAAGATGTACTTAGCCATCTTAGGGTTCCAGCGACGAGTTTGGTGACCAAAGTGAACACCAGCCTCAAGAAGTTGTTTCATTGAAATTACTGCCATGAGTAAATTCTCCTTTTTGTTTTTTTCCTCTTTTAGATTTCAGCTCGCAGAGCTACCAATCGGCAACGGCTCCACAATTCATCTAAAATGAGTATTTCTGCCGTTTAAACGGCATCTACTATCATATCAAATTTTCTAGCTTTTGACAAGTATTTGGGCAGTATTTTCTCTCCTTAATCCAGTTCATCTATTAGGATTCCTTCAAGAAATTCTCACTTAAATCGGGTCAAGCTCTTGACGAACAGGCCGTTTTAAGGTAGAATAGTAAGAGTTGTGGCGGTATAGCCAAGTGGTAAGGCACGGCTCTGCAAAAGCTTGATCGTCGGTTCAAATCCGTCTACCGCCTTCACAAACAAATATCAATGAGCCCAGCAATGGGCTTTTTTGATACTTCAGCTTGATTGAACCTCACTTTCGCCTCTTTGGAAGTGATCGTGTTTTTCAATCATGAAAGGAAAAGATATGATGAAAAAAGTTACCTTATATGCTCTCAGCGCCCTCTCTTTGGCCATGCTCACTGCTTGCCAGCCAGCACAGAAAGAGACTCAACAAAGAAAACCTCTTGTTAGCAGCTCTAAAAAAACTTCTAAAAGCTCTAAGAGTTCTAGAAGTTCATCCTCTAAAAAGTCAACCAGCAAAAAGGATTTTTCATCAGGCTTCAAGGACGATGATTCTCATAGCTCTTCAGATTCTAACACGCGCGAGGATCCTAACTATACAATGAGCTTGATGGACCAAGGAGAATCACTGGAAGCTATCGGGGATATCCCTGAAATGCCAAAATGGGCTGCCTTCAAAGAAATTAAAGTGGAAATCCTTGTTGGAAATGAAGCTCTTGCTCCTACTTCAAAGGAAGAAGCCATCAATAAGTTAGGTCCTATTGATTCCACTTATGGTGATAATGGTTACTGGAATGGAGATGGCTATGCTATCTTGATTGATTTTAATGAAAAAGGCCAAGCCACTAACAAAATTGCAACCTTGCCTAACTCTAAAAAGGTGACGAATCTCAAGGATATTCAACCTGGAATGAAGGCTAAAGAAGTCATTGAAAAACACGGCCGTCCAGAAACTGTTTTCGTCTTTGGCTACGCGACGATCTTTACTTGGAAAGGTGAAGACGGGAAGGACTACTCTGTCGGTTTTGACAAAGAAACAGTCTTCCAAGTTTCTGAGCCTGCATAAAAATTCCCTTTCTTCGGATTTCTTTTCTGATCCTATTCAAGAGCCCTCAGTTGCTTTTCTCACCGATGGGATAGAAGCCCTTCTCATAACACACAAACCCTCCAAGACATTGGTCTTGGAGGGTTTCTTTGAATAAGAGGCTGGGACAAAAGTCCTAGCCTCTTAATTGTCTTCGGATTGTCGAGCAAGACGCAGTGGTTGAGTGGGCTCTACTACGCTGATTTCATCAGCTTTTACAACCCTACTCAACTGTGCGGAGGTGGGACTACGAAATCGAATTCTAACGAATGACCGATTTCTGTCCCACTCTCTTTCATCCATTACAATTCTGCAATTTGATTGAGGTTGACTTCTGCCACAGTGTCATTTCCAAACATGGTGATAATCATTTTCACCTTGTTGTTATCGATTTCTGTGATCTTACCAGTGTAATCTGCAAAAGCTCCATCGATGATGCGTACAGTATCTCCTACCTTCACATCAATGTTGAAATCTTGAACTGTTTGTCCCATCGAAATCAAGATGTTACGGATTTCGTCTTCCAAAAGGGGAGTTGGTTTTGAACGGTTCCCGTGTGATCCAACAAATCCAGTTACGTTTGGTGTATTCCGAACGACAAACCAAGCTTCATCCGTCATGACCATTTCTACCAAGACATAACCAGGGAAGCGATTTTCTTCGATTTCTTTTGTTTTCCCGTTCTTCTCGATTTGCACAGTTTGAGTAGGGATTTCTACACGCAAGATGTTTTCCAACATGTTATATGTTTGTGCGCGTTGAAGAAGGTTTTCCTTCACTTTGTTTTCATATCCTGAGTAGGTCTGTAGGACAAACCAGCCTTTGTCAAAACTATCCATTTTTATTTCCTTTCTTATCTACCAGAAGGAGTTCGTTTCATCACGATACTAAAAAAAGCCTTCTGGCTCTTGTTTTCCTAGCTCCATTATAACATAAAACCGGAGAAAGCAAAGAAGTTTCTCTTGTTTTTCTTCAGCAAGACAAGAAAAAAAGCATCCACATGGGACGCAGATTTATTTCTTTTTTAGAACATATCGATTAGCTTCAAAATACCTTTAGCCACTACTTGGTCAAACAAATAAATCAAAGCTACAAAAAAAGCGGTGTACTCAATTACTGAGATAAAATTTTTCCATCTTTCCTTGCGATTTGGCCAAGTCGTGTTTTTCAGCAAGACAAAAATATCTTTAAAAAATTTCACAACATTCTCCTATCTGGTTTCTTTATGAATTGTATATTTGCTACAATGTTTACAAAATTTGTTAACTTCTAGACGTTTTGGTTTTGGCGTCGCACTCAACTTGATTGAGTAGTTGCGTGATCCACAAACCGTACACGCTAGACTTGCTTTTTTTAATGCCATAACGCCTCCATTCACACCATTATAGCAAGTTTTCCACTATTTGACAAGCTCTTCTGCTCTCTGGAAGCGTATTTTGTTTGGCTTTTCTCTACGATTTGGTACAATATAGAGGATAAAGGAGAAATTATGAAAAGCGATCATCTGAAAGAAAGTAAAAACATTGAAGACCGTCGCGGGCAAAGTGGTGGAAGCTACTCATCTGGCCGCTCTGGTGGGAATTTAGGAGGTGGTATTTTACAAATCCTCCTCTCACCTGGAAGCTTCAAGAGCAAACTAATCTTGATCCTGGTCCTCATCTTTTTGAGTGGTGGAGCTGGATTGAGCGGGCTATTTGATCAAGGCCAAACCACGCAGAACTATAACTCAGGACAAGTCACGCGCCAAAGCAATACCCAGGTGAGTGACGGAGATAGCAAATTCGTCAGTCAAGTCCTTGGAACTACTGAGGACTTCTGGGGACAAACCTTCCAAAATGAAGGGCGGACCTATCACAAGCCAACCTTGGTTTTCTATACAGGTCAAACGCGAACTGGCTGTGGGGTAGGCCAAGCATCTGCCGGTCCCTTCTACTGTCCGACAGACCAAAAGATCTATTTAGATATCAGCTTCTACAAAGAACTAACCACCAAATACAAGGCTAGCGGCGATTTTGCCATGGCTTATGTCATCGCTCACGAAGTCGGCCACCACATCCAAAACGAATTGGGAACTCTTCAGAGTTACCAGAAAGCTATCCGAGGAAAAAGTGAGACAGAAAAAAATGCCTTAAATGTCCGTTTGGAACTTCAGGCTGACTATTATGCGGGTATGTGGGCTCGCTACATTGAAGAGCAAGGCCTCATGGAGACAGGAGATATCGAAGAAGCGCTCAATGCTGCCCACGCCGTGGGAGATGACACCCTTCAAGAACAAGCCTATGGCTACTCCGTTCCCGATAGTTTCACCCACGGGACTTCTGAACAACGGATGCGCTGGTTTAAACGTGGTTACCAATACGGCGACTTTGAACATGGAGATACCTTCAGCGTCTCTGATAAAGACTTGTAACAAATCTAAAAATAGAAGCCTTTCAGATCATCTGAAGGCTTTTTTAGCACCCTATCGACAGCTAGCTAAGCAACGAAAATATTTAAAAAATCCTTTCCATTCAAAATCATCTTTTTTATTGAAGGGTCTCCCAGTTATTTTATGTAAATATAGTTTCTCTACAATTTAAAGAGAGTGGGACAGAAATTGGTCATTCGTTAGAATTCGATTTCGTCGTCCCACCTCCGCACAGTTGAGTAGGGCTGTAAAAGCTGATGAAATCAGCGTAGTAGAGCCCACTCAACCACTGTTTCTCGACAATCCAAAGACAATTGAGAGGCTAGGACTTTTGTCCCAGCCTCTTAACGTCTATTTTTTAGAATCCAAACCAACCTTTGAAGGTATCCCAAGCATTTTGCGCTTTTCCAGGAATATCTGCTTCATCGATTGCTTTTTTGGCATCGTCTACGATCCCTGCAGCGCGTTCTTTGACCGTATCAAAGAATCCCTTGTCCTCTTTTGGACTCTCCGTTTCTGTTTCTTGACCGACAGGAGCAATTCCATTTTCCTCGTAAGAATTTTCCTCATTGTCAAAGCTGGTTCCATCTGTATAAGGAAGGACGCTATTGGCTACATTTCGGAAAATCACTGAAGCAGTCTCTGCACTGGTTCCTGTCAAATAGTGGGTTTCATCCGTTTTAGGGAATCCTAGCCACTGGCTAATGACCACATCTGGCGTGTAACCAATGACCCACTGATCTCCGGAAAGATCGGGGTTGAAGTCCGTTTCAGTCGTTCCTGTTTTTCCAGCCATGGTATAGCCATATGGTGCTGCATTGACACCCGTTCCGTTGGTAAAGGTTCCCAACATCATATTGGTCATCTTCCTATTGGCGGAGCTGCTGAGCACTCGTTTCGATTTTTGACTGTGACTTTTCACGACCTGACCGCTAGCATTTTCAATCTTCGTAATGAGATGGGCATCATTCATCACTCCATCGTTGGCAAAGGTTCCATAGGCCTGAGCCATCTGAAGCGGATTGGTCGTCACTCCAGATCCGAGGGCTACTCCGAGAGATCTGTCCACCTTGTCCATATTGAGACCAAATTTTGTCCCGTAATCAAAGACAGTATTGAGCCCCAACTCATTGGCTGTCGCTACAGCTGGAAGGTTGAGAGATTCTGCCAAGGCTTGGTACATGGGAACGGTCGGGCTACCTTGAATGCCGCCGTAGTTATCGACTGTATAACTACCGTAGACCTTGGTCGTATTGTCCAATTCTTTGTTGGTCGACCAGCCCTTGGCAACAGCTGGACTATAAACGACGAGAGGCTTAATGGTAGAACCAGGACTTCTCGCAGATTGAGTCGCATAGTTATAGCTTCTAAAGCCAGCATCTTGGTCACTGGCCACGCGTCCGACGATCGCCCGCACTCCTCCGGTCTTAGGATCCAGAGCTACGCTACCAGATTCTGCCCGCGTGCCATCTTCAGCAACTGGGAAGAGATCTACATTGTCATAGATGACCTGCATGCTGGCTTGGTAATTCTGGTCCATCTCTGTGTAGATCCGGTAACCATTCTTGATAATATCTTCTTCTGTTAGACCATATTCGTTGACAGCCTCGTTGATAACCGCATCGAAATAGGACGGGTATCGATAATCTTTTGACTTGCCTTCATAGGCATCCACCAACTGTCCATGAATGTCGACTGCAGCGGATTGATCTGCTGTGGCTTGGTCGATATAACCAGCTGCAACCATATTTTGTAGGACCGTATTACGACGATTGGTGGCGTTCTCGACTGAATAAAGGGGATTATAAATTTCTGGCCCCTTGAGCATACCAGCAAGGACAGCTGACTGATCCAAAGTCAACTCACTAGCAGAGACACCAAAATACTTCTTAGAAGCGTCTTCAATTCCCCAAACCCCATTCCCAAAATAGGCATTGTTGAGGTACATGGTCAGGATTTCTTTCTTACTATATTTTTTGTTAATCTCGAGGGCCAGGAAGAACTCCTTGGCCTTCCGCTCAACCGTCTGATCCTGAGAAAGATAGGCATTTTTGGCCAACTGCTGGGTGATTGTCGAACCCCCACCTGAACGACCGGCAGTCAAAATCGCTAGGAAGAAACGACCATAGTTAATCCCACTATTTTTATAGAAGCTCCTGTCTTCCGTCGCAACAACCGCATTTTGTAAGTTTTCGCTAATGGCATCTAACTCAACGTAAGTCCCTTTTTGCCCCGTTAGGCTACCTGCTTGGTTCCCATCTTTATCATAAATGATCGTGGTCGCCTTGAGGGCGTTTTGCAGATCTGCTACATTGGTCGTCTTGGCTATGTAGAAAAGATAACCTCCGACGACGAGACTAAAGGTCAGCCCAATCAGTAGGAAGATCTTGGTCAAGTGATACCTGCGCCAAAAGCGTCTGATCGGATGTTGGGAGTGAGATTTTCTCCGTGAATTCTCCGACCGGCTATAGGTTGGAGCTTGCTCCTCCCCGTCCGTTGATAATTCAACCTCTTCCGCAATCTTCCTTGGTTTTTTCTCTCGTTGGAAATGACGAATCATTCCCTCCATTAATTCTTTTAATTTGTTCATAGTCCCTATTTTATCACCTTCCTAACGTCTAGACAAGAAAGACCTTCGCAGAAACGGATGCTTTTAGTTTTCTTTAAGGTTGCCATCCAGTCCACTCTAGAGCGGGTTTTAGCAACTTGTTCCTCCTCTCCTTTTCCTCCTTCTCATCTTTTCTTTCCCCTTGCTTTCTGATACAATAACACTATGCAGTATACTATAACGATACCAAGTGCCTTGCCCGCTATGACGGTCAAAGAGGCCCTTGAAGATTATTTTCTCATCCCACGAAAGATTCGTCATTTTTTGCGAACCAAAAAACATGTCCAAGTCAATGGGGAGACCGTCCACTGGCAATCGATGCTTGAAGCGGGTGACCAACTCACCCTCACCTTTGATTCGGAAGATTATGAAGAAAAGGATCTCTTGACAGGGGATGCTAGCCTGGTCGAAACCCTCTATGAAGATGAGCACCTCATCATCGTAAACAAGCCGGAAGGCATGAAAACACACGCCAATCAACCAGATGAAATCGCCCTTCTTAATCATGTCTCCACTTATGTTGGGAAGACCTGTTATGTCGTTCATCGCTTGGACAAGGAAACCAGTGGAGCTCTTGTCTTTGCCAAGAATCCCTTTGTTTTACCCGTCCTGAATCGGCTGCTAGAAGATAAGAAAATTCAACGAGACTATTGGGCTCTAATCTTAGGCACCTTACCCAAAAAGCAACTGATTTATAAGGACAAATTAGGCCGTGATCGCCATGATCGACGCAAGCGTATTGTCGATCCTCGAAAGGGCCTCTATGCGGAAACCCATGTGACTAGCTTAAAGACTTTCAAGCGCACCAGCTTAGTCAACTGTCAGCTCCAGACAGGTCGCACCCACCAGATCCGCGTCCACCTCTCTCACCATGGCCATCCAATCGTGGGAGACCCTCTCTATAACCCAGAAAGAGCTCCTCGTCTCATGCTCCATGCCCACCGCTTGCGGCTTACCCATCCCTTCACCTTAGAGAAAATTCAAGTTGAGGCCACGTCTCCAAGTTTTGAGAAAGGCTTAAAAGAGAGTGGGACAGAAATCGGTCATTCGTTAGAATTCGATTTCGTCGTCCCACCTCCGCACAGTTGAGTAGGGCTGTAAAAGCTGATGAAATCAGCGTAGTAGAGCCCACTCAACCACTGCGTCTTGCTCGACAATCCAAAGACAATTGAGAGGCTGGGACTTTTGTCCCAGCCTCTTTCTGTTATTTTTGCATCGGTCCTATTCCGTCGTTTCTTCACTTGCGACTGGACTGGCTTCTGTTTTTTCTGACTCTGGTGATGGGGTCTGAACAGGATCTGAAGCCTCTTCCTTATTTTGGCTAGGATCGCTTGTAGCAGGACTTTGAGGGGCTGGGTCTGCTTTGTCTGCTTCCGCCACTACTGTCGATGGAGCTGCTAGCAATTCATCTCGAAGAGCTTGAATCGCTTGTAGCAAGGCTTTCTTGTCGCTCCTTGGATCAGCTAGTTGATCAAAGAGAGCTTCTAAGCGTTCAAACTGAGCATCACTGGCTCCTTTTTCGGCCAATTGTTGGTGGAGAGCGATCAACTGGTTATAAATCTCTTGATAGAGGGCCACATCTCCAAGTTGAGGTTCCTCTGTTTTCTTTTGCTTTTGTTGTTCAATCGTTTCACCAACTTCACGCAAAAGACTTTTTCCTGCAGTCAAGGCCTTGTCAGCATCGGGCTCTTGCTGTACCTGTTCCAAACGTTCTTCAAAGGCAGGACGCTTGCTTTCTTCTACTTGTGGCAAAAGAGAGCTGATTTGTTCCAAAAGGGTTGTCAAGAGACTAGAGCGTTGACGGGACTCTGTCTTTTCATCCAAGTCACCATAGACCCCTTTGAGGAAGTCGTAAACAGCTAGGTTATAGGACGGAGCATCTCCTCCCTTTTGATCTAGAACTGTTTTTTCGATTGGATAGGTTGGAGCATTTTCCTGGGACAGTAGCTGGTCAATCGCTTGCTTAGCTTGGTAGAGTTCCATAAAATGGGCTTTTGAGTCCCAAGCTTCTTCAAAGGCCTGAGCCCGGTAAAGCTTCAAAGCAAGGTCTGATGCTGTCGCCCGCAATTCCGGTGTCAAACGCGCATCGCTTAAACTTTGGTAGAAATACTTGAGGTAGTCCACCGAAGTCACACCGGTCCGATCTTGCATCTCCTGAATAGCTTGCAACAATTTTCCTTCTTGCTCCAATCGTTGGCTATCTTTAGCTGTATAGGCTTCCTGCAACTGAGAAACAAGGCTTTCTTTCTTGAGTTGGAAGGCTTCGGTATCAAGCAAGCGAACCTGTTCCAATAATTCCTGGTAACGACGGTCCAAGGCCGTTTCTTCTTTTGGCTTGACTTCTTGGGTCGCATGGATATATTCTTTATCAACTTGGTCAAGACTCGCCAAGTATCCTGCTGTCGAATTGCTTGGGAAGTTTTTAACCGTTTCTAAGAATTGACCCAAGTTCAACTCAATCCGTCTTTGTTGCAGAGGGTCTGATGCGTACAAAGTCCGACTTTCTGCTAGGAGTTGGTTGACCTTGTCCTCTACAGCTTTCTTGTCCAAGTCACCTTTCTGGTAAGTTGCTTGGATGGTCGGTAGACGGTGAGCCAAGTAGTCCGCCAATCCTGCTGAACGCACCTTGATATAGTGGTTATGGTCTCCATGAGGAATGACAAAACTACCATTTTCAACCTGCAAACTATAAGGAGACACATTGTCGCGTAGGGCAGTCGTATAAAGTTCATTTAAGAAATCCAGTTCTGGATTCCCAGTTTGGAGAGGAATACGAACATGTTCTTTTCGTACTGCATAGGGATGAATATGAGTAGGATCATAGGCTTGATCCGGATTTCCAAAGACAAAGAATCCATTTGAAATACGAATCGCTTCAAGCGGTACTCCGTAGGTCTGTGAGATATACTTGATTTTTTCTTCATCGCTAGCATCTCTTGAGAAACTTTCCACAGTCTTTGCAAGTGGTTGAACGTGCTGCGGCTGATGATTTTCTTTCAAGTGATCTTGGGCAGCTTTGATTTGGGCTGCAGTCAAGTCCTTCTTAAAGAAATAATGAGCGTGATCTCCATGAGAAACTACAAACCCTTGCTCATCTTCACTAATAACACGGTCAGCTGCAAAACCATGATCATGTTCTTCGTCATGATGTGAAGGAGCTACCGGTACAGGCCTTGTGGTATTATTTGTTAAGGATTGAGGTCCAGTTGTAAGTGATGACTTAGGGATGTAATGAAAATGATTCCCGTGTCTCACAATATAGGCGTTCCCAGTATCTTCCACTATATCATTTGGATTAAATACATAACCATCATCTGTTGAGTAAGTTCCTGTATTTGTAGAATGATTTTCTGCCCCTCTGTTAAACAGTGGAGTCGAAAGCATCTGACCGACTTTAGTTGTTTTTACAGATGGAGAAAACGCAGAATTACCATCACTCAACTGAATCATACGAGCAATCTTTTCTTCCAAAGCAGAAAGCTTTGTATACGGAATGAAATGATAGTGATTTCCATGAGGAATCGCTACGCCACTTGGTGTTCTACTTGAAATCTTAGCAGGGTCAAAAATCAAGCCATCCGATTCTGCATAACGTTGATTACTTGGAAGTGCATAGAGTTGCTGCAATAGACTCTGAAGACTCTCAGCTTGATTGCTTGGTGTTTCAGTTTGTTGACTAGGATTAGTGGTTTGACTGGTTCCATTTTGGCTTGGACGATAGTCAGTCACACTCGGTTGTTTTCTAGTTCCAGAGAGGTAGGCTTGGGCAGCAGCTAATTCGCTAGCAGACAAGGAACTCTTTGGAATGTAGTGGTAATGTCCACCGTGAGGTACGATATAAGCATCTCCAGTATCCTCTATAATATCAGAAGGATTAAAGATGTAGCCATCATCAGTTGTATAGCGACCTTGAGATTGAGCAAGCGCCACTGCACTATTAGATGTTGGTGCATCGTGAGTATGACCTTGTTTTTGGCGCTCAATTTCGTCCTTCGTACGAACGTTATCAGCATGTGTCGCATCCTTAAGGTAAACATAATACTTACCATCCACCTTGATAATGTAGCCACCTTTGATTTCATTGACAATATCAGCATCTTTCAGTTGATAATTAGCATCT
>ERZ772935.937-NODE-937-length-11328-cov-3.226382_pt1 | contig 11328 bp, 5 predicted proteins | sample MGYA00511683_ERZ772935 | MGnify/ENA primary metagenome ERZ772935 (study PRJEB29015, sample SAMEA2738086) | human oral metagenome | biome: human oral; feature: human-associated habitat; material: saliva | place: China | collected 2228 ...
ATCGTCAAGATCGCTCTTAAGAACGCTGGTATGCCAGAGATTGACGAGATGCTCGCCGGTACCTGCGCATACGTTTTCTATGAGAATGATCCTGTCGAGGCCGCTAAGGTCATCAAGGATCAGGCTAAGAAGCTCAAGAAAGTTGAGTTCATTGGTGGTATCGCTGATGGTCAGGCACTTACCGCTGACGAGGCAAAGGCTTACGCAGACCTTCCTTCTCGCGAGGAGCTCATTGCAAAGCTTGTCTTCGTTGTTGCAAGCCCACTTACCGGTATTGCACAGGTTTGCGCTGGTCCAGCTCGTGGACTCGCAACCGCTCTTTCTGCAGTCGCAGATCAGAAAAACGCTGCATAAGCAATGTTTTGTTGTACCCGCGCATTGGCGCAAACCGCGTGAGAGTGTAGACGCACTTAAACGCACACATACAAGCCGGGCTTTTGCCCAGATGCAGTACAAAGGCTGCATCGTTTAAAAAGGAGAATTGACATGGCTGTCACTAAAGATGAGATCATTGAGGCCCTTAAAGAGATGCCAGCACTCGAGCTTTCTGAGCTCGTTCACGAGCTTGAGGACGTCTTTGGCGTTTCCGCTGCTGCTCCTGTAGCTGTCGCTGCTGCTCCTGCAGCTGGTGGCGCTGCTGAGGAGGCAGAGGAGAAGACCAACTTTGACGTTGTCCTCGAGGGCTTCGGCGACAACAAGATCGGCGTCATCAAGGTTGTCCGTGCTCTTACCAACCTTGGCCTCAAGGAGGCAAAGGAGGTCGTCGAGGGTGCTCCTAAGGCTGTCCTCGAGGGCGCTAAGAAGGAGGACGCTGAGGCTGCTAAGGCTCAGCTCGAGGAGGCTGGCGCTACCGTCACCCTTAAGTAAGTCCATCCTACAAAGCTTACTGGAGAGGTCAGACTTCGGTCTGGCCTCTTTTTGTTTGCCTGGCGAGAAACCCATGCGCTCGGGGCGCATGGAGCTGAGATGCTTTTGCAGTAGCCCGAAATGTGCATCGAGCTTGGGCGCTTTAGCTGCAGCCTGAAAAGTGCATCAAGTCTGAGTGATTTGCCGGATTTTCTCGCCTTGTCTGAGCGATTTGCCTGTTTTTCTCGCCTTATCTGAGTACTTTTGCTCAGACTTGGTGTGCATTTCAGGCTCATAAATCCTGCGTGATTGCTCTGGCTTACTGCGTGACTTAACCCAGCTTCCTCGCGCCTGATTTCTACAAAGAATCTGTAACTTTTGCCTAAAATTGCAAAAGAATCTGTGGATTTGCCTGATTTTGCAAAAGAATCGGTGGCTCAAATACAGATTCTTTGCACTTTTCAGGCGCACGCAGCAAAAGGCCGGCGCGCCCGGCGAGAAACCCGTGCGCTCGTACCCGCACTCGGCGAGAAACCCGTGCGCTCGGGGCGCATCCGGTGAGCATGGAGCGCCATGCGAAGCGACGTGGCGGGGGAGCGCCGCTCACCGAAAGCTATTTCTGTCTCCGTGGACCTTCTCCACAAAATCTTCACAACTAGAAAAGACGAGTTAGTCAAGTATTTACCTGCAACATAACGTTTATGCAGTTGAAAAACATAAACGCGATAATATAGTCAAAACGTCTTAAAAAATCAAGTGTTTTTCTGTTGACGCGCATTAAAATCTTGACTAAATTACTAGGTTGCGACAATTGCCACCTTCCACCCTTTTGAAGGAGGACAACCTGGTGTCTACCGCTAAAAAGACTTCCCTCACCACGCCTCAGGCGCATACTGGACGCAGGACGTTCAGTAAGATTCCCGCAGCTATGGAGCTGCCAAATCTGATTTCTGTACAAAAGGAATCATTTGAGCGCTTTATGGGAGAGGGCCTTGCAGAGTCCTTCGCTGAGTTCTCGCCAATTGAGAACAGCGCTGGAACCATGCAGGTCACCTTTGGTGACCATCAGTTCGGCGACCCTGCCAATTCAATGGCTGAGTGTCGTGCAAAAGACATTTCATATCAAGCACCTCTTTTTGTTGACGTCCGTTTTGTCAACAAAGAGACTGGTGAGATGAAGGAGCAGCTTGTCTTCATGGGTGATTTCCCACTGATGACTGAGCGCGGTACCTTCATCATCAACGGTTCTGAGCGCGTTGTGGTCTCTCAGCTTGTTCGTTCTCCTGGCGTGTACTTCTCGTCAGAGATGGACAACGGCGTCTTGGTCCACAAGGCTCAGTTCATTCCTGCACGTGGTGCATGGCTTGAGTTTGAGGTTGATAAGCGCGGCCACCTGGTCGTCTCCATTGACCGCAAGCGTCGCCAGAGCGCTACCGTCTTCCTCCGTGCACTTGGCATTGCTGTTACCGATGACGAGATCCTCTCGCTCCTTGGTGATTCCGATGTTGTTCGCAACACACTTGAACGTGACGTTGCAACCACGCGTGAGGATGCTCTTATCGAGATTTATCGTCGTCAGCGTCCAGGCGAGCCACCAACTGTTGACTCTGCCCGTTCTCTGCTTGACGGCCTCTTCTTCAACGAGCAGCGCTATGACCTTGCTCGCGTTGGTCGTTACAAGATCAACAAGAAGCTTGAGGAAGAGATCCCTGCAGATGTTCGTGTCCTTACCAAAGAGGACATTGTCGCAGCTCTCCAGTACCTTCTTGCAGTGCATGCAGGCGATGAGTCTAAACACCTTGATGACATTGACCACTTTGGCAACCGCCGCGTCCGTACCGTTGGCGAGCTGGTCCAGAACCAGTTCCGTATTGGTATGAGCCGCATGGAGCGCGTTGTTCGTGAGCGCATGGCATCTCAGGACGCAGACGACATCACTCCACAGTCTTTGATTAACATCCGTCCAATTGTTGCTGCAATCAAGGAGTTCTTCGGTTCTTCTCAGCTTTCGCAGTTCATGGACCAGGCAAACCCACTTGCTGGTTTGACTCACAAGCGTCGTCTCTCTGCTCTGGGACCTGGCGGTCTTGCAGGACACAAGTCCGGCTCCAGCCGTCGTACCAACGTTCCTACCGCAGTCCGCGACGTTCACAACTCGCACTACTCCCGTATGTGCCCAATCGAGACTCCTGAGGGACCAAACATTGGTCTTATCGGCTCCTTGGCACTGTACGCTCACGTAAATGAGTACGGCTTTATCGAGGCTCCTTATCGTAAGGTCACAGGCGGTGTTGTCTCTGACGACATTGTCTGGATGACTGCAGACGAGGAGGAGAATCACATTATTGCTCCTGCTAACACCCCAATTGACCCTAAGTCTAAGAAGTTTGTTGAGGTTGACGCAGACGGCAAGATTGTTGATGCAGACCGCGTTATTGCACGTACCCGCGACTTCGACGGTTCCTTCGGTGCACCTGCACAGGTTCCTGTTGAGGACGTTGACTACATGGACGTTTCTCCACGTCAGCTTCTCTCCGTCGCAGCTAACCTCATTCCATTCCTTGAGCACGACGATGCAAAGCGTACGCTCATGGGTGCAAACATGCAGCGTCAGGCGGTTCCTCTACTTGTAACTGAGGCGCCATACGTTGGTACAGGAATGGAGTACAAGGCAGCTAGAGACTCTGGTGTTGTTTCGCTTGCTAAGCATGCAGGAACAATCGAGTTTGTAGATGCGGATGAGATTCGTATCAGAAGAGATGATAACAACGAAGTAGACGAGTACAAGCTACTCAAGTTCAAGCGTTCAAACCAGGGAACATGCATCAACCAAAGACCTATTGTTAATCATGGTGAGCATGTTGAAGAGGGTGAAGTAATCGCTGATGGTCCTTCAACAGATCTAGGTGAAATTGCTCTAGGTAAGAACCTTTTGATTGGATTCATGACTTGGGAAGGCTACAACTACGAGGATGCTATCATCCTTAATGAAAGACTTCTTATGGATGATGTTTTGACATCACTTCATATCGTTGAATACGAGTCAGAGGCAAGAGATACTAAGCTCGGACCTGAAGAAATTACAAGAGATATTCCTAATGTCGGTGAAGACGCACTTAGGGACCTAGACGAGGATGGAATCATTCGCATAGGTGCTGAAGTAAACGCTACTGACATTCTGGTTGGTAAGGTTACACCTAAGGGAGAGAACGACCTGAGCGCAGAAGAGAGACTCCTAAGAGCTATCTTCGGCGAAAAGGCTAGAGAAGTAAGAGATACTTCTCTGAAGGTTCCACATGGTGAAACTGGTATAGTTGTTGATGTTAAAATCTTTACAAGAGAGAACGGGGATGAGCTAAATCCTGGCGTTAACAAGCTTGTAAGAGTATATATCGCAACAAAGAGGAAGATTAATGTCGGAGATAAGATGGCCGGCCGTCACGGTAACAAGGGTGTCATCTCAAGAATCCTACCGGAAGAGGATATGCCATTCATGGAGAATGGTAACAGCCTTCAGGTCATGCTGAATCCTTTGGGCGTACCTTCCCGAATGAACGTAGGACAGGTACTTGAGGTTCACCTTGGTCTTGCAGCAAAGACAAAGGGCTGGTACATCGCAACACCTGTATTTGATGGAGCATCTGAGAAGGATATTCGTGAGCTATTAGTAGATTGTGGATACTCTGAGACAGGTAAGCTTAAGCTCAGAGACGGCAGAACAGGTGAATACTTTGATAATGCAGTAACTGTAGGATACATGTACATGCTGAAACTTCACCATCTTGTTGATGATAAGATTCACGCAAGAAGTACGGGTCCTTACTCACTCGTTACGCAGCAACCTCTGGGTGGTAAAGCTCAGTTCGGTGGACAGCGTTTCGGAGAGATGGAAGTTTGGGCGCTAGAAGCATACGGCGCTGCATATACACTTCAAGAGATTCTTACTGTCAAGTCCGATGATATCGTCGGAAGAGTGCAGACCTATGAGTCAATCGTTAAGGGCGAGAATATTCCTGAACCAGGAATTCCTGAGTCCTTCAAGGTTCTCATCAAGGAAATGCAGTCACTTGCACTTGATGTAAGAGTTCTCGATGAAGACAACAAGGAATTGGAACTCAGGGAGTTCTCAGAGTACGAAGGACCTTCGGGAATCGACAGCATCATGGATGTTGACAATCGCATCGAGAATGAGCAGGAACTCTATTCTAAGGGATTCGGATTGAGCGAAGAAGGTCAAGAAGAGAGTGAAGAGGACTCAGCTGACCAATCAGATATAGAAATATAAGAAAGGGGCGCAGAGCTTTGACAGAAGTATCAAATAAGAAACCGAATAATTATGAATTAAATCATTTTGATTCGCTGCAGATTAAGCTTGCTTCAACAGATAAGATTTTAGAGTGGTCTCACGGTGAAGTAACAAAGCCAGAGACAATAAACTACAGAACTCTGAAACCAGAACGCGATGGCCTCTTTTGTGAACGCATCTTCGGACCTATGAAGGACTGGGAGTGCCACTGTGGTAAATACAAGAGAATCAGATATAAGGGTATAGTCTGCGACCGTTGCGGCGTAGAAGTTACAAAGGCTAAGGTAAGAAGAGAGAGAATGGGTCACATTGAACTTGCGGCTCCAGTTTCTCACATCTGGTACTTTAAGGGTATCCCTTCAAGAATGGGTCTTGTCCTTGACATTACCCCAAGAAACCTTGAGAAGGTGCTCTATTTTGCAGCTTACATCGTAACTGACCCAGGAGATACATCTTTAGCATACAAGGAAATCCTATCGGAAATCGAATATCGTGAGGCTAAGGAACAGTTCGGAGACAGATTCAAGGCAGCTATGGGTGCTGAGGCTGTTAGAACACTTCTTCAGAATATCGATATCGAAGAGCTATCAGCTGATCTACGCGAAAAGCTTCAGGATGCAAGCGGACAGAAGAAGATTCGTATCGTTAGACGTCTTGAGGTTGTAGAAGCACTGAGACTTTCAGACAACAAGCCTGAGTGGATGATTATGGAAGTTGTTCCAGTAATTCCACCAGATCTTCGTCCAATGGTACAGCTCGACGGTGGCAGATTTGCAACATCAGATCTGAATGACCTTTACAGAAGAGTAATTAACAGAAACAATCGTCTCAAGAGACTTCTTGAACTCGGAGCACCTGACATCATTGTCAGAAACGAGAAGAGAATGCTTCAGGAGGCAGTTGATTCACTAATAGATAATGGACGTCGTGGAAGACCTGTTACAGGACCTGGTTCAAGAGCGCTCAAGTCACTATCTGACATGCTCAAGGGTAAGCAGGGACGTTTCCGTCAGAACCTTCTTGGTAAGCGTGTTGACTACTCAGGACGTTCAGTTATCGTTGTAGGTCCAGAGCTAAAGTTCTACCAGTGCGGTCTTCCAAAGAAGATGGCGCTAGAGCTTTTCAAGCCTTTCATCATGAAGGAATTAGTAGCTCAGGGCTATGCACACAATATCAAAAATGCCAAGAAACTCGTAGAGAAGGTTAAGCCAGAAGTTTGGGACGTTCTCGAAGAGGTAATCAAAGAGCATCCAGTAATGCTAAACCGTGCGCCGACCCTTCACAGACTAGGTATTCAGGCGTTTGAGCCAGTACTAGTAGAAGGTAAGGCAATAAAGCTTCATCCACTCGTTTGTACGCCGTTTAACGCGGACTTTGACGGAGACCAGATGGCTGTCCACGTACCTCTATCTGTAGAAGCACAGGCTGAGGCTAGATTCCTAATGCTGTCAGTTAACAACATTCTGGCACCAAAGGACGGCTCACCTATCACAGCACCTACACAGGATATGATTCTAGGTGCATACTACTTGACATACCCAGGTACAGCTCGCAAGGTTGAAGTCGTAAATGGTAAGGAACGTACAGTTTATGCTATGGACGAGTTCACAGATGTTAAGCTTTCTGAGGCAAACAAGGCAGCTGGCTTCGAGAGAATACCTGAAAAGGGTGACGGCAAGGTCTTCACAGATATGGATGAAATGATCATGGCATATCACGATGGAGTAGTAAACATTCACGCTAAGGTAAAGGTTAGAATGTTTGATGGTCCAGAAGATCTTCGCGGCGGACTAGTAGAGTCAACAGTAGGTAGATTTATATACAACCAGGGACTTCCACAGGACCTAGGTTACATAGACAGAAGCAAGGATCCATATTCACTAGAGGTTAACTTCCTCTGTGGAAAGAAGAAGCTTGGCGAGATAATCGATAAGTGTTTCAAGGTTCATGCAAACACAGGAACCGTTTTGATGCTTGACTACATCAAGTCTATGGGATACAAGTACTCAACAAAGGCTGCTGTTTCTATCGGTATCGATGACATGAAAATTCCTGACAGCAAGTGGGAAATCATCGAGGCCGCTCAGCAGGAAGTTGATAAGTACGAAAAGGCATATAGAGCAGGTCTTGTATCAAATTCAGAAAGATACGAGCAAATCATCAAAATCTGGAATAAGACAACAGATGACGTCGCAGACGCTTTGATGGATTCGCTAGAGCCTGCAAATAACCTAAATATCATGGCAACATCAGGAGCTAGAGGTAGTAAGAACCAGATCAGACAGATCGGTGGTATGCGTGGACTTATGGCGAACGCTACAGGACACACGGTAGAGATTCCTATCAAGGCTAACTTCCGTGAAGGTCTATCAGTACTCGAGTACTTTATTTCATCAAATGGTGCTCGTAAGGGTCTTGCCGATACAGCTCTTCGTACAGCCGATTCAGGTTACCTAACAAGAAGACTTGTAGACGTTTCACATAACGTAATCGTAAGAGATATTGATTGCGGAAGCACAGAGGGTGTCGAAGTAAGAGCGTTTGTGGATGGTAAGGAAATCATCGAACCGTTAAATCAGAGAATCGCGGGAAGAACTGCACTAAACGATATAGTTGATCCAAGAGATGGACGTGTTATCGTTAAAGCTAACGAGGAAATCAGCGATGATCAGTCGCTAGAGGTAGTAGAAGCAGGTATTGAAGCTGTAACAATTAGATCAGCAATGACATGTAACAGCAAATCAGGTATCTGTGCTAAGTGCTACGGAAGAAACCTTGCGACAGGTGAGCATGTTAATATCGGTGAATCAATCGGTATCATAGCTGCTCAGTCAATCGGTGAGCCTGGTACACAGCTTACAATGAGAACCTTCCATACTGGTGGTGTCGCTGGATCTGATATTACACACGGTCTTCCTAGAGTAGAGGAGCTATTTGAGGCAAGAAAGCCAAAGGGACTTGCAGAAATCTGTGAGGAAGATGGTGTTGTTCGTGAAATCAAAGCTAGGACAGATAACAAGACAGAGGTTATCGTTCGAAGCGAAGAGGAAGGCGATAAGACCTACATCGTTCCTTACGGAGCTCGCCTTGCAGTAAAGGTTGGAGACGAAGTAAAGAAGGGTGGAAACATCACAAGCGGTCCTCTAAACCCACATGATATCATGAGACTGAACGGAGTAGAGGGTGTTTACCAGTACCTACTCAAGGAAGTTCAGCGTGTATATAAGAACCAGGGTGTAGACATCAACGATAAGCACATTGAGATTATCGCTAGCCAGATGCTATCAAAGTTCAAGATTGAGGATCCAGGTGATACAGATCTTCTTCCAGGTAGCATGTACACTAGACTGGAACTTGCAGAAGCTAACAGCAATGCTGAGGCTGAGGGCAAGACACCAGCTAGCGGAAAGCGAGTTCTGCTCGGAATCACGAAGGCATCGCTTGCAACAAATTCATTCTTGTCAGCGGCTTCATTCCAGGAAACAACAAGAGTGCTTACAGATGCTGCTATCAAGGGTAAGAACGATAAGCTACTCGGACTCAAGGAAAATGTTATCATCGGTAAGCTCATACCTGCAGGTACAGGTATGAAGAAGTACCGCAACATCAATCTTGATTACGGTGAGCATCAGGCTGACATCGACGAATACCTAAGCGAGGTTGAAGCGCAGAGAGAAGCTGAGAGAAGAGCTCGTGAGGAAGAAAAGAGTGTTCAGCAGATTAGACCACAGAGCGATGTGGAGCCAATCTTCGAGGAAATAGACGAAGATGAGAGCGTATCAGTTAACGAATACATTTCAAATCTTGAGGATATAGAAATCGGGGAAATCGCAAGTGAAACAGATTTCGAAGAACAGGTAGAAGCACCTGAAGAAGAATAGTTTCATCGCTTGCACATCGAGAAAATTTATGGTAGAATAAGGTTTGGTTTTCACTAAACTGGCCCTGATATTTATGAGGGTCAGTTTAGCTGTAAATAATATATCAAGGAAAGGAGAAATCAATGCCTACAATCAATCAATTAGTACGTCAGGGCAGAACAAGTGCTGTAAAGAAATCTACTGCACCAGCTCTCGGAAAGGGTATGAATGCTCTTAAGAGAACAGCAACAGATACTCATTCACCACAGAAGAGAGGCGTTTGCACATCTGTTAAGACAGTAACACCTAAGAAGCCTAACTCAGCTCTTAGAAAAGTTGCCAGAGTACGTCTAACTAACGGAATTGAGGTAACAGCGTACATTCCTGGAATCGGTCACAACCTTCAGGAGCACAGCGTAGTGCTTATCAGAGGTGGAAGAGTTAAGGACCTCCCTGGTGTAAGATACCACATCATCAGAGGAACACTCGACACAGCTGGAGTTAATGACAGAGGTCAGGCTCGTTCAAAGTACGGTGCCAAGAAACCAAAGAAAAAGTAAGTAAATTATTGATTCAAGCAATCGGGAACTAAGCCCTTGATATATTTTATATTGAGCGCCACGGCAAATAGCGTTTAGCGAATTTTGTCGAGTACCCCCGGACAGACTGAATGACCACAAGATTGCCGGGTCATCCAGAGTAATCGACCAGAGCGCTTAAGCTTTGAGTATCGGTGAAGAGAAGTCGTGCAATTAGTAGCATACCGCGAATGAGACATCGAAGTTTATATTTTGATGTTAATAAGCGAGGGAGGAAGAGAAGTGCCAAGAAAAGGAAACACACCAAAACGTATAGTACTTCCTGATCCAGTATACGGAAATCTTGTTGTAGCAAAGCTTATCAACAGCATCATGCTTGATGGTAAGAAGGGCGTAGCTCAGGCTATCGTTTACGGAGCTTTCGACAAGGTGAAGGAAATCACTGGTGAAGAACCATTGGAAGTATTTGATAAGGCAATGAACAACATCATGCCTGTTTTAGAAGTAAAAGCAAGAAGAATCGGTGGTGCGAACTATCAGGTACCTATTGAGGTTAGACCTGAGAGAAGACAGACACTTGCACTAAGATGGCTCACAGCAGCTGTTAGAGCAAGAGGCGAGAGAACCATGGCAGAGAGACTTGCAAAGGAACTGATTGACGCAGCTAACAGCACAGGCGCATCAGTTAAGAAGAAAGAAGATACACATAGAATGGCAGAGGCTAATAAGGCATTTGCACATTTCAGATGGTAGTTTGATTAGACGGAGGAAAAGTAATGGCAGGTAGAGAATTCTCATTAGAGAACACAAGAAATATCGGTATCATGGCTCACATCGATGCCGGTAAAACCACGACGACGGAACGTATCCTTTTCTATACCGGCCGTGTACATAAGATCGGCGAAGTCCATGACGGCGCCGCTACTATGGACTGGATGGCACAGGAACAGGAACGCGGTATTACGATCACGTCCGCAGCTACAACAGCTCATTGGAAAGATCACCGCATTAACATCATCGATACTCCGGGGCACGTTGACTTCACAGTCGAAGTTGAACGTTCCTTGCGTGTGCTCGACGGCTCCGTTGCCGTTTTCTCTGCAAAAGGCGGTGTAGAACCTCAGTCTGAAACCGTATGGCGTCAGGCTGAACACTACAAGGTTCCGCGTATTGCATTTATTAACAAGATGGATACGACCGGTGCGGACTTCCTGAATTGTGTCGACATGATGAAGGATCGTCTCCAAGCCAATGCCGTAGCCATTCAGCTTCCTATCGGTGCTGAAAATGACTTCACCGGTATTGTCGACCTCGTAACGATGAAGGCCGAAATTTACGGTGATGACCTGGGCAAACAAATCGATATCGTTGAAATTCCCGACGATATGAAGGACCAGGCCGAAGAATATCATCAAATCATGGTAGAAGCCATCTGTGAAACGGATGACGCTCTCATGGAAAAATACTTGGAAGGTGAAGAACTTTCCGTAGATGAATTGAAAAAGGCTATTCGTAAAGCGGTTGTAACGAACGCTATGTTCCCCGTACTGTGCGGTTCGGCGTACAAGAATAAAGGCGTTCAGATGTTGCTCGACGCAGTTGTCGACTACATGCCGTCGCCTTTGGATATTCCGCCCGTAGCGGGTATTATCCCCGGTTCTGAAGAACCGGCTGAACGCAAAGCGGACGACAAAGAACCGTTCTCCGCGTTGGCGTTCAAAATTATGGCTGACCCCTTTGTAGGGAAACTCGCTTTCTTCCGCGTGTACTCCGGTAC
>ERZ772935.939-NODE-939-length-11304-cov-4.882034_pt1 | contig 11304 bp, 10 predicted proteins | sample MGYA00511683_ERZ772935 | MGnify/ENA primary metagenome ERZ772935 (study PRJEB29015, sample SAMEA2738086) | human oral metagenome | biome: human oral; feature: human-associated habitat; material: saliva | place: China | collected 2228 ...
GAACCCATACGAGTCAAACGGATTTTTACTGCCATTTTTAATATCTCTTTTCTTTAGTTTTTTATTATGGTGGGGGCACTTATCGCCCCTCGACCTTAACTAGTATACCATATCATTTTTATGTGTCAAGAAAAAAACTTGACAGACTTAAATTTTCTACAAAAAAAAATTAGAGTTTGACTCTAACTTCCTTTTAGACTATTTCTTAGTTGTGGTCTTATGATTTTTTTCATAAGCTACTTTTGCTTCAGCATATTGAGCTTCTAAACTCTTAGCCGCTGCCTTTGACACTTTCTCATAAGTATCACGACTAGTCAACTTGCCATCCTCGTTGTATGTAGAAACAACCATGGTATCTTTATTTACAGTATAAGACTTGGTGCGTTTTCCTTTACGGTAGAGTCGGTAGTTATCTACGTTATCCGAAATATAGTAATCTACTAGATTCTTATCTGCATTTGGATAAAGTTGCGAGACAACTTTAGTCAACTCACGCTTAAATTCTGAAACTTCTTTAGTATAGGTAATAGATTTATTCCACTGATCAACAACTTGATATTCCTTCAAATAATCTGAAGCTGTAAAAGTAGGCTGATCCTCCTCACCTTTTTTATAAAAGTAAGAATGTGTTTGTAAATTATTAGACTGATCAACTTTAAGGAAAGAGACGTAAATTTCATCTTTATCTTCATGTTCTTTCAGAGCATTGGTTAACTTTCCAGAATTTTCGTCCAAGACCTTAGACGATTTTAATTCCCAAGTCCCCTCAATGTTCCCCGAAGCATTACGCCAAAAACCGTAGACACCACCAACAAGTAACATCAAAACAACAGCAACAAGACTAGAAATCAAGGCTCCTTTACCCCAATTTTTGGCCTTTTGCGATTTTTGATTAGCGTTTTGAATCGTTTCTAGAAGACGAACCTGACTTTCCAATCTCTTTTCCAATTTGGCAACTGTCTGTTCTTCCTTAGATTTAGCTTTGGCAGCTAGCTTTTCGGCTTTTTTCTTATCACGAGCAGCTTGACGAGCAATCTTCTTAGCTGCCTTTTCTTCCTTACGATCAAGTTTTGTCAAATCCTCAGATAATCCAAGATGCTGTGCTTGGTTACTGAAAACTGGAATAGCTTGATTAGGTTCATTCGAGGTGTTAACAGAATGATTTCCTGCATCTGGACGGGTTGGCGCATAACTTGCCAAACGTTCCTTAGCCTCTGCGACGCGTTTGCGCTGTTCCTCTTCCTTTTGAATATCCTCAGCCTGACGGCCCGACTGAATGGTTCTTACTTGACCAACAGTCTCTTGAGATAGGGCCTTTCTCTTTTCCTGGGCCGCATTTGCCATAGCTTCTTGCGCGTTGTCACGCTCTTTCTGAGACTGGGCTAGTGCTCTGGCAGTTGCGGTTCCTTCTTCAAACTGTTGGTCAGCTGATGATTCTCCTTGATCAGCTACTTGGTGAGCCTCTGCACCTTCAGAGAGAACAAACTCTCCTCGTTCCAAGGCCTCTTTGAAGTCGATTGGTCTTGGTTTTCGGCCATTAACAGCCTCAAAGTACTCTAACCATTCGTCTTTCAACATAATAAATCCCCCTGAATTAAAAAACACATGATTAACTTCCCTATTTTACCATACTTTTTAACATAAAAATAGGGATTAACAAGAATTCTAAAAATTCTTATTAAATCCCCATTAATTTTCTTTTGGTGTAATAGACAATAATTGAACAAAACGGTGTTGTGCTGATTCTGTTTCAAGCGTGACATTATCGTATCTGAAGAGAATCTCCTCAATATTTGCTAAGCCCAAACCACGACCTGTTCCTTTCGTTGAAAATCCTCTTTGTTTCAAAGGAGCTACATCAATAGAAGCTTCCTTAGTTGAATTTTCAACAACAATAACTGATTGATTTTCCATCTTAAAGATAGCAATAGATAATTTTGGTTTATCTGCTAATACAGTAGCTTCAATAGCATTATCACAAAGAATTGATATGATTGTAATCAAGTCGAGTGGACGCATATCTGTGAAGAAGACCCCCTCTTCAACCTCCACATGACATTGAATACCTTTATCAAAAGCCTCAGCCACTTTAGATGATAAAAGACTCTTAAGTGGCATATTGGTCACACGAGTTAATTTTGCCAAATCAAACTTTTGCTGCTTCAAATCTGATGCCGAATCTTTCAAGACACTATCATAAATCACCTTGATTTGATCGATGTCTTTCATCTGGATGGCTTCATTAAGCGAAATCATAACATTAGTATAGTCGTGACGGAAACTGCGTAGCGTTTCATAAAGACTTTCGACCTGCTCAGAATACTTCTCTAAATCATCCAAGTGACGACGATTTTCTTTTCTTCGCTCATTTTCAAAGTACTCATCTGCGTATCTATTAACACTGTAAACAGCATAAAGAATCGCTATATATCCAATCAAGGTTATAATATGGCCAGCATAATACAAATTAAAGAAACGCGAAGCCACAACTACGGAATAGTTCATAATCACATAAGCAATCAAAACAAAGTTAGTGAAAAACATAATCCGACCAAATTTACGATCTCGCTCCAAGACCCTCAAGTATTTAAAATCAATATTAAGAAGTTTGGATAGAGCGACAAATGTTGGAATAATTAAAAGGTCAAAGAAAATGAAATAAAGATAACTTCTGTTTAGAAAATCCGATGTGATACCGAATCCCGGCATCAAAAAGTAGGCATAACCATTAAAAATCAAAAGATAAAGAACAAGAGGATAGAAGGCATAAAATGCAAACATATTAGTGGTTCTTTCCTTGCCGTAGAAATAAGCATAGAAAAGAAGATAGAAGGGTGTCATAAAGGACAAACCGACATTATATGACATCCCCAGTATTCCCCCTATACATTCAACCAGGAACGCAATAGGAAGGATCATACGTGGTACCTTGACCAAGCTGGTCTTTTCGTAGATCCACTGTATGACAATGAAATGCAAAAGATATTCTAATGCAATTTGCAAATTGAGCATCATTTAATGGTTAGCCACCTCCTTCTAGTCATCTCTAAATATACGGCAAAAAGCCATAACACTATTCTATCACAATTCCTGATAATAGATGAGATAAAATTGAATAATTATCTCGAATTTCAGAAAACTTTCATTAATGATTAGAGAAGAAGGGGAAAATCTAAGACCTAACGATTTTTCAAACGTTCCAAAAGTTCCTTTTTACGTGTCCGTGATAGGAGGCATGACTCGTTTTCCTCAAAGAAGACCATATTAGCTGTACGATCCACACTTGTCACATTATTCACATTGACAACAAAAGAGCGGTGTGTTTGGAAGAAAATATCATCCAATTTTGCTACTTCTGCAATTTTCCCATAGAACTCCACTAGTTTTGACTTGGTATGAGCGATTAACTTATGTGGCACAGGGGCTGTCTCAATGTATAAAATGTCATCATAAGGAATATTAACATCATTTTTATCCGTTTTAACAGTTAGACTCTGTGCCTTGGTTTCTTGCTCAACCTGTGAATAAGCAAAATCTAAAAGTTCTACTAAAGCTCTCTTAAGATCCACATCTTCCATGGATTTATCGACAAAGTCTAGAGCTTGAATCTTATAACGGAAGGTCAAGGGCATAAACTCCGAGTAAGCTGTAACAAAAGCAATTTGTGCTTTCAAGTCTTCCTTACGGATTTCAAGCCCAATATCTAGTCCCTGCTTAGTTTGATTTTTAAGGTCAATATCCAAAAGATAAACCATGGATTTACCCGAACCTCTATCAGCATCTAACAATTCCTGACCCTGTTCATAAAAAGTAATCCCATCAACAACGGCTTTCGACTCCTCAACTGCTTCGTCCAATAAACGACCAACACGATGACGCTGCAAGGCATCATCTTCAAGGACGATAATAGAAAGCATCTTATTTCCCTCTTTCTTTCTAATATACTTTAATATACCTATTTAACATTTTATCATAATTAATCGGAGAATATTCCTTTTTTTACAGCATAAAGTCTTTTTAACTTACCTCATTTCATTTATAAAACAATTGTTATCTCATTGTCACTTTATATTCATTTTTAGGTGTTATCATGAGAACTGTTTTTGTTTTAAATTAAAAAGGAGAAAGTTATGTTACGTTCTTTTAAAACGCAAGGGACTAAGACAAAGACTATCTTAACCCTTGCAACTGTCGGTATCATTAGTGCTTTTCTTGTGGGAAATCCTCAGCATGCCTCTGCGGATCAAACCTATGTTTCAGATCCTAACCAGGCTATGACATTTTCTGAACTTGAAACAGCTACAAATACCAATACCATCACTCAAACAGGTGTATCTAGTGAAACACCTACTACTGTGTCACATACCTCTGTGGATGATATTCATACACATGAAAATGACTATGAACAAACGCCCACAAATACTCCGACTTTTGAGGAATTGAAACAAGATAGTCAAACAGCTAGCAGTACTGTCGACAGCCAGACTGGTAGCAAAACCTATGAGACTAGAATTCCGACAAATACAGATAGCAATCATAAGGCTGTAGAAAATCACTCTGAACCAAAGACCGAAACTGTCGCTCAAGCACAAACCTGGTCAAAAGATGGTGCTACATGGGTATCAACAGAAATTAACAATGGTAACGTTCATAAGATTCTATCTACTTATATTCCAAAACCATTAACACCTTCTACAAAACCAACGACAACGGCTACACCAAAACCTAAACAATCAACTCCTGCTGTTAGTCAACCTAAAAAACCAGCCACAGTTGCTAACAAACCTACAACATCTACAACTCAACCTAAGAAACCAACGACTGTTGTAAACAAACCAGCGACTTCTACAACGACACAACCTAAGAAGCCAACAACGACTGTCACTAAACCGACAGCTCCTAAAGCCACTCCTATCCAACCTGCTAAACCAGTGGACCGAGTTGCTCAAGTATGGCAAAAGAATAACGAACTCGTAAAAGAGAATTATGATACTCCTCACTGGTCAAGCAAGGAAGCGACAGTTTTCATCAATGCTAAAAATCCTGAAATCGTGAATGCCTACAAACAGGCTATCACTTCTTGGAATAACACTGGTGCCTTTAATTTCTTGCTCACTAACGATAAACAAAAAGCCAACATCATTGCTGATGAACGTTATGAAGGTAATGTGGCAGCTCCTCTTGGAGTTACCTACTCTACTTACTACCTCCCAACTAAGCAATATAGTAATGCTACTGTTTACTTGAATAGCTTCCATGTTCAAAACAATTATTATCAAAAGAATGGTGGAAAACTCCTTAACACTGCGCAACACGAATTAGGACACTCAATTGGACTTGAACACAACAGTGCCGTTGCCTCTGTAATGGAACCTAAAGGTGGTAAGACAAGTATCCAACCTGTTGATATTAACAATGTTAAGAAACTCTATAGCAAGATTTAAGTTCTTACACCATCACTACAAATATAAGCAGACCTATCAGGTTCTGCTTTTTTGATACAAGTGAGATGACCATTCAAGACCAGAAAATGACTGTTCATGATTTTTTCTTACATATTTTAAAAATATGTAAAGTTTTCTCCGTTTTTTTTGGTACAATAGATAATGTAAAGAGAGACCGGATGAGTTAGAAAACTCAACTTTGTTAGTTTTTGCTCATTATTCTCATAAACAGAATAAAAATAGTCTAGGAACCCTTCTTAACATTTATACCTATCTTCCCCAAACACTTTTCCCCCATTCCTAGATTATCAGATCTCTCACAAGAAAAGCGTCTAGCTCACCCGGCTAGGCCTTTTTTCTTTTTCTATACTTTTGCTATAATAGAGCCATACCGTTTGAAAGGAACTCATAAAATGACTATAGATCAGCAACTTCTTTGCTACAAACGTTTACCAAACTGGACAGCTACAACACTTCCGGAAATGGTGACGCAAAAACACAATACTAAGGTGGGAACTTGGGCTAAATTGACCATTCTATCGGGATCTCTTCACTTCTACGAATTAGACGAAGAGGGAGAGGTTACTGCAGAGCACCTCTTTACCTCCGAGACAGAGATTCCTTTTGTTGAACCACAAGCTTGGCATCGCATCGCAGCCGCTTCAGATGATTTGGAATGCTATCTTTCTTTTTACTGTAAACCTGAAGACTACATGGCTAAAAAGTATGATACTAAAGCCCATTCCGAGGTTCTTGAAGCAGTCCAATCTGGCCATATCAAACCTGGTCGCACCCTTGACCTAGGCTGTGGTCACGGTCGTAACGCTCTTTATTTGGCATCTCTTGGACATGATGTTACAGCCGTTGATGTCAATAACGAAGCTACACAACGTATCCAAATGATTGCAGATGAGGAAAATTACAATGTTAGAGCTGGCTACTACGATATCAATGCTGCTGCTCTTCCCGAGTCTGAGACCTTTGATTTCATCCTCTCAACAGTAGTCTTTATGTTCCTTGATCCGGATCAAATTCCGGCTATTATCAAGAATATGCAAGAGCGTACTGTCGTAGGTGGTTACAATCTGATTGTTTGTGCCATGGATACCGAGGAACACCCTTGTACCATGCCTTTCCCATTTACGTTTGAAGAAGGCGAGTTGAAAAACTACTATAGTGACTGGGAATTAATCAAGTACAATGAAAATCTTGGTCACCTTCACCGTTTGGATGAATATGGCAATCCCATCGCCCTTCAATTTGCAACCATGTTAGCTAAGAAGGTTAAATAAGAGCGAATGACTGTAGAAGAGCTGAACACAGCTTGACTTGTCTTCAAAGTAAAAACTAGGAACCCAGTCGGATTCCTAGTTTTTTAATTGTTTACAATGTCTGCATATCCTGATTTAAGGTCTGCATTTTCTGTTTCTTTGACATAATACAAGCCACCATTAGTAGTTGGTGAATAAAGAACAAAGGGAGTCCCATCTTTTTTAATGGTAAAGAAATAACGGTGAACAGATACATTTTCCCATCTCTCGTATACCGAAACAATGGTATACTCCGAATTGCTATTACCATTTGCAGCATAAGTAGCATCCACAGTCTGGTTATGGTCCGACATCCAACGGATAGGCAAAGAAGAGGCTTCATTGGTAATTTCTTTGTATCCTGGCTGATTCATCTGATTGCCCCAAGAAACCATCAAACTAGCAAGTCGACTAGCTTTGTCATTGGTCCAACGTGGATTTTCAGTATAGGCTTCCTTAGCATGATTAGCGTCAGGTGTATCAATACTTGCACTGCTAGATTCACTCGTCTTCGCATTTTCGATCGATGACGTACTTGGCTTGGCATTAGCCTTATCTGTCGATGAGAATATCGAGCTAGCCACTGTGGCAGACGACTTGGTCTGTTTGACATTCTTCATTGAACTAGAGACTAGAGTCAAGCCAATGCCAACGACGATTGCTACTAGAGCCCCCAGAAGAATATAGATATAATTATAATTTTTCGAGATTCCGATAAGGCCAGACTGATAAGCTAATTGTAGTTCATCAGGTTTCGGTTTACGCCCTTGAACTTGCTCAAAACGACCTATCCATTCTGCTTCTGATAGCTTTCGCATAATTTTCCTCTTCTCTTTATCAATTATCTTCCATCCTATCATAGAACAGTGATGATGACAATAGTAGAGAGAACTTGAGGTTTACCTTCAACCTATTATCCTTTATTTTCAAAATAACGACGAACAATCGGCGCCACTTCTTCACCATAAAGTTTAATAGCCTTTAGAACGTCTTCATGCGGCATAGAACCAATTGGGAGATGAAGCATGAAGCGATTTAGCTGTAAATCCTCAATAATACGAATGATTTTTTGAGCAACGTGAGCAGGGTCCCCAACGAACATGGCTCCTTTTGGTCCAACACTAGCATAGTACTGCTCTTTAGTCATTTCAGACCAGTGTGGGCGATCCTTAGCAATGTTATCCACTGTTTGTTTTGTTGGATAAAAATAATTCTCTATCGCTTGGAAATTATTTTCTTCAATCCAACCCCAAGAATGAGCAGCCACCTTAAGTTGTTCATCCGAATAACCATTTCGAGCACCGATTTCCTTATAGACCTCAACTAATTTTGCAAAGGCCTTCGGATTTCCTCCGATTGTAGCATAGGCAATTGGCAGACCTTTTTCCGCAATTTGAATGGTCGACTCAATGTGACCACCTGTCGCTACCCATATTGGAAAATCATCTTGGACTGCTCGCGGATACACAGGACGATTGTCAACAGATTGAGTATGCTTACCTTGCCAAGTTAAATTCGTTTGCTTTTTCACTTCCAGAAGCATGTCTAGTTTTTCATTGAAAAGTTCATCATAGTCTGAAAGATCATAGCCAAAAAGTGGGAAACTCTCAACAAAGGAGCCTCTACCCGCCATGATTTCTGCACGGCCACTTGACAGAGCATCAATGGTTGCATACTGCTGATAGACACGAACCGGGTCAATAGACGACAAAATGGTTACTGCACTAGATAAACGAATTTTCTTGGTATTCACAGCACCTGCTGCAAGAACAATTTCCGGTGCCGATACCGCAAAGTCTTCACGGTGATGCTCTCCAATCGCATAAATGTCTAGTCCAACTTGATCCGCCAATTCAATTTCTTCAACGAGGTCTCGAATACGTTGGTCATGAGAGATAGCTTTTCCAGTTGATTCTAGGAGAGTTGTTTCTCCAAAAGTTGAAATGCCAAGTTCAATCGTCATAAATCTTTCCTCCAGTAATTCTTTTATTGGTTATGAGAATACATTACAAATAATTAGTGATAATTAACAATAAAAAAACCTAAGACTCTATTTTCGAAGAAAAACTAATAGGGTTAGGCAGAAAAGTAAAACTAAAACACCCACAACTATTAGGAGACTAATCTTATAGCCTAGGGGATTTTTGGGATTCAAGCTGGTTCCAAGACCAAACCTACGGAGGACAAATAAGGGTTCTGAGGGAGATTGCTTAAGGTTGTAGCCTAAGAGATACCTTAAATAAAGCAGGAAGTAGAAACTCAACCCCGGTAAAACGACCAGAGGAAGCACTAGCCCCTGTGACCACCAAATCATGATTGTAAGAAAGACTTGTATCAACAAAAGAGCCCAAAACAAGTAATAAATGTACGATTGCTTTTTCATTAATATGTACCTCTCAATCTAAGATAAGTATACTCCTCCTAGCTTCTCATATCAAACCCATAACTCGCCTGACACCTTATTTTCTGCTACAATAGAAAGGAAAGATTCAAAAAAGGAAACTGTACACATGAAATTAATTTCTTGGAATATTGATTCCCTAAACGCCGCTCTTACTAGTGATTCTGCACGCGCTCAATTATCACGTGCTGTTATCGACACTTTAGTCGCCGAAAATGCAGACATCATTGCTATTCAAGAGACAAAACTGTCTGCTAAAGGACCGACTAAAAAGCATTTGCAAATCTTGGAAGACTACTTCCCTGACTATGACAATACTTGGCGTTCATCTGTTGAACCTGCCCGTAAAGGTTATGCTGGAACCATGTTCTTGTATAAAAAAGAATTGAATCCAGTCATTACCTATCCTGAAATCGGAGCACCTTCAACCATGGACTGTGAAGGGCGTATCATCACTCTCGAATTTGACAATTTCTTTGTGACACAGGTCTACACACCAAATGCTGGTGATGGCCTTAAACGTCTGCTTGAACGTCAAATCTGGGATGAAAAATATGCGGATTACCTAGCTGAATTGGACGCTCAGAAACCCGTTCTTGCGACTGGTGACTATAATGTTGCCCACAAGGAAATCGACTTGGCTAACCCTTCAAGTAATCGTCGTTCACCTGGTTTTACAGATGAAGAACGTGCTGGCTTCACTAACCTCCTTGCCAAAGGATTCACAGATACCTACCGTCACCTCAATGGCGACGTTACAGGAGCCTACACTTGGTGGGCTCAACGTAGCAAAACATCTAAAATCAACAATACAGGCTGGAGAATCGACTACTGGTTGACTTCAAATCGTATTGCCGATAAGGTCACAAAATCAGACATGATTGACTCTGGTGATCGCCAAGACCACACACCTATCGTCTTAGAGATTGATTTATAAAATGTCTCTAGACCTAAATCACAAAAAGAGTAGACCTGCTACTCTTTTACTATGCCTAATTAAGGAGAAATTATGAAAACCAAACTTAATACCACTCAAAAACTTGTTCTGTCAGCTATTATGATGGCTCTTTACATCGCTATCCTCTTTGTATCTCAAGCCATTTCCTTTGGTGCGGTTCAGATGCGTCTGGCCACCGCTTTATATGGATTAACCTACATCTTCCCATTTTTGGTATTCCCAATTAGTCTGGCTAATGCCATCGCAAACTCTTTTGGAGGTTTGGGATTGATTGACGTGGTTGGTGGTTTCTGTGCTAGCTTTTTAACAACTGGTAGCATCTACCTCATCCGTAAAGCCAAGTTATCTAGCTGGTTCATCATCTTTCCAATCCTACTCGTTCCTGCTTTAGTGGTACCAATCTGGCTTAGTGCCTTGCTCAAACTTCCTTATTTTGCTCTCGTTATTAATCTCCTCCTGGGACAATTAGTTCCTGCGATTTTGGGAGCAGTCCTGGTACGAGAATTAGCTAAACGAGGATATAAAGACTGATAAAAACAAAAATATCTCTGCAATGTGCAGAGATATTTTTTTAGTAATGATATGCTTTCTTGTAAGCTTCTCTTGGTGTCAATTTGTCACCAGAGATAAGCAAACGGTAGTCAACATTAGTAGGATCTTTTTGATACTCATCAACCCAATCTTGATTCATTTCAAGATAAAGATTATAAGTTCCCAACTCAGTCGAAACAGTACCTACCTTGTAAAAATCTTTATAACGCTTTTGGTTATCCGTTTTTTTCAATTTTTCATATCGATAATAGGTTCTGGCAAAATCAGTGAACTGGTATTCTTTCTTATCTTTTCCAGAACCAGTTGTGACTGAAATGGTGCCCTTGTTATTTCTTAAATGTAAATCATAATCATAATCATTGTGACTATTCACTTGGAAAACACCTGAAGTAATATCACTGTCATCAGAGAATGTCTGAATGTCAGCGAACTTAGCAGCCTGCCAAGAAGTAGGGACTCCTTCATATTCACCATCACTCTGTAGACCTAGAAGTGACCAATAATGACCGAGATAGAAGGTATTAGACTTCTCACGATCTGTCACCAGTTCACCTACCATCTTAAGATTTTCAGCACCCAGACGGTATGGGTTAGAAAGGTAACCAAAGACTGGGAAGAAATAAATGATGACTGTAAAGG
>ERZ772935.944-NODE-944-length-11254-cov-8.686490_pt1 | contig 11254 bp, 7 predicted proteins | sample MGYA00511683_ERZ772935 | MGnify/ENA primary metagenome ERZ772935 (study PRJEB29015, sample SAMEA2738086) | human oral metagenome | biome: human oral; feature: human-associated habitat; material: saliva | place: China | collected 2228 ...
CCCGCGTATTGGCACGGATGGCAGCATCGATTTTGTCAGGATGAGCTTGGTCATGCGCAAGATTGAACACATCTTGCAACTTGGTCATGGCACCATTGTCTTCTTGTTTCTGCTTTTCTTGTATTTCCTGATTTTTACTTTCTTCCTGATCTTGCATATGCGTATCCTAAAGTTTTAATAGTTTATTTTAAACATCTAATTCATAAAGAATTTTTGAGTAATGAAATAATGCCTTGCCATTACGGCTAAATCTGACAGGCACACTTCCCGCAATATACAATATATTAGCATACGTCCGCAAACTTCCTCCGCCGGACGAGGGAAGGGACAAGTTGCCGTTGTGGCAACGAGTAGCGTGGGCTTTGCCCACGAAAGCCACCGTCTGACAACCCCAATCATCCAACAACCAAATCAAACAACAGCCGAATTGGCGTTCATTTCGTGGGTAGAACCCACGCTACGCATTGCTGCCGTATCCGTTTTCAGACGACCTTTTATCTGCTCACTCCTCCTATTTCCACCACCCCGTACTCAGCGAAAAAGATACCGGGTCGTAATATTTCGGCAGTTGTTGCGGGATGCCGAGGTTGTTGCGGTAAACGACGCGGTAGCGGTCGGCGTACCAGGCGGGGACGATGATGTATTGGTGGCGGATGGTGCGGTCTAATGCCCGGGAGGTGGTTTTCAGCTCTTCGCGGTTGGTAAAGCTGCCGAAATGTTTGAGCAGCTTTTCGACTTCGGGGCGGCACACGCCGGCGAGGTTTCGGCTGCCGGGGATTTTGGCGGCTTCGCAGCCGAAATAATCGTATTGTTCGTTGCCGGGGCTTTCGCTGTTGGCATAGGCGGTAATGGTCATGTCGAAGTCGAAATCGTTGAGCCGCCTTTGGTATAAGGCTGGGTCGGTAACGCGGATGTTCATGGTTACGCCGATTTTGGCGAGGTCGCGCTGCCATTTGGCGGTAATGCGTTCGTAGGTTTTGGAGGCGGTCAGGAACTCGAAGGTCAGGGGTTTGCCTTGGCTGTCGGTCAGTTTGCCGTTTTTATAGCGGTAGCCTGCTTTTTCCAAGAGGGCGCGGGCTTTGAGCAGGTTGGGGCGTATGCCTGTCTTCGGGTCGGTTTGAGGCGGCTCGGGGACGGGTTGGTTCAGGACGGCGGGATCGAGGGTGTTGCCGAGGGACTGGAGCAGTTTCAGTTCCGCGCCTTGCGGTTTGCCTGTCGCCGCCATCTCGCTGTTGGTGAAGAAGCTGTTGCTGCGGCGGTATGCGCCGTAGAAAATGCGCGCGTTGATGCTTTCAAAGTCGAAACTCTCGACCATCGCCTGCCGCACGAGGATGTTGTTGAACGGGGCGCGGCGCAGGTTCATGACGAAACCCTGCATGCCGGCATCGCTTTTCTGTATCCATTCGTGTTTGCCCATGCCGCGTTTGGCGAGCATTTCGTCGGAATAGCCCCGCGCCCAGTTTCGGGCGATGTTTTCGTAAACGAAGTCGTATTGCCCGGCTTTGAGGCCTTCAAGGCGGACGCTGTTGTCTTTGAAATATTTGAAGCGGACGGTGTCGAAGTTATATCTGCCTTTGCGGGTCGGCAGGTTTTGCGCCCAGTAGTTTTTGTCGCGCGCGTATTCGCTCATGCGCCCGATATCTGCTTTGACGAAACGGTAGGGGCCGGAGCCGATGGGCATTTTGTTTGCGCCTTTTTCCAGCCCTTCGGGGTAGCTTTTATGAGAAAACACAGGCAGTTGCCCTAATGCCATGTGTAATTCGGCATTGCGCTGTTTGAAGCGGAAAACGACTGTCCTGTCGTCGGGCGTTTCGACTTTGGCAACGTCGCTCCAGTATATGCGGTAGAAGGGGTTGGCGGCTTTGTCTTGGGTAAGCAGGCGGAAGGAGGCGGCTACGTCTTTGGCAAGGACGGGATCGCCGTTGTGGAATTTGGCTTTCGGGTTAAGCCTGAATGTTGCCGACAATCCGTCTTCGGCAAGTGAAAAGTCTTCCGCCAATAGTCCGTACATAGAGAAAGGTTCGTCCCAACTGTTGTCCGTGAGCATGTCCACGGTCAGATTGAGGACGCCGGCTTCTTTGTCGCCTTTGAGGGTAAACGGGTTGAACGTATCGAAGCCGCCCTGTATCGGTAGGGAAAACACGCCGCCTTTGGGCGCGTCGGGATTGACGTATTCGTAGGCGCGAAAGTCGGCGGGATATTTCGGCTCCTGCCCCAAACCTAAACCGTATGCGGCAAAAGCGGTGGCAGTGGAGAAGGAAAACAGGAGGAGGACGAGGGTTTTCATAGGGTTCCAAACCGAACAGGACGATGAAGCCCGATTATAGCAAAAGGTCGTCTGAAAACTGCTTTCAGACGACCTTTTATCCGTTTCAAAACATAATCAAGAAGGCTGCTTTCGGTTTTTCGCCTGAGCGTCAAACTCCGCCAGCGTCATGTTCAAAGTCTGCAAACACGGCGTCATCACCGCATCGACAGCTTGGTTCACATGATCCCTTCCCAAAGGCGACGGGCGGTAAACAAAGAGCTTGAAGAGTTCGCTCAACTCAATCGAATCCGCCCCCGTTTTCAACACCCAGCCCTGACGGCCGTTGTAGATATAGCCGTGTCGCGCCAGCTTTTCCAGAAGCTCGCCCAATTCATCGTAGCCCATATTGATATGTCGTCTGAACTCCTGAACAGGCAAGGCTTTGCCCTCTTTTTGCGCCGCATCCAAAAGCAGCAGGATTTTCAACACATCGTCAAACCGCCCGCGCGAATCGAAGCCCCTGCGGAACGCATCGCCCTGCCAATAAGACAGCGACGAAGTCAGCACCGCGCCGCCCAACACCAGCGTCCACAGCAAATTCAGCCACGCCAAAAAAAACGGCACGGCGGCAAACGCCCCGTAAATCGAGCGGTAGCCGTCAAAATTGCCCATATACCAAGCAAACAGGAAACGCGCCGTCTCCAAGCAAAACGCCGTTACCAAAGCCCCTATGAACGCATGTCGCGCAGGCACAAAGCGGTTGGGTACGAAACGATACAGGCCCCATAACAAAAGCGTTGCAAAAAACAGCGTCCCCGCCGTCCGCAACACCCCCATCCATTGGGACGAAGCCAGCGCAGATTCCTGCACCGACCCGACCATAAAAGAAATCCCCACGCCCAAAGACAGCGGTCCAAACGTCAGCAACGCCCAATACACCAAAAACTGCATCATCCAAGGCCGCTGCGAATTAACCCGCCAAATCCGGTTGAACGCATTATCAATCGTCCGAATCAGCATCAGCGACGTCACCACCAGCATCACACTACCAATCGCCGTCAACTTCCCCGCCTGATTGCGGAACGCATTGATATAATCAAACACCATGTCCGCACCCTGCGGCACAATAGTCTGATTGACGAACGAAACAAAAGAATCCGACCAACGGTCGAACACAGGAAAAATCGAAGCGACCGCCACCATCACCGTCAATACCGGCACCAAAGCCAGAAGCGTCGTAAACGTCATACTCGCCGCAGCCTGCGGCACACGCTCCTCATCGAAACGCCGGACCACAAACCACGCAAAAGCAAACGCCTTACTGTCCGACAAACCTTGCCACCATTTCAAAAACGGCATAATCTTTCCCGAAAAAATAACGAATTAAAAATAAAAAACAGAAAACGCCCGCAGCACATACCACGTCGTCTGAAAACACAGCCTCAGCGAAATTAACACCTATTTCCCACCAACCCCATTGTAACGGAATACCCAAATGAACCCAAATCCCCTCAAAATCCTCGTCCTCTACTACTCCCAAAACGGCAGCACCCTCAACCTCGCCCGCCAAATCGCACGCGGCATCGAAAGCGTCGCAGGCTGCGAAGCCGTATTGCGCACCGTCCCCAAAGTCTCCACCGTCTGCGAAGCCGTCGAAAAAGACATCCCCGACAGCGGCGCCCCCTACGCCACCGCCGAAGACCTCAAAACCTGCGCCGCCCTCGCCCTAGGCAGCCCCACCCGCTTCGGCAACATGGCGGCCGCCATGAAATACTTCATCGACGGCACCATCCCCCTGTGGCTCGGCGCAGAACTCGCCGGCAAACCCGCCACCGTCTTCACCAGCACCTCCTCCCAACACGGCGGACAAGAAACCACCCTCCTCACCATGATGCTCCCCCTCCTACACCACGGCATGATCATCAGCGGCATCCCCTACACCGAATCCGCCCTCGGCAACACCCAAAGCGGCGGCACCCCCTACGGCGCATCCCACGTCGCCGGACACGACAGCAAACCCGTCCTGACCGCCGAAGAAAACGACATCGCCTTCGCACAAGGCAAACGGCTGGCAGAACTTGCCGTCAAGTTGGCTTAAAGCGGGCAGTTTAGAAATCCAATCTGCCAAAAGCTAAAAAGGTCGTCTGAAAACCCGATTTCCAAGTTTTCAGACGACCTTTTACCAACATCTGCCCGTCAAGCCGAAAAAGCCTTATATGCCATCGAAGCAATAATCAGCAAAACCGTTACGACCAAAACCTTACGAATAACTTCCCCGTTTGAATTGATAGCATGGAGGCTGCCAAAATGGTTGCCCAACAAATTTGCCAAAATCATCGGGATTCCGATTAGGAACGCCATTTTCCCCGCTATCAAGAAAGCGACGAATGCCCCGATATTGGAAGCAAAATTGAAAATCTTGGAAGTAGCCGAAGCCTGCAACAACGACAATTTGTTAATGACAAACAACGCGATGATGAAAATACTGCCCGTGCCCGGTCCGAAAAAACCATCATAAAAACCAACAATCAGACAAGTTAAAAATACGGCGATAACGGATTTTTTTATCTCGCCACGCTCGTCTTCTTTTTTCAGCAAAACGCCTTTGAACAAAGTTGCCAGCAAGCCTATGGGCAAAAACGCAAGAATAATGTAATTGATGGTTTCCACCGGAAGAATCAAAATGACTTTTGCACCGACAAATGCCCCAATTAAAGCCGCAACAATACCAACCGGCACAATATGCCATACGATCGAACTGCTCTTCATAAAGTTTTTAATCGCAGCCACCGTACCGATGGTACTCACCAATTTTTCCTGTGCCAACGCGACCTGCGGCGGTAAACCTACCATCAAAAATGCGGGAATCAAAATCAGCCCGGCTCCGCCCGCAATAGCATCAACGTAACCCGCAATTAAAGACGCGGCAACCAGCAAGAAAAGGCCGAGATAAAAATAATCGGCAATAATGCTGCCGGGAATAAATAATTGTTCCATGGATTGTTTCCTCTTGATTAAATTCTTTGTTATTAAAAGTTATTAACTGCTCAATACATCGCCCTTCTTCGTCAAAACATATTGATAAACTTCTTCTACCGTCGCCTCGTCATAGCTTTTGCCAAAGCGTTTTTTGTAGCCCAGTTCGTATAGTTTCACATGATGCCCTTCCGGGATTTCAACGCCTACATTTTCCAAACACGATTTGGCGCAATGCAGATGACAGCCGTCAATAACCAACATCGGCCGTCCGGACTGCGCTTTGCGTACCAACGGCGCGACTTTGCCGCCTACGCCGGAAATACACGACATTTCAAATTCTCCGGCATGGTCGAGCGCCACGGCTGTGTTATTGGCCAGCTGCGCCACATCTGAACATCCGGAACAAGAATAAATTAAGGGAAGCTCATTGCGGTTAGGCATTTTCTATTTCCTCCGGTAGCGGTTTTTATCTTTATGTGTCCATCCATGGCCAGTCTGTCGGGCGCATCATGCGTGGTATGCGGATATTCGGGGTGCCCCCGTTTTCTTTTTTCAGACGGCCACGGCTTATCCATTTACATATTAAAAGGCATCATAACCCAATACAATTAGACATGCCAGAACAAAGCAGATTGTACCTTCTAAAAAATAAAGGCCGTCTGAAAACAGATGACGCTGCTTTTTTCAGACGGCCTTTTTCTTTTGAAGATTAATGATTAGGCTTTAGGTTCGCCATCATTCTCTGCTTTGGGCGGAACGGGTGCAAACCAACCGACCAGAAGCAGCAGCAAGCCGACGATGATGAAGGAGGCAATACGCTCGATACCGCCGCTGTTGGAAAGCTCGATTAGGAAGAGTTTGACGACTACGATGCCCATCAGCGTTGCGCCAGTCATCCAGTAGGAACGCTGTTTACGGCGGTTGCCGAGTACCATCAAGATGATGGCGGTTACTGCCCAAACGACGGAGAGGCTGGCTTGCAGGCCGAAGGATTGGAGCATGATGTCGAGACGCCAAGTGATGCCGTCGTAGAAATGCCATACGCGCATCACGCCTGCGCTGATCAGCATAAAGGCCAAGGCGGCAACAGTGGTCGCTGTGGTACGGCGAAGATCGGGCGGTAAAGCTTCAGGCAGGGATTTCAGTGCAAACCAAAGCATGCCGGCGCTGGCAAGTTCCACCGGATTAAGCACGGGAATATACGGCAATGGCGAAGGTTGGAACGGCGTGGAGAAGTTGGTCCACAGCATCCAACAGGCAGCGGCAAGGGCGCATAACGGCATAGCAAAATGCTGATAAATGGCTTGATGCCGTCTGAAAAATTCACAGTGGCGCTGCGTATGGAAAACAATCCACATCGCCAGCGGCACAACAAGCCACGAAAGCTGCGCCCAAACGCCGTAAAAACGTTCGCCGACATACAGCGCCGTCCAAAGCGTCCAAAGTACGCCGAGTATCGTGATATTGAGTTTGTGTAACCAAATCAGATCATGGCGCGGATAGTTGTTCAGGATAATAAAGTTCAACACGGTGGCGGCGGCAAGCGGCAAGGCTGCGGCGGCTGTTACCGCATGCTCGGTATGGTAGGAGAGGAAATGCAGGCCAAACAATGGCAAGAATGCCAAATTGGTTTGCAGAAGCTCTTCCCATTTCAGACGTTTGGCAAACAGCAGCAGGCCGGCAAATATCGGCCACAGCCACAACTGGGTAAACAGGGTTTCCTCGCCTGTCCATTGCATATAGAGGGCATAGCTGCCTGTCGCCAACGCTGTAAGCAGGATGATCCAGCCTGAAACCTTCGCAAAGTAAACCTCGTTTCCTTCCGGCTTTTCGGTTGCAACCGACACGCGCGGATATTGCAGCGCGTAGGCAGCCGCAAACAGCAAAGGCGTAGCGGCAATAAGGTACAGATGGCTCAGGAAGCCTTGGGATTCATAAATAATACCGGCTTGCAGCAACAGGGCGAACAATACATTGCCCAAGGTAAATGTGATAAACACATTCGGCTCGTGTTTGCGCCGACAGAATGCCCACGCCGCCGCCAAAGCGGAAAGAGCGACAATGCTGCCGCGGTCGGCCAAGAACAGCAAAGGCAAAATAGAGATATACAGCAAGGCGGCAGACAACACGGCCGTCTGAACGGATTTTTCCCATTGCGCCGAACCTTCGCGACGCAAGAAATACCACAACAAGTAAATCGCCGCTCCGCCAAGCAACACCACAACCGTTGTAAACCACTGCCCTTCCAGAACGGTATCAGTGCCAAAGCCCTGATAATTACCCAACTGAATCAGTGCCGCCAAGAGATAAACAATCAGCGCACCCAAACGGATATGCGGACGCTGTTGGCGCAAACCGAAGAAATAAACCAGTGCGGATTCTGCACTCCACAAAATGACCGTATTGCTCGGTTCAAAATAAAGCGGAACGGCAATCGTGAGGAACAACACCGCCAACGCAAAAAACGCCTGACGCAAAATATACAAACCCTGTTGACGTTTCAGCAGCAGCGCCGCCAGTCCGTAAACAGCGGCAAAACCCAATGCGGAAAGCGCATCCGCAGACGGCCAATACTCCACCATGCGGTATTGCAGGCCGAACGCCGCCGCCATCGTGCCAAACAATAAAGTATGGTCGAGGACATGCACACGCAGGCCGTGTGTATAAATGCTGTTGCCAATCTCCTCCAAAGTCGCATTGTCGGCAATCGGCGTAACGCTGTCTTCGCTGTTTTCCGTCAGCTTACGGCGTGCGAACAGATAAGCGATAAAGGTATAGAGCAGCCAGTGGTAAATCAGGAAAGGCTCGGTAGTGGCGAAATGTTGCGGCGTATAACTTCGCATGCCCCACAGCGCGGCAATAGCAAAAGTAGCGGCAAAACCCGTCAGGTTCAGCGGACGCCATGCCTTAAACCACGCAATCGCGGCCACACCGCCGTTGAGCAGGGCAAGATAAGAAAACAGCACCAAATAATTGCCGCTGCCGTCTGAAGTCAGCAAAGGCGCGGCCATACCGCCGATTAAAGCAACCTGCGCCATAATCTGCGCATTCTGCCTTACCGCCAGCCACGCCATCAGCACAACCATCGCCACCATCAGCCCGAACACGACCGACACAGGCAACAGCGGATGCAGTTTCAACGCCGCCAACGCCGTCAAATACATTACCGCCACGCCGAAACCCTGCAACACCAAGCCATATTCACGCTTACGGCTTTGCAGCTTCCAGCCGCCGACCACTGCCGCCAAACCAGCGCCTGCCACAGTCAGATAACGCAGCTCCACCGGCACATGAACTCGCTCGGAGGCATAGCGCAGCAAAAACGCCAGGCCGAGGAACAGCACCACAATACCGGTTTTCAACAACGGATTGCCGCGCAAGAACCAAGCAACAATCGGATTGTCGGAAAACTTGTACTCTCCGCTTTCCGACTGAGCTTTATGGATAACGAATTGACGCGATGGCGCTTCTTCGCTTTCAGACGGCATCGAAGCAACAACAGCCTCTTCCTTAGGCAGCTCTTCTTGTTCAGCAGCAACCGGAGCAACCGCCTCGATAACTTCCGATTCCACAACAGGCTCATGCGTAGCAGAAGCCTTGGCAGAAACAGGATCAATAGGTATAGAAAAAGAAGGAGCAAACGCTTCCTCGATTTTCTGCTTAACAGGCGCAGCTTCCGCCTCAGGCTCAACCCGAACATGAAGTGGCTCAGAGGCCGTCTGAACATCGGCAACAGGCCGAGCCTCAAGCCCCTGCCCTACCTTCGCCTCATCACGGACAGCCCCATGCTCCAACATCGACAAACGCTGTTTCAGCAGCTCGATTTCCTGCTCCAGCTTTTGCATCCTGTCGCCTGCCGTAGCAGATTCAGCCAAACGCTCTTCTTGGCGTTGTTTGGCGATTGACCAAGCAACCAGCCAAAACAACGACCCAATAATGACGCCGGTGAACATCTCATCAGCAAAATAGCCGATAATAATAGGAATAAGCAGGCCAAAAAACTGCATAAAACACCTGTTTGATAACAATAAGAATATGCCGATTGTAACACCGGCACCATTATTGATGAAAAAAAGAGACAAAAGGCCGAGAATAAAAGCATACGGCGAATAGAATATAGGGAATCAGTATAGAAAAAGGCCGTCTGAAAATATTTAGGGATTTTCAGACGGCCTGAGATTGATTAATCCTTTTTAATCGGCGGATTGGCATTAATCGGCAACGACGAGCGGGAAACTTTAACGTTTGGATAATATTTCCGCATTAAGTGCTGAAACACTTCCGCCTTGCGATTATTTCCGCTCTTTTCGTAATTCGTCCCCAAAATCACTTCATCCACAATATCACATATATCGGTATAAGGCAGATAGACGGATTTTGTGGTTTCGCAATATTTGATTTTGTCCGAACCGATTTGTTCAATTTTCAACAGACGGAACTCTTCTTCGTCGCGGAAAGCAAAATCTTTAAACAGATAGCGGATATATTCCAAAGCTTTTTTGTCTTCATCACTGATATTATTAGATTTTTCAATTAGCTCTATCAGTGCTTCTTCAAGTTTCTTAATACGAAATTGATGCCAACTTGGATTTTTTCCGATAGGCTTTAATCGGATACCAAAACTTTGATTATTCTTATTCAATAACCATTTCCCACATTTTTCTTCAGCAATATATTCATCTTGATAAGCGATATAAACTACCTGATAAAGCGGTAGGTTTTCATCTTCTGAATCCGCTCCATCTGCCTCTACTGATTCTTCAAAATCTTCATTCAGCTTATTTGTAAAACTTCTGAACGAAGCAGAAACATCAGGCTCTTTCAACCAATCCCCACTTTTATTAAATACCAAGCAGCAGCCCGACGCTTCCACACCATTTTCTTTGCCATACAGGCGGAACTGGTTCAAATCGTTTACACGACTGGAAAAACAGGTAAAGAAAGCATTATAGGCAGGGCAATCTGCCTTGTTTTCCAATTCCAAATCCTGCAGATTCAACAACTCCAACAGTCCTTCCCCTTCAGTCGGATCGTTCATATAAGTGGAGCTGCCGATCCTCATCGAACTAACCTTGTTATTGTCAATAGGATATTTATCATCTACTTTACTATCAGCTTTATCACTGACAATGCCGAATAATCTTTCGCATACTGAAGGCGAAGTGTAATGGGCAAGAGGAATTGACCCTAATTCCATAGGTGGGATATTTAAAACTGCCAGAATGGTAGTGATGTCGTCTATTACAGTTTTTTCTTTTTGAGCTCCTTCTTGAGTTCCAAATAAATCTCCCTGTATTTTCTGTTTTTTCCAGTCAAAATATCTTTCCCATTTTTGTTGAATTTTGGCTTGTTCGAAATAACAACGACCTAACCAAGATTGTGCATAGATTTGTTCTTGAAGGCTGTTTTGTTTATCTTCCAGCTGCTCGGCAAGCCTCAATTGTTGCTGGTGGTGTTCAACTGCATTTCCAAATAACTGTTCCGACTCCTTGCCTTTGGCTTTCATCGCCTGCTCTAAATAGCAACAGCCAAGATAAAACTGAATATCGTTTTGCTCTTGAATTTGGCTATTTTTATCTTCGATTCCATCTAAAGCCTGATTCAGTTTCTTAATCACTTTGTCAAATTTTTTGTTTTTGAATAACGCTACACCTTCGTTAATTAAACTTTGAACATTCATTATCTTATCCCTTTCTCAAAATAATCTGTTAAACGCCACACCATCTCAATGTGCCTCTTCCCAATTCATCCCCACGCCCACTTCCGCCACCAGCGGTACTTTCAACATCCCTTCATCCACTTTCGCCATAATCTGCGGCAGTTTTTCTTTGACCAAATCCAGTTCGGCTTCGGGTACTTCCAGCACCAGTTCGTCATGCACCTGCATAATCAGTTTGCTTTGCAAGAGGTCGTCTGAAAGCCAGCGGGACACGTCTATCATGGCGCGTTTGATGAGGTCGGAGGCGGTGCCTTGCATGGGGGCGTTGATGGCGGCGCGTTCGGCTCCGGCGCGGGCGTTGGCGTTTT
>ERZ772935.945-NODE-945-length-11239-cov-11.601127_pt1 | contig 11239 bp, 14 predicted proteins | sample MGYA00511683_ERZ772935 | MGnify/ENA primary metagenome ERZ772935 (study PRJEB29015, sample SAMEA2738086) | human oral metagenome | biome: human oral; feature: human-associated habitat; material: saliva | place: China | collected 2228 ...
GCATCATCCGCAGCGCGTTCTTGGGCAACATCCGCGACGCATACGAAGCCAATCCTGATTTGGTCTTCTTGGGTTCCGATCCTTATTTCAAAGGCGTGTTGGAAACCTGTCTGCCTGCATGGCGTAAAGTGGTGGCCAAAGCGATCGAGTGCGGTATTCCGATGCCTTGCATGGCTTCCGCCATTACCTTCCTTGACGGCTACACTTCCGAGCGTCTGCCGGCCAACCTGCTGCAAGCGCAACGCGACTACTTCGGCGCGCACACTTACGAGCGTACCGACAAACCGCGCGGCGAGTTCTTCCATACCAACTGGACAGGCAAAGGCGGCGATACCGCTTCAACCACATACGATATTTAATTTGCCTGAGCAAACAAAAGGCCGTCTGAGTATTTCAGACGGCCTTTTTATAGGGTTATCCACAACGAAGAATGAAACGATTTAACCTATTTGATAGATAACTTTATGAAATAAATAAGGATTAATAAAGGCCGTCTGAATATTTCAGACGGCCTTTAAAATTGTTCACAACCTTATCAACAGGTTTTCCATAGATTAAACCAGATTTTGCGGATTACCGGCCACGAAGCGGTTGATGTTGTCCAAAAGGATGTCAAACAGACGGTTGGCGGCCTCTTGGCTTGCCCATGCAATGTGTGGCGTGACGATGAGGTTGGGCAGTCGGGCTTTCAGCAGAGGGTTGCCGTCGCGCGGCGGCTCTTGTGTTAACACGTCAAGACCTGCCCCGCCGATTTGGCCGTATTTCAACGCCGCAACCAAAGCGGCTTCATCAACCAAGCCGCCGCGCCCGCAGTTGATGAGGATGGCGCCGGGTTTCATTTGCTGCAATTCGGCTTCGCCTATCATATTGGCCGTTTGCGGCGTGAGCGGGCAATTAAGCGATACGACATCGGCGGAGCGGATGGCTTCGTCAAAGGAAACATAGCCGTCGCGGACGCTTTGGGCATTTTTATGTTCGGCGAACACGACATTCATTTTGAAAGCCTGAGCATAAGTTGCCAGCGTTTTACCGATATTGCCGCGACCGAAAATCGCCAGCGTTTTACCGTTTAAATCGCGCATCGGTGCGCCGAGATGGCAGAAAAACGGCGAGTTTTCCCACAAACCTGCCGCAACGTCGCGCTGATAGGCAGGCAGGTTGCGCATCAGGGTAATCATCATCATAAACGCGTGTTCCGCCACGGATTCATTGCCGTAAGCGCGGATATTGCACACTGCCGTGCCGTTTTGTTTGGCAGCCTCAACGTCCACATTGTTGACGCCTGTCGCGGTAACGGCAACCAGCTTGAGTTGTGGATTTTCGGCAAATGCTTGGGCGGAAATCACGACTTTGTTGGTAATCACAATGTCCGCGCCGCGGATGCGCTCCAGCATTTCATGCGCTTCGGTTGTGCCGTAGCTGCTCAATGTATGTGGAAAATCAAAATCAAACGGGCGGTTGACGAGGGTATCGCGGTCGAGGACGACAATATGGAGCGGGTTCATAAAATTCCTATCAAAAATAAAATATCAATTTATAAAATCTAAATCAGGATAAGGGATTTAAAATATACGCGTTAGTTGATAATAATTATTATGTAGTGATTAAAACATCAATGTATCAGGAAAACAGCATGAGACCTTTGCAAAATTCCTTTCCTTCCAACAGCCGAAATCCAAACACAGGTTTTCGGCTGTTTTTGTTTCAAATATCCACTGATTCTACCCTGATCCCCCTTGGATGCCTGATTATCAGGTATCCGGGGAGGATTAAGGGGGTATTTAGGTAGAATTAGGAGTGATTTGTGGCGAAAACAGCTGAAAACCTGTGTTTGGGGTTTCGGTTGTTGAGGGAAAGGCTTTTTTGCAAAGGTCTCAGGCCGTCTGAAAAGACAGAAAGGCCTTCTGAAAGCCGTTTTCCATGACGGCGCGCACAATCTCCGCTATCAGGGAAAACAGCGGCACCAGTGCGGCAAACGCCGTGACCATGCCGATAGCAAAGAGTTTTTCCGACAGCTTTTCCAAAGGCTTCGCCCGCCGCACCGACACGGCAGGTCGTGCGGCGCGGGCTTGGCGGTTTTTCGTTTTGCGTTTGTTCACGGGCTGTCTCCGCTGTTTGAGGATGTTGTCTATGGCCTGTTGCGGGTAGCTCATGGTTTTCCTTTAAACGGTTTTACGCGTCAATGTTCTGCGCGATCAGGGCGTTGTTTTCGATGAAGGCGTGGCGGGGTTCGACTTCGTCGCCCATCAAAACCGCCGGTTTCCTATCCGCGCCCGATTGTTCTAATCAGTTCGTTCAAACTGTCAAGCTGCTGCTTTTGCCAAGTGATCAGTTTTTCTTTTTCCATCAATATGGCCTGCAAATAGCCGTTTTGCTGCTTCAACTTTTCGATTTCGATCACATACTGCTCCTGCGATGCGTAATAGTTGGCGGAGTTGGTGCTGTTTTCCATATTCAGAAACACCAGATTTTTCTCAACCGTGAGCAGATTCACCACGTCCATGCCCAACACATCGGCGATTTTTTCCAGCTTGTCCATCTGCAAACCCACCTCTCCGCGCTCGATTTTCGCATAGCCGTTGACCGACATCTGCAACTGCTCGGCCATGTTTTCCTGCGAGAAGTTTTTCAACTCGCGAATCTTACGTACTTTTTCATGAACTTTCATCCAGCCTCCTTATTGGTTGGTATTGCCGATACTGCGGGTTGGTGTTATCGGCATGGGTGGAAGTTTATCATACAAAGTTCCTGCACTATATGAAAAATTTTGTTAAAAGGTTTAATTTCAAATGGGAAAAATAAAATTGATCAGCGTTGCGGCAGCTTCTGTTTTTGCACTGAATGCGTGCGACATCGGCGGAGGTAAAGTTGCCTGTTCGAATGAAAATGGTATTCAGGTTCTGCGCAGTTTGGTTGGGGAAGAAATTGAAAAATCTTTAAAAAATCAAGGGTTGTTTGATTTGGCCAATATCAGAGCATCAATTGCCGCTTTGCCGATGAGTTTTGAGGAAATCCGCACCTCCAAAGAAGACCCAAACAGTACGAAAGTTTTTTGTCAGGCTACATTCCGCATCACACCATCAGTAGAAACTGTGAAAGATGCCGAAACGGTGTTGAAAATCCGTGGCAATGCAGACAGTTTGGAGAATTTCTTGGATTCGTACGCGTTTAAAAAATCTAAGCAGTCGGCTAACGGTTTTGAAGGCACGTTGTTGTACAACTTGCAGCCCAGCGATGATAAGAAAGTGATTTTTGCCGAAATTGAGGCAAATCAGGACAATGTAATTCAAGCACCAACCCAACTGCTTGCTTTGGCCATGTCTAAAAAACAGGCGCAGGAGGAAGAAGCCGAAGCCCAAAGACTACAACAGGAAGAAGAACAGGCTGCAAGAGAGGCTCAAGAGGCGGAATGGCAAAGGCAGGCCGAGTTGGCTGCAGCACAGGAAAAGGAAGCCGAAGCACGTGTTGCGCAGGCCAAGTCGTTGGCGAAGCTGTCTGATGACAAACTGAATTTGGTTTGGAATGGTTTGGATAAGGAAGCAAGGCAGGAAATTTTACCGTTGCAAAGAGCGTGGCTTAAAGAACGCGAAAACAAATGTAAGGCCGAGTCGCTGAGTGAGGCTGATAAAAATGAACAGACTGTCCGTTTCCATCAGTGTTATGCGCGGATGACGGGTGAGCGTACTCAATTTTTATCAAACTGATTAAGGGATATCATATGAAGAAATTATTGCTTTCTTGTCTGGTATTGACGCTGACGGCTTGCGAATCTGTTCAGCCTTATGTCAATGCCTATTTGGATGATTTGAATCAAAAGCTGCAACAGGGTACGGCAACCCAGCAAACCGTATCCCTGCTTAATTCTCCTTATTTTATTCAGGAAAAAACACAGGCCGATGTAAACCGACTGTTGGATAAAGCCCGGCCGGAAAAAGTGAGTTATTCGGATTGGAGGGGTATCAAACCCGTATTGAGCCGGCTTATCGGTTCTCTTGCCTGTAATGCGAGTTATCAGGATTTGAAGCAAGAAACCCATATCGATTTTAAAGAATTTGCTGACAGAAAATATGGTAAACAAGAAACAACACCGATTTTATCTTTACTGTTTCCACAAAAAACCCACCATAATGATTGGTGGAACGGCAATAAAACTAATGCAGAAGAAGCCGTGCAAAAATACTGTTATCAGATTTCTCAAATCCAAATTGAAGGTTTTTCAGGAGATTACGCAACTGTTTATTTTGAGAATGATGAAGGCGAGATTTTGAAACATACCGTCGAGCTGCGCTTGATTCCTGAAACAAACCGCTGGATGTATATCAGATATTGAAAAGGATAGAATAATGAAAAAACTGTTCTTGACTGCTTGTGCTGTATTTTATACCGCTGCCTATGCTGGAGGAAACATCCAAGAGATTAATCAATTTTGCAAGAAGAACGGGAGACAGATTGCAGGTCTGACAAATGCAAAAATACTGAGGATAAGCAGTTCTCTTACCGAAGGCAGCAATACCGATGAAAACGGGGAGCACTATATCGGAAAAAATATCAAATGTACCTATGTAATTGTTGAGTCGAACAAATCCAAAATGACTCAAGAGGTTTTGTTTTTTCAAGATGGAAAAGCGGTGGGTTTTGAATTTTTATCTGATTAAAGAAAGGATATTGTAATAAATACAAAATTTGACTGGTTGCGCGACTTCCACGGCTGCGACGGCGGCGACATCGGTTCTCCTGAGAAACCGTCTGTGTGGGTATGCGGCATCGAATGGGGCGGCGGGCACACCGTTGAAAACCTACGGCAGATTGCGGCAGAGCCGTACACGGGCGACACGGAGTTCGGTTATGGAGACTGGCAGGAATGCGTTGTCTATCCTTACAACATCAGCGTCTGCAAACTGTTGTGCGCCTTAAACGGCGGGCAGGTAGAGAATTACCGCCACTTTGCCGAAGAAGTGCAGCCGTTTGTACACAAAGCGGATTCGGGCTATTTCAAAATGAACCTGTATCCGATTGCGTTTAAAAACACTGATGCCAGCCTTTGGCAGCAGGAGTTTTCCGAGATTACGGGTTTTGCCGACAAGCAGGAATACGTCAATTTCTGCAACAAATACCGCTTTGCCCAAATGAACCAATGGGCGGAACAATACCGCCCGCGCCTGATTATCGGATTCGGCACATCTTACGATAAGGAGTTTAACGTTGCGTTTTCAGACGGCCTTTCAGGTTTTCGTCAGGAAGAAATCGTCGGAAAAAAATTAAAATGGAAGCGCAATCAAAACGACACATTGCTGGCAGTATTGCCGTTCCCGAGCGGTTCTCACGGTTTGAACAGTAACGAATCTTTGCAGAAATTCGGCGAAAGACTGGCGGAGTTGCTGGTCGGCAGGGAGTAAAACAGCATTTAATAGTTGGGGCAGGCTTCACAGCAAGCATAGTTTGGGTTGCCAAAACCAATAGACAGCATGAGACCTTTGCAAAAATCCCCCAAAAATCCCCTAAATCCCCACCAAGACATTTAGGGGATTTCTCATGACCACCTTCTTCCAACAAACTGCCCAAGCCATGATTGCCAAACACATCGACTGCTTCCCACTATTGAAGCTGGATCAAGTGATTGATTGGCAGCTGATCGAACAGTACCTGAATCGTCAAAGAACCCGTTACCTTAGAGGCCATCGCAGCCGTCCCACCTATCCTGTCGCCGGTATTCCCTAAGCGGTACGGCAACCTAAAACAAATGCCGTCTGAACTTCCGTTTCAGACGGCATTGTGTCCGAATGACTCAATATCTTCCGCTTTTTTCACTTTCAATAATCAGATATGCCCAAATCACCGCCACCCAAGCCGACACCGTTCCCATCGCCAGCAAAAAATGCTGCCAATCCGTCATTGGCGGCACAGGGCAACGGCTGTATTCGATTTCCGCACCGCCCAACAACCGGTACAGCAGCATATCCGCAATCCAAAGCAACAACGGGTATTTCAAACGCTGCAACCAAAAAACCAACCACGTCCACACGGTTTACCTTCCCCCATTCCGACAACGATATTGTACCGCTTCCGTGCAATGTTAAAATAAGCCCACTTCTACCGCCGTACAAAACACCATGCTCACCGATTTAGAAAAAAACGCCATCCGCGACCATTACCAAAATATCGGCAAAAACCTGCCCGGTTTCCGTCCGCGCGCTTCGCAGCGGGAAATGATTGCGGCGATTGCCAACGCTTTTTCGCGGACGTTGACGCGTGAAGAAGGCGAAGAAGCGCCTAAACGCGAGGGCGAGAGCATTGCCGTAATTGAAGGGCCAACCGGCGTGGGTAAATCGTTGGCCTATCTTTTGGCCGGCGGCATCATGGCGCAAACGCGCGGCAAACGGTTGATCGTCAGCAGCGCAACGGTAGCCTTGCAGGAGCAGTTGGTTGACCGCGATTTGCCGTTTTTGGTCGAAAAAAGCGGTTTGGAGCTGACCTTTGCGCTTGCCAAAGGGCGCGGCCGTTATCTTTGCCCCTACAAACTCTATCAACTGACGCAAAACAACGCCCAGCAAAACCTGCTTGGTTTTGAAGCGCCGGAAGTGTTGTGGGACAGCAAACCCAAGCCGGAAGAATTGAACCTGCTGCGCGACATTGCCGATGAATTTTCTGCCCGTCGCTTTAATGGCGACCGCGACGCTTGGCCGGAAAAAATCGATGACGCGATTTGGCTCAAAGTTACCAACGACCGCCACGGCTGCCTGAAAGCCGCCTGTCCCAACCGTGCGGAATGCCCTTTTTACCTGGCACGCGATGTCTTGGAAACCGTCGATGTCGTCGTTGCCAACCATGACCTTCTGCTTGCCGACATCAGCATGGGCGGCGGCGTGATTCTGCCTGCGCCTGAAAACAGTTTCTATTGCATAGACGAAGCGCACCACCTACCCAAAAAAGCCCTCAGCCGTTTTGCCGCCGAACATTCATGGAATATTGCCGTTTGGACGCTGGAAAAACTGCCGCAGCTTACCGGCAAAATTGCCGCGCTTACCGATAAAGCCGAACTTGCCAACCTTGCCGACGAAGCTGCCACATCCTTGCTCGACAGTTTGCATGAATGGCAGTTCCATTTGGCGGAAGAGCCGTCTTTAAGTCTGGGGTCGTCTGAAAACGACAGGCGGAAACACAACGAACCGACTTGGCTGTGGGAAGACGGCAAAATCCCCGAAGGCCTGGAAACCACAGTTTCCAATACGGCCATTGCTGCGCGCAGCCTGCTCAAGCACGTTGTCGGCTTGAACGATGCGCTTTCCGCCGCGCGCCGCGAAAAAGAACAGGACGGCGCGCTCCTCGACCGCCTGACCAGCGAGCTCGGCCTTTTTATCGCTCGTATCGAACAAATTAGTGCGGTTTGGGATTTGCTCTCCACCGTTCCCATTGAAGGCGAAGAGCCGTTGGCGAAATGGATAACCCGCCGTGCCGATGATAAAAACGACTATATTTTCAACGCCAGCCCCATCAGCAGCGCATCCCACCTTGCCAACAGCCTGTGGCGGCGCGCGGCAGGCGCGGTGTTGACTTCGGCCACCCTGCAATCGCTCGGCAGCTTCAACCTGATTTTGCGCCAAACCGGCCTGCTGTGGCTGCCCGAAACCACCACGCTTGCATTGGAAAGCCCGTTTAATTTCGATACGCAAGGCGAGCTGTATATTCCGCCGGTTCAAGCCAGCCCCAAAGACCCTGATGCGCACACGGCCGCCATTGTCGAATGGTTGCCGAAGCTGGTTTCGCCGGTTGAAGCCATCGGCACGCTGGTGTTGTTTTCCTCGCGCAAGCAAATGCAGGACGTCGCCTTGCGCCTGCCTGACGAATATTTGCCGCTTCTGCTTGTGCAGGGCGAGTTGCCCAAGGCCGTTCTTTTACAAAGGCACCATCAAGCCATTGCCGAAGGTAAAGCCAGCATTATTTTCGGCCTCGACAGTTTTGCCGAAGGCCTCGACCTACCCGGTGCGGCTTGCGTGCAAGTCATTATTGCCAAGCTGCCGTTTGCTATGCCGGACAATCCCATCGAGAAAACCCAAAACCGTTGGATTGAACAACGCGGCGGCAATCCCTTTATCGAAATCACGGTGCCTGAAGCCAGCATCAAATTGATCCAAGCCGTCGGCCGCCTTATCCGTACCGAACAGGATTACGGCCGTGTGACCATCCTCGACAACCGCGTCAAAACGCAACGCTACGGCCAGCAATTATTAGCCTGTCTGCCGCCGTTTAAGCGGATAGGGTAGTTGTGGATAATTTAAAAAAACAAAGGCCGTCTGAAACCAAATGTTCAGACGGCCTTTTATTCATTTCAAGTTATAAATCCAATTTCATGACGGATACGGTTTCCCCGTTGTGCCAAGTCTGGGTGATTTCTTTCCAGCCGAACTTTTCATACACGGCCTGCACATCCGGCGTATAGAGATACAGATGCGGCAAACCCAGTTCGCGTGCTTTATCCAGACAAAACGAAACCAGCTGCCTGCCTACGCCCAAACCGCGAAACTGCGGCAAAACGAATACATCGCCCAGCCAATATTCGTATTCAGGAAAACACGCCATATCAAACCGCTTTAATGCCGCCGAACCCATCAGCCGCCCTTCGTTATCCACAGCCGCAAACGCCAGCGGCAAATCATCCCCATCGAGGCACTGCGCGTAATACGCACGGATTTTGTCCAGAGACGACCACGGCGCAAAATCGTGCCATTCCTCAAACAGCGCGAGGGCTAAAGGCTCGACAAATTCAGGCTTCAGACGGCATATGTTCATATCGGCTCCTCTTGTTGTACCGTATAGGGATTGTTTTCACAGTATAGGCTGTCTGAAAGGTTAACACATCTTAAAAAATCAGCGTAAAACACGATAAACCCGCCGCCAGCCCCATTCAAATCACTTATAATTCTGCCCGTACCGCACACGAACAAAAGAAGAACATCATGGCCAAGAAATTTCCCATTTTTCCGAAAAATCCCGAGCGTATCTGCTGGGGTTGCGACAAATACTGCAAAGAAGACGATTTGCAATGCGGCAACGGTTGCGAGCGCATCCAACATCCCATCGAGTTGGATGGTCGCGACTGGTATAAAAAAGGCGACTGGAGCAATTTGTTGAGCGAAGAGCAGCAAATCGAACTTGGACTGAAAGAAGCGCCCAAGCCGGCCAAACCGCATATCAAGCTGCCTTTAAAAAACAAAACGGCTTAAACGGAATGCCGTAAACAAACGAAATAAAAGGCCGTCTGAAACCTGAAAAACAGGGTTTCAGACGGCCTTTGTGTTGTCGGATTATGCCTTCACATAATGCACAAACGCGTATTCAATGCCTTTGGCGGAAACATGGTTTTCCCGAGAGGCTTCTTGCCATGTTTCTGTGGAAAACTCAGGAAAAAACGCATCGCCGTCCACATCCAAACCGACTTCGGTCAAACGCAAATCGGTGGCAATTGGCAGGGCTTGTGCATAAATTTGCGCGCCGCCCATGATGATAACTTCTTCAACCCCCTGACACAAAGCCAGCGCATCTTCCAAAGAGGCCGCCGTTTGCGCGCCTTCGGCCTGATAATCTTGGCGGGTGATGACGATATTTTGACGGCCGGGCAGCGGCTTGCGCGGCAGCGATTCCCATGTTTTGCGGCCCATAATGACGGGTTTGCCGGTGGTGTAGGATTTGAAGAAGGCAAAATCCTCGGGCAAATGCCAAGGCATGGTGTTGTTGATACCGATACAGCGGCGGGCGGCATAGGCGGCGATAAGGGTGATTTTCGGCATAATGAAATCCGTTTGCAAAATAAAATGATTATAGCGGAAGGGAGGCTGGATGGACTGAATGCCCGATATTTTAAAAATGTTTCAATATTTATAAAATCAATATCCAAAATGCTTAATTTTGACAAAAATCATTTATTGTTCATTTTTTTAGGTATATGATAAATATCATATCAAATAAAAAAGGAAAGGAAAAAATGATGAGAAGCCTCCGTATTTCTGCTTTGACTGCTTCCCTGTCTTTGATGTTGGCTGCCTGCGGCGGCGCAACAAGCGGCTTGTCGAATGCCGTGACCGAGCCGCTCAATCCGCATCCGAAAGGCGTGTTGTCCATTGAATTGAACGAATCCGTCCCTGAAAGCGGTACGTTGGATCTGACAGCCAACGGTAAAACGCAAACCCTGCAAAAAGGTGACAAACTCGATACGGGCTTTTTGAAAACCGATAAAGTATCTTCTTACGACTACGCCCAAAAAATCAAGGTAAACGGCCAAGTCATCACTTTGGAAACGGGCGACTTACAAGTGTATAAACAAAATTATTCTACTGTTGCCGCGCGTTACGCCAAACAAAAAGCCGATAACGAAGGCAAGCTGCAAAACCTCGATACATACACATTCACCGTCGGCGAAGTTCAAGGCGATGAAACCGCTTACCGCAATTTGCCCAAACAAGGCAGCTATCAGTATTCGGGCATTGCGTTTAACGGCGACGACCGCAGCGGCCGTCTGAAATACACCGTCGATTTCGATAAAAAACAAGGTTACGGCAAAATCAGCAGCATGGCTTCCCACAATAATGTCGACTTGATTGCCGCAGGTATTGCCAATAACAATGGCAAAGCCGCCTTCAGCGGTAAAACCAGTTTGAACGGTGTCGAAAACGGCCGTTACGATTTGAAACTCTTCGGCCCGCAGGCTGAAGAAATTGCCGGTAAGGCGCAAATCAAAGTTGGTGACTCTACCAAAGAAATTGGTTTGGCTGGTAAGAAAGAATAGGAAACAAGGCCGTCTGAAAGGTTCAGACGGCCTTTTCATTACAAAAAAGCAACGGCTCAAACCGTTGCTTTTTTCATGCCAACCTAAATTACAGGCTGCCCAAGATAATGCGCAATACGCGGCGCAACGGCTCGGCAGCACCCCACAAGAGTTGGTCGCCAACGGTGAACGCGCTGATGTATTCGCCGCCCATCTCCAGTTTGCGGATACGGCCGACAGGAACAGACAGCGTGCCGGTAACTTTGGCAGGAGTCAGCTCGTGGATGCTGGCTTCTTTTTCGTTAGGGATGACTTTCACCCAATCGTTTGCACCTGCCAAGATGGCTTCGATTTCAGAAACAGGCAGGTCTTTTTTCAGCTTCAGGGTGAGGGCTTGGCTGTGGCAGCGCATAGAGCCGATGCGCACGCACAAGCCGTCGATTACGGTCGGATTGTCGCTGCGGCCGAGGATTTTGTTGG
>ERZ772935.946-NODE-946-length-11239-cov-4.839503_pt1 | contig 11239 bp, 8 predicted proteins | sample MGYA00511683_ERZ772935 | MGnify/ENA primary metagenome ERZ772935 (study PRJEB29015, sample SAMEA2738086) | human oral metagenome | biome: human oral; feature: human-associated habitat; material: saliva | place: China | collected 2228 ...
CTACGTGCTTCAGTCATGCCTCTACCGTAATACGCGCCGCGGGTGGGCGGTAGAGTGCGCGGGAGGGTTCTCAGACTTTGGGCTAGGCAGGGGTGTGCTAGATGGGTACTGCCAGTTAAAACAATATTCCCCGGCTGATAATTCAGCCGGGGAATATCGTTATGAGTTCTCACTCAGAGTGAGGACCCTAAAGGTCTATGCAATTACGCGGTGCGCTTGCAGAGGAAGACCTTGACGTAGCCGTTGCCACGTGTACCACGAACGACCTTAGCAGCGTTGCCTGAGGACTCGATGGAGCCACGGGAAACACCGGGAGCAACGTAGGAGCCACCAGCGCCACCGCCGCCACCGAACTGTGCGAAGCCAACGTTCTGGCGCAGACCGTTGGGGTTGTTGTTCCACTTCTGGGTCAGAACGATTGCGGAGGAGGAGGTAGAAGCACCGGAGCCACCGCCACCGTAGCCTGCGCCACCACCTGCGGAGATGACGGACTCGTAGCCGTTGAAGTTGAAGCCGATGGATTCGTACTCGAGAGCGTAGCCCTTACCGTTCTTGGTGCCCTCTTCCTTCTTGGTACGATCGTTGTTGTCAATCAGGTAGGAGTAGGAGCCCACGCCGTCGCCACCGTTACCCTTGAAGCCGTCGCCACCCTGGTTACCGGACTTGGAGGAAGCGTAGATTTCCTGGTTGTTAGCGGAGGAGTAACCCAGAACGCCGTTGGGGGACTTGCCGGAGGGCAGGTCGGTCTTGGAACCGCCGTTACCACCGATACCTGCGGAGCCACCCTCACCTGCGTTAACAGTGGTGGTGACGGAGGTGTCAGCAGCGTAGGTCAGTGCACCCTGCTTACCTGCGGAACCTTCAGCACCCTCAGCGGAGCCACCGGTGGAACCGATGACGGGGTAAGCGTTGCGCTTTGCGCCGGAGGGCCACAGGCGACCTGCGTCAACTGCGCCAGCCGCGGCGTACTGCTCGTTGTTGTTAGCGCCACCGGAGTTCACGAAGCCAGCGCCACCGCCGCCACCTGCGACTGCAACGGGGGTACCGTTGATCACGAGAGCGGAGGAGCCACCACCGGATGCGGAGTAGATGATGCGCTTCAGGCTGGAGTCCTTCGGCCAAATAGCGTTGACGCGCTGCATAACGCTTGCGGGGATGGGGGTGGGCAGGTTGGAGGAACCGCCGTTACCGTAGCCCTCGCCACCCTCTGCGGGAGTCAGGGGGTTGTTACCGATACCACCGGCACCAGCCACGAGCTGAACGGTCTGGCCGGGCTTGACCTCGATGCTACCGGTGACCTTAGCGCCGGAACCTGCTGCGATATCGTCGTAGTTGGTACCACCAGCGCCGCCGACGACCTCGAACTTGATCTTGTCGACCAGCTGGGGAACGACGAAGGACTGAGTGCCCTTAGCACCTGCGTCGGTACCGGAGATGATGTAGTCGGGGGTGGTCTCGCTTGCGTACTCGCACTCGGTGGAGGAAGCGAAAGCGGGAACTGCAGCAGATGCTGCAACAACCGGAGCAGCCCATGCTGCGCCAGCGACAACCTTGCGGCGAGAAATGTTAGTAGACATGTATGTCCTTCGAGAGTGATGTCATTTTGAGGAATAAAAGTTATCACCCGCCGTCGTGTGCGGCGAAGAACGTCACCTGATGAGATTCGAGTGAGTGAAGTAGGCTTGCGCCTAACCTCTTGGTGATAACGACATAATGCTGTAACCGGTCCCCTACATAGGGACTTTGCGTTTCAGAGCGCTTGGTGTTCGCTCCGTGAGGTCTTAGCTCATGGTCGCAGAATTTCGGTACGGCTAAAACTATACCCACCAAGAACCTATCCCGCAATGGTTCCAAAAATGGTTTGATGAGGGGGTTTCCCCTAAACTCTCCGCATTGGTTGAAGGTTTTTCAACCAAAATAGGTTACTTAAGGGAGTTACAGGTCTCTTAAACCCGAATTGGAAGCCCATATAACCCCAAACTCTCAAGTTACAGTTGAAGAAATATTTTTCAAAAAAAGTAACTAAGGTCACTAAAAATAGCTATTTTCGGCGTGTCATACTCACCCAAGCACACACCCTCACACACAAACCCACAAAATATTCCTGCATGTGAGCACCCTAAAAGCACTTCCAGGCCCCGCCCCACCACCCCGATACACTGGAAACATGCCCCTCAAGCACGCCGAACCCCAGCAGAACCCACAGCACAGCACAGAGACAGCCAAACCCGGCTACGCCGTAACGAAAACCCGCGGCACCTCAGAAAGCAACGACCTGCCCGCCGACGCCATCACCGCCTCCAGCCGCGTGCAAAGCTACCTCAGAGACAAACGCAGCTGGATGAACGTCCTCGTCGTCGCGCACATGCAGTTCTTCTGCTGCGTGCTCTCCGTTGCCTTCATCAACGGCTACGGCTGGATCCCGGTCATCTCTGCACTCTGTAGCACCACCGCGCTCTACTTCCGCTACCGCTTCCCCTACGGCAGCATCTACGTGGTCATCGCGGCACTCTGCCTCACCCTCGTGTCCCCCTTCCCCGATTCACTCGCCCTCACCTGCTACCCGCCGGTCAGCCTCGCCGCCTACCACACCGGCAGGCACTGGACCCGCCGCGCCCGCTTCCGCTCCCTCATCCTCGGCTGGGTCGGCGCACTCGCCGTCACCGTGCAGGCATCACTCTCACTCCTCTACCACTGGGACGACATACCCGCCCGCATCTTCATCTCCCTAATGCTCGGCGTGCTCTGCGGATCCATCTTCACCGTCTTCTGGTTCCTCGGCGACTCCCGCCGCATGCGCGAACTGCGCAGCGAAGAGTTCGAAGAACGCGCCCGCCGCCTCGAATACGAGCAGGAACAGGAACGCCGCCTCGCCGCACAGGACGAACGCACCCGCATCGCCCGCGAAATGCACGATATTGTGGCGCACTCACTCTCCAGCATTATTTCCCAGGCGGACGGGGCACGCTACGCCGCCGCGAGCGCCCGCACCGCCCGCGCCCAGCAGCAGCAGGCAGAGCAATCCGGCCAGGCTGAGCAGTCCGGTCAGGCTGAGCAGTCGGGTCAGGCTCAGCAGCAGAGCGAACCGGATATTGCCGAGCAGACCCTCGAACTCATCGCAGACACGGCGCGCGACTCCCTCACCCAGATGCGTTCCCTACTCGGGCTACTGCGCACAGACGAGGCAACCGCCTACGCACCCGTTCCCACCCTCAGCGACGTGCCCGCCCTCGTGGAGCAGAGCCGCCGCGCCGGACTCCCTGTTACCTTCACCGGAATCACCGGCACCATGGCGCGTACCCTGCCGCAGGGCGCCGAGCTGGCGGCGTACCGCACCGTGCAGGAGGCGCTCACCAACGCGCTCAAGCACTCCCCCGGTGCGGCAACCACCGTCACCATTCACTGGGGTGAGGATGGTCTGCACTTGCGGGTACATAACGGCCCGGTTTCCTCTACCGTGGCTCAGCACATCGCCCGCCCTGTACCCGGTAGCGGCAACGGTCTGCGCGGCATGAGCGAGCGCATCGCCCTCTACCACGGCACCCTCACCTACGGTCTGCAGCCTGACGGCGGCTGGCTCGTTGAGGCGACGCTCCCCTACCGCGACCTCTAATACCCGTGCCCTCTACTACCTCGTGATCTAGGATTGAAACTATGTACTCTTCCGCACCGCAGAACACCCAGCCAATCCGCGTGATGCTCGTTGACGACCAGCGCCTGGTGCGCGGCGGCCTGAGCATGCTCGTGAACTCCCAGCCGGACCTGCAGGTCGTCATGGAAGCTGATGACGGACTGGCGGCTATTGACGTTTTTGACCGTATGGTCTCTGAGGGGCAGGCGCCGCAGGTCATCCTCATGGATGTGCGCATGCCGCACTGCGACGGCTTGGAGGCGGCGCGCCGTATTCTGGAGCGTGACGCTCAGCGTGCGGGAAGTGATTGTGAGGCGGGTGAGCGGGTGCGCATTATCATGCTCACCACCTTCGATATTGATGAGTACGTGTATTCGGCGGTGCGTGCGGGGGCGAGCGGTTTCTTGTTGAAGGACACTCCGCCGGAGCAGCTGCTGGAGGCGATTCGTACGGTGCACCGCGGCGATGCGGTGATTGCGCCGTCTGCGACTCGCCGCCTGTTGGAGCAGATGATTCCGGTGCTGGACTCCCCCGCTCCTGTTGTTCCTGCTGCTCCTGTTGCCGACTCTGTGCAGGCTACTCCCCCGGCTGCTGGTTCTGAGCTTCCTAAGGCGACGTTTATTCCGGCTAAGCCTGCGAGCCCGGCTGATCCTTCTTATCAGAGCGAGCCTGTTGCGGATTATCCGCATCGTGAGTTGATTGAGCAGTTGTCGCCGCGTGAGTTTGAGGTGCTGGGTCTGATTGCGCGTGGCTTGTCGAATGCGGAGATTACGCGGGAGTTGGTGCTTTCGGAGGCGACGGTGAAGACGCATGTGTCGCATGTGTTGGCGAAGTTGGGTGCGCGTGATCGTGTGCAGGCGGTCATTATGGCGTATGAGGCGGGTATCGCCCACTAGCGCCCCTCCTTATATAAGGACACGGCAAACTAGAGGACACAGTAAAGCCCCGGCGGGCGCCTCCTAATCGGGGTACCCTCCGGGGCTCTGTAGTTAGGTGGTTTCTTGTATCTCATCGATGATTCGTTCAAAGTCGCTCATCAGCTCAGGCAACTTATTCCGGGCGACGTCCCATAGGACAGTAAAATCAACACTCACATAGCTGTGAGAAATGATGTTACGAATAGCAATGAGGTACTGCCACTCAGCCCGTTCATACCGTTCATAATCTTCTGGGTATTTTGAACGAATTCTATTGAGGGTTTCACCAATGACCTGAAAGCGCATACAGAGCGCGTCCTGAACCACTCCGTTTGAGTCGTCTATCAGGTCTTCATATCGCTCGGGTGTAAAAGCGTAGATACGCTGAGCTGACTCAAGAATCAGGGAGAAGTCGTCAAGTGAGCTTTTCATAGCGGCAGCTCCACCATGTCCGGTTCTGCCTCCGCATAGATGCGGGGGCGCAACCGGGTGACCATATCCACGCTACGGCCGGTCAGCTGTTCAATGCGGTGCTGAGCATCCACCATCTGCATGAACTCGTCAAAAGGGGCTACACCCGGCATCTGCACCAGAAAATCCAGGTCGCTGGTTTCGGTCAGCTCACCGCGGGCGGCGCTGCCGAAGAGTCGGGCACGGCGCACACCAGCGTCACGGAGGATCTGAAGAACCTCCGCTTCATGGGGTAGCGTGTACCCGCGACGTAGATTGGGGTGGCTAGTGCTCATACACCCATCATACGCGCAAAGCCAGGCTACAGGTCAGCTCCAAGAATCTGAGAGCCCAGTAGATTAGAGGGCGTAGCAAACTAGAGGACACAGTGAAGCCCCGGCGGGCGCCTCCTTTATCGGGGCACCCACCGGGGCGTTACTTTCTCACGCTGAGTATCCGGGTTTTGCCGGGTACTGTGACTATGCCGGGTTAGCCGCGCATACCCTCAACCGGGGACATGCGAGCCGAACGAGCCGCCGGCAGAGCCGAAGCGAGCATCGCGGCGAGCACACCCACAATCAGGATGACCACGTACCAGACGTACGGCAGGTCAAGCACCAGCGGGGCGGAAGCGCTCATGGAAGACATAATAATCTGTGCCGAGAGGCTACCAATCACCGCACCGGAAACCATACCGAGCACCACTGCGGCGAGCGTAATCAGAATCGCCTCAATGGAAATCATGCGGCGCAGCTGCTTGCGGGACAGGCCCAGCGAGCGGAGCATCGCGTTCTCGCGGCGGCGTTCGTTGACCGACAGGGTCATCGTGTTCGCCACACCAATGATGGAGATGACCACTGCGAGCATAAGCATTACCAGGGTGAAGGTCAGCATAACGGTCAGCAGCTGGTCGTAGGTCTGACGTTCCTGCAAACCACCGGTGAAGGAGCTGTCCGGGCTGGCTCGGTTCAGGTCAGCCTGCAGGGTCACGTTCTCGCTACTGGTCAGCGGGGATGCCGCACGCACCAGAACGAAGGTGTCATTACCGCGTGCCTGGCTGGTGACAGTCAGATGTGCTGCCTTCGTCTGAGCTTCCTTGTCGCCGCTCGCAATTGCTTCTTCCATGCGCTTCTGAGCTTCCTCAGCGGCGGGGTTGGCAACTGCCTGCGGGTTCTTGGAGTCCTGCAGCTTGGCGGCGGTGGCAGGGTTGACAATCAGCAGGGTCTGCTTGGTTTCAGACTTGACGGGCTTGAGTTCCAGTTCGCCGAGCGGGCCGTGCGCCTTCAGGCGGCTGGACTCATTCAATCCAGCGGACTTCCAGAGGCCCTGCGGCACGAGCACGGTGTCGTCGGCAAGGTTCGAGTTTTCGCCCGGCAGGATTGCCTTCAAATCGGAGGAGCTCAATGCCACCAGGTCGGAATTCTGGTTGGCGGTCTGTCCCTCGTACTCGACGGTGTAGTCAACCACACCGGCTGCGTAACCGACGGCGGATGCCTGAACGTTCTTAATGCCCTTGACCTTGGAGGCGATACCTTCCGCCTTGGTCACGGTGGAGGCTGCCTCGGACTGGTCATACGAGCTGTACTTCGCCTGCGCAGAAATCGGGTACTGCTGATCCAGTGCCTTGGTCAGCGAGGCGCTCAGCACCGAGTAACCGGTCAGCACAGTCGACACGACCAGGGTACCCACCAGCACAGCGCGGCCGGTGGAGACGGTGCGCTTGGGCGAACGCAGCGCGTTGGCGAGCGCGAGCTTGCCGGTCTGGGTGCGGGTGACCGTGCCGAGGGCGCGTACCAGCGGGGGCAGTACCAGCGGGGTGAGGAGGAAGACCGCAATACCGAGCAGCAGCGCGGCCCCCATCATGAAGGCAATGGCCTTATTGCCGGCACCCTCACCGGAACCCTGGTTCTGAGCCAGCATAGCCAGGCCAATACCTGCGGCACCGAAGACCAGACCCAGGATCGGGCCGACCTTGCCGGGCTTGCGCACCTCAAGGTTGGTGTGCTCGCTCATCGCGCTAATGGGCGAGATGCGCAGGGCGCTTCGTGCCGGGGAGAGCGAGGCAAGCACCGTGACGATGGTGCAGATCAGGGTACTGACGATTACCGGGATAATCGAGTACGAAATCATGATGCTGGTGAGGTTCGCACCAACCAGCGCACCGATCGGGAAGGTCAGCAGTGCACCGATGAGGGAGAACACCACGCCCACGGTAATGGATTCGACGAGTAGCATCCGCACGAGGGAGCCGCCGCGGGCACCGAGGGTGCGCAGCAGAGCGAGCTCGCGGATGCGCTGACCAACCAGCACCGCGAAGGTGTTAGAGATGACGAAGGAGGAAACCAGCAGAGCCAGGGCCGCGAAGGCACCCAGGACCACGCTAATAGAGGTGAAGACCGTGGAGATACTCTTCTGGTAGTCTTCCAGCAGCTTCTGACCGGTCATGACGCGCGGGTCGTCTTTCTGGTTGCCAGTGCTGAGGGAGTCCTGCAGGGTCTTGAGCTTGGCGTCGGTTACGCCGTCCTTGAACTTGAGGTAGATGAGGTTCGCGCCAGCCATACTGCGGTAGCCTGCCGCGGAGCTGCTGTTTTCTGACTCGGCTGCTTTCAAGCTGGCTTCGCCGAGGGCGGTGCCGCCAATGAAGACAGCATAATTGGTGGTGGAGCCTTCAAAACCGGGGTCAAAGAGACCGACAACGGTATATTCGGCGGTCTTATCGGTACCGGGAGCGCTGACGGATTCTACAACGTCAGTGCTGGTGACCTTGCCGTTCAGCGAGAGGTTGTGCTTCTTCGCGAAGTAGGTGGAGACCATGATTTCACGGTCGCTACTGGGGATTTTGCCCTGCACCTTGTACGGGAAGAGGCTCGAGTCGGCGGGCAGCTGGTCGTACTGCACCTGGGCTTTCTGGTCGCCGGTGCCGATCGTACCCGCAACGGCGTACTGCACCCAGTAGCCGGAGAGCAGGTCGCTCTGCTCCACCTTCTTAATCTGGTCACGGGTCAGGTAGATGGCGCTGCTGTCTTTACCGTCGCTGGTTGTAGCGGCGGAGGCGACGACCGCCTCGGCGCGAGAGAGCACGTCACCAACGGAGGAGTTGACGGTCGCCTGCAGCGAGTTGGTGAGCATCATAATGGCGGCGATGAAGAAGGATGAGATCGCGATGCCTATGCCCGTGAGGACGTATTTTCCTTTGGAGGCGCGCAGATTGGAGCGCGCCACCGTGTTCAGTGTGGTTGCCACGGCTTATCGACCTTCCAGCTGTGCCATTGCGCCGAGGACGGCGTCGTAGGTGGGTTCGATCATTTCGCCGGCGACCATGCCGTCCTTGATGAAGACCACGCGGTCTGCGTAGGAGGCGGCATTTGCGTCGTGGGTGACCATGAGGATGGTCTGTGCGTGGTCGGTTGCGGCGGCACGCAGCAGGCGCAGCACCTCGGCACCGGAGTTGGAGTCGAGGTTACCGGTCGGTTCGTCGGCGAAGACCACTTCGGGGCGTGCAAGCAGGGCGCGCACGATGGCGACGCGCTGCTGCTGACCGCCGGAGAGCTGTTCGGGGCGGTGGTCGAGGCGGGTTTCCAGGCCGAGGGTCTTGACCAGGTAGTCGCGCCACTGCGGGTCGGGCTTCTTACCGGCGAGGCCCAGGGGCAGGTCAATGTTCTGGCCCGCGGTGAGGGTGGGCACCAGGTTGAACGCCTGGAAAATAAAGCCGATGTGTTCACGGCGGAACTCGGTGAGGGCGTTGTCCTTCAGGCCGAAGAGCTCGGTACCGCCAATACGAATCGAGGTTGCCGGGTTCGGGTCGGGGGTGTCCAGGGTTGCGATGGTCTGCATCAGCGTGGACTTACCGGAGCCGGAGGGGCCCATAATGGCGGTGAACTTGCCCTGCTCAAAGTCAACGGAGACGTTGTTGAGGGCGTGGACGGTAGCTTCACCCATGCCGTAGGTTTTGGAAAGGTTTCGTGCGGAGACGGCAGGCTGTGCCGTCTGGGCGTGAGGAGTTGTCGTAGTCATAGTTCAATTATTTCACGCAGCGTGGCGCTGACTACGGGGTTTTTCTCATCCTCCAGGTTGATTTTGGCGGGTGTTCACCGGGTCTTTGCCTAGGGATGTAGAGGGATGCAGGGGTTCCCGCTCATTCCGCGGGCTGAGATGAGCCTGTGGCGGGCTGGGCGGGGTGCCGCACTCATCCTTAAGGATGAGTGGCGGCTCAATCAGCATTCTCTCTCTTTTTTCCCCCCCCCGGCCCCGTGCACCCCTGCACCCCTACCCTGCACCCCTACCCCGCTTCCTTACCCTGCTTCTCTGCCCCGCGCCTACACCTATATATGCATGCGAAAAGCCCCCGGCTCCTCCCCCATCTAGGGTGGGGAAACCGGGGGCTTTCTCACGCTATCCGTTACGGCGCTGTCTGTTACGGCGCTATCTCAGGCGCTATCCGCTAATGATAGCTGTTATGCCTTGGGCGCTTCGTAGCGGGGGAACACCGGTGCGGGTGCGGGCAGTTCGGTGCCGGGCACGAGTGCGGTGCCGAGGGCTGCGAACTGGCGTGCGTCGCCTTCGGGTACGCCGAGCAGGGTCAGCAGCTTGGCGGTTGCGTCGGGCATGACGGGCTGCACCAGCAGGGCGACCTGGCGTACGACCTCGAGGGTTACGTACAGTACGGTGTTCATTCGGTCGAGTTCGCCGTTCTTGCGCAGGGTCCAGGGTTCCTGCTCTGCGAAGTAGGCGTTGGTGTCTGCGAGGACGGTCCAGATGCGGTCGAGTGCGCGGTGGAATGCCTGCTCGTCGAAGTCTGCACGGACCGGCTCGTAGAGGGCTGCCGCCTCGTCGAGGATCTTGCGGTCGGCTTCGGTGAATTCGCCGTGGGTGGGCACGGCACCGCCGCAGTTCTTGGCGACCATGGACAGCGAACGCTGGGCGAGGTTGCCGAGGTTGTTTGCCAGGTCGGAGTTGATGCGGTTGATGATGGACTCTTCGGAGTAGGAGCCGTCCTGACCGAAGGACACTTCACGCATGAGGAAGAAGCGTACGGCGTCGAGGCCGAATGCGTCGACGAGGTTTGCGGGGTCGACGACGTTACCGACGGACTTGGACATCTTTTCGCCGTTGACGAGCAGGAAGCCGTGGCCGAACACGCGCTTGGGCAGTTCGATTCCGGCGGACCACAGGAATGCGGGCCAGTAGATGGAGTGGAATCGGGTGATGTCCTTGCCGATGAGGTGCAGGTCGGCGGGCCAGTACTTGGCGAACAGTTCGTTGTCGGTGTCGGGGTAGCCGAGGCCGGTGAGGTAGTTGGTGAGGGCGTCGACCCACACATACATGACGTGCTTGTCGTTGCCGGGTACGGGTACGCCCCAGTCGAAGGTGGTGCGGGAGATGGACAGGTCGTTGAGGCCGCCCTTGACGAAGGAGATCAGTTCGTTGCGGCGCGATTCGGGGTAGACGTAGCCTTCGTTGGCGTAGAGTTCGAGGAGCTTGTCGCCGTACTTGGAGAGGCGGAAGAAGTAGGACTCTTCTTCGGTCCATTCGACTTCGGTGCCGGTGGCGATGGCGTAGCGCTGGCCGTCGCGTACTTCGGTTTCGTCTTCTGCGTAGTAGGCTTCGTCGCGGACGGAGTACCAGCCGGCGTACTTGTCGAGGTAGATGTCGCCGTTTTCTTCCATGCGCTTCCAGATGGCCTGGGATGCGACGTAGTGGTCGGGGTCGGTGGTGCGGATGAAGCGGTCGTAGCTGATGTTCAGCGCGTCGTTCATTGCTTTGAAGCGTGCGGAGTTCTCGTCGGCGAGTTCCTTGGCGGTCTTACCGAGCTTCTCGGCGGTGGTCTGCATCTTCTGGCCGTGCTCGTCGGTGCCGGTCATGAAGCGCACGTCGAAGCCGTCGAGGCGCTTGAAGCGGGCTAGCACGTCGGCTGCGATGGTTTCGTAGGCGTGGCCGATGTGCGGGTTGCCATTGGGGTAGGAGATGGCGGTGGTGATGTAGAACGGAGTTGCAGTCATAACTTTCAGTTTACCGCAGTATTAGGCGAGGCTCTCACCGGGGTTACACTCTGAAATGCGATAAGCACCAAGCCACCAGACAACACGCTAAAAGGCGACAGCCCTCCCCCGCCCCAGTTCGCTAGGCACGGGGCGCACACCCAAACCACGAACCGCCCCGGTGGGATTAGCTCGAGGTTCGGCACCCTCCTCGTTCCTACAGGGGCACCCGCCCTCGCTTCGCTTCGGGCACCCTGATGTCA
>ERZ772935.953-NODE-953-length-11191-cov-15.458064_pt1 | contig 11191 bp, 8 predicted proteins | sample MGYA00511683_ERZ772935 | MGnify/ENA primary metagenome ERZ772935 (study PRJEB29015, sample SAMEA2738086) | human oral metagenome | biome: human oral; feature: human-associated habitat; material: saliva | place: China | collected 2228 ...
GAGGCGATGAGCTCGGCGCGCGTCGGGAAATCGATACCGAAGAAGCACGGCCACAGCACCGGCGGGGAGGAGATGCGGATGTGCACCTCGGCGGCCCCGGCCTCGCGCAGCATCTTGACGAGCGCGCGCTGCGTGTTACCGCGCACGATGGAGTCGTCGATGACGACCAGGCGCTTGCCTTCGATGACCTCGCGCAGGGGGTTGAGCTTGAGGCGGATGCCCAGCTGACGCAGGGACTGCGTGGGCTGGATGAAGGTGCGGCCCACGTACGCGTTCTTCACGAGGCCCTGGGCGAAGGGGATGCCGGACTCCTGCGCGTAGCCGATCGCGGCGGGCGTGCCCGAGTCGGGGGTGGGGATCACCAGGTCCGCCTCGATGGGGTTCTCGCGGGCCAGGGCAGCGCCCATCTCGTGGCGCGCGGCCACGATCCGGCGTCCGCCGATCGTTGTGTCGGGGCGGGCGAGGTACACGTACTCGAAGACGCAGGTGTTGGAGCGGCGCACGGCGAAGCGGCGCGAGTGCACGCCCGACGCGTCGATGGAAATAAGCTCACCGGGTTCGACCTCGCGCACAAAGGTCGCGCCGCACAGGTCCAGGGCGGCGGTCTCGGAGGCGACGACCCAGCCGGAGGCCAGGCGGCCGAGCACGAGCGGGCGGTAGCCGTGCGGGTCGCGCGCGGCGTACAGCGTGTTCTCGTCCATGAAGACCAGGGAGAACGCGCCCTTGATGCGCGGCAGCACCTTCAGGGCGGCGCCGACGAGGGGCGCGGGCTCGGGATCGGTGATCGACGAGGCCGGGGCGGCCTCGTCCCCATCGGTCTCGGAAGGCGTCACGGACGGAGACGCGATGAAGGGGGTCGGCCCCGGGATCCGGTCGGCCATGCCCAAAAGCGCGGTCACGAGGGAGGTGTCGGTGGAGGCGCCGCGTTCGAAGTCCTCGCCGTCGTCGGCGATCTCGACGGCCAGCGCTCGCAGCTCGACCGTGTTGGTGAGGTTGCCATTGTGGGCCAGGGCGAGCGTGCCCGTGGGGGTGGGGCCCAGCGTCGGCTGGGCGTTGCGCCACACGTCCGCGCCGGTCGTCGCGTAGCGGACGTGGCCCAGAGCGATGTGGCCGCGCAGGCCCTGCAAAGACTGCTCGGAGAACACCTGCGAGACGAGGCCCTGATCCTTATACACGAGGATCTGCTTGCCATTCGACGTCGCAATACCCGCGCTCTGTTGGCCGCGGTGTTGCAAGGCGTAGAGGGAGAAGTAGGTCAGGCGGGAAACGTCCTCGCCCGGGGCCCATACTCCGAAGACCCCGCAGTGATCATGCGGGTGATCGTCTCCGAAGAGTTCCTGGTCGGACAGTGTCATGTCTGGCTGCGAGACGGGAAGCACGCTCTCACTCTCCCACACTTTTTCCCTCCTCGTGGCACATTTCCACGTTGTGGTGAGCACATGCAAGCTCGGCCAGCCCCACCGCGCAGCGCGTAATTGCGCACGCTTTGCCTGGGAATTCGGTCGCCTCGTGGCCGAGGTGACACAATGGAGTGCAGCAATCTTGAGGAGGAAACGTGGCCAATCCGACGCTGAGCGCCATCATGTGGGGACTCGCCCTGCTGGTGAGCGCCCTGGCCATCCTGTCGTTCGCGCGAGGCCTGACCCACATGTGGCGCACGGTCTCGGCGGGCACGCCCGACCCGGGGCGCCTCGGCCCCGTCGGCAAGCGAGCGTGGGGCGTCATCTCGGCGGCCCTCACCCACCGCGAGTTCAAGGGGCGGCCCTGGATCAGGTGCGCCCACTGGCTGGTCATGGTGTCCTTCCCGATCCTCTTCCTGACCCTCGTCACGGGCTACGCGCAGCTGCGCGTCCAGACCTTCACGCTGCCCCTCCTCGGCCACTTCGCTCCGTGGGAGTGGCTGACCGAGGTCTTCGCGTGGGGCGGCCTGGCGGGCATCATCCTCCTCATGATCGTGCGCCAGCGCGCCGGGCACGGAACGGCCGCCGAGGCGGCCCTGTCCAACGACGATCCCGACGGCGCTGCCGCCGCGGCCGACCCGGAAGGCACCCCGCCCTCGTCCCTGGCCACGCCCCACCCGCGCGACTCCTCCCCGCGCGGCCTCGCCTCCCGGTTCCTGGGCTCGACCCGCTGGCAGGCTCTCTTCGTCGAGTGGGTGATCCTCATCGTGTGCGCGTGCGTCGTGGCCCTGCGCGGCCTGGAATACGCGCTGTTCAGCCTCACGCCCGGCCTCGAGGCCCACGCGACCGCCCTGCACTTCCCGCTCACCGCCTGGCTCGGCGCGCTCTTCGTCTCCGCCGCCTCCTCCTCGGCTGCCTCGCTGGCGAACGCGATCGTGCTGGTCAGCGCCCTCAAGGTCCTCACCTCCATGACCTGGCTGACGGTCGTCGGCATCCAGACCGGCATGGGCGTCGCCTGGCACCGCTTCGTCGCGATCCTCAACCTGTACACGCGCCGCAACGCCGACGGCACGAAGTCCCTGGGACCGGCCGACCACATGCTGATCGACGGCAAGCCTGTCACCAGCGAGGACGACTTTGACGACGTCCCCGAGGACACCGTCCTCGGCGTGGGCACGATCGACGACTTCTCGTGGAAGGCCCGCCTGGACCTGTACTCGTGCACCGAGTGCGGCCGCTGCCAGGAGCTGTGCCCCGCGTGGAACACCCAGAAGCCCCTCTCCCCCAAGCTGCTCATCATGGGCCTGCGCGACCACATGGAGTCCTCCTCCAACGTGCAGATCGTCGAGCAGGAGGAGGGCCACCAGAAGCTAGGCGACGGCGAGGTCCTCCTCGACAAGGGCGTGCCGGCCTCGCCGCACTCCTTCGACCTGGTCTCCGCCCTGTCCCTGTCGGGCGCGACCGGCCCCGAGGGCGTCTCCGCGGTCACCGCTCCCCTGGTCCCCGAGGTCGTCTCCGAAGAGGTCCTGTGGGACTGCACGAACTGCGGCGCCTGCGTCGAGCAGTGCCCCGTCGACATCGAGCACATCGACCACATCCTCGACCTGCGCCGCCACCAGGTCCTCATGGAGGGCGCGTTCCCCCGCGAGCTGGGCCGCGCGTTCCGCGGCATGGAATCCAAGGCGAACCCCTACAACCAGCCCGCCCGCAAGCGCATGGAGTGGGCGAAGAAGCTGGACTTCGACATCCCCGTCGTCGGCGAGGACATCGAGGACGCCTCCGAGGTTGACTACCTGTTCTGGGTGGGCTGCGCGGGCGCCTACGACGACACGGCGAAGAAGACCAGCGCCGCCGTCGCCGAGCTGCTGCACACCGCGGGCGTGTCCTTCGCGGTCCTCGGCTCGGGCGAGTCCTGCACGGGCGACCCGGCCCGCCGCGCCGGCAACGAGGCGCTCTTCCAGATGCTGGCCGCCCAGGCGATCGACACGCTCACAGAAGCCAAGCCCCAGAAGATCGTCGTCTCCTGCGCGCACTGCTTCAACACGATCGCCGGCGAGTACCCGGAGCTGGGCGGCTCCTTCGACGTCGTCCACCACACGCAGCTCCTCAACCGCCTGGTGCGCGACGGCCTGCTCACGCCGGTGGCCCCCACCGCCTCGTCTGCTTCCGCTGCCCCCACGGGCGCGGACACCACGGACGAGGCCGGGGCTGACTCTGCGGGCAACGCTCCCTCGGCAGGGGCGCCCCTGAAGGTCACCTACCACGACGCGTGCTTCCTGGGCCGCCACAACCGCGTCTACGAGCCGCCGCGCGAGCTCGTGGGTTCCCTGCCGAACGTGGAGCTCGTCGAGATGCCGCGCAACCGCGACCGCGCGATGTGCTGCGGCGCGGGTGGCGCGCACGCCTGGTTCGAGGAGACGCGCGGGACCCGTATCGCGGATGCCCGCATCGTCGAGGCCGCGGCCACGGGCGCGGACGTCGTCGCGACGGCCTGCCCGTTCTGTTCCCAGATGCTCGGCTCGGCCTCCGGTACGTCCGCCGGTTTCGTCTCGGCCGACGCCGCCGAACAGGGCGGGGCGACCAACGAGGCCACCCCGGCCTCGTCGACGACCGCGAGCGGAAAGCTCCCCGAGGTTCGCGACGTCGCCGTCATGCTGCTGGAGTCCGTCAAGCGCGGGCAGTAGTCACAGGCCCCAGACACAGTGCGGCCCCGCAGGAAAACCTGCGGGGCCGCACTGCGACGTTTGAAAGGATCAGTCCTCGACACCAACGATGACGTTGGAGGCCTTGATGACGGCGACGGCCTTGGAGCCGACGGTCAGGCCGAGCTCCTCGATGGCGGCGTTCGTGATCGACGAGGAGATGACCAGGCCGGGGGCGACCTCGATCTTGACGATGCCGTTCACGGCGCCCTGAGAGACCTCAACGACGGTGCCGGGGAGCTGGTTGCGTGCAGAGAGCTTCATGGTGTGCCCTTTCGTATGAGCTGGAGTGCGAACACAGACACCCTAGCGGGTGGGATACGCGCCGTCTACAGGTGGCTACTCGTCGTCCTCCTCGTCGGTGACCTCCGCCAAGCCGACGAGGAAACCATCCTCGTCGATGACGTTGCCACCCACGAGCGTCGCGATCAAGCCAGCGGCCTTCTCCACGTCCTGCGTCGAGCGCAGGCGCTCCAGGCGAGCCGTGCGGCTCATCGAGGACGTGCCGGGCGTCGGGGTCAGGCCGGGCAGCCAACGAACCTGATATTCGATGATCGCGCCCGTCGTCCACGGCTCCCAGCGCAGCACGCGCGGGGGCGTGGGGACCGCGTGGACCTCGATCATCATGTCGGAGCGGTTACCGATCGGGCTCATCAGCGCGTAGCCGTCGACGACCTGCGGCTCGTTGCGCTGGGCCTCCAGCTCCTCGCGAGCCTTCGCAATCTTGGAGGCGATATCCTCGCGAACAGGCCCCAGCTCCGCCTTCAGTTTCTCGATGTGTGCGGCCTGCGCGGGGCTGAGCGCGGGAGCCTCGGGAACGTCGGGGACGATGTCGCGCGCGTCCTTCATCTGCTCAAATCCGGCGCGCTCGCGCATCGCAGCCAGCAGGTCCTCGGGATTAATCCACCGCGGCGAGTACACCGTCAAGTTCACCGCCGAGTCGGCGTCGGGAACCATGACGTAGCCGCTACCCGCGATGCGCATACCCCCAGCCAGGCGGCGCGCCATACGGTTCAACGCCTCGAGGACAAGGTACTCCAGACCGATGGGCATCCCCTCGGGAAACGCCTTCGCCCACTCACCCATCACCGCGCTCGGCTTGTCCTGCGCACGCGAGGCCGGGCAGCGCAGGATCCACGCGTTCGTCAGCATGGACGGGGTGCCCAGCTCGGCGCGCGTCGGCTGATCGAGCGACCACGGGCCCTCAAGCTCAGCCTCGGACGACAGGCGCAGGCGACCCGGGGCGATCCAGCCGGCCTCGTCCCACATGGAGATCGCGAGGGCCTCCAGCTCGGCCGGATCCACCGCCTCGGACACCAAGAGGAGGTGATTACTCAGCGCCTCGTCCAGGTCGATGACACCCGCGGGTTCACTCACCTCGATGGCGGCGGCGATCGGCGCGGCGGCCTCGGCCCCCGTGACCTCACCATCGGCCGCGATCTGGAAAGCATGCTCCGTCGTGGTCATCCCCACCAGCGAGGCGTGCGTCTGCGTGAGCGGGTTGCCCGTCACGGCCGTGAGCAGCGGATCCGCGAAACTGGGACGCGCGCTCGCCATGCGTTCCTTGAGGGAACGCCTCACGGGCGCGGGCGGCGGCTCGTCGCCCCGGTTGGTGACCTGGTCGGGGCGCGGCGTCATACCCGGCAGGGCGACGCCGGTGATCACGCCCGTACGAGTCGTCGTGGACTGATTCTCTCTCCCTTGCGCGCCCGGGGCGGGCACACCGGACGGAGGCGTCGGCGGAGGAGGCGCGGTCGGCGGAACATCCCCAGCTTCAGGAGGAGGCGGAGCAGCCAGGGAATGATCGCTAGGTGCTGGCGGCGGAGGCGCCGCCGGAGGCAGGTCTGCCGCTTCCGGCGGGGGCGGCGCAGCTAACTCGGTCGCTGCACCGCGTGCCGCGCGCTCGGCACGCATGCGCTCACGCCTGGACGGAAGAGGAGGATGAGACGTCATCATGTCACCGATCGATACGGGTGCGCGTAAAACGCTCGTGAGTCCGGGAGGGCGTCGGGCCTCGCTGGCCCTGGTAGTGCGAACCCGCACCCTGCGAGCCGTAGGGATGCTCAGCCGGGGAGGACAGGTCGAAGAAGCACAGCTGCCCAATCTTCATGCCCGGGTAGAGCAGGATCGGCATCGTCGCCGCATTGGACAGCTCCAGGGTCACATGACCGGAGAAACCGGGGTCAATGAAGCCCGCGGTGGAATGAGTGAGGAGGCCGAGGCGCCCCAGCGACGACTTGCCTTCCAGGCGCGCGGCAATGTCGTCGCCGAGGGTCACCAGCTCGTACGTGGCACCCAGGACGAACTCACCGGGGTGTAAGACGAAGGGCTGATCCGGCCCCACGTCCACCTGGCGCGCCAGGTCCGACTGGTCCGCCGCGGGGTCGATCACCGGGTAGCGGTGATTATCAAAAAGGCAGAACAGCCGGTCCAACCTCACGTCGATACTGGCCGGCTGGACCAGGTCACGATCCAGAGGATCCAGCCGAATGCGGCCGGAATCCAGGGAGGCGTTGATGTCGCGGTCACTGAGCAGCATGACTTGATTGTCGCATACTCAGCGCCGCGACAACACCCCAGGTCACACCAGCGGCTGGCCCGTGGCGTCGCAGCCGTAGGAGCCGGAACGCATGATGATCATGATGAACTCAATGAACGCCCAGATGGCGGTGATGGGCAAGCCGATGACGATAACGGACAGAAGCAGCTGGATCAGGCCGCGGCTGTTGTAGCCCAGGTAGAAGTTGTGGATACCCAGCGGGCCCACGAAGAACGCCAGAAGCAGGGCAATGATCCACTGCTTGGGCGGGTTCGCATAGACACCCTGAGCGAAGGCGGGCTGGCCGAACGCGGGCTGGGCGAACGCGGGCTGGGCGTAGCCCTGCTGGGGGTCCTGGGGCTGGCCGAACGCGGGCTGAGTGTAGGGCTGCTGCGCGTCCTGGGCCTGCGCCTCCGGCGCCGCACCAGCGGGATCGTAGGCGGTGCCGTAGGTGGTGGCACCGGGGGTGGCGGTCGCCTCGTCAAAGGCGGGGGCCGAGGTCTGGGGGAAGCTGGGCGCCTCAGGCGCGGGGATCGAGGCCTGGGTGTCGTCCTCGGGCTTGATGGGGTTGGCCAGGGGATCGGGCGTCGTCATGGCTAAGCCTTTCGATTGTCGTGGGGTGGCCTTTCTGTGGCCGTACCGCCACATCCTAGCGCGCACCGCCCCCATCACGGTACCCGCAACCACCCCGACGTCACCCCGAATCTACCCCCAGATTGTTTGTCAACTGGGTCGGGGGTAGGAGCACCCTGCCCTCACGAGCGCAGCGCGCCACGCTGCTGCGCCTGCGGCGACGCGCGCGGGTACGTCTGGCGGCAAGGCTCACCCGAGAAGTGGCAGTGCGCGTCTGATCGGTGGAGTGATCGCCCGAGAAGTGGCTGTGCGCGCCCTTCAATGCGCAGGTTAACCCCACGGGTGGCAGTGCGCGCCCTTCAATGCGCAGGTTAACCCCATGGGTGGCAGTGTGGGCGGGGTCGCCCACGCTCCACCTATAGGGCCCAGCTGCGCATGAAGGGGCTAACAACGCCAGGCCTCGGGCCCAGCTGCCACCGCAACCCGGGATGCTTCACACGGCAAGCCGCCGCCCTCGCAGCAGCGAAACGCTTGTCCAATACGCCCACAGCCTTCACACGCTGGCGCGACAGCAGCCCACCCGGCAGCGAGTCGCTCGACCGACACACCCCGGGCTAGATACAAAAGTGTGGGGCCCAGCATCAGCTGGGCCCCACACTCTTACTGAGTGTGCGTCAGTTCAGACGCATTCGCACAACTCAGACGGTGGGAACGCCGTTGGCGTCCTTCTCGTAGATCCACTTGCCCATGAAGGTCATGATGGCGCACGCGAAGCCAAAGAGGCCAACCGCAAGGGCGAACAGGTAGCCGAGGCCGGCGAGGAGGGCGCTGTCCATGGCGCCACCGATAAACATGATGACCCAGCCGAGGATCAAGGCGCCGACGCGCATTGCGCCGATCTTCATGTGGCCGAGGTAGAAGTCACCAGCGGCGAGCCAGCCGAGGAGCAGGTTGAGGAGGCCGGCGGTCGTGCGGGACTTGCCCTGGACGGGGGCGTTGAAGCCGGGCTGGCCGTAACCAGGCTGCTGAGGAGCGGACATTATGTCTCCTGTTGTTGATGGGACCCCGCAAGGCGCGGGGCGTTTCTGAGAGCACGGTCAGACTAGCGGACCTTTACCGTTTATACAACTGTCAACGAATTTTATGCTCCACCTCACAGACTGGGTCGCTGGGAGCGCAGGCATCAGACAACTCTCTCTACACTGACAGGGTGTTCATAAATCCAACGGCCGAGGCCTCGCAGACACTGCTCCATGACCTTCCCCGCTGGTTCGCATCCAACAAGCGCAACCTGCCCATGCGACACGACGACGTGTCCGACTGGGGCACCCTCGTTTTCGAGATCATGAGCCAACAGACCCCGGTGTCGCGCGTGCAACCGATCTGGATTGAATGGATGCACCGATGGCCCACACCCGCAGACCTGGCCGACGCATCCTCCGCGGATATCATTGTAGCCTGGGCAAATCTGGGCTATCCGTCACGCGCGCTGCGCCTCAAAAACTGTGCGGGCACCATCGTCGAGAAACACGGCGGTCAGGTGCCCCTCACCATGAAAGAGCTGACTCTTCTGCCGGGCGTGGGCACGTACACAGCCAGCGCGCTACTCGCCTTCCGCCACGGAATCCGCGTCCCAGTTCTGGACACGAACGTCCGTAGAGTGCTGGTCAGATTTCTCGACGGCCGAGAGTTCCCTCCCCGCTCAACGCCCTCCAAATCAGAAACCGCGCGCACCGCAACCCTGCTCCCAACAGATGGGCACCTCGCCGCGGAGGTCAGTTTGTCTCTCATGGAGTTCGGCGCCCTCGTCTGCACCCAGCTCTCCCCCAGCTGTGATGAATGCATCATGCACAAACACTGCGCGTGGGCCACCGCCGGATTCCCCAAGGATGAGAAGCGCCCCACGCCCCAGCCCTACACGGGCACCGACCGCCAGGCCCGCGGCCGCATCATGAAGGCACTGCGCGCCGCGCACTTCGAAGGTAGGGAGGGCCTGACGAAGCGCCGAGTCCTCGACGCCGCCCGCCTCGACGGCGGCGACCGCTACCAGCCCACCCGCGTCTACCGCGCCCTCCTCAAGGAAGGCATGATCGTCTTCAACGAGGACACCAAGCGAGTGACGCTTCCCCGCTGACCCGGACGCCACACCGCGTGGCCACACGGGACGCCAACCTCCCACTCGCCCACCACGGACGAGGCCCACTCCCCGACCGCGAACCCACGCGACATCGGGACACCAGCCACGGCCTCGGCGACTACTAATACCTAATCGCGTCGATTGGCTTGATGCGCACGGCCGCGAGCGCCGGGATGATGCCGCACAGGGCGCCGATGCTCGTGGAGATGGCGACGCCGGCGATAGCGGCGCCGGCGGGGAAGGCCGGGGTGTCGCTCAGGGTGATATTGAGCGCCTCCAGGGGCAGGAATCGGACGACGACGACCGCGATACCCACGCCGATGACGCCGGCGACGAAGGTCGCGACGACCGACTCCATGAAGACCGCGAAGAAGACGCGCGCCGCGGAGGCGCCGACGGCCCGCCGGATGCCGATCTCGCGCACGCGCTGGCGCACGGTCACGATGGCGACGTTGAGCAGGCCCAGAGCGCCCAGGAACACGATGATGCCGCCGATGACCATGATGACGTTGGAGATGGTGCCCAGCTGCTCCTCGCCGATGTCCTCGTGCTCGCCGCCGGAGACGGAGACCTTCCAGCCCTCGCCGAGGATCGAGGCCAGGGCGCGCGGTAGGGTCTCGCGCGCCTGGTCGGCGTTCTCGGTGCCCACCCACGCAATCATGGCCGGGGAGGTCATCTGCGGGAAGGACACGCGCGCCGCGTCGTAGTGCGCGAACACGGTCGGCATCTCGTAGGAGCTCTTCGACTTGGTGACGCCGACGACGCGCATCGCGACGCCGTCGCTCGTGTGCAGGACGATCGGAACCTGGTCGATGGGGGCACGCCCCAGCTGATCCCAGAGGGACTGCGAGATGACGACGGGAATCAGGCGCTGGTCGGCGTCGCTGCTCTCGACCCAGCGTCCCGCGAGCATGCGGGTGCGGTAGATGACCGCATAGGAGGGGTCCACGCCCTGGAATGCAACGCCGTCAACCATGTCGCCGATCTTCGTCAGGGGATAGCCGCGGAATTGTCCACTGGCCCTGGCCTGGCGGGTTTCGACGATCTCACCACCCCCGCTGGAAAAGCGCGACCAGTAGTGAATGTCCGTGCGCTCCGCCAGGGTGGCCATGGCCTCGCCGAGGGTGTCCTTCTCGTCGGGGCGCTTCGCCGTCTGCGCGCCGGTGGCCGCGGCGGGATCGGACGCGTCCTGGTAGGGCCCGCCCGCGGCCGGTCCTTCCGAGGCGTTCGAGGAACTTTCGGGGGTCAGGCGCAGGGTGACGGATCGTCCCTCGTACAGTTCCGCCAATTCGCGCGAGGACTGCAGGAGCAGGTCACCGAGCGCGATCACGATCGTCATCGCAGCGACGGCCGCGACCACGCCCACGAGGGAGAGGACGACGCGCGCCTTCTGGACCTTGACCTCGCCCCAGGCCTCGATGAGCGCGCCCAGGATCTGACTAACGGCGTTCACTGCTCACCCTCCTGCCCAGCCCCAGCCTCGTCGCCCGAGTGCCCGGTCTCCGCGCGGTGCGTGAGCGCGGAAGGATCCTCGACCTCGTGCAGCGTGCCGTCGTAGAGCTCGTAGGCGCGCTGCGCCCGCGCGGCCACGGCCATGTCGTGCGTGATGACGATGAGGGCGGCGTTGGACTCGCGGGCGACCTCCTCGAGGAGGGCCATGACGACGCGGCCCGTGTCCGTGTCGAGGGCGCCCGTCGGCTCGTCGGCGAGAATGACGCGCGGGCGGCGCACGAGGGCACGCGCGATCGCGATGCGCTGCTGCTCGCCGCCGCTCATCTCGCCCGGGTACGAGTCCGCGCGTTCCCCCAGGCCCACACGCTCCAACATGTCGATGGCAATC
>ERZ772935.958-NODE-958-length-11162-cov-11.621950_pt1 | contig 11162 bp, 8 predicted proteins | sample MGYA00511683_ERZ772935 | MGnify/ENA primary metagenome ERZ772935 (study PRJEB29015, sample SAMEA2738086) | human oral metagenome | biome: human oral; feature: human-associated habitat; material: saliva | place: China | collected 2228 ...
GAAAGCTTAGAGGGGGCGTTGATGATCGCTAGGGGTTTGTCGCTAGCTATCTGGCAGGTAAGCCAAGGGATCATGGCAGCGGCACCGTCGTCAATCCCAGCCAATATGGCTGAGGTGATGGCGCGGTGACGGCCGCTTTTAAAACTGAGCACAATCTGGCGCAAAGCTCCCGCATAGGTGCCTTGGCTCCAGATGGCCAGATCTGTGGCCGGCAGCAAATCGCTGTTGAGTAAGGTGGCGCTGCGGCTTAGTAGCTGGCGGCACTGTGGGCATAGGTCTGTATCCCACAGGCCGCAACCAGCGCATTGGCGCGGTAAAACCAGCTGACCTGCGGCCCTGAGGGGGTTGGTCATGGTTGCGACGACTCTAAGTGTGGCGGCTCTAAGGGGGCTAGTCATGGACGTGACAGCCCCAAGTGTGGCGCCCTAAACGAGGTTAGCCTGGAGGTAGGAATAGTGCCGTTTTTGCTGCTAGAAGTGGCGTTAACTTTCGAAGTAGGGGGCCGGGCAAGAGGCGTAAGAGCATTAAACATAAATCAAATATCTCTAACATGTCTTGCCTGTGCCAATAGCTAAAATAAATCTGTGGAAAACTTGCGCAAGCGCTGGTCAGCGCAGTAAGGCTGGCGTGTGGCGGGCGCCTGAATTGCAAGGGCGGGCGCCTGAATCGTAAGGCTGGCGCGTAAGGGGTAGGGCTTGGTTGGTGAGGCCAGGTGCACGAAAAGCAAATAGCGAATAGATTCAAAGCCTTAGCCGGGCGATAGTACGATAGACAAGGTTGAATATATTCAAATGGCTGCCCGTAACAGGCTTAAGCCAGCAAGGAGCTTGTAAGCGTGTCTATTGTTGACCGGATCCTACGCATCGGTGAAGGCCGGACCTTGCGAAAGCTAAGTGCTATCGCGGACCAGGTTGATGCTCTTGAAGATGACTACCGCCAATTCACTGACGAAGAACTGCGTAATCAGACCAAAGAGTTTCGCGAGCGCCTAGAAGAGGGCGAAACCCTCGACGATATCTTGCCTGAAGCTTTTGCAACTGTGCGTGAAGCCGCTGACCGCGTACTAGGCCAGCGCCCCTACCGGGTGCAGCTAATGGGTGGTGCGGCCCTACACCTGGGCAACATTGCTGAGATGAAAACCGGTGAAGGTAAAACCCTAGTTGCCGCTTTGCCCTCCTACCTGCGCGCACTAACCGGCAAGGGGGTGCACGTGGTTACCGTCAACGACTTCTTGGCTGAGTACCAGTCTGACCTAATGGGGCGTGTGCACCGTTTCCTGGGGCTGACCACCGGTTGTGTACTTGCTGGTCAGGATCCCTCTGAACGCCGCAAGCAGTATGACTGCGACATCACTTACGGCACCAACAATGAGATGGGCTTCGACTACCTGCGCGACAATATGGCCCAGCGCCCTGAGGACATGGTCCAGCGCGGGCACAACTTCGTGATTGTTGACGAGGTTGACTCCATCCTTATTGACGAAGCCCGTACCCCGCTGATTATTTCCGGCCCTGCCGACGGCAACAACAACAAGTGGTACCGCGAGTTCGCTGACATAGCTGAGATCCTCAGTCCAAACAAGGACTATGAGGTTGACGAGAAGAAACGCACCGTAGGTATTTTGGCCCCCGGTATTGAGAAGATCGAGGACCGTCTAGGTATCGATAACCTCTACGAAGCCGGCAACACCGCCCTGATCGGTTTCCTCAACAATGCCATCCGCGCCAAGGAACTGTTCAAGCGCGACCGTGACTACATTGTTGCCGACGGCGAAGTGCTGATTGTTGATGAGCACACCGGTCGTGTATTGGCTGGGCGCCGTTACAACGAGGGTCTACACCAGGCCATTGAGGCCAAAGAGCGGGTAGAGATCAAGAGTGAAAACCAGACTCTAGCCACCATTACCTTGCAGAACTACTTCCGTTTGTACCCGGAAGGTTCGCGTTCAGGCATGACCGGTACGGCTGAAACCGAGGCCGCAGAATTCGCTGGTACCTACAAGATCGGCGTCGTGCCCATCCCCACCAACAAGCCCATGATCCGCAAGGACCAGCCGGACCTGGTGTACAAGTCCGTTAAGTCCAAGCTGAACGCGGTAGTTGACGACATTGAAGAGCGTCACGACGCCGGACAGCCGGTTTTGGTGGGTACCACCAGTGTGGAAAAGAGCGAGGAGCTCTCGGCCCTGCTGCGTGAGCGCCGCATCCCCCACGAGGTACTAAACGCTAAACAGCACGCCCGCGAGGCCGCCGTCGTGGCCATGGCCGGGCGTAAAGGTGCGGTAACCGTAGCCACCAACATGGCTGGTCGTGGTACCGACATCATGCTGGGTGGTAACGCTGAGTTCATTGCCGTGGCCTCCTTGAAGGAAGCCGGCCTAGACCCCATCGACACCCCCGACGAGTACGAAAAAGCTTGGCCGGCCGCCCTGAAGGCAGCCAAGGAAGCCGTCTCGGTGGAGCACGACGAGGTGGTGGAGCTCGGCGGTCTGTACGTGCTGGGCACCGAACGCCACGAGTCGCGCCGTATCGACAACCAGCTGCGTGGTCGTAGTGGCCGTCAGGGTGACCCCGGTGAGAGCCGCTTCTACCTGTCCATGCAGGACGATCTGATGCGCACCTACGCCACCGGTCTGGCTCAGCAGATCATCTCCTCGGACCGTTACCCCGACGACGTGCCGCTGGAATCCAAGATGATCACCCGCAACATCGCCTCCTACCAGCGTCAGCTGGAGGCGCGTAACTTCGAGATCCGTAAAAACGTGCTTAAGTACGACGACGTGCTCACCGAGCAGCGTCAAAAGGTTTACGACGAGCGTCGCAAGGTGCTGCAGGGTGAGGATCTAGAGCCCCACATCAAGGCCTTCCGTGAGCGCGTAATTGCCAACGTGGTGGCCCAGCGCACCGCCGAGGGGCGCAGTGACCAGTGGGACCTGGACCAACTGTGGAAGGACCTGTCCACTGTCTACCCGATGGGCTTGAGCGTGGATGAGGTGGTCGACGGCGTAGGCGGCCTGGATGCGCTAACCAGTGAACGCCTAGCTGAAGAGCTCACTGAGGATATTGCGGTGGCCTATGAGGACGCCGAAGCTAGCCTGTCCGCTAACGATCTAGCTGTGGCGCAGCTGGGTGAAGAACCCATGCGCACCCTGGAGCGTCGCCTGCTGCTGGCCGTGGTAGACCAGCACTGGCGCGAGCACCTGTACGAAATGGACTACCTCAAGGAAGGTATTGGACTGCGGGCCATGGCCCAGCGCGACCCGTTGGTTGAATACGCCAACGAGGGTGCCCACATGTTCAAGGCCATGATGGAAGCCATTCGTGAAGATACGATCGAGCAGATTTTTGCTTACTGCGCCCGCTTTGAGGCTCAGGCTAAACAGGCTGCCCGCGAAGCTGCTCAGGCCCGCGAGCAGGCCTCGATCATGGGTGACACCGGCCGTAAGGCCCTGTCTACTGCGGTGACCTACTCCGACGCCGACACTAAAGGCAGCGACAACCAGGGTAACCGAGCTGAGCGTCGTCGTCGCTCCAACAAGAAACGTAAGCGTCGCTGAGCAGACTGTCAGACTGTCGCTGAGCAGGCTGTCAGACTGTCGCTGAGCAGGCTGGCGAAGCCGCAAAGCGCATAAGGATCCATTAGCCCATGTGCAGGTAGGTCATTACCCAGTGCCCGTGGCGCAACTGGATCTGGCAGGCACAGGCGTGGATGCGCCCGTCGTGGGAGAGAAGCACGCTAACTTCCCAGCCGCTGGCACTGGCCTGGGCCCGCACCGCATATAGGTAGGGGATCCGGGTTGGCTTGCCGGCCTGGCAGCGTGCGGCTACCTGTGCTCGGCGGCTGAGGGCGTCGTACAGCTCCGGGGTGAGCCAGCGAGCTAAATGCTGCGGCTGGCGCATCCCGTGCATGATTTCCCAGGCGTAAACGGCTACCGTCCCTGCCCAGCGCCCCGGATCAGGCAGTTGTTGGCTTTGAGGCTGGCTTTGTCGCCGAGTTTGGGACTGGTGATTTTGGGGCTGGCGGCTTTGCTGTGGGCTGGGAGAACCAGGGCCGACGGCGCCGCTTGCCTGGCGCTGCGGGCTGCGGCTGGAGGCTGCTGCACCTTGGCGCCTTTGGGGGGCTTGCTGGCGCGCGCTAGGGGCATAACTTGAGGCATAAAGCGTGCTCATGGCTAGCCCTTAGTGGGAATCGTCAGTGCTAGGCCGGGGCGAATCAAATCTGGATTAGCCCCGATAAGCGCCGCATTGGCCGCAAAAATCTGTTTAGACAGTTGCGCTACCTGCCCGTTGGTGGGGGAGGGTACCCCATTTTGCTGCAACCACTGGAGGGAAATAGACCATAGGCTCTCTCCAGCTAAAACCAGGTGCTGGCGAATAACCGGGGCGGGTTTAGCGTCCGGAGCCGGGACACAAGTGCCTGAGCGCTGCGCGCTACCCGGCTTGAGGCTGCCGCTCTTGGGGCTGGCCTTCGAGTTTGGAGATTTGGCTTCCGGAGATTTGGCTCCCGGACTTTTAACCGCCGGGGTTTTAGACCCAGGCCCGCCAGAGCGCGGATGAGCACTAGAGCGGCTTGGGCTGGCTGAAGGCCGCGCACTGGGTCGGCTTGAGGCGCTAGGGCTTGTTGTAGCCCTGGCTCGCGCGCTGGCGTGACTAGTGGGCGTGGCACTGGCTCGGCTAGTGGGCGCGCTGCTAGCGTGCGGGCTCCTGGATGGGGAGCTTGCTGTGGCCGGGGCGCTCGCCTTGGCTGAAGCACTGGGCCTGGCTGAAGCGCTCGCGCTCGCGGTGGCGCTAGGAGAGGGGCCGTGTGCGCCCCAGCCCAGATTGTCGTCATTAGCGCTGGCCGGGGCGCAGCTAAGGGCAATAATGGCGGCCCCGGTGGCCAGTTTGCGCACCAAAGGCGCGCTGTGACGCAAATTCAAAGTACGGTGAGTGCAAGCACATACCAGCACCCACATGGCTCCCAGCGCGTGCCAGGCCACCAGTGCGGCGCCGGCTGCGGCGGCCAGGCCGGCCAGTGCAGTGCTGACATCCGCCATCGACCACAGCGACAAATACTGCAAAGACAAGGTCTTGAGCAAAGCCACGACGGCTGCTAGCAGCAAGACGCTCAGCGCTGTGCCGAGCCAGGCAACTAGGTGAAGACCTAGCCAACATTTTAGGCTCTTAGACATCGGTACACCTTCTTTGGTGAGAAATAGTGATGTTTAATTATGTTTTGCTGGAACTGGACTGTCAATAGCGAATGTGACTTTGGTTATGGCAATCTTGAATCATGCACTTAGAGAGCCTGCTGGCGGATCTAGATAGCCAGTTTGAGCAGTATGAACGCTCTGCCCGGGTAGCTCAGGCTTGGGAGCTAGCCGAGGCTGAAGCTGGTAGAACCGCGTTGGTAGATCGCCTGCGTGCGGTGGAGGGTGGTGCGCTTACTGTAACCACTCGCAGCGGGCGGGTAGCTAGCGGCAAGCTACTGCAAGCGCGCCAAGAATTTTTGCTACTGCGTGCCGGCGATGCCAGTCAGATGCTGGTGCCAATGGGGGCGGTAGTTAGTGTGCGGGGCGTGGGGCGCCAGTTAGAGACGACGCCGTCGCAACGGGTTAGCTACACGGTTGCGGCAGTTTTGCGTCAAATTATGCGAACTAAGCGACCGGCCAGGTTCAATACGGTGGCGGGTGATATTACCGGCAGGATCATCCGTGTCGGTGCGGATCATGTGGACGTGCTGAGTGTGGATAAGCGTGACTTATCCGATCGGGTCACGCTTATCCTGTCAGCAATTGAAATTGTGACCAGTATTTAGCCGCAAGCGGCTAATATTTAGGTCGTGTGGTCACTATCGCTACCCAAAATCGGGTGCTAGCGATAGCGCTTAGAGATCTAGTCCACCTTCGGATACGGCCTCGCGGGTGTGCGCATACTGCTTGTCGATGTAGTCTTCGAGTGCAGCTACTTCAATGCGCCATAGACCGCGAGCGCCAACCTGAATAGCGGGTAGCTCTCCGGTACGGATAAGTGAACGGACGGCCTGGGCGGAAATCGATAACTGCTCGGCGACGTCGGCGATAGATAAAAATCGAGGTGCCATGTCCTAATAATGTCACGGGTTAGCCCAGATGCAAACTGGTTAGGTGAGATTGTGAAAACTTCATGGCTGCCCAGAATTTCTCTTAGGATAGGCAGATAGCTGGACGACCTGGGGGTTGTTACCAAGGGGTGCGCATATGTCTGAATTAAATCAATCGAATAGATACGGGGCGCGGCAGCATCAAAATGATGCTGGTGCGAGCATTGACGCTTGGCGCTGGAGGCGCCCAACTTGGCGAGATCCTAGGCTTTTTATTGGAATAGTGCTGGTCATCGTGTCTATGGTAGCCGGTTCAGTACTAATTGATAGAGCCACTAGTACACAGCAGGTATGGGCTTTGAGTCAGGATGTAGCCCCAGGAACTGCTCTAAAAGCTGGAAAAAACCTGAAATTAGTCTCAGTGAATCTTGGGAGCGCAAGTAGCGCTTATGTGCAACAAAAGCAACTTAAAGCTGACACATATGCGCAACGTTCATTACACTCAGGAGAGTTATTGCCAGCCGACGCCACTAGCCAGCAAAGCAAATTGAATATGCGCTCAATTGTGGTGCAAAGCAGTGGCCAGCTTTTAAATAGCATTCGGGTTGGCGATACCGTGGAGCTGTGGCAGTTGCCTTCCAGAAACGTAGCGGCTGTAGCACCCACGCCGTCGGCAACTAAAGCAGCTAGCACCAATGGAGCTAGGCGCGTGGCTCAAGGACTGATAGTGGACGCAATCGGAGGCGATCAAAACGCCATCGTCGCAGATAAAAGCACCAGTGTGCGTGTGCTGGTACCGGCCGAACAAGTTGAGCCTGTGCTCACCGCAGTAGGCTCTGGTGCCGGCTTGGTGCTGGTGAACACGGGGTCTGAGCAATGAGAACAGCCGTATTACTAGCTTTATGGGATGACGATTCCACGCTTTTGCGACAAATTGACGCTGAGCGTGACCTGTATGTTTCGCGTCGCTGTGCAGATATAAGTGAGCTTTTAGCTGACGCTGCCGTGGGACTAGGACAGCTGGCCATTATCGATGAGCAGCTTGACGGCCTAGATCGCACAGTGATTGCCACTTTGAATTCCTATGGCGTGCCCGCGATTGTGTTGACTCGCAATGACGGGGTGCGCTGGCATGATCTGGGCGCCTGGGTGGCGCCTTGGCCGGGTTCGCCTCAGCGAGTGGTTGCCGAAATTTCACGGGTTTTGGTTGCCGGCACAGTTTCGCCCCAGCCCACCGCTGCCGCCAGTTTGGGTGATGAGCTCTTTGGGCTTTCGCCTACGGCAGTTGACGACGGCGCCTTGGGGCTGCCTAGCGCGCGTTCTGCAGCCTTTAATCCTTTAGATGTGCCCATGGCGGCGACGACGGACGGGGCTAGCTCTCCTTTGTTCGACGCCGTCGTGCAAAGTCAGGCTTCAGCTTCCAGTCCGCCGCCCGCGCCGCCAGAGCAGCTACCACCCCCGCCCTTTGATAGTGCGGTGGGGCAAGTGCCGCTTATAGCGCCAACCGAGGCTCCGGCCCCTAGTGGGCAGTTAGATCCGGCTTTAGCGCTGCCCTTGCCGCCAGCTCCAAGCTTTGAGCCGCCGGCGCCCAGCGCCGACTTACCTGAGGCGCCAGCTGAGCTGCCAGCTGCCAGCTCTGAACAAAGCCCAGCAGACATCACCGCTGCGCAGCCAACCACCCGCATGGGGCGCCGTCGTGCCCGCCATGCCAGCAACGCTGCCAGCCCAGTTACCCCGAGCCAAGGCAATACGTCTAGCTACTTCAGTACGGCTAGTCAGGAGCAAAGCGGCGAGGCTAAAGCTAGGGTTGAGCCGGACGATCCGCCGCAGCAGCTCAATGACTCTAATGTAGATACTGTCAAGTCGGCTGTTTCAGCTGGCCAGACCAGTATTGACTCGCCTCCATTGCCTGAGGGGGCATTAGCTGCTCGCGTGCTGCCGCAGCCGGTTCAACCAGTTACGCGCCGCAGTGTGCGCCGCTCTCAAACGGCGCGCCCGGCCACGCCGGATGGGCCTGTTGTAGCTGATTACGCCGGCGCGGCACCCCAAAGTGGGGTAGATGCCCAAAACGGGGCGACGGCGCAAGCTGGTATGGCAGCGCCTGGTGAAGCTAGCCAGATGGCAGGTGCTGGTATAGAAGTCTCGCCTTTTGCCCCGCCGCAGCAGCGAGGCGTGACTAGCTCAGATTTGGCGGCTTCTGGTTTCTCAGCTAGCACTGGAATGTCGGCCGCTTCGGCTGGGCCGCTGGCTTCAGCCGCATCCTTTGCTTCGGCCGCTTCAGCTGCGCCTTATGGCTCGGCTGCTTCTGCCGCACCCTATGGTTCCGCTGCCTCGGCGGCGCCTTATGCTTCCGCCGCCTCAGCGGCAATCCCTACTGCAGCCTCAGGAGCCGGTGGGCCCTGGTCGGCAATGTCGGCTGCAGGGACTGCTTGGTCGGCTACTTCGGCTCCATTCGCGGCTTCAGCAGCGGCACCTGGTGGCCCTATGCCGGCGCAGACTCAGGTGCTGGCGCCTGGCCAAATTAACGGCTACCAAAACCCAGCTGGCAGCAATGGGGCTCAGCCTCCACGCCGTAAAGGTTTACGTGCTTTGCTGGCGCGCAAAAATGGGGCCAGTACCCCCAGTGCAGGTGGTCCAGTAATTGCCGGCCCCGCCGGTCGCGCTGGCGCAGTGGCTGGGGTTGGTGTCCCCGTACAGCCTGGTATGCCGGGTGCGGCCCCTGGGGCTGGTATTCCTGGCGCCATGCCTGGCGCTGGCGTGCCAGGTGTCATGCCTGGTGTCATGGCCCCGATGCCCGGTGCTGGGCCAGTCGCAGGCGCGGTTCCTGGCGCTGTGGGCTTCCCCGGCACTGTGGGTGCCCCGGGTGCAGGTGGACTCGGTATGCCTGGCGGGCAAGGCACCCCTGGCGCCGCCATGCCCATGGCCATGCCTGGCAGCCAGGGCGCCCCGGGTGCGTATGTCCCCAAGGGGCAGCGCCCAGTTAATGGCCCAGCTAGTCCTGGGGCTGCGCTTACCCCGAATGGGGGGCTACCTACCCGCCGCTCAACACGGGCTGCTTTTTCAGCGGCCAGCGCGGCCGGGGCAGCTGCGGCCGGGGCAGCTGCGGCGTCGTCGCAAAATAACGCGGCCCCACTAAACACAGCCGCAACCACTAACTCAGCGCAGCCTGAAGTAAAGCTCGGCTGGCCGGTCACCGCCGGAACCCCCTCAAGCCCGGCCACCAGCGCTTTTGCACCAACCTCACATCGCGAAGAAATTGACGCTGCAGGCAAGCCTAAAATCGGCAAAATCATTGCAGTTTGGGGCACCCACGGGGCGCCGGGGCGCTCAACCCTGGCGTTAGCACTGGCTGCCTACCTAAATGAGCAAGGCAGCACCATTTTGGTTGACTGCGACATCAACGCTCCCGCACAGGTACAGCTGCTGGGACTGCCTGAAGACTCCTCTGGCCTAGCTAGCGCCGCGCGCCTAGCCACCCACGGCGAGCTCGACTCCACTCGGCTGGTACAAACCCTGCTCAGCGCTAAAGCTGACCTGCAGGTACTAACCGGGCTGGGACGCTCAGGGCGCTGGCGTGAACTACCAGTAGCCTCCATGAATAAGGTCTGGGAAGTTTGCCGCCACACCGCCGAATACACTGTGGTGGACCTAAGCGGTGGGCTGGAAGAAGAACGGGTAGAAGACTTCGCCATGGAACCCGACCATGACGCCGTCGCCGCCGCCCTACTTGAACAAGCGGACCTGACCTTGATTGTGGGCGCGGCCGACCCAGTAGGTATTAGGCGCCTAATCCAGCTGCTCAACTCCAACCGTCAAGCAGTTGGTGGACGCAGCCAGGTGGTAGTTAACCGAGTACGCTCAAGCACCGCCGGGGCCGACCCCAACAGTGCTATCGGCAGCGTACTTGCCCGCTACACCAGCGCTTCAGACATTGTCTACGTGCCCGCAGATTACCGTCTATTCGATAAGGCCCTGATGCAAGCCCAGCCGGTGGCAGTGGTGGAAAGCCGCAGCGCGGCCGCCAAATCCATTGCCAAACTGGCCAAACTAGTGATGACCCAGCTGGCTTAAGCGGCCAGCTTTGGCGAGGCGCTAGCGTTTTAGTTCCGGTTAGGCCGTTAAACTAAACGTTATGCGCGTATATCTACCTGCCACAGTGGCGGACCTTTCCGCCCCGGCCATCACCTCCCGTCAGGCCCACGCCGCCACCGCCTCACTGGCTGCGGCGCTACCTGACGAAGACGAGGAAGGTCTGGAAGTGTCGGCCTGCCTGTGCGCAGCCGACTCCTCAGTAATTGCCATCTCTGAGCAAGATGAGGCGCAAAAACGCTACCGTCGCGTAGTAATTGCTGCTGACGTGGAGCGTGAGAACCTGCGTGAATTAGAGGTCGACGACGAAACCCTACCTGGCACTGTCCAGGTGCTGGTGGATGTGCCTTGGGACGACGTGGCTGCGGTGCTGGCCGACGAAGATCAAGCCAGTGCAGATGTAAAACTAGCAGCCGAAGGCGACGAGGAAGCTTTTGAGCGCAGCGCTGACGCCGACCTGCTCTGGTTCGACGTGTGTGAAGTGGCGGTACTGGCCAAAAACTGGTCCTAAACTCGCGCGCAGGCCCTAAACTCGCGTGCAAGCTTGAGGCCACGCCAGACTTGCCAGCGGCGAGGGCGCGCACCTAAACCCGGGTGCGTAGGGTAGAGCCACCGCCAAGTAAAGGACGCACCTCAACGGCGGCGGGGATAGCACGCTTTAGCTCGCTGACATGAGAAACAATCCCCACCACGCGCCCGCCTGAATGCAAAGCGCCAAGCACATCCATAACCTCAGCCAGCGTGCCCTCATCAAGGGAACCAAAACCCTCATCAATAAACAGGGTGTTCATCTCGATACCCCCATTTTGGGTGGCCACCACATCAGCCAAAGCTAGGGCTAAAGCCAAAGACACATAGAAACTCTCACCCCCCGAAAGTGTGCGCGGCGAGCGAGTAGTGCCACTTAAATGGTCAACCACCGCCAGGCCCAAGCCCTGCTTCTGCTGGCGAGTGTCTTCCTCACTATCAACATTAATCAGCTCATAGCGGCCCGCCCCAATCACTCCCAGGCG
>ERZ772935.959-NODE-959-length-11161-cov-3.545471_pt1 | contig 11161 bp, 7 predicted proteins | sample MGYA00511683_ERZ772935 | MGnify/ENA primary metagenome ERZ772935 (study PRJEB29015, sample SAMEA2738086) | human oral metagenome | biome: human oral; feature: human-associated habitat; material: saliva | place: China | collected 2228 ...
CGATTGATGCCCAGCAGCACCTCCTGCCCCAGACCGGTCGCACCGATCATTGAGGCGATCACCACCATGGCCAGTGCCATCATCGTGGTCTGGTTGATGCCGGCCATGATGTTGGGCAGCGCCAGCGGAATCTGCACCCCGAAGAGCTGCTGCCAGGTATTGGCGCCATAGGCGCGCGAGGCCTCCAGCACCTCCTTGTCCACCAGGCGGATGCCCAGATCGGTGAGGCGGATGAGCGGGGCCACCGCGTAGATGATGGTGGCAATCAGCGCCGGGGTCTTGCCCAGGCCAAAGAGCATCACCACGGGGATGAGATAGACGAAGCTGGGCATCGTCTGCATGACGTCCAGCACGGGGTTCAGCACGGCCCGCACCCAGTCCACCCGCCCCATCAGGATGCCGACCGGGATGCCGATGACGACCGACAGGAAGGTGGCCATCAGCATCAGCGCCAGGGTCTGCATGCCGGCGTCCCACAGGCCCAGCAGACCGATGATGCACAGCAGCCCGCCCATCAGCAGCGACAGGCCGATACGGCGCGTGAGCAGCCAGGCGACGACGATGACCGTCAGCACCACCGACCACCACGGCGCCGTGCGCAGCAGCTTCTCGAACCAGCCCAGCCAGCGCTCGAAGTGGTCGGACAGTGCCCCCAGCGAGTCGCCATAGTCGGTGACGATGCCATCGACGAAGCTGTCGATGCCCTTGCGAAGCTTCACGGGGTCGAAGAGTTGCGGGAACATGTCAGAGCCCCGCCTTCACGCGCTCGGCCACATCGGCCGGCACCCACTTCGTCCAGACATCGGCATGGTTCTTGAGGAACCGGTCGGCCACGTCCGTCACTTCCAGCGACTCCGCATCCATCTCGGCCAGCATGCCGTTGACCACATCCACCGGCAACGACACCTTCGACAGGAACTCGGTGGCCTTGGGCGCCTGCTCGGAGAACTTGGTGTTGACGGCTGTCAGCACCGGGTTCTCGGGGTAGTCGACCACTTCGGGGTTGGTGCAGTTGGCATCGGTCAGGCACCGATGCTTGGCCTTGTCATAGGGCGGAAACTTCAGCCGCACCAGCCCCATCGAGGCCACCAGCGGGGTGGGTGACCAGTAGTAGAAGACGATGTTGCGTTTGCGCTTGTAGGCCGAGGTGAGCGCGGCCTTCTGGGCAGCACCGGTGCCCGGCGAGAACAGGTTGAAGGCTTCTGCCAGCTTCTTGTCGGCCTTGAAGATCTGGGTGGCGACCACCTCGCAGCCCCAGCCCACCGGGCAGCCGTAGAAGCGCCCCTTGCCGGGGTCCTCGTTGTCGGCAAACTCGTCCTTGAACCGGGGCAGATCCTCGATGGACTTCAGCTCCGGCAGGCGCTCGGCCACATAGCGCGGGATGTACCAACCCTCGCCTCCCAGGTAGACCGTGCCTATCGACTTCACCTTGCCGGTGGCCACGGCCTTGGCCCAGGGCTCGGCGATGCTGTTCTGCCAGATCTCGCTGATCACGTCCAGATCGCCGCGGCCCATGGCGGCCAGCGCCGACAGGGTTTCGGTGGGCAGCACGTCGGTCTGGCAGCCATAGCCCTTCTCAAGAATACGCCGCTCGATCTCGGTCAGCACCAGGTTGGATTCCCAGTTCATGCCGCCGAAGCGCACCGGATGGCTGACTTCGCAGGCGGGAGCGTCGGCGGCATGTGCGGCCGGCATGCCCAGCCAGGCAGCAGCGCCGAGGGCAGCCAGGGCCATCAGCCGCCCGACAGGCCGCGACAGGCGCATGACGAACGATACCGGGGAGAAAGCCGGAACGGCAGCGGGTGACAGCAGGTTGGAACGTGACATGATGGACTCCTCTTCTGGATGGGAGGCCCGACGATGCGTCCTGGCGGACGAAGCGACGCCGACCCTCTGACCGGCCGCCCGTGCCTGAGCGCGGGCAGAAAGGACAGACCCGCCCGAATGAAGGCGGTCCATGCCCTGCAATACCGGTGCAGGGTGAAGGGGATACGGGATGTATCCAGGGAAATGCCTAGGCCGAGGGTGTGGAAACAGCAGAAATCCCCCGAATGGGCGCCACAAAGGAACTCCCGCAGGAGCATGGACGCCCCGTCACGACCTGGCACAGCGGATGAGCCGAAAATACGCTACAGCACCGCTCTGCCAGGGTGACATCTGCCCGGCACACGAAAGAAAGGAACAGCCAAATGACTGACCGAATATTCCCGGCAGAGGAATGATGAAATGGATGATTGCCGGGAAATTATCGTTGCATGACGGATGTCATTATATCAACCCCGATCATGCAGATCGCAAAGACCCCATAGTGTGGCTTCAAACGGGGCCCCAAAGAGCTGTCGATTTATTTTTCAATCACCCGAAATCAAGCGCCACAAGCCGATCCACAGAAGATGGGAACAAAATGCCGGGCGACATTTTCACCCCATCACATTCGGGTATTCCCCATGATTTCATGAGGCCTGGAAACAAGAATGGCGCCATCTGGCGCCATGTAAAGAGGGGCTACGGATGCGTTCGGAATGCCTTCCGGGCCCTGCTTCAAACCAAGCCGGCCCTGCGTCTGGCGCAAGGCCGGGCCTGGTCAGTCACGCAGGTCAGTACCCGTCCGGATTTTTCTGCTGCCAGTTCCAGCTGTCGGCACACATCTGCTGCAGGTCACGCTGCGCGCGCCAGCCCAGCATCTCGGCTGCAAGCGACGGATCGGCGTAGCATTGCGCCACGTCGCCGGGGCGGCGATCGACGATCTGGTAGGGGATGGGCTTCCCGCTGGCCTTCTCGAAGGCCTTGACGAAGTCCAGCACCGAGTAGCCCTTGCCGGTGCCCAGGTTCACCGTCCAGGCGCCCTTGCCGGCCACCACCTTCTCCAGTGCGGCCAGATGCCCCAGCGCCAGGTCCACGACGTGGATGTAGTCGCGCACGCCGGTACCGTCGTGCGTGGGATAGTCGCCGCCGAACACCGAGAGCTGCGGCCGCTTGCCCACCGCCACCTGGGTGACGAAGGGCATCAGGTTGTTGGGGATGCCGCGCGGATTCTCGCCAATGCGGCCCGAGGCATGGGCGCCCACCGGGTTGAAGTAGCGCAGGATGCCGATCGACCACTCGGGCGAAGCCACGGCCAGATCATTGAGCATGTGCTCGATGTGCCACTTGGTGCGGCCGTAGGGGTTGGTGGGGCCGGTGGGGAAGTCTTCACGGATGGGCACGCTGGCCGGATCGCCATAGACGGTGGCCGAGGAGCTGAACACCAGGCGGCGCGCCCCGGCCTCTTCCAGGCATTCCAGCAGCACCACGGTGCCGCTGACGTTGTTGCCGTAATAGGCCAGCGGCTTGGCCACCGACTCGCCCACGGCCTTGAAGCCGGCGAAGTGGATGGTGGCATCGACCGGGTGCTGAGCCAGCAGGCGACGCAGCGTGTAGCGGTTGCCCGAGTCGCCCTCCACCAGGGCGGGACGGCGGCCGGCAATCTCGGTGATGCGGTCCACCACCTGGGGCGAGCTGTTGCTGAAGTCGTCGAGGATGACCACGTCATGGCCAGCGGCCAGCAGCTCCACGACGGTGTGGGAGCCGATGTAACCGGCACCGCCGGTCACGAGGAGAGTCTGTTTTTCCATGGGGGGTATTTTTCCAGATCACCCGGCCCGCAACAGGCGGTCCGGACACCAGGCAAGGGTTATCGGGGTTAGCGCACGGACCTCGACGACACAGCACGAAACATGCCATAAACCACCCGGAAAGGCCATGGCACAGGCCACAGAAAACCGGTGCATGGTCCGAAGCGCCCGGAATCGGATCTGCCCCGCCAGGGTCAGATCAGCCCCAGGAACTCGCGCCGCAGGCTGGCATTGCGCAGGAAGGCACCCCGCATGACGGAAGACGTCATCTGGCTCTCGTCCTTCACGCCACGCCAGTGCATGCAGAAGTGGTCGGCCTTCATCACCACGGCCAGACCATCCGGCAGCAGGCACCGCTCCAGCTCGTCAGCCAACGTCTTCACAGCCTCTTCCTGGATCTGCGGCCGGCTCATGATCCAGTCAGCCAGCCGCGCATACTTGGACAGGCCGATGAGGTTGGAGTCGGCATTGGGCAGCACCCCGATCCACAGCCGGCCCATGATGGGGCAGAAGTGGTGCGAGCAGGCCGAGCGCACGGTAATGGGGCCCACCACCAGCAGCTCGTTGAGCTTCTCGACGTTGGGGAACTCGGTCATGGCCGGCGCCTTGCGGTAGCGGCCGGCAAACACCTCGTTCAGGTACATGCGCGCCACGCGCCGTGCCGTATCCTGCGTGTTGTGGTCAGATTCAGTGTCGATGACCAGCGATTCCAGCAGCGCCTGCATCCGCGCTGCCACCTCGTCCTGCAGCGCGTCCAGCTCGGCCTCGTCATGGATGAAGTCGGCAATGTTGTCGTTGGCATGGAAGCGCCGGTTGGCAAACTGCAGCCTTTCACGGATGGCGACCGACAACGGTCGGCCTTCGGGCGAGGCGTCAGCGCCCTCAGCCCCCGACGCGGCCGTCGGCAGGACGCGCCCTGCGCCCCCCTTGATGTCCAGTGCCTGCGCGGGCGGCGCGGATCCGCCTTCGGCCGCTGCATGACCCGCTTCAGCCTGGACAGCAGCCCCTTGAGCGTACCCGGGCAGCATGCCCTCCTGGCCCACGCCAGGCGCCATGCCCGAGATTCCGCCCGATGTGCTGTCGGCGTCCATCTGCAGATCCTGCTGATCGAACAGGTGGCCGCCACGCTTCATCTTGGTGAGCAGGTAGCGCTGGTTGTGGGCATTGACCCCGCCCTTGACCCCTTCACGCTCCACCACGTCAATGCCGGCGTCACGCAGTGACGCGATCTTGGCCGGGTTGTTGGTCAGCAGATTGATGTGCGTGCAGCCCAGCGACTTCAGCATGGCAGCCGCCACCTCGAAGTGACGCTCGTCCATCCGGAAGCCCAGGGCGTGGTTGGCATCCAGGGTGTCCATCCCCGCATCCTGCCGCCGGTAGGCACGCAGCTTGTTGGCAATGCCGATGCCCCGCCCTTCCTGCGACAGGTACAGCACGATGCCGCCGCCGTCCTTCGCCAGTCGCTGCACCGTGCCGCGCAGCTGATCGCCGCAGTCACAGCGCAGGCTGCCAAAGAGATCGCCCGTCAAGCACGAGGAATGCAGCCGGACCCTCACCGGTTCCTTGCCGTTGAAGTCCGGATTGCCGACGATGACGGCGACATGCTCGAAGTCACTGTCCTTCTCGCGGAAGACCACGAAGCGGCTGTCGATGGCGTGATCGCCACCGGTGTGTCCGGCGAATACACCCGGCTGGGCAGCCCCCGTCCCGACGGCACCGACCGGCTGGGCCCCATCCCTCCGGGCTGCAGCCGCCCGATCGGCCGCCCACGCACTGGCCAGCGGCACCGGGGCATCGCTGACCTGTTCCAGCTGGACGGGGCGGGTGGCCACGAAGGCCTGCACTTGCGCCGGGTCGACATGCATCAGACCGGCGTCCAGCAAGGCACGTGCATCCTCCGACAACAATTGGCAGCAGACCACCGCCGGTGCCAGACGGGCCTCACGGGCCAGCGCCAGCGCCTCACGGGCCAACTGCAAGGGTGGATTGACGTTTGGGGGCATCGTCCACCAGGATCCGTCGTCATCGGGTTTTGCCAGCTCGGCTTCCTTGCCTGGTGCTCCCCAGTCCGAAGCATGGGGATCCCCCGCCAGGGACTGCACGCGGTAGCGCAACTCAAGCGCCGCCTCACGAGGGATCGCACTCTCCAGCCCGGCATAGGCCCGGATCCATGACAGATCCTCGATATTGAGCCTCTCCTGCGGCGTCATGAGCAGTTCGAAAGGCTGCTCGAAGCCCTGGCGTTCCAGGTTATTGCCTTTCTGGGGCAGCAGATTCGACCAGCCTTCCCGACGCGCCAGCGCCTCGATCCGCTGCCCGGACAGCAACAGGTGAAAGTCCACCCTCCCCAACTGTCGCAACCGTTCCCAGCCTTCGGGCGTCAGCGTCTCCACCGCGGCAAACAGCCAGACCTGGGAGAGAGCCGACCACATCGGTATGTTGTCGATGGCCTTGCGGTCGGCAATCAGGACCGGTCGCCCCCGCCGCAGTTCGGTCACCGCGCGGTCGACGTGGATGGAAAGCCGCTGGCGCTGCCAGTCGGACAGGAAGGAAGAGTCTTGGGTGTGCATCCGACGATTGTATAGAGTGTTTGGCCGGATTCTCCGCGTCAGGAACGCGCCAGGACACGGTCGTCGGCATCGACGACAGCTGTCTCGGGACAGGATGCCTCCCCCTGCAAATCCGTCCTGACCGACGAATGGTCATCAACCGTTGCGCATTCCGCGAAACCGCTGCAACAATATGCTCACGGCAACCCCCTTCACGGCGTCGGGTCATGCTTGCAAGCCGGCCTCATCCCGTGAAGAATTGCCAGCGGCCGATTTGAGGATTCCAATACGAATCGTTACCATTTCGCGGCACATTCCAGAACAAGCCGCCCGGTAGCGCGTTGCACTCGGAACGCCTCGACACCGTCCGTCCGAACGCGCCTGCGTCCGCATCCTGCTGGTTTTCCGGCAAGATTCCCAGGAGCACGCCTGTTCGGGTCGTGCTTCTGTTCGCTCTCTTGCCTCATGGGTTTCCCCCGGAGACTGCCCCGGCCCTGCCCTGAGCGTGCCGCCCCCGAAGGGTCGGCCGATCTGTCGGCCAGGTGATCGGGCATCGGTCGACCCATGCCGTTTTCCCAGCAACCTCCATCCGCTCTCGTGTGAAACCACCGTCCTCCCCTCCGTCGGCTCCGGGCGCCTCCTCGCAGGCCCCCCAGACAGCCGACCGGCGCGAGGCCGGCGCCGTGGATCTGGAATCAGCCCTCGCGCTGGACCGTCCCCCACCGCGCTGGCACATGCTGCCCGCCTTCAGCGGGGTTCTGTTGCTGCATGCAGCACTGCTGTACGGCATCAACCTCACCGAAAACGTGCTGCAGGCTGCCAGTGGCGAGGATCAGCCCGTCTATGTCGAGCTGGTCAACGCGCCGCAGCAGCAGCCCGTCATTCCCGAGCCCACCGCGCCTCCGCCGCCGCCTCCGGAACCCGAGCCCGAACCTGAGCCGGAGCCCGAACCGGTCGTGGCCGAGCCACCGCCGGCGCCCGAGCCTGCACCGGTCTACGAGGTGCCGAAGCCCAAGCCGAAACCCAAACCGAAGCCCAAGCCCAAACCGAAGCCGAAACCCAAGGAGCCGCCTCCGCCGCCGCCCAAGCCTGCGCCCGAGCCGCCTGCCAACCTGCCTCCGGCCCCGCCCACACCTCCCGTGCAGGGCGAGCCGAATGCGCCGGCCGGCACCGCGCCGCAACAAGGCTCCGGCACGCCGGGCCCCGTCGGCCCGCCACCGGTGCTGGGTTCCTCGCAGGCCCACTACATCCGCCAGCCCAAGCCTGTGTACCCGGCGTTTTCCAAGCGCGCCGGCGAGACCGGCAAGGTCATGCTGCGCGTGCTGGTCGACGTGAATGGCCGGCCCAAGGAGGTCAAGCTCGAAAAATCCTCGGGCTCTGACCGCCTCGACAAGGCCGCCATCGATGCGGCCCGCAATGCCCTCCTCTCACCCCACAAGGAAAATGGCAAGCCGCGTGAAGCCTACGTGCTGATGCCAATCGTCTTCGAACTGGAGAACTGAACGTGAACGATACCCCCACCCTCGGCTTCGCCCACTTCCTGGCGCAGGGCGACTTTGTCAGCAAGGCGCTGCTGGTCATCCTGCTGGGCATGTCCGTGGTGTCCTGGACGCTGATCCTCGTCAAGGGCATCACCCATTTCATCCGCAGCTCGCGCGCCGAGCGCTTCCTGAAGATGTTCTGGGAGGCCCCGTCCATGCAGGCCGTGGCCAAGGACATCGCCGCCCATGGCGTGAATGACCCGTTCTCGCGCGTCACCGCCAACGCCTTGCAGGCCATCCAGCACTATGCCCGCACGGCCCCGTCCAACCGCATGGCAGACGCCGGCACCGCGGCCGACCTGCTGACCCGCACCATCAAGAAGGTGCTGGACGAGGAGACCGTGCGTCTGGAGAACGGCCTGTCGGTGCTGGCCACCGTGGGCGCCACCGCCCCCTTCTTCGGCCTGTTCGGTACCGTCTGGGGTGTGTACCATGCGCTGGTCAACATCGGTCTGAGCGGCTCCGGCTCGCTCGACAAGGTGGCCGGCCCCGTGGGTGAAGCACTGATCATGACCGGCCTGGGCCTGGCCGTGGCGCTGCCGGCGGTCATCGGCTTCAACTGGCTCACCCGCCGCAACCGGGTGCTGACGGCGCGTCTCGACGCCTTCGCCTTCGAGCTGTTCACCTTCCTGTCTTCCGGCAAGACGCTGAGCGGCCACACGCACGTCGACAGCAGCAAGCCGCAGCAGGCCGCCTGAAAAAGCCCGTCATTCCAGTTCCAGGGGCGCCAGCCGCCACGGTGGCGCCCCTTCACCGAAGGATCGATCCACCATGGCCTTTGCCAGTTTTGATTCCAAGAACAGCAGCACCCCAATGGGCGAGATCAACATGGTTCCGCTCATCGACGTGATGCTGGTGCTGCTGGTGATCTTCATCGTCACCGCGCCGCTGCTGACCAACTCGGTCAAGCTGGCGCTGCCGCGCGCCACGACCAACCCCACCGAGAACAAGCCCACCACGATCGAGTTCTCGATCGATGCGGACGGCAACCTCTACTGGGGACATGACCAGATCAGCCGCGAGGAGGCCGCCGAGCGCTTCAAGAAGGCCAGCACCGAGGACCCGCAACCCAACGTTCACCTGCGCGCCGACGAGAACACGCCCTATCGCTACGTGGCGCAGACCATCGTCGACGCTTCCAAGGCCGGTCTCTCGAAAGTGGGCTTCATTACCCAGCCCGAAGACGAGAACAAGTAACCCTCTTCGTTTCCTGCCCGTACAGCACCAACCCCATGCAAGAACCCTTCGCCCTGGACACCCTGACCGCTGCCGACACGCACGCCTGCTGGCAACTGAGCCAGGCGCTGCGCTGGCCTCACCGCGAGGCCGACTGGCAGCAGTTCATCACCTGGGCGAAGGCACACGGCGCAGCTCTGGCCGTGCGTGCCGACGGGCGGCTGATCGGCTGCGGGCTGGCCTGGCAATGGGGACAAGAACAGGGCAGCATCGGCATGGTCATCGTCGACAATGCCTGGCAGCGTCGTGGCATCGGCAAGCGCCTTTTCAAGGGCCTGCTGCAGGCCCTGGAAGGCCGCGACGTGATGCTGCAGGCCACCGCCCAGGGAAGACCGCTGTATGAATCGCTGGGCTTTGCTGCCATCGGCCATGCCCAGCAGTTCCACGGGCACTGGCAGCCCTCGGCAGAGGCCGGGCCCTCGTCATCCATTGCTGCCGATGAGCTGACCCGGCTGATGCAACCGCAGGACGTGCCCGACCTGTTGGCCTACGACCAGCGTGAACGCGGCTTGGCACGCCCGGCACTGCTGCAGGCCCTGCTGGCACAGATGGATGCCGATGAACGCTGTGCCGTGAGCGTGGACGCACACGGCCGTCTGTGCGGCTACGGCATCCTGCGCCGCTTCGGACGCGGCTGGGTGGTGGGCCCCCTGCTGGCCGATGGCGCAGACCGCGCCGTGGCACTGGTGAAGCGGCTCACCCAGGAACGGACAGGTGATTTCATCCGGATCGACCTGGCGGCGCACACGCGCGCCTTTCCGGACAGTCAGGCTCAGGCTCAGGCAGGGCATGATCGCTCATCCGCCCAAGACCATGACCGCGATGCCGATGTACTGGCCAACTACCTGCAGGCCCATGGTCTGGCGCTGGTGGACCAGCCCACCACGATGATCCGGCTGGCCGCCAGCCGGTCAGACACCGGTGCCCCTGCAGGCAACGGGTCACAAAGCGCACCGCAAGCACGTACCGCCACCGTCTGTGCCCTGGCAGCACAGGCGCTGGGCTGATCTACTAACTGCAGCGTCGGCGCAGCCTTCAAGGACGCTGGCTGATCCCAGCCTCCTCAAGACAGGCAACCGCCCCATTCCATGTCGGACTGCTGCCCGTCAGACGCTGATTGACAGGCGCCTGCGGGCGCCCCTTGTCGACACTCCTGACAGAGCAACACTGTTCGTACGTGCCTGCTTGACCGAGGCCGGAAAATTCCGAATTCTTTGCCGCTTTCAGGGTTAACCCTAGCATATTAGATGGTATATCCGACAACAAACATCACATTGATTACTATACGTAATCATGGGAAATGACGAGTTTCATTCGTCTTTCCATCACGCTACGATCAGACAGCTCCCATTCCGGGAACCGGTCGACTCTGTAGCCCCGGCCCCGTAGCTGCCTCCCCCACGCCGGGATCTACCCGGCCTCCACCCTCCATCCTCTCGTCCATTCAAACCATGGCAAAAACCGTTTCGTTCTCCAAAACCGTGCTGGCGGCCGTCGTCGCTGCCCTGTCGATGGGCGCCGCCCAGGCTGCCCAGAAGGAAGTGACCGATGTCCAGGGCCGCAAGGTCAAGATCGAATCGCCAGCCAAGCGCGTGCTGCTGGGCTTCTACTTCGAGGACTACATGGCTGTCGGCACCGAAAAGGCCTTCGACAAGGTGGTCGGCATCTCGCGCGAGGCCTGGGAAGGCTGGCGTCCGGCCAACTGGGCCCTGCACACCGCCCATCGTCCGTCCCTGAAGGAGCTGCCCGACGTGGGCGAGGTGGAAGTGCAGAGCTTCTCCGTCGAGAAGACCCTGGCGCTGCGCCCGGACGTGATCGTGCTGGCCAAGTGGCAGTACCTGGGTCTGGGGCCCGACGTGGATCGTCTGGAACAGTCAGGCATCCCCATCGTCGTGGTGGACTACAACGACCAGGACCTGAAGAACCACGTGGCCAGCACGCTGCTTCTTGGCGAAATCACCGGCCAGCAGGCCCGTGCCAAGAAGATCGCCAACGAGTACAAGGAAGCCGTCGAGACCATCACCCGCCGAATCGCCAAGGCCGGCAAGGCCAAGCCGAAGGTCTATGTCGAGTTCGGCAACAAGGGACCGAGCGAGTACAGCTTCTCGTACGGCAAGAACATGTGGGGCCCGATGATCACCACCGCCGGTGGCGAGAACATCGCTGCGCCGTTCGTGGAGTACTGGGGCCCGCTGAACCCCGAGCAGATCATTGCTTCCCG
>ERZ772935.960-NODE-960-length-11149-cov-6.723454_pt1 | contig 11149 bp, 10 predicted proteins | sample MGYA00511683_ERZ772935 | MGnify/ENA primary metagenome ERZ772935 (study PRJEB29015, sample SAMEA2738086) | human oral metagenome | biome: human oral; feature: human-associated habitat; material: saliva | place: China | collected 2228 ...
TCGATAGGTTAGTGTCTTCGCCGTGGGTCTTTAACCCGCATTAAAGTCACTAACCTATCGACAAGCCCTCGCGCCCTCACCGCGTAATAACCCGCAACACCCCCTTGCGGTATACCCCCCTAGGGTATACACTGGAGTCATGGAAACCACTAGCAACCAGTGCTGCCACAGCACATCCAACCAGGTCAGCACCGCATCCGGCACGCCCGCCGAGAAACCCGCTGAAAAACCCACAGAGGCGCACACCGGCGCATGCTGCGGCGGCGAGGCACCCGAAACCCAGCACGGCTACACCTCCAACAAAGAGGCGCACCTCAAGCGCCTGCGCCGCATCGAAGGGCAGGTCCGCGGCATTGCCCGCATGGTCGACGAAGATAAATACTGCATCGACATCCTCACCCAGGTTGCCGCGGTCTCCAAGGCGCTCCACGCCGTCTCCCTGAACCTACTCGAAGAACACATCGGCCACTGCGTAACCGGCGCCGCCGTCGAATCCGAACGCACCGGCGACCCGACCATCGCAGAAGCCAAGGTCAAAGAGGCAACCGCCGCGATCTCCCGCCTCATGCGCAGCTAAACGCCCCGCATCTAAACACCGGGCGGACCCAAGTTTTCAACCCATTACCGAAAGGAAATCATCATGAGCACCACCACCGTTAAGGCAACCGGCCTGACCTGCAACCACTGCGCTATGAGCGTCAGCGAAGAGGTCAGCGAAGTTCCCGGCGTGACCGGCGTGACCGTGGACGTCGTCAAGGACGGCGTCTCCACCGTGACCATTGAGCACGAGGGCACCCTCAACACCCAGGCCGTCGCAGACGCCATCGTCGAGGCTGGCTTCACCCCCGCCGTCTAGCACGGCAGCCGGCTCGATTAGGAGTCATCATGGCTTACCCTCCGCAGTACATTGCGATGATTGTTGGCGCGGTCCGCACCCTTGTCGGCACCGAAAACATGCACCTGCGCGACGCGATTGCCCGCGTTGCCAGGCAGATGAATCTGGATGCGGCACTGGTCGATTCGTGGGTGAAGCAGAGCCCCGAATATACGGCGCGTGAAGATGCAACCGGCGCCGCGCGACGCAGCGGCACGAGTGCGAATAAGCGTTCCGCCGAGCACGAGCAGGGCGTGAAGGCGCGCGAGAAGGCGAACGCTTCGCCGTTCCCGCGGGCTGCCGTGAAGCGTGCGTACGGTGTGTCTGATCGTGGCGCGAAGGTGACCGGTATTCGCCCGCACACGAGCAGGCCGGATGGGCTGCCCGGCGACCACTAAGCCGCCGCAGCCTTACTCCCACCGCCGCTTTCACAGCCGCCGCTTTCACAGCCTCGCGGTTTTACCCGCGGCTTTCGCCCTCACGCGCGCTCGGCACAGCACCCTAATACTGCACTAAACACCGCTCGGGGCGGGGTCCTTCGGGGCCCCTCCCCCGGCTTGGTGTACCTTTTTCTACCCCCCGTTTTTATTTTTGAGGAAGTATTGTGTCTTCTACACAGCCTTCAACAAGCACCCGTGAGCCCTCATCACAGAGTGAGCGCTCTCTTTTTAATTCCGCCGGAACGACCGTAAAATCAACGGAGTCAACCCGAATTATCCACGTAGATATCCAGGGTATGACCTGCGCATCCTGCGTGGGTCGCGTGGAGCGTAAGCTCCGCAAAATCCCCGGCGTTGACCCGGCGGTGAACCTGCCCCTGGAGTCCGCGCGCGTCATCGTACCCGAGGGCGTGAGCGACGACCAGATCGTTGAGACCATCAACAATGCCGGCTACACGGCGCACCTCAAGAACGGGCCGCGCGCGGGCGCTGGAACGAACGCGAGCGCATCCGGCGGCGGCAACCATCACAGCACTCCGAGCATGACTGGCGGCTTCACTGACCGCATTATTTATGCGGCGATTTTGGGTGTGCCGATTTTCTTGATTTCGATGTTCCCGTCGTTCCAGTTCCCGAATTGGGGTTGGGTTGTGGCGGTTCTGACTGCGCCGGTCGCGTTTTGGTGTGCTGCGCCGTTCCACCGGGCGGCGCTTATTAATGCGCGTCATGGCTCGTCCACGATGGATACGCTCGTGTCCCTCGGTGTTGTGGTGGCGTATTTCTATTCGCTGGCGCAGCTGCTCATGAACCCGGCGTTGACGGCGCATGCGCATCATGCGGGCGGTAGTTTCTGGTCGATGTTTACCGGCAACCATGCGCCGCTGTATTTTGATTCAGCGTCCATGGTGACGCTGTTCCTGCTGATTGGCCGCGCGATTGAGCACCGCACTCGCAACCGCTCCTCGGATGCGCTGCGCACCCTGCTGAGCATGGGCGCGAAGGAGGCGACCCTGCTGCGCACCGATAAGCAGGGCGTAACGAAGCAGGTGCAGGTTCCGGTGGAGGACCTCATGCCGGATGACCTGTTCCTGGTGCGCCCGGGCGAGAAGATTGCCACGGATGGTGTGGTGGTCGAGGGTACCTCCGCGGTGGATGCGTCCCTGCTGACCGGCGAGTCTGTGCCGGTTGAGGTGCGTCCGGGCGATACGGTTACGGGTGCCACGGTGAACACTTCGGGTTCGTTGACGGTGCGTGCAACCCGCGTGGGCACTGAGACGACCTTGGCGAAGATGGGTGAGCTGGTGGCGAGCGCGCAGGAGACGAAGGCTCCTATTGCTCGCCTGGCGGATCGTGTTTCTGCGGTGTTTGTGCCGGTGATTTTGACGATTTCGGCGCTGACCCTGGTCGGTTGGTGGCTGATTTCTGGTGACGGTTCGGCGGCGTTTAATGCGGCGGTGACGGTGCTGGTGGTGGCGTGCCCGTGCGCTTTGGGTTTGGCTACTCCGACGGCGCTGCTGGCGGGTACGGGTCGCGGCTGGCAGTTGGGCATTTTGATTCGTAATGCGCAGGTGTTGGAGGCGACGAGCACGGTTGATCGCGTGGTGCTGGATAAGACCGGTACGGTGACGACTGGTGAGATGTCTGTGGCTTTCTACGGTACGTTTGGTGACTATGAGTCGGCGGGTGACTTGTCCGGTATTTCGCCGGAATCCACCGGTTCCAAGAATGAACGTTCCCTGTCTGTTCTACGTGATGCTGCCGCCGTGGAGGCGCTGAGTGAGCACCCGATTGCTCGCGCGATTGCCGGTTTTGCCCGTGACCAGGGCGTGCTGGCGGAGGGCGCATCGGCACCGAGCGTGAGCGGCTTTGAGGGTGTTCCCGGAGGCGTGCGCGGCATGCTGAGCGGCGCGGGTGAAGGTGCCGAGAGCGGCGCCTCCCGGCTGGTTGTGGTGGGTACTCCCGAGTACCTGCAGGCGGCGGGTGCGCAGCTGAGCGAGGCTCAGTTGGCTCTGCTGGACCAGGCTCGCCGAGCGGGTCTGACGACGGTGGTTGTCGCCCGCGGCGAGGCCCCTGATGAGGCCCCGAACAGCGCCTCCGCCCTGCAGCCGGTCGGTATGATTTCGGTTGCCGACACCCCCAAGCCGGAGGCGGCAGAAACCATGGCGCAGCTGCGCGAGCTCGGACTGGAGCCCATCCTGCTCACCGGTGACGCCCCGCAGGTAGCGCAGGCGGTCGCCTCGCAGGTCGGCATTTCGGCTGAGAACGTGTACGCCGGCGTGACCCCGGAGGGTAAGTCGCAGGTGATTGAGAAGTTGCAGGCTGCCGGTCACCGCGTGGCGATGGTCGGCGACGGCGTGAATGACGCCCCGGCGCTGGCTCTTGCTGAGCTGGGCATTGCGATGGGTTCGGGCACGGACGTTGCCGCGGAGGCTGCCGATATTGTGCTGACCCGTTCGGATGTTGCTTCGGTGGTGACGGCACTGCGTCTCTCCCGCGCTACGCTGCGCACCATTAAGTCGAACCTGTTCTGGGCGTTCGCCTACAATTCGGCGGCTATTCCGGTTGCCGTGGCGGGCCTGCTGAACCCGATGATTGCGGCTGCGGCAATGGCGTTTAGTTCGGTGTTTGTGGTGCTGAATTCTATGCGTCTGACGGCGTTTAGGAAGTAGCGCCCTGCCGTTATACAGAATGAATTGCCAGAATGAATTGCACTGTGCGATTTCAAACGAAAAATTCAAAAGCATATTTCACCGCGCTTTTCGCACGGTAAAAGATATAAAGAAATGCACCGCCCGTGTAAAGGCGGTGCATTTCTTTATATTCAGTTTTCACGGGCGGCGGCTTGAACGCCTAGCTTGAACAACGAGCTCAAAAGCCTGGCTCAAACGCCTCGCCCGAAAGCCCGAGCTCAACAGCACGAGCTCAGCAGCCCGGCAAAACCTCGCCGAGAACCGGGCAGAACCTTATGCCCAGGTCACCAGGTCCTCGATGGAGCGGCGGCTCTTCGGGGCAATCTCGCGGGCACGGTAACCGAAGGTCACAGCAACGGACACGCCGTACTCCTCCGGGTCGAACAGGCCGGCAGAAGTGAGCAGCTCGTTCACTGCGTCGTAGTTCATACCCTCAATGGGGCAGGAGTCGATGCCGAGCATTGCGGCGCCGGTCATCATGTTACCCAGGGCGATGTAGGTCTGCTTGGATGCCCAGTCGAAGAGCGCGCGGTCGCTTTCCAGGACCTTCATGTCGTTCTTCTGGAAGTTACCGTAGCGTTCGAGTGCGGCCTCCATCTGCTCCTCGGTGAGATTGCGGCTTTCGAGGGTGCGGCGCATCCACGGGGTGTCGTAGCGCAGGCCCTTCTTCGCCAGCAGAATGACCACGTGGCTTGCGTCGTCGAGGGCGCCCGCCATGCCCCAGGCGATCGGCTTGAGCTTTTCGCGCAGTTCGGGGTCCTGGATGACCAGGAACTTCCACGGCTCGGTGCCGACGGAGCTGGGCGACAGGCGCGCAAATTCGAGGATTGCGGCGAAGTCTTCGTCGCTGATGCGGCGGTCGGGGTCGTAGGCGCGGGTTGCGCGGCGGCGGGCGAAAATTTCGAGGGCTTCTTCGCGGGTTACGGTCACGGTTTCATCCTTTGCATGAGGGTTTCAATACCCTGTCATGCTACACCCGCGGAGGGTGCGGGCGGTCTAATTGTGAGCCATTACGCCCAGAGCACGTAGGCTCGAAGCAATCAGGCTCGAAGGGTTTAGGCACCTGCTTTCATCCACACGTCAGAAGCAGCGCGGCGACCGAAAATGACCGCGCGGATTCCCTGGAAGTACAGAATATAAGCCGCCCACAAGCCGCAATACCCGGCGAGCGCATCCATGGTGCCGGAGCCGACCGCCCAGTGCAGCCCGAGCATGACGGGCACGTACATGACCAGCATGATGAAGCAACCGATTGCCAGGTATTTCACGTCTTGCGCGCCCATGAGAATGCCGTCCAGGGTGAATACGTACGCGGCGATGGGCTGGCCGAGCGCAATGATGACGGTGGCGATGGTGAAGAGGAACGCCACCTGCGCGTCCTGAGTGAATAGCCAGGAGCCGAAGAAGCCAATGAGCGGGCAAATCAGGCCGGTGATAACGCCGTAGATGAGGCTCATGCGCAGCAGCCGGTTTTTCAGCTGGCGCACCTTCGCACGTTCGGATTCTACAGCCAGGTCGCGTTCGCCGAGTTCCTTGCCGAGTAGCGCCTGGGCGGCGATGGCGAGGGAGTCCAGGGCGTAGAGGAAGAGGTTAAATACGCCCATGCCGAGCTGGTAGGCGGCGGTGTGTTCGGTGCCGAATCGTGCCACGACGAACACGGTCAGCAGGGAGGCGATGCGCATGGACAGGGTGCGCAGCATGAGCCAGGAGCCGAGCGAGAGCACCGAACGCATGCCGGCAACGTCGGGTGCCCAGCGGACGGCGTGCTCGCGGGTGCCGCGCATCATGACCACGCCGAGCGCGGCAGCCATGCCCCACTGGGTGAGAGAGGTGCCGGTCGCCGAACCGGCGACACCCCAGCCGACCGGGTAGATGAGCAGCCAGTTCAGCGCAATGTTCACGAGCGTACCGACCGTGGCGACTTTGAGCGGGGTGACGGTGTCTTGCAGCCCGCGGAGCGTGCCGACCTGCGCGAGGATAATCATCATCGGCGGGATGCCCCAGAGCGAGTGGTGCAGGTAGTCGAGGGCGTAGCTGATGGTTTCGTCGGTCGCGCCGAGGCCGCGCAGTAGCGGGTCTGCGAAGGCGTATCCGGCGATCATGAGGAGCATGCCGAGGCCGAAGGCGACCCACACGCCGTCCACGCCGATCTGCCAGGCGCGGCGCAGGTTCTTCTCACCGAAGGCGCGCGCCACGGCGGGCGTGACGGAGTAGGCGAGGAAGTTCATGAGGCCCACGACCGTGGTGACGAGCGTGGCGGCGATACTCATGCCGGCGAGTTCTGCCTTGCCGAGTTGGCCGATGAGGGCGGAGTCGGTGAGCACGAAGATGGGTTCGGCGATGAGCGCGCCGAAGGCGGGTACGGCGAGGGCGAGGATGCGCCGGTTCAGCGAAGGCTCGGCGGTATTGGTGCTAGGGCTCGCGGCGTTCTTCGCTGGCGCGCCGGACGCAGTGCTACCGGGTTCAGCGCCGCCGAGTTCGGTGCTACCGGGTTCAGTATTCTGGTGCTTCTGTGTGCTCATCCTTCTAGGCTACTCCCCACCGCCGCGGCGGGTGCCTGCGCGCGGGGTGGGGTGCACTCCGTGAGATGCGCTTTAGGCGGTTAGGCGCCTCGGCCGCGCAGTTCGTCGAGGGCGCGGCGTTCCTTCTTGGTGGGGCGGCCGCTGCCTCGTTCGCGTTTGGCGACCGGCGGCATAGAGAGGTAGGCGGGGCGCGGGCCGGAGAGGTCTTCGTAGCAGGTGACGGCGATGGGTGCGCCTACGCGTTTGACGAGGAGCTTTTCGACTTTGAAGACGCGTTCCCAGCCGGGGTAGCGCACACGCACCACGTCGCCTTTTTTGAGTTTTTGGGAGGGCTTGGCGGGTGCGTCGTTGACGCGCACGTGGCCGCCTTTGCATTCGTCGGCGGCGAGGGAGCGGGTCTTAAAGATGCGCACCGACCAGAGCCAGAGGTCGAGCCTGGCGCTGGTCAGGGTGGTGGTGTCTTCTGCGGTCATGTGTTCATTGTGGCGCGAGGAGGGCGGGGCACCAAATCAGGTGCGCCCGCCTACCCGTCCTGCGCTTGCGCTGTTTTCGCCGTGATTCTGCAGTAATTCCGCCGTATTTTTGCCGGGGCTGAGCCGTGACCCGCGCAAACCCACCATGCGGCAGAAAATTTCCTATTGCACGCACCAGCCTATTGAGCACAAACCCGCATCCACTAGGGGTATTGTTAAGTCACCTTCTCAAGAAGTGTTCTCAAGGCCACCTAGTTCACGTGGTCTACGGGGGGGGTTGTGGCCGCGACGCCACGGGCTCCCTGTAACAGATTGGATATACACCATGTCTAACCACCGCACAAGCTCTACCGGCAGTGCAGGGTCTACCCGCTATACAGCATCTACCGGCGCAAGGCGTAACTTTGCGCGAGCTGCCGCCGCAATCCTGCTGGGCCTCACGCTCTCCTCGTGCTCTTTCGGTCCTCCGCTGGAGAAGGATGAAAGCGCCCGAGCAATCTTCGACGCAGAAAATGACCAGGTGATCCTACCCCTGGATGCATACGACACCACCGGTAAGGACGAATACTACACCAAAGCCCTTGAGCTCGCCCGCAAAAAGTGCTTTGCCGAACACGGGCAGCACTACAAGATGTTTGTCCGCACCGAGGGATCCGGCAGGAACCTCGGCAGGACCTACGGAATCTGGAACGTTGAGTACGCCCAAAAATACGGCCTCCACAAGAGCGAAGACTCGAATACACTGGATCTGTCCTCCCCTGCGCCCTCCTCCGACCCTGGGAAGGATGTCAGCACCGAATGCTATCAGCGCGCCCACAATGAGATGAAGCAAATTGGAGAGTCACCATTCGGCTCCGCCACGTTTACACGTTTGGAGACCGATGCCCGAAACGCCGCAGGCGATAGGCAGCTCAAAAAATCCCTCGACGACGAGTGGAAGCGATGCGTCAAGGACAAGGGCCTCACCCCCGATAGTGAGATGACCGTCAAGGAAGAAAAGAACATTCCTCAGAGCAACACCCCCTCAGAAGAGGAAATTCGAATCGCAACCATCCAGGCGCAGTGCAATCAGGATGTAGGCCGTTCGCAGAAGCTCTACGACCTGGAGGCGCAGTACCAGAAGCCACTCGTCGCTAAGAACCAGGCTGCCCTGGAGAATGACCTTAAAGAATTCAAGCGCCGGGACGAGCAGTTCAAGCAGTACGTTCTCGACAACCAGTAACAGCGAATAGCAGTCGGTAATAGTCGGTATGCCGAAAGGGTGTGTGCCGTGTTCAGTGAACACGGCACACACCCTTCTTACATTGCACCGGCTATATTTTTACCGGCTACGCTGCACCGGCTACGTTGTACCGGCTACGTTGTACCGGCGGTCCAACCCGCGGGGCTTATGCCTCCACCGCTGTGGTGCGGCGCTCCTTGAGAGCCCAGCCAATCACGCCGGCGAGCAGACCGAACGCAATCCAGGAGCCGAGCACCAGCCACTGGCCGCTCGTTGCAGCTTCCGGGAAGTACGCGATGGAACGCAGCAGGGTCGAGGAGGCACCCGGAACCATCATCTGACCGATAGCATCCCATACACCGGGCAGGAACGCGCCCGGCATGCTTGCACCCGAAATCGGGTTGCCGATGAACATGGTGATGACGGCACCTACACCCAGACCGACAATCGGCGCCGTCAGGGCACTCACACCCACGATGAAGGAGGCGGTCGCCAGGTAGGTGGCGCTGAATGCTGCCCACAGGGTTGCAAAGTCACCGGGAATCAAGCCGAACCAGACGTTCAGGATGAGCGCGGTGAGTGCGCCACCAATGACGGCGTAAAGGGTAGCGGTGGCGAAGCGGCGCCAGGTACCGTTCACGCGCAGAGCAGAGAAGGAACCACCCAGAATACCGCCGATGACCAGCGGGAACGCGGCGACTGCAATACCGCTACCGGAGCTGTCGCTTTCGCTCAGGGACACCACGGCGGTGGTCTTGACGGTCATTGCGGCAGCCTGTTCAGCTTCTGCTTTCAGCTGCTCCAGCTGGGCGGCAGCCTGTGCACCCTGCTCACCGCCAGCTTCAATAGCCTGGGTGAGCGCCTGAGTCTTAGCGGCGAGTGCCTGATGCTGAATCTGCGCATTCAGCTGAGTGGCGACGCCGTTGAGCATCTGGGTTGCTGCGGCGTTAGCGGCAGGGGCGGTGAGCACCTCGGGGGCTGCACCTTCGGTGAAGACGATAGCGCCGTAGGTTTCGCGCTGCTTGATTTGGTTTTCGGCGTCTTCGCGGGAGGTGGCCTGCTTCAGTTCAAAGGTTTCAATGCCGCGGTCTTTGAGGGATTGCTCAAATTGGCTGACGGTCACTTCGGGGCCGGTGATGGAGACGGGCAGGTTCTTTGCCTCCATGGTCTTGGTGGGCCAGGTGAAGGCGAGGATCACGAGCGAAACAATCAGGGATGCCAGCAGTGAGGTGCTGATGACCTTGATCCAGGAGGAACGCTCGGGTGTTTCTGCCGGGGTATTGGTGGTGGTTTCGGTGGTAGTGGGGTTGGTGGTGCTCACCGATTCTGCGGTGAGCGCGGTGGTGGGTTCGTTGCTCATAACAATCTCCAAACAAAATGCTTGTTTCGTTTACGAGTCAGAACTCTACTCTCGGTTTTTGCTGAGTGCAAACGAAATAACTATTTTGTTTGCAAGGTCACAAAAAGAATCAGTGTTGTGTTTACGTATTCTCTAGCCCCACCCCCTAGACTGGAACCATGCCCCGACTAACAGACGCCACCAAAGCCGCACGCCGAGCCCAAATCATCGAAGCCGCCGTTAGCTGCTTCCTCGAAAAGGGCTACACCAACACCTCCATGAGCGACATCATCAAAGCCTCCGGGCTGTCCTCCGGGTCCATCTACTCGCACTTCTCCGGCAAAGAAGACATCCTCGTCAGCGCTATTAACGAACGCCTCGAAAACGTCAAAAATCTCTACGCCGCACTCCCCGAAGGCGCCGGCCCCCAGGACATTCTCGAAATCATCTACACCAACCAGATGGTTAACGAGAACTTCTCCGTCATGCTGCGCATCCGCCTCGAATCGCTCCACGCGCCCGAAATCGCCAGGGCAACCGCAAACGTCATGCCCCTATTGCAGGGCATCATCGTAAAGACCCTCACCCCCTGGGCAACTGAGCAGCTGAGCGTTCTGCACGAAATCAACCCCGATCCGGCGCAGCGCACCCCCGAACAGTCAGCGCTCATTGCCGACTACGCCCGCGACACTGCGGACGCCTTCATGATGGTTTTCCAGGGCTACATGCTCCGCTCCTTCTTCGGCACCCCCGAAGAAAAGGACCACCTCTACCGCGTCGCTTTGGCGCTTCTTCCTGAGTAGTTGCCCCCGATAAACCCTAAAAATCACCCTTGAACGGTTGTTTTTCAGCATTTAGACCGCGCAGGGGCAACATAAGTCATTCACATCCCGCAGGCGTAGAATCGAGGAACTATGACTAAATCCTGCACTCCCACCACCCCTGAGCCGCGCGCCAGCGACCCCTCCGAGCTAAAGAATCTGCGTGCCGCACACGCGGATGAGCTGTCTTCGCGCACCCGCGCCACGAGCATCCCGGCGGACTCCTGCTCCCTCTATGACGACGAGGCACTCGGCGGCACTGCCGGACGCGCCACCGCCTGGCTGGCGCTCGAACACGTGGGCCAGTGGGGCCGCGACGTGCTGGATGGCTCCGCCCTCGGCGAGGAGCTTTCGGAGGCGTTGGGCGAGGCAGTCTCGCAGGCGGGACTAAAGTTCCTGCTCATTCGCCAGGCGGGCAGGGAGGGGCGCGTACTGCACGGCGCGCTGGATGCATCCGGCAACCCGACTCACCGGGTGCTCTACACGCTCTGCACCCCGAGTGAGGAGAAGCTCTACTCGTTCAGCGTGAGCGCCCCCGAGCAGCTCCTCGAACTGCCCCTGGGCAACCCGCAGGAGTTGATTCAGGCGACCGGCGCGGAGCTTATGGACTCCCCCGCCATTCTCGTGTGTACCCACTCCAAGCGTGACCGTTGCTGTGCTCTGCGCGGTCGCCCCATTGCGGCGCATCTGGCGGATATCCTGCCGGGTAATGCGGTCTGGGAGTGCTCGCATACGGGTGGTCACCGCTTTGCCCCGGTCGGCATTATG
>ERZ772935.964-NODE-964-length-11085-cov-15.657933_pt1 | contig 11085 bp, 7 predicted proteins | sample MGYA00511683_ERZ772935 | MGnify/ENA primary metagenome ERZ772935 (study PRJEB29015, sample SAMEA2738086) | human oral metagenome | biome: human oral; feature: human-associated habitat; material: saliva | place: China | collected 2228 ...
CCAGGCGTCGGTCACCATCTCTGACGCGTCGGTGCAGGGCGTGGACTTCGGTCTGGTTGCCCCCGCCACGATCGGTGATCGTGTGTGGAATGACAAGGACGGTAACGGTGTGGATAACGGTGAGCCGGGTGTGCCTGGTGTGACCGTGATCCTCAAGGACGCCAATGGCGTGGAGGTGGGTCGTACCACCACTGACGCTAACGGTAACTACCGTTTCACTGGCCTGGTTCCGGGCACCTACACGGTTGATATTGAGGTTCCTGCCGGGTTTAACGCGGCGACGACCTCGATGACGGTGACGGTTGGTGAGGGTGAGGAGAAGCTGGATGTGGACTTCCCGCTCACGGTGATCCCGGCCCCGACTCCGGCTACTACGGTTGCGAAGGTTCTGGCTCGTACCGGCTCGGATGCGTCCGTTCTGGGTGGTATGGCGGCCGTGGCAGCTCTCGCTGGCATCGCGGCTCTGGCGGGTAAGCGCCGCCGCGACCGCGAGGAGGCCTAACCCCAACGCGGGCTGACCCCCACACGGGGTAACCCCCAACACGGAGGAGGGGGCGCGAGACCAGCACTGGTCCCGCGCCCCCTCAACCTATGTAGCTCCCACGCCGACCGTCACCTGGCCAAGCAGAGCACCAGCCCTGACCCCATGACCTCGCCCCGGCCTCGTCGATGAGTGCACGACCGACAGCGTGTGTGGAACGCGCGGCGCGGGACGCAGATGAGGGTGGGAGCAACTAGGCTTGGAGGGTGACCACAGCTCTGTATCGCCGGTATCGCCCCGACACCTTTGATCAGGTGATCGGCCAGGAACACGTGACGGAGCCGCTCAAGGCGGCGCTGCGCGCGAATCGCGTGACGCACGCGTACCTGTTCTCGGGGCCGCGCGGATGCGGCAAGACCACCTCGGCGCGCATCCTCGCGCGCTGCCTGAACTGCGCGCAGGGCCCCACGGACACCCCCTGCGGCAAGTGCGAGTCGTGCCGCGAGCTGGCCACCGGAGGCCCCGGCTCGCTCGACGTCGTCGAAATCGACGCGGCCTCGCACGGCGGCGTCGACGACGCCCGCGACCTGCGCGAGCGCGCCACCTTCGCACCGGTGCGCGACCGCTACAAGATCTTCATCATCGACGAGGCCCACATGGTCACGAACCAGGGCTTCAACGCGCTGCTCAAGCTCGTCGAGGAGCCGCCCGAGCACGTCAAGTTCGTCTTCGCGACGACGGAACCCGAGCGCGTCATCGGCACGATCCGCTCGCGTACCCACCACTACCCGTTCCGCTTGGTCCCGCCGGACGTCCTCGGCCCGTATCTGACGACCCTGTGCGCCGAGGAGCACATCAGCGTGGGAGAGGGCGTCCTGACCCTCGTCATGCGCGCGGGCGGCGGCTCGGTGCGCGACACCCTGTCCGTCCTCGACCAGCTGATGGCCGGCGCGATCGACGGGCAGGTCACGTACCAGACGGCCGTCGCCCTGCTCGGCTACACGGATTCCGCGCTGCTCGACCAGAGCGTCGATGCCCTCGCGGGTGGCGACGGCGCCGCGGCATTCCGCGTCGTCGAACGCATGGTCGAGTCCGGCCACGACCCGCGCCGCTTCGTCGAGGACCTGCTCCAGCGCCTGCGCGACCTCCTCATCATCGCGGTCGCCGGCGACGGCGCGCGCGACGTCCTGGCGGACACCCCGCACGACCAGTTCGAGCGCATGCAGCGCCAGGCCCAGAACTGGGGCCCGCATGGCCTGTCTCGCGCCGCGGACCTGACCGACGAGGCCCTGCGAGCCATGACGGGCGCGACCTCGCCCCGCCTGCAGCTCGAGCTCCTTGTCGGCCGCATCCTCGTGCCGACTCCCACCGCCGCGCCCGCCCCCGGCCCCGTGCAGGGCACCGTCGGCATGACCGGTGGGGGAGCGCCGCGCGAGGCCTCCTCCGCTTCATCGCCCGAGGCTTCCTCGGGCCGTTTTGGCGCCCGCGAGGCCCGCGAGGCACTGGCCCGCAAGAAGCAGGAGCGCGCCGAGGCCTCGGCCCCCTCCGGGCAGGCACCCGCACCCGCTTCGTCCTCGCCCGCGCCCGCCGCGCAGGGCGTGCCCGCGTGGGGGAGCGGCCCCGATTGGGGCTCGTCCAGCCCCGCGCCGCGTTCGCCCGAGGCCACCCCCGATCCCGCGTATCGCCCGGCGCAGGAGCGCCCCGCAGGGGCGGGCGACGAACCGCCCGCAGGCGATCGATCCGGGCGTCCCGCGAGTGACCGTCCCTCGAACGAGCGTCCCGGTGCCCCCGCGCAGTTCCGCCCCGAACGCTCTGAGCGTCCCGAGGCCCCCGCGCAACGGCCGTCTCGGGAACGTCCCGACGCGCGCAGCCACGAACCGGCGCGCCGCGAGGCATCCAACCAGCAGAGTGCGCGCCGTGAGGCTCCCGCTGCCCACGCCCCCGGCGGACGCGAGGCCGACATGCTGCGCGGACGCTGGAACGAGGTCGTGGAACGCCTGTCCTCCATCAGCCGCGTGACGTGGTCGATGGTCGGCGGTAACGCCCAGCTCGGAGCCGTTGACGGCTCCACCGTCGTCCTGCTCTTCCCCGTCGAAGCGATGGTCAATGCCTTCTCGCGCGGCCCGCGCGGTGCAGACGTCGAAAAGGCCATCCGTGAGGTCACCGGCCTGACCGTCACCGTGTCTGCCCAGGTGGGGCAGGCCTCGGGCGGATCAGCGACGACCGGCCCGTCGGCCCCCGCATCGCATTCCAGCGGCCGCCCTGCGCAGTCACAGTCCGGTGGCTGGGTCTCGGAGCCGCCCCCTTTTGATGAGGCCGCCGCGCAGGCGGCATACCACGACGAACCCGCTCCCGAGCCCGAGGACGATGGGTGGCCCGAGCCTGTGCGCGGACCCAAGCCAGTGCGAGGATCCAAGCCAGTGCGAGGACCCGAGCCCGTTCGCGCCCTCGAGTCGGACGATGACGGCGGCTGGCCCGAACCCGCCCGCACGCCGCAACCCACCCGCGACGCGGTGCGCCCGCCCGCCCAGCAGGAATCCGCGTGGCCCGCAACGGCCACGGTGACGCCCCTGCGCCGCGAGGCGGCGCGCGCGGAGGAACAGCCCTGGCAGGATGCGCCCGCCACCTACGGCCGCCCCACCTCGTACGAGAGCGGGTCGGGGCCCCAGAAGCCCGCCGCGCCCGGCGCCATGTCCGCCCAGCAGGAGCGCCCGGCCCTGCCCGAAAGGGCCGCCCGAGCCCTCGCCCAGGCGCCCGCCGCCGACCAGGCCACCGCCGCAGACCAGCAGCGTGCCGGCTCCGCCGCGCCCTTGGCCCCGGCCGCGCCGCGCAAGCGCTCCTTCACAGTCTTCACCTACCCGGGCGACCCGGAACCCGCCGACCAACCGTCACCTGCACCCGCGCAGGCCGACAGCGTGGTCGATGCCCCGGCCTCGTCCCCAGTCTTTGACGATGCGCCCATCGAGCCCGCCGCCTACGCGCCCACCACGCCGACCGGCTGGGGCGACCCTGTCGTGATCCCCGGCGGAGCGTCCGTCTCCTTCGACGACGGCGCCGCCGAGTGGACCCCGCCCGAGGAGCCCGAGTCGGCACCCGAGGCGGCCCCGGCCTCGCAGGAATGGACGCCGCAGGCTCCCGCCCAGCGGGACGCGGGCCCCCAGGAATGGACGCCGCAGGCCTCGGTCCAGCAGGCTCCCGCCTCGCAGACCCCGTCGTGGCTCGCCGCCGCGCCCGATCCGGCCGCCTCGGGCTCCTCGGCAACGCCGTCCACCACGGGCGCCCCGGCGACCCCGGAATGGCAGGCCGCCTCGGAGTGGCCGACATCTGGCGAGGCCGGCCCCGCCCAGCCGGGCAACGACGCGCCTGTGACGGGGCGCGCCGCCGCGGAGGCCGCCCTGCGCGACAAGGCTCAGCGTTCACGGGACACGGGCGCGCCTCGCACCCACGCGGCCGACGACGATAGCGCCAGCATTGACGACGACAACATTGAAAACTCGCAGAAGATCGGCCTGGCGGTGGTCCTGGAGATCCTCGGCGGACGCGTCATCGAGGAAAAGATGACCGAGGGAGGATACTGACATGTACGACGGCGCCCTGGCTGACCTCATCGACCAGTTTGGACAGCTGCCGGGTATCGGCCCGAAGTCTGCGCAGCGCATGGCGATGCATGTCCTGGACGCGGAGCCCGAGGATGTCGCGCGCCTCGTCGACGCGATCAACGCGGTGCGCGGGCGCGTGCGCCACTGCGACATCTGCGGCAACCTCACCGAAGAGGACGAGTGCTCCATCTGCCGCGACGTGCGCCGCGACCCCAGCGCCATCTGCGTCGTCCAGGAACCGAAGGACATCCAGGCGATCGAGGGGGCGCGCGTCTTCCGGGGGCGTTACCACGTCCTCGGCGGCGTCATTGACCCGATCCACGGGGTGGGGCCCGACCAGCTGAACATCGCCTCGCTCATGAGCCGCCTCGCGGACGGCACCGTCACCGAGGTCATCCTGGCGACCAACCCAAACGTCGAAGGCGAGGCGACGGCCGCCTACCTGGCGCGCATGCTCTCCACGATGGGGGTCGAAACCTCGCGCCTGGCGATGGGGCTGCCCATGGGCGGGGACCTGGAGTACGCGGACTCGGTGACGCTGGGCCGCGCGCTCGAGGGGCGCCGCCGCCTCTGAGCCTTTATCGACGAGGCTGTGGCTGCCTCGCGCGTGTCGGTGCGCATAGCACCCGGCTGGGCGGCCCCCGAGCGGGCCTGACGTGCGATGTGTGCCGCCAAGCGTGTCGACACGCCTTCACCGACTGACGTACGTGTGACACAATCGAGGGGTAACGCCCCGACACACGAGGAGGCAATGATGGCGACCTACACGAGCGGCGGCACACCTCGCGTGCTTGTGGTCGACGACGAGGCAATGCTGGCGGACCTGCTCGCGCAGGCGCTCCGGCACGAAGGCTGGGAGACGGACACCGCGAAGGACGGGCTCGACGCGCTCGCCAAGGCGGCGAGCTTCCACCCCGACGTCGTCATCCTCGACGTGCAGATGCCGCGCATGGACGGCCTCGAGACGCTGGAGCGCCTGCGCGCCCGCGACCCCGAGCTGCCCGTCCTCTTCCTCACCGCCCGCGACGCGGTCGCCGATCGCGTGCAGGGCCTGCGCGCGGGAGCGGACGACTACGTGACCAAGCCCTTCGATCTGGACGAGGTCGCGGCCCGCGTCGAGGGCCTGCTGCGTCGCGCGGGGCGGACCCAGCAGAGTGTGTCGCCCGTCCTCACAGTCGCCGACCTGACCCTCGATCTGGAGTCGCACGATGTGCGCCGTGGCGGGGAAGACATCACGTTAACGAACACCGAGTTCGAGTTGCTCCGGTATCTCATGGAAAACGTTGGAATTGTGCTGTCGAAGCAGAAGATCCTCGACGCCGTGTGGAGCTACGACTTCGGCGGCCAGGTCAACGTCGTGGAACTCTACATTTCCTACCTGCGCAAGAAGATCGACGCCGACCGCCCGGCCCTCATCCGCACGGTGCGCGGGGCCGGCTACATCATGCGGGAGCCCCAGTGAGGCGTCGGCCCTCCCTGGCCGGGCGCCTGTCGCGTGCGCTTGCCGCCTGCGTCGCGCTTGCCCTCATTGTCATGGTGGCGGCCTCCACGCTGGTCATGCGTTCGTGGATGCTGGCCAACGTGGACTCCGAGCTGCACCGCCTCGCCGATCAGGCAAGCAAGCACCTCGATGTCGATGACGCGCCGGAGGATGGCGAGGACGAGGAGTACGGGGAGAGCGACGACGATGACGACGACACCGCCCGCCCGCCCGCGCAGCCCTCTGGGGCGCCGCGTCCCGGCGGGCCGGTCGTCCCCGGCGGGCCCACGGGGCCCGGGTTCGGAGGTTCCGGAATCGCGGAGGGCACCCTCCAGTACGTGAGCGAGGACGGGGAGGCTGTCGGCGCGGTCGTCACGAACTTCTCGGTGACCTACCTGAACGGGTCGGCCCTGGAGATCCTGGCGCATGTGCTTACCGATGGCGCCCCGCACACCGTGCACCTCAAAGAGCTGGGCGCGTTCCGCGTCACCGCCCGCGTGGTCGAGGACAAGACCGTTCTCGTCGGCGTGCAGATGGATAGCGTCGATGACGTGGTCATGATGCTTGTCGCGGTCGAGGTCGGCCTGTCCCTCGTCGTCGCTATCGCGGCGGGTTTCGCTGGCCGCGCGTGGGTGCGCCGCGAGCTGCGACCCCTCGGTGTTGTGCGCGCGGCAGCCGCCGACATCGCGAGCCGGGATCTAGCCGACGACGCCGAGGAACTGGCACGCGTCGGCGACGAAGCAACCTCCGGCCCCGTTGAGGTTGCGGAGGTCGCGGGTGCGTTTAACTCCATGATCGACGCGGTTGAGGACGGTATGGAGCGCCGCGCCCGCAGCGAGGCGAAGCTACGCCAGTTCGTCGCCGACGCCTCGCACGAACTGCGCACGCCGCTGGCCTCCGTGCAGGGCTACGCTCAGCTTGCGCGCCGCGACATTGACGAGGCCTCCCGCACCCAGGCGCTCGAACGCATTTCCTCGGAGGGGGCGCGCATGGCGTCCCTCGTGGAGGAGATGCTGACCCTGGCGCGCCTGGACGGAAACAGAACGCTCAAACGGGACACAATCGACGTTATCCCGCTGATACTGGACGCCCTGTCCGACGCGCACGTGGTCGCCCCCGGCCACGAGTGGGAGCTCGGCCAGGTCGTCGACGCCCCGATTCTCGGCGACGAGGTGGCGCTGCGCCAGATCCTCACGAACCTCCTGGCCAACGCGCGCGTGCACACGCCCGCGGGTACGCGCGTCGTCGTTTCCCTGCGCCAGGGAGGGGGCGAGGCCGTGGCCGACTCTTCCCGTACCCGAGCGGAGGGGAGGGGGAGTGCCAAGGGCGCCCAGGCCTCGTCCATGGTGACGCTGCGCGTCGCGGACGACGGGCCCGGTATCCCGCCGACGATTCGCGACCGCGTGTTTGACCGTTTCGTACGTGGGGACTCCTCGCGCACGCGCGACGGGCATGGCTCCTCGGGGCTGGGCATGTCGATTGTCGAGTCGCTCGCAAGGGCGATGGGTGGGTCGGTGCGGCTGGTTGACAGCGAGAAGGGAACTGTCATCGACGTGACACTGCCCGCGGCGTAAAGCGAGCGCGAGTGGGTGTGTACCGCCCGGCGTGCCCCGGCCTCGTGCCGCTTTCTGAAGAGTCGCAAGACGGAATCGAGCCGCCTGACTGGCCCCGACCTCGTCCGTTGTGTGTGCCCGCTCGCAGTCGCGCGTTCAATGTCACCCCCGTTTATCCGTTCATATACCGAAAGTTCCCAGCGGGATCGCACGAGCGCCGTAGGATTGAAACGGCGGTGTGTGCCGCCCGAATACGTGCAGACCTGCATATACCGATAGAAATGAGGGTCCAGTGGCACTGATCGTGCAAAAGTATGGCGGTTCTTCCGTCGCCGACACCGAGGCCATGAAGCGCGTCGCCCAGCGCATCGTGGACACGCACAACGCCGGACACCGCGTCGTCGTCGTCGTATCGGCGATGGGCGACACGACCGACGACCTCCTCGACTCGGCCGCAGCACTCACCGACAACCCGCCCGAGCGTGAGATGGACATCCTCCTGTCCGCCGGCGAACGCATCTCCATGGCCCTGCTGGCGATGGCCGTCAACGAACTCGGCGTCGAAGCCCGCGCCTACACGGGCGCCCAGGCGGGCATCAAGACCGACAGCCACTTCGGCGCCGCCCAAATCATCGGCATGGTTCCCGAGCGCGTCGCCCGCGCCATCAAGGACGGCCAGGTCGCCATCGTCGCCGGCTTCCAGGGCATCTCCAAGGACGACGACGTGACCACGCTGGGCCGCGGCGGCTCCGACACGACCGCCGTCGCCCTGGCCGCCGCCCTCCACGCCGACGTGTGCGAAATCTACACGGACGTCGACGGCCTCTTCTCCGCCGACCCGCGCATCGTCCCCAAGGCCCACCGCCTGCGCACCCTCACCCAGGAAGAAACCCTGGAAATGGCCGCTCACGGTGCCAAGATCCTGCACCTGCGCGCCGTCGAATTCGCGCGCCGCTACGGGGTCCCCCTGCACGTGCGCTCCTCGTTCTCCGAAAAGAACGGCACCTGGATCTCCGACGCCCCCGCAAACCCCGAACTCAAGGGCCTCGTGCCCGACGCCGCCCTGAAGTCCCCAGAGGAAAACGCCATGGAAAAGCCCGTCATCTCCGGCATCGCTCACGACCGCTCGCAGGACAAGATCACCGTCACCGACGTCCCGAACAGCCCCGGCGTCGCCGCCCGCGTCTTCGCCGTCGTCGCCGAGGTCGGCGCCAACATCGACATGATCGTCCAGAACCTGCCGATCTCCGACCCCACCAAGGCCAACATCACCTTCACCCTGCCCGAAGGCGACGCGCAGAAAGCCCTCGACGCCCTCGAAGCCCACCGCGACGAGATCGGCTTCAACGAGCTGCGCTACAACCCCAACATCGGCAAGCTCAGCCTCGTCGGCGTCGGCATGCGCACCAACCCCGGCGTCTCCGCGCGCCTCTTCTCCGCCCTGTCCGACGCGGGCATCAACATCGACCTGATCTCCACCTCCGAGATCCGCATCTCCGTCGTCACCCGCCTCGAGGACCTCGACCGCGCCGTGAAGGCAGTCCACACCGCCTTCGGCCTCGACGCCTCCGAAACCGAGGCCGTCGTCTACGGCGGCACCGGCCGCTGATCGTTCATCGACGAGGCCCGGGCCGGGCTCTGCGAGTCCGCGCGATTCCGGTGTTCCCGGGAGTGCGCCCCGGCCTCGTCCCCATAGATTTCACCCAGCGTTCGCCCCGTCGTATGGGCGCGCGCACCAACACAAGGAGAACACCATGAGTGGATTCAACGTCGCCGTCGTCGGCGCCACCGGCCAGGTCGGTCGCGTCATGCGCACCCTGCTGGAGGAGCGGGGCTTCCCGGTCGAGACGATTCGCTTCTTCTCGTCCGCGCGCTCCGCGGGCACCACCCTGCCTTGGAAGGGGCAGGACATCGTCGTCGAGGACGTGGCGACGGCCGACTACTCGGGCATTGACATTGCCGTGTTCTCCGCGGGTGCCACCGCCTCGCGCGAGTACGCCCCCAAGTTCGCGGCCGCCGGCGCGGTCGTCGTCGACAACTCCTCCGCGTGGCGCAAGGACCCCGAGGTCCCGCTCGTCGTCTCCGAGGTCAACCCCGACGACGTCGACAACCGCCCCAAGGGCATCATCGCGAACCCCAACTGCACGACCATGGCCGCGATGCCCGTCCTCAAGCCCCTCGTGGACGCTGCGGGTGGTCTGACGCGTCTCTTCGTGTCCTCCTACCAGGCCGTCTCCGGGTCGGGCCGCGCCGGCGTCGCCGAGCTGACCAGCCAGATCGAGGCCGGCGTCAAGCAGGACCTGGCAGCGCTGGCCCTGGACGGCCGCGCCGTCACCCTGCCCGAGCCCGGCGTGTACGTCGCTCCCATCGCCTTCGACGTCGTGCCGCTGGCCGGCTCCATCGTCGATGACGGCTCCGAGGAAACCGACGAGGAGCAGAAGCTGCGCAACGAGTCGCGCCGCATCCTGCACACCCCGGACCTCGCCGTGTCCGGCACCTGCGTGCGCGTCCCCGTCTACACCGGCCACACCCTCACCATCCACGCCGAGTTCGCCGGCGACATCACGCCCGACCAGGCCCGCGCCCTGCTGGCCGACGCTCCCGGCGTGCGCGTCGTCGACGTCCCGACCCCGCTCGAGGCCGCCGGCCGCGACGAGGTCCTCGTCGGCCGCATCCGCCAGGACCAGGCCGTCGAGGGCAACCGTGGCCTCGTCCTGGTCGTCTCCGGCGACAACCTGCGCAAGGGCGCTGCCCTGAACGCGGTCCAGGTCGCCGAGGTTGTGGCGCAGCGACTGCGCTGAGTGCTCGGCCTCTCGACCGTACTGAGTGCTTGCACTCTCGACTGTGTTGAGTGCTTGCACTCTCGACTGCGCTGAGTGTGTGAACTAGTTGCGTGAACGCGCGGCGGCCCTCTCGGGCTGCCGCGCGTTTGCGTTGCGTGGTTGCCGGGGTGCTTGGTTGCTTGTGGCTCTGATTGACGTGCGGCGTTGCGTGTGGGCGGCTCTGCCTGACGTGTGGCGTTGCGTGTGGCGCCGCTGGTGTTCTGGGCGCCTTCGGGCCCGGCCGCCCGCGAGATCGCCACACGCTTTGCTATCGCTCGGAGTGGTCGATCTCGAAGCCCGCCCGTGCCCTCCGGACCCTCCGGCGCCCTCCACACCAGTGGTGCCTGGTCGCTGTGTGTGCCGGTGGGTGGTGACCCGCCCGCGAGCCGTCCGCGCCGTGAGCCTTCGGCTCGGCGCGTCGACTCGTTGTCCGGCCAGGCCCCACCGCCGCCCACCGGCACCGCGGCAGGTCCAGCCGACGCCCTTCGCGCCGGTGCTGCCTGGTGTTTTGCTTTGCCTGTGGCGCCGCTGGTGTTCCGGGTGTCGGTGGCCTCTTCTGTGTGAGATAACGGAGTGGTTCCCCAGCAACGTCGCACGTAATTCCCATTCGTGTATTTTAGGGTTTGAAATTCGATCGTTGGAATTGCAACGTTTGTGGCCTATCTCGAAAAATGACCGCGTTAAATTACGTGCGACTTTTGGAGGGGTGGTTACCTCCGTCACTTTCGGGCACCTCTGTCAGGCCCCGCCCCTTCAGTGGCCGCCCCTTCACTGGCTGCCCCTTCATAGGCTCTGCTCCTCTGCACCTCCAGGGATGCAGCAGAGGCGGGACCCCGCAGGGTCCCGCCTCAATGCAGCCGCGGCCAAGCTGCCGACGCGCCTGGCTCGTCGCTTGCGAGCCGCCGACCAGGGCCTGCAAGCCGCCGGTCAGCGCCTCAATCAGCGCGCCCCAGCCACGGCCACGGCCTCGTCACGAAGAACGCTCAGTTCTTCCACCAGCCCTTGACGGTGTCGACTGCGTGGGCGCCCAGGTCGGTCAGCGCAGAGTGGGCGTTGACCAGGCCGGAGGACAGGCGGGCGGCCTGGAAGCGAGAGGCGACGTTCTCCCAGTTCACCAGGTTCCACCAGGCCTTGACGTAGTCGGCCTTGA
>ERZ772935.975-NODE-975-length-11039-cov-14.769847_pt1 | contig 11039 bp, 7 predicted proteins | sample MGYA00511683_ERZ772935 | MGnify/ENA primary metagenome ERZ772935 (study PRJEB29015, sample SAMEA2738086) | human oral metagenome | biome: human oral; feature: human-associated habitat; material: saliva | place: China | collected 2228 ...
TTGTTGCGGGCATCGGGTGGTCCCAGGTGGGGTCCAGGTATGTGAACAACAGGCCTTGCCTGATGAGCTTGTTGAGGCTGTTACGAGCCCGAACGAGCCTGTCGTGGGTGTATTCCCATCCTCCGTCAGGCCTGCGTGTTTTCTCCTCCAAGAAGTCCTTCCAGCGCGTGCACCACCCCTGGTAGGCGCCTATCCATTCCTGAGCATCTTCAGGGTCCTCTACGTGCAGGAGTTGTTGTCCAAGAGCGTATAAGCCTTGTGAGGCCTCCAGTTTGGGGCGCGTTGTGGTGGCTTGGCGAATACGGCAATACGTGTGGAAGGTGCAGCGTTGCACGCGTGTGGTCGGCCAGATTCTCTTGCACGCTTTCGCGAACCCACTGCCCCCGTCAGTGACCACCAGGGCCGGTGGCGCGATCCGGCTCATGAGCGCTTCCCAGGCCCTGGAATTCTCACTCCTGGCCGCGTACCAGCCCAGCACATGATCAGGAGTTTGAGCGATGAGCACCACGGCGCCTCGGTCCAGGTGGATACCATCGACGAAGATGACGTCATGAACCTCATCAACGATCGGGCTGAAAGGCCATAACTGCCACAACTGCTGACAATGCCTGCGAAACGAGCGGCCCCCGCCAGGCAAATCCGCCTGACGGGGGCCGACCCAGCAGCCAGGCCAAGAACTCATCAAGATGCTTGGCCGTGGAATTAATGCGGCTGACCTGGCTGATATTGCACAGGGAGCAGCGCCATCGCTGCGCCCCTGACGCTGAGTGCCCATACCTGGTCATCACTCGCCCGCACGCCGGGCATTTGGGGGTATTCATACCCCCACGATGAAACAACCACCTTCAATGTGGATTTTCCCGCACCAGCAAGCCGAAAAGTCACCACAAAACCAACACGTTTTGTCCATCCTTCAAGTTGGCTCCCACCAACTTCAATACCGATTTTTCCGCACCAAAAAGCCGAAAAGTCACCACAAAACCAACACGTTTTGTCCTATAACCCCTAAAAGCCCAGCTGACGAGGCGGTGGTGAGGACGACGGCGCCAGCTTGGATGGCCTGGGCAACTCAGGGAAACGGCTGCCCGAGGTAATAAAAAACCCCGCCTCGGCGGGGTTTGGTGGCGGAGACGGCGGGATTTGAACCCGCGAGAGGCTATCAACCTCAACCTTCTTAGCAGGAAGGCGCACTAGGCCACTATGCGACGTCTCCAAACGGTCAACGACCGCGACTAAGCCTAGCTTAAAAATCTCTCTCTAGCAAAGCGATTTTTAAACTGGCCGGCGGAGAGGAGGGGATTCGAACCCCTGGTGCCCTTGCAGACACAACGGTTTTCAAGACCGTCACATTCGGCCGCTCTGTCACCTCTCCAGCTGGACCTCCACAAACGCCACAGATCCTTATGCGTTTCCGGCGGTCAGCACGCGTAACTTTATCACGCACTACTAACGGTCTAACAGGCCATCTCGCAGTGCGCCGGGTAGTACCGGCCACACCGGCACGCGCGGAATCAAAGTGGCCTGCAAAGCATGGTAAATATCCGGGTAGCCAGCCCAGGTGCGGGTGGAGGGCTGGTTGGCCTGATCTAGCTCATGCACCCAGGCCCCGGCCTGGTCTAATGGTGCATTTTGCGGGTCAATCTCGGCGCGGGTAAAGGGGTCCCCACCACCAATAATGTATTGCTCACAGTAATCCCAAGCACTGCGGTAGGCGTGCTCCAAATAGGCCATACTGGTGGCCTTAGCAGCCAACGGCACCGGTTCGTTAACTAGCGCACAGTGCAAGGCGGCGGCGGCACTAATAGCCTCACAAGTCACCCAGTGCATACGCTCGTGCACCACCGGTGTGCCCACAAAATCAACGGTGTAAACAAAGCCAGGGGCGCCGTCGCGATTCCAACCATCAGCGCGCGAACGGGTAAACAGTTCCAAAGCAGCCGGCAGCATCCAATCCGGCGCCTCCAAACCAACCTCTTGCAAAGCCGCCCGCAACTGCACTGTCAGGCGAGCCCACTCCAGGCCGTGACCGGGGGTGATACCAAAGGGGCGGAAGGGATGGGCTACCTCATCAATGTTGTAGTCAGGATCCGGCACCCAAGTGGTGCTGTAGTGCTCAGGGATACGCCAGCCGTGGGCGCGGGCCTGCTGGTTAATAGCAAAGTCCACAATCCCCAGGGCGCGCTCTAGCCAACGGTCATCACCGGTGGCGTCCGCAATAGCCAGGTAGGCCTCCACCGTGTGCATGGCGGCGTTAATACCCCGGTAATCCTCCGGGTCAGTGAAATCTAGGGCATAAGACTCGGTGGGCATGGACTGGGAGTGGTCAAAGAAGTAACGCTCATGCACCTCCAGGGCCCGCTTAAGCAGGGCCGTCGCCCCCGGACGCCCTGCCGCCAGGGCCGTAGCTGCCCCCAGTAGCACGAAAGCGTGCTGGTAGCACTCTTTACGGGTAAAACCGGGGGCTGGCCGGCCGTGGCCGTCCTCATCTAGCTCACCCTCAATGGCGCTAAACCAGCCCCCATTGGTTTCATCCCAAAACGCGTTAGTTAACGCCTGCACCCCATGGTCGGCGTAGCGCCGGCACCCGGGCACACCCAACAGCACGCCCACACTAAACACGTAGGTCATGCGCCCAGTAATCCACAGCTCTACCGGTCGGGAAGAATCAACGACGCCGTCGGGACCGATCCAGCCAAAACCACCGGGCACCCGGCTACGGCGCGCAAAATCCAGCAAAGCCTGAGTGTGCTGACCCAACCAGCGGGTGTGTTCGGGGGAACCAATCCATTGCAGCGCCATCGCGGCCTCCTGGTACAGATAAATATTTGCCTAGCGGCTCTTGCCTTAGCGGGCGTGCGTGGGCTGAAAAGCGCCACCAGGCAACAAAGCAGCAAGGCAGCAAGCTTGAGCAGCACCCACTATGGCGCCTGCTAGCCACAGCCTACCGTCAAAACCATTGCAGAAAGTAGCTTTATGCACATTTGGCAAGCTTTAGTGCTTAAAGCCTTGAATCAGCCTAAATTTAACCAGTAACCTACCGTGGATTTTGGCTACCTTTTGGAAGGAAACCCATGAGCTCGTCTCATCCCGGCCACAACCCGGCCGCAGCCTCATCATCTCCCGGCGCATCCAGCTCCGGTGCGTCTGCCGGTTCTGGCGCCCCCAGCTCCGGTGCGTCTGCCGGTTCCGGTGCACCCGGTTCCGGTGCATCCAGCGCGGCAGCTGCTGACGCGGCAAATTCTGCACAAGATCTAGACGCACTCATTTCCCAGCACTCTAGTGCCATTGACGAAGACTATTCCTTCGAAGCTGTTCCCACACAAAGCCGACGGTCATTTTGGGCCGTCGGTTTTGTTATGTTGGGCTTTACCTTCTTCTCCGCCTCTATGAGTGTGGGCGCCAAACTCGGCCAGGGCCTAAATTTAAACGGCTACATCCTGGCTGTGCTTATTGGTGGCGCAATTTTGGCGGTTTACACCGGCGCGCTGGGTTATATCGGCGCGAAAACTGGTTTGAGTTTCGACTTGATGTCCCAGCGCACCTTTGGAACTAAAGGTTCATTCCTGCCTTCAGCCCTGATTAGCTTGACCCAGATGGGTTGGTTTGGTGTGGGCGTGGCCATGTTCGCTAAACCCACCGCCGAGCTGCTGCACGTAAACGTGTGGGTGATTGTGATTATTGCTGGTGGGTTGATGACCGCCAGCGCCTACTACGGCATTAAAGCAATTGAGATTGTTTCGTTCATTTCTGTGCCCCTGATCGCTATTTTGGGCACCTACTCCATGGTTAGCGCCACTGCCGACGGCGGTGGGCTGTCTGCTATCTTCGCTAAAAGCACCGGCATGGGTGTGGTTAGCGCCGTGGGCCTAGTGGTGGGCTCCTTCGTTTCTGGCGGTAGCGCCACCCCTAACTTCACCCGTTTCGCTAAATCCACCTCCTCCGCCGTGATCACCACCGTGGTGGCTTTCTTCCTGGGTAACACCCTGATGTTCTCTTTCGGTGCGGTAGGCGGCGCGTTTACCGGCAAAGACGACATTTTCTACGTGATGATCGCCCAGGGCCTGGCCATTCCCGCCATTGTGGTGCTGGGCGCCAACATTTGGACCACAAACAACAACGCCCTGTACACCACCGGTTTGGGTTACGCCAACATCACCAAGATCCCCAAGAAGCCGCTGGTGCTGGTGGCCGGCATCCTGGGCACACTAGCTGCCCTGTGGCTGTACGACAATTTTGTGGGTTGGCTCAACATTTTGAACGCTACTTTGCCGCCCGTGGGCACGGTCCTGATTGTGGATTACTTTGCCCGACGCCGCTCCTACAGCGCCGGGATCGTGGCCTTTAAGTGGGTGCCGGTGCTGTCTATCCTGGCCGGGGCCCTGGTGGGTTGGTTTGTTAAAGACCTAGGTATTCCCGCCATTAACGCCATGGTGACCACGGTGGTGGTGTACCTGGGTGGGATGGCCCTGGAGCACGCCCTGGGCCTGGAATTCACTGTGGGTGAGCCGCAAGACCTGTAACTGTGCTGGCCGGCTGCGCCGGCGCTAGTGGCCAGGGCTGCAAGTTAGCCGGGGCTACAGACGGCGCCCCGCCTTGGGGCGCCGGCCCGGCTTGAGATGCCGGCCCGGCCCGCTATAGCCAGGGCTAAGCCCAACTAAACGGCGACGTCGTCCCCACAGGCCGGGCGGCGTCGTCGACCTTAAAAACCAGCGAAGGGAAGAAAATGAACTTACTGATTAAAAACGTACGCATCGAAAACGCCCCCCAGCTAACCGACATCCGCATCAAGGACGGCAAGTTTGCGCAGCTTGCGGCGGGCCTAGAAGCGCAGGGCGGGGAGCAGATCGTCGACGGCGGCGGGCGGCTAGTGCTACCGCCCTACATTGAATCCCACGTGCACCTAGACTCGGCGCTAACCAGTGGGCAGCCGCGCTACAACGAGTCCGGCACGCTATTTGAAGGCATCGAAGTGTGGAGCGAACGCAAAAAGTCGCTCACCTACGCTGACGCCTACGAGCGCGCCCTGGCCGCAATCCGCCAGCAAGCCAGCTTCGGTGTGCAATACGTGCGCACCCACGTGGACGTCACCGACCCCGAACTGACCGCCCTACACGCCCTAATCGACCTGCGTGAAGAAATTGCCGACACCATCACCTTGCAGATCGTGGCATTCCCGCAAGAAGGCATCGAATCCTTCCCCAACGGGCGCCAACTAATGCGCCGCGCCGCCCAAATGGGGGTCAACTGCATTGGCGCCATCCCGCACTTTGAATTCACCCGCGAATACTCGGTGTCATCACTGAACTATGCGGTGGAGCTAGCCCAAGAGTTTGACCTGCTCATGGACGTGCACTGCGACGAAATCGACGACGAAGCCTCACGCGGCCTAGAAACCCTAGCCACCCGCGCCCTAGAGGCCGGTATCGGCGAGCGCGTCACCGCCTCCCACACCACCGCCATGCACTCCTACAACAATGCTTACTTCATCCGCCTGCTGCGGCTGCTAAAACTTAGCGGTCTTAACTTTGTGTCAAACCCGCTGGTCAACACCCACCTGCAAGGCCGCATGGACACCTACCCCAAGCGTCGAGGCGTCACCCGCGTCAAGGAACTAACCGACGCCGGCATCAACGTTTCCTTCGGTCAAGACGACATTGAGGACCCCTGGAACCCTATGGGTACGGGCAACCTGCGTGACGTGGTGTTTAACGGGCTCTACACCACGCAGATGATGTCGCGGAGCGAAATTCTCAACTCCTACAAGTTCATCACCCACAACGCCGCGCGCACCCTACACCTAAGCGACTACGGCATCGCGGTGGGTAACAGCGCCAACTTCATCATGCTTGACGCCCCCGACTGGTTCCACGCGCTCAGCTTTGGTGCGCCGGTGCTGGGCTCGTGGCGCGCCGGCAAGCAGATCTACTCGGCCACGCCCAGCCAGCGTGAGGTGAAGTTCTAGCCCTGGCGCTAGAGGGTTTTGAAGGCCTGCTGACGCCAGGACACGTACAGGATGCAGGTCAGCATTAGGGCCGCCATAGTGGTCAGGGAAGCGTTCTGTCCGCTAAAGAAAGCCACTCCCGCTACCAGCCCTGCCGCCGTCGGAATGGCTGCTACCAGGTCAAATAGGTAAGGCAGCCAGCGTGGGAAACCGCGCTCGCGGCGTTTAAACCAACTGCCATTCAAGGCCGCTTCGCTTTTGCCTGGGGCGGCCTTGGTTTTGCCCGGGGCGGCCTTGGTTTTGCCTGGGGCGGCCTTGGTTTTGCCTGGGGCGCTGGTTTTGGCCTGGTCCGCTTTGGCGACGACGTCGTCCCCCACCTTCACTAGGCCGCCCACTTCCTGCAAGGCTCGCGCCAAGCCCGCCATAGTCAGCCCCCACACGATCAGCGCGGCAATGCCGCTATAGAGGCCCAGGTGTGGGTTGGCGCGGAAAATAGCCAGAAAAATGCCGATGCCAATCAGGGCAGTGGGGAGGCAAGTAGCGACGTACTTGATATAGGTGCCGGCACGCATAAAGCTCCTTCGCTAAGTCCTGGTTATAGTCTACAACCAGCTCAAAGCGGGTTTAGCGGGACAGAGCCGCCAAGACGATAGCCGCCCCCTCATGCCACACCGGCTCGGTGACTACGCTGGTGGCGTTTTTGACGCGCGCAGGGGCGCTACCCATAGCCACCGACAGATCAGCCCAACGCAACATCTCTAAGTCATTGGCGCCGTCGCCCATAGCCACCGTGTGCTTAACCCCCAAGCCAGAAACCAAAGCATCCAGCGCACTGGCCTTAGACACCCCGGCGGCGTTGACGTCCAGCCAAGCCGTCCAACCAATGGCATACTCCACCGCGTGCAGCCCGGCGCTACGCACCGCCACCTCAAAATCAGCCAGCGCCATCCCCGGGGCGCGCACAATCACGCGGCTAACCGGCTGGCTCGACAGCTGCTCCAGTGACACCGTGGTGGTGTTCTCAATCAGCTCCCCAGGCGGGAAGTCGGCGCTGGTCAAAAAGCCCCGGCCCGGCATTTCCACCGCGAAAATAGCCTCAGGCAGCACCTGATGCAGACGCCCAATGGCGGTGGTGGGGTCAAAAGTAACCGAATTAGTGATCTCGTAGCCGCCGGGCAAAGACACCGTGCCCTTCAGCTTGGGGTCCAGACGCACCGTCAACGCACCGTTGGCGCACACCATCCAGCCCCGGGTTAGCCCCAGGAAATCCGCCACTGGCAGGGCCGCCTCAATACCGCGCCCAGTGGCTAGGACTATCTGCACACCCGCCTGGGCAGCAGCGACGACGGCGGCGCGAGTACGCGGGGGCACCTCGCCGTTAATATCCAAAATGGTGCCGTCAATATCCAAAGCCAGCAGGGTGGAGCGGTTAAGCGGCGGCAGGGCTGAGCTCGTAGCCGCCGAGCTCGCATTGGCGGGCGACGCCGCGCTGCTAGCCGCAGAGCCCGCAGCCGCAGCAGGGCCGGCAGGCGACGTCGTCGCAGCTGCAGCAGTCGAGCCCCCGGCACGCCCAGCCCAAGCCTCCAACTGGGCGCGCATGGCCGCTACAGCAGCGCCAAAAGCGGCGTCGTCAAGCGGATTAGCGCGCGCAGCAGCGGCCGCAGCACTCAACTCACCCTCAGGGGTGATAGGCATGCCGGAAGCGGCGATTTTGCTCATGCGCCGGCGGGAGCCTCAATAACTTCCAGGCCGCCCAGGTAAGGACGCAGGCCTTCAGGCACACGCACGGAGCCGTCCGGCAACTGGTGGTTCTCCAAAATCGCAACCATCCAACGAGTGGTGGCCAAGGTGCCGTTCAAGGTGGCCACGGGGCTGGTGCCGTTCTCGCGGCGCTCGCGGATGCCTAGGCGGCGGGCCTGGAAGGTGGTGCAGTTAGAGGTGGAGGTGACCTCCATGTAGCGCTGCTGGGTGGGTAGCCAAGCCTCGCAGTCGAACTTGCGGGCGGCGGAGGAGCCCAGGTCGCCGGCGGCGGTGTCAATCACGCGGTAAGGCAGCTCAACCTTGGCCAGCATCTCTTCTTCCATGGCCAGCAGGCGCTGGTGCTCATCTGCGGCGTCCTCAGGGCGGCAGTAGGAGAACATCTCGGCCTTGTTGAACTGGTGAACGCGGATAATGCCGCGCGTGTCCTTACCGGCTGCGCCAGCTTCGCGGCGGTAGCAGGTGGACCAACCCATGTAGCGCTTGGGGCCGGCGCTTAGATCCAGGATCTCGTCAGTGTGGTAACCGGCCAGGGCCACCTCAGAAGTGCCGGTTAGGTACAGGTCATCGGCGGGCAGGTAGTAGATCTCGTCGCTGTGTGCACCCAGGAAACCGGTGCCGCCCATAACCTGGGGGGTAACCAGGGTGGGGGTGGTTAGCGGGGTGAAGCCGTGCTTGACGGCGGTGTCTAGGGCGGCGGTCATCAGCGCCAGCTCCAGGCGCATACCCCAACCCTTTAAGAAGTAGAAGCGCGAGCCGGAAACCTTAACGCCGCGACGCACGTCGATAATGTCCAGTCCTTCACCTAGAGCCAGGTGGTCGGCGGGCTCAAAGCCTTCAGCAGCAAAGTCACGCACGGCGGGGCCCTCGTGGCGCAGCACCACGTAGTCCTCTTCACCGCCGGCAGGGGCGCCCTCGATCAGGTTCTGGAACTGGTGGGCTAGGGTGTCTAGCTCGACGGCGGCCTCGTTGGAGCGCGCCTCCAGCTCCTTAACCTGGGCGGCTAGCTCCTTGGCGTGGGCCAAGATGGCGGGGCGCTCTTCAGCAGCGGCCTTACCCACAGAGCGGGAGACTTCTTTTTGCTGGGCTCGGGCAGTCTCGAAGGCGCTTAGCGATGAACGACGGCGCTCGTCGGCTTCAAGGATGCGGTCAACTAGGGACACGTCCGCGCCACGGGCAATCTGGCTGGCACGGAAAGGCTCGGGGTTCTCACGTAAGGCGCGCAGATCGATCATGTTGGAAATTCTACCTACCCTAGAACCACTGCTCACATACTGGTCACTGTGTCGCAGGGCACATAGAGAGCCGAGTCACATTAATGTGGGGAGTTTTGGTAGCTTTTGGTGCACCTCGGGCGAATGTGTTGCTTTCGTGTACGGCCGCAGTGAGGTGGGGGGTGGTGCGGATGCAAAAAGGGGCAGGCGACGGCGTCAGGACGCGGAAAAGATACCAAAATTAGCCGTAAGCTAAGCGCAAAATTTACCCAAAAACAGCAGATGAAGGGCAGTTTATCTAAGTAAAATGGTGCTTTCGTGCCAGCTGGGCGCCGTCGAGCCCGGCAAATTTTAGCCCAGAGCAACACCTACCCCCTAAACAGCCGCTCACCTGCGCATATATAATTGAAGTGTAAGCACAGGCGGAGCGTGAAGAAACCCTTATAAATCCTCACTTTCCGCTTATATTTCAAGAAAATTTAGGGGGGATGCAGCGTAAACTTAAACACAACCACGGCCAGGCAAAGTTCGCCTAGCCGAAATTACCAAAGGGGGTTAGTGATGCCATCACTTTCAATGCCCTCATTTTCACAGCTGAGGGCCTTTGTAACGCTCTGCGATCACAAACACTACGGTGACGCAGCAGCGGCACTTGGTGTGAGCCAGCCCAGCTTGTCCCAGTCCATTTCCGCGTTGGAAAAGCGCGTTGATGGCCCCCTTATAGAGCGCACCACGCGACAGGTTCTAATCACCCCTCTGGGCCAGGACCTGCTTCCCTTCGCGCGTGATGCAGTGCTGGCCGCCGAAGGGTTTATTGAGGCCGCCAGCCGCATTAGCCAGGAGCGTTACGGTCAAGTGCGCCTGGGGATCATCCCCACCGCCGCACCCTACCTGGCTGAATCTGTGGCCAGCGGCGTACCTAATGCCGCCAATATTGCTGATTTTGGCAGAATTTCCGAGTTCCGGGAGATGACCACCCCGGACATCCTAGACGCACTCGCTTGCGGAGATATTGACCTAGGCCTGGTGGCCTTGGATGAGAGCATGGAGCGCTTTATCAGTGAGCCCCTATGGGATGAAGACCTGGTAATCGCTGTTCCCGACACCCACCCTTGGGTTGGGCGCACCAACGTCAAACCCGCCGAGCTTAGCCGCCAGCCGCTGATCCTCATGGAGGCCGGCAACTGCCTGCGTGACCAAACCCTGGCGCTATGCAATATCCCCATTAATGAGGTGGCCGCAACCACCATCGACATGGCAACCGCCCTGCGGCTAGTCAAAGTTGGTGGCGGGCTAGCGGTTGTGCCCGAGGGGGCTTTGCGCACAGGCGAAGGCCAGACCGTTAGTGTGGCCCGCTTCGCCGAGCCTGTTCCCACCCGTCGCCTGGCCCTGATTCACCGGCCCTCCACCGTGCATCAGGAATCTTTCGAGGAGATTGCCGAGCGCTTGCGCGACTATGTGGATAAAACCCGCATGGTGGTCACCCCAATCGAGTAGTTACCTCAATCGAGTAGCTGCCCCAATCGGCTAGCTTGGGTGGCCGGGGCAAACCGAGACGGCGCCGTGACGAGCGCAAACCGAGCCGGCGCTGTGACGGGCGCAAACCAAGACGGTTGGGCCGGGGGCTTTTAAAGGCTCCCGGCCCGATTTGTTTTGCGAATCGTCAAGTCGCTCACTAAATGGGCGTTATGCTGGATTTTATGTTCGGCAGGGATCATCGAAGTTCGCGCAGTTTGCAGGTTACGTTCGGTAACTTGCTTAGGGGCGTGGGGCTGCGTTGGTTTAGAGGCGACGACGGCGGGGCGCTCGGCTTGGGGGAGGCGCGAGGCTTGAGGCAGGTGCGCGGCTTAGGGGAGGCGAGCGGCGGCGTCGTGAGGGCCCAAAAGCCAAAAATGCTGACGGCACTCTTTGCGGGACTACTTGCCTGCCTACTGCTAGCCAGTGGGGCTAACGCTGCGACTGTTGAAACTGCCGCAGTGAGTGCCAAAAGCAATATGGGTGCTGTAGCTGGTGTGCAAGGCAGCGTGCCTGGCGCCCAAAGCAGCCTAAAAGCCAGCAATGCAGTTGGCGAACAAGGCGGAGCTATGGCAGCTTTGCAAAATGTAGCGACTGGAGTTACAGGCATT
>ERZ772935.976-NODE-976-length-11034-cov-3.238182_pt1 | contig 11034 bp, 7 predicted proteins | sample MGYA00511683_ERZ772935 | MGnify/ENA primary metagenome ERZ772935 (study PRJEB29015, sample SAMEA2738086) | human oral metagenome | biome: human oral; feature: human-associated habitat; material: saliva | place: China | collected 2228 ...
ACATCTCCACCGGCGGCGGCGCGTTCCTCGAATTCTTGGAAGGCAAAGAGTTGCCCGCCGTAGCCGCTTTGGAAAAACGCATCCAAAATATCAACAGTGCAAAGTAAATATATCCAATTTGATGGCAATATCTTTTGAGGCTGTTCCAAATATTGCTTACGAAATTTGGTAAATACTGATTACCTCAACGAGATAAAGCCAGCTCTATTGATGAAAGTTGCTGCGTAAATAAAGAATGCTCAACTATTTGTTATTCAATGAGCGTATTTTTGTTTCCCTGCCATTATGACTGGGTTATAATCCCTGAGTAGTAAACTTCTGATTTTATTATTGGAATAAATTTACTTTTATTAACCGAATTTAAAACCAAGGGAAATGTTTTTTACTAACAATGGAAGTGTCAAAATGAAAACACCTGAGAGAAAACAAATTTTTAAGCCTACTGTATTGGCATTGGCCATGATGGGCATTAGCTTGCCCGCTCAATCTGCAACAGTACCAATTAGTAACTTGCCGCTTACAGGGGTAGATGTTCAATATTCACCTAACATTACTATTACTCCGTCAGTAGAGTTTCCGACTGCAGGTGCGGCCTACTCTAGTAATGATTTTATGTTGGAAGGTTATCCGACACTTAGAGTGGGAACAGGTAAAGCATGGTGGGAAAACCACTGGAAGACCTATTATCTGGGTTATTTTGATAATACTAAATGCTATAAATTTTCTGATCCTCATAATTTTAATGGGCATTTTTATGTCTCTTCGAAAGCCACTACTGACGCACAAGGACGAGTTGGTCTGTGCAGTGGCAATGATGAGGAATATAGCGGCAACTTCCTCAATTGGGCCACCATGTCCGCTATAGATATCTTCCGCCACACATTAACTGGAGGAAATCGAGCATACGGGACAGGTAATAGCTCATCCGACTATCAAGCAGGTGATACTACAAACGATACCTTTTTACGTCGTGCTTTTGTGAACCCGGACCAAAACGGTAAAGATCGTTATCGGTTGAAATTAAGGGCTATTGATTTAGGGGGAAATGCGAAACCAGCTGATTTTGCATTTCTAAAACGGATCATTCCTGGCAGCATGGTAGATTCATTTTTGATACCCACTACTGAACCAGGGTGGGGGTATCCGTTGGGCTTCCAATATTTAACTGGCAGTAATTACGGACAATCTGTTCCCTCTACCGCTCAAGTTAAGTGGGCAAACAAAATTTTCTTCTACAATACGGGATTTTCTGTCCAAGCTGTGATATATGGCTCCGACGACACTTTGTGGTTTCAAAATCGCGGAGGCATAAGTGACACTAAAACTCAGAATTCACAAATTAAAACTAAAGTACGGAAGGCAATGAATGCTATCAGGGGAACTCCTAATATGAATTATGGAGCCATGCCGGTAGTAGTCAAAGCTTGTGATGAACAATTTGGCATTTCTGACATACCTAAAAACTGCCGAAAATACAATAACTCCTATAAACCGGAAGGTTTAATGCAGCAATACGGCCGCGGTAATGGAGCAAATATTCTCCCTGCGCGCTTCGCTGTGTTTGGTTATCCAGTGGTGGAAGGTAGCGACATCAGCGGTGGAGTGCTCCGGGCTCGTATGAAGTACCTGGATCGCACACAGCAGGAAGGCTCTGTAGTCTATGGTCAAGAGTGGGATTCTGCCTCTGGCATATTAGCTGTAAATCCTGATACCTATGATGCAAGCCAAACGGGGGTTGCTAACAGTGGTGCCATTAACTATATCAACCACTTCGGTGATGCTGGACGTTATAAACGTCACGATCCTGCAGCTGAGTTATTTTATACTGCCCAACGGTATTTACGTAATAAAGGCATGCCATCGTATTATGAACGAACTCAGCATGCGGCAGGCATCAATCCAACTACAGCTGACGGATTCCCGATGATTTATAAATGGGATGATCCACTCACGCGAGGCTTATCATCGCCTACTGAAGCTCAGTGCCGATCTAATACTATGATTTTGATTGGGGATACTCTTACTCATGATGAAAAAGATTTACCAAATTTCGTTCCAACCAGTGGCGTTAAAGATGATAATGAAATTCAGACAGCTGATATTCTAAAGAAAATTCTGGATCAAGAAAAATTTAAAGGTTTGGGTGCGGATTCATGGAATCTGTCTCGTGGTGTGGGTGCAGGAGGGAAAAATTATTCTCCTGCAGGGATTGTTGCATTAGCATATTGGGGAAGAACGAATGACATTCGTCAGGATATTAAAGGAACTCAAAATATCAATACATTTATGATTGATGTTTTAGAAAATGGTCAGGGACGTTTTGAAGCCAACAATGCCTACTCATTAGGTAATACTTATTACTGGGCCGCGAAATATGGTGGGTTTGACTATGCACCGGGCTCCGTGGAATGGCCAAATCAATCCAGAAGCAGCTGGACAAAAGATGCACCAGGCTCAAGTAGCAGCCCTGCCCTTTTCCCTGACGGAATACCGAATAATTTTGCCTTGGGCAATAGCCCCGAAAATATGGTTGAGGCCCTAAATAAAGCTTTTGTATCTGCAACCAGTTATAAAGATCCATCACAATCGGCCATAGCAATTAATGACTATGAAGATTCCGTTGTTGATGTTGCAACAGGAAGCACTATGGCAGTACAAGCTATTTTTAATGTTAAAGACCTTTCAGGTAATCTAATTGGCAAACGGCTTGGATTATCAGGGGGTAAGCTTACTTTTATTCCTGAGTGGCGCGCTGCAGACTTACTAAATAACTTGTATCATAACAACACTGGAACGTGGATAAATCGTAAAGTATTTACAAAAGCGCAAAATGGTTCGACTGTTCAGTTTACCCCAAGCAATTTGGCTACTTTTGAGAGTGCTTTGAAAGAGCCAGAGCCTTTACTTAATGCTGCAAGCTTGACTAAATATTTATTAGGTGACAGCACTCAAGAAGGTAGTGCATGGAGGAAGCGTAGTAGTTTGATGGGTACAATCATCAATTCAACACCTAGTGCTATCCTTAAACCCAAACAGGTTCCAAATGGTTGTACATACAGTGATTCCACTGTAATGAACCGTTCTGCCTATTATGCCGTAGCTGCAAATGATGGAATGTTGCACATACTTGATCATAATGGCGTAGAAAAAATGGGATATATTCCCAAATCTGCTTTGCCTAAATTATATAACTTTGCCAAACTTGGGGCTATACATGAATATATAAATGATGGCTCTCCTGTTACTGCAGAAGTGTGTTTTGGATCCGAAGCTAAATCGCTTCTAATTGGCACTACTGGTCGAGGAGGATCTTCTATATATGCGTTGGATGTTACAAATTTAAATAATCCTAGCGCATCAAATATATTATGGGATTTTTCCAATAAGGACGATAGCGATTTAGGATTAACAATTGGTCAGCCTTCAATTACAAAAAATGGATCAGGTAATCCATTGGTTATATTGAGTAGTGGATATAACAATACATCAGGTAAAGGTTATTTATACATTCTCAATGCTCAGAATACAGGTTCATGGATTCAAAATAGTAATTACTGGAAAATACCTTTAGGTTCTAGTGGGGTAGGCGAGCCTTTTGTATATGATGATAATCGTGATGGAATCCCTGAAGCAGTCTTTGTTGGGGACAATGAAGGAAAAGTCTGGCGTATTAATTATGATCAGGCATCTAACACTTGGAGTAATCCTTATGGTACAAGTCCGTTATATTCACCATCCAGCTCAAACTCTCCGATAACAGGAGCTCCCTTTGCTCAAAAAGTTGGAGGACGTCTGTATGTGGTTGTTGGAACTGGTCAGTATTTCTCTTTATCGGATATTGCCTCAAATGTTCAAAATTATGCTTTAGGTTTATTTGCCGATATGGGCCCTATAACAGAAGCCGATTTGTTACAGCAATATGTCAATAGTACTGGTACAGAGGTAAATGCCATTGTTAGTACGACAGACAAAGCATTAGAACAAAAACTGTATACGATTACGACCAATCCTTTGACTGCTGCCAATAAAGGCTGGAGACTTAAACTGCTTCCTGGTCAATCTATAGTTTCTGCCTCAAACATTCACCGCAGCCGTGTTGCAACTTTTACTGCTGTGCGTTCTATTGCCAGCTTAGAAAGTAATGCGTGTGGCTTTAATGGTGCAACCGCACGGATTGCTGTTGACTTAAAAACAGGTGGTCAGTTTAACGAAAAAGTATTTGATACCAATAATGACGGCAACTTTGATGAGAATGACAAACTTGGAGGTATGATCGAAGCTTCAAATATTTTAGCTCCTAAAGACAAAACAGTTGATATGATGATTGATGGTAAACGTGTTACAGTTACTTCTTCTTCAGGAGATAGTGGATTATTTCATATGACCATGAATCCTTTCCGGTTGAATTCAGTTCGTCGTATCTCGTGGCGTGAAATCTTCTAAATTTCGTTTTTAAATCACTATTCAAAATATTTAGCTTCAAGCATAAGAGGAATGTAAAACATTCCTCTTATGCTTTTTGCCATAACGGCAAGCTCTATATATCTTAAAGTGAGGGGCTGCCCTAGATAATTAGGACAGCCTCTTAGAATTTATCATCATAGAGCAATTTATATGATCTCAAGTTGCTACGATGCTTCATACAAATATTGAGAAGGCCGTCTGAAAACACTGTTTCAAGGAAATTAAACCCTTGATTCGTGATTTTCAGACGGCCTTCGTAACTACAAAAATCCAATCAATAAAGCTGCGCCACCGTAACCGGCAAATCATGAATGACTGCCATTGTGTCTTCGGCTTTCTGCCGTTGCCGCAGGAAAGAAGCCAGATGGATTTTTTCCATTTTCGGGATCGGCAATGCCACTGTGGTCGGGTTGACATGCTGACCATTAATCCGTGCTTCATAATGCAGGTGCGGACCGGTAGAGCGGCCGGTGGAACCGACAAAGCCGATGACTTCGCCCGCCTTCACATGGCCTTTTGAGGGAGAGAAAGCACTTAAATGGCCATATAGCGTTTCCACTCCGTTGCTGTGCAGCAGCATTACAGTATATCCGTAGCCGCCTTTCCAACCTTTGAAGGTAAGGGTACCGTCGGCCGGCGCATAAACGGGTGTGCCGGGCGGGGCGGCATAGTCTATGCCTGTGTGCATTTTAACGGTATGCAGCACGGGATGGACACGGATGCCGTAGGGTGAGGAAATGCGTGTATAGTTTTGCAGCGGCATAAAGGCAAAGCCGTTCAGACTGTCGGACTTCAATGGCTCGCCGTCATAATCATAATAGCTGCCGCCCTCATCGCCTTTGTCGTAGTAGTAAGCCTGATAGGTTTTACCGCCTTTTACAATTTCCACCGCCAAGATATCGCCTGCCGCCATTTCCTGTCCACGGAAATACATGCTGTTGTACAGCAGGCGTATTTGATCTCCCTCTTTCAAATCGTCCAAATTGAATTGTTCGCTGAAAATATCGCGCAGCGATTCACGCAATTCGATGCCTACGCCTGCTTGCGCCAACGAACCCTTGGCAGAGGTGCGGACAACGACGGATTTCAGTGTCGGCAGGGTTTTCATCTCGATTTCCGATGCGCTCGCCTGCCATTCGCCTTTGATTTTTCCGATGGCAATCAGGTTTTTTTCGCCATTATCGTCATCGTTGAAAAACTGGATGGCAGCCGGCCGGTTGCTGCCGTCCATTAAAACACTGATGGTTTGCCCCGAACGAAGCCGCTGTAATTTCTTGTCGATACCGCCGTCTTCGCCATCGCCTTTCAGGGCATTGGCAATATCCGTATCACTCAAGCCGTAGCGCGACAGCATGGTGTACAGCGTATCACCTTCTTGAGCCGCTTCTTCCAGCCAATATCCCGCCCGATTTTCGACATCGGACACTTGAATCGGCGGCAACTCCTTCACAACAACTTCGGTTTTAAACAATTCGTCTTGCCTGGGCGGAGAAGTTACGGCATAAGCCGTCATTGCCCCCGATACGGGCAGCAGTATACCCAGCAGCGACCAGCGGATGGATTTACACTGCAAAAAACGATGGGAAAAAATCTTTTTCATTGCTTCATTTTTCCGTTTCAGACGGCCTGATTCGTCGTCAGGCACAAAGCCTTACAAACAGATTTTCATTTATCTTCAAACGTTTCAGTATACTATAAATCCTCATAGAAATCCTCATCATGCGGAAAAAGCGCGTAAAATAACGCTAATCCGAACAATGCCGAACCATGATGAATCTGACCCTTGCCATCCCTTCATTGAACAGGCCGTCTGAAAGACCTGTACCGTTCGATACGCCCGGCCTTAACGCACTGCTGCGTTTCGGACCCTTTACTTCATTGCCCGCCGAAACATCCGTTTTTTATGCCCGCCATCTTTGGCGGGGCAGGCCGGAAATTTCGATATTGGCCGAACTGGGGCTGTCCGCAGACACGCCCGCCCTGCTGGCCGCACCCGTCTGCCAGCAAATGGGCATGAATCAGGCGCACCTCGCATCCGGCCGCGCCTTGTCGGTAACGGCGCAAGAGGCGGCGCAGTGGTGTGCGGGATTGAATGATTTTTTTTGTGAGGACGGTTGGCGGTTTTACCCGTTCAAACCCGACTTATGGCTGCTGACCTTACCCAAACAGCCTGACTGGCAGGTTCCGTCGGTTCTGGATATGCTCGGGCAGGCTGACGGGATGGAGCGGATGGAACGGCTTGCCGCACCTGATTGGCTGTCCAAGCAAACTGAAATCCAAATGTGGTTGCACGCCCATCCGCTCAATGCCGCTCGCACAATGCCGGTAAACGGCGTATGGCTGTGGCCGGGGCGTTCGGACGGGCAAGCCGAAGCCGGCTTTACCGCTACGGACAGCAGTTGGCTGCTCCGCCCCGGCCTGCCGCACGATGCCGCGCCCTACGACTGGTCGGCATTCGAAGCCATGCTGGAGGAATGCGGCCAACAGATTTCAGACGGCCTGATTTTCCTGGACGATTTGACCGTGTCCGTTGCGGCGGATGATGAAGAATCGTATCGCCAACTGCTGGCCGATTGGGATGTCCGTTTTTTCACCCCCATCCGCCTCGCCCTGCAAAAAGGCCGTCTGAAAAACCTGACGCTGACCACAGACGGCGAACACGGCGGCGTTCTGAATATTAGAACCAAAGCCGAACGGGCATTTTGGAAACGGAAAAAAGTCTTTACCGGCACTTTGCGTTAATACGCCGCACCACACAAGAGAATGACCAAATTCTCGACACCCCTATACGGCAATCCGTCACAAAAGACCGTCTGAAAACGCGCTTCAATGAAATTTCAATCGTTTCAGTGCAAGCAAAACTGAAGTTGCTTTTCAAACTTTGTTGCAGCCGGGTTTTCAGACGGCCTGATGCTTGGTGTTTTTGTATACTTATGTTAATATTTGAAAATGTTAACAATTAGACCGTCCGAAACCGCTTGACGCATCGTCAAGTCATTCGGCAATGAGGAGTGAAAGATGTTATTAAGCATAATGGGGACGCCCAATGCTGTCGTAATCGCCGTGATTGTGATGTTGGCATTGTCACTATCGCGCATACATGTAGTGTTGAGCTTGGCAATCGGTGCGTTTGTCGGCGGACTGGTGGCAGGAATGCCGTTGGAAAATGTAACGGACATGTCGGGAGAAGTGACTCAAACCGGCATTATTTCCGCTTTTAATGAAGGCTTGAAAGGCGGGGCGCAAATCGCGTTGTCGTATGCAATGCTGGGGGCTTTCGCAATGGCAATCACCCACTCCGGCCTGCCGCAACAATTGGCCGGCTCGATTGTCCGCCGCCTGAATCAAGGGCAAAACTCTCAAACCGGGGAAAAAGCGGTCAAATGGCTGTTGTTGTCCATCATCTTGGTCATGGGTGTCATGAGCCAAAACGTCGTCCCCATCCATATCGCCTTTATCCCAATGATTGTGCCGCCGTTGCTGCTGGTATTTAACCGTCTGAAAATCGACCGTAGGCTGATTGCCTGCGTCATTACCTTCGGCCTGGTGACCACCTATATGTTCCTACCTTACGGATTCGGCGCGATTTTCCTCAACGAAATCCTGTTGGGCAATATCCGCACGTCGGGCATGGAGGTGAAAGACATCAATGTCATGCAAGCAATGGCCATCCCTGCTTTGGGTATGGTGGCAGGTTTGCTGCTGGCTTTGATTCATTATCGTAAACCGCGTCTTTATCAAACCAATGATATCGATACGGTCGATCATCAAAAAGCAGCCGAACAGCCGCAACCTTCCGCCTACCGCAGCATGGTGGCCGCAATAGCGATTGCCGTTTGCTTCGCCATACAATTGATGTATCAAGACGCGCTGGTTTTAGGGGCAATGGTTGGTTTCGCGGTATTCATGATGCTCGGCGTCATCAATCGGAATGCCGCCAACGATGTGTTTGGCGAAGGTATTAAAATGATGGCGATGGTCGGCTTTATTATGATTGCCGCCCAAGGATTTGCGGCGGTCATGAAAGCAACCGGCGATATCCAGCCTTTGGTGGAAAACAGCATGGCGATGTTCGGCGGCAACAAAGGCATGGCGGCATTTGTCATGCTATTGGTCGGCCTGCTGGTCACAATGGGCATCGGCTCTTCCTTTTCCACCCTGCCGATTATTACGGCGATTTATGTACCTCTGTGTATCAGCCTCGGCTTTTCACCATTGGCAACCGTAGCCATTGTCGGTACTGCCGGCGCATTGGGTGATGCAGGCTCCCCCGCATCAGATTCGACCTTGGGTCCAACCATGGGACTGAACGCCGACGGCCAGCACGACCATATTCGAGACTCGGTTATCCCCACCTTTATCCACTACAATATCCCTCTGATGATTGCCGGCTGGATTGCCGCAATGGTGCTGTAAATGGAAGAACTGACGCAACGCATTACCGAACTGGAAATTCAGACGGCCTTACAAGGCGAACTGATTGACAGCCTGAACGACACTGTTGCCCAAATGCGGCAAACATTGGATTTGCAACAATCCCAACTCAAGCTGCTGTATCGGAAAATTCAAGATAAAAACCAAGACGGTAATCAAGAGCCGTATAGCCTGCGTGATGAAGTCCCACCGCACTACTAACCGGAAACAACAAATGGGCAAAAGATAAAAAACTTGCCAAAACAAACCATTTAGGCCATAATCCGCCGCCTTCCCGAAAGGGATATTTTGAAGCACAGGCACATCCCCTGTGCCCGCCAACCAAAGGAATTAAAATGAAACAAAATACTCATCCAGATTATCATGAAGTTAATGTTACTTGCTCTTGCGGTAACAAATTTGTAACCAAATCTTCAATGGAAAAAGAAAACTTCAATATTGAGGTTTGCTCACAATGCCACCCGTTCTACACCGGAACCCAAAAAATCGTAGATACAACCGGTCGCGTAGACAAATTTAACCAAAAATTTGGCAACATGTTCAAACGTAGCTAATTTTTTGAAAAAGAAAATAAAAAAGACTGCATTGGCAGTCTTTTTTATTTTTGAAAATTCAGAAAAACAATAAAACCTGAAGCGGCATGAATAAAACAAGAAAGATATATTCAGAATTTTATTTACCAACCCTAGGGAATTTACTCAACCTGTTGTAGTTCCAACAAAAAATCTTCCTGATCACTCATCGTTACACGATAATCCTCATCAGCCCAGGCACCCAAATCAATATTTTTACAACGTTTACTGCAAAAAGGCCGATACGGGTTGGCTGAAGACCACTCTGAAACTATGCCGCAACGCGGACATTTTACTTTTCGCATATCGGCCTCCATCATTCCACCACCGGATCAAAACTGCTCATAATCATTTTAAACCGTATATCCTGATCAAGCTGAGAACCTCTGAGGCGCTCATCTGATACGGCTAAAAAGCGTATATGGGTAAAATACTTATTTGCAGAAACTTCCGGTATCGCCTTATCTGCTTCATCCACTTCTATGCTCAACATATGAATATTCTGCGCCAGACTAGGATGTTGATAATTACCATGCTTGGCGAAGCAATTTACTTCCCGCGAATTTTTTCGCAAAATGCTCAACAATACGGAAATAGCATCATAAGTAGGCATTAAAGTACGAATCCAATTCTGCAAATCTGCCTTACGTTCCTCAAAAGGCCGCTGCTGCCAATAATAATAAGACGGCACATCAAACGGGCTGGTCCCTCCAGGTACAAGCATGCGCTGTTTAATCGCCATCAACCATTCATTTTCACGTAAATGCTGGCCAAACTTTTGCTGTATCCCCAAAAGTCCTTGCGCAACCTGCTTCAAATCTTCCTGCAACAATAATGCGGATTGCCGATCACGGTTCTGCGCCATCATTTGCTTTTGACGTTCCAATTCCTGCAAAATATCCAGTTTCAACTCGGCACGTGCCGCACACTCCATGATGTCAAATAATGTGGCTAACGCCAAATGATGTGCCCAAACAGAATCACTGCATACAATCTCATCTTGGAAACGCTTAAACAAATATTCAATCCGCAAAAAGTTACGAACCCGTTCAGACAAAGGGTGTTCAAAAGTAATCATCTCAATATCCGTTTCTAACCATTAAAACAAGATTGATAATACTGATTCAGACGGCCTATCTTATGCGTCAATTCATCCTTGTTTCCATTATTCAAGATAATCTCATCAGCCATCCAATACCTTGAACTATTCTCGCTCTGTACCGCAATAATTTTTCTAACCTCTGACTCTGATAAATTGCTTCTAGCCATAACACGATTTATTCTGATTGATTCATCCGCATCTATCAGTAAAACATACTGAACAAGTGTCTGAAATTCCTTTTTTTCTTGCAGCAAAGGAATTTCAATAACTCCATATGGTTGTTGTTGATATAACGATTGCCGATTCTGAATTTCTACCATAATCAAAGGCAACATCATATTTTCTAAATCCTGCCTTGCACTACTGTCTGCAAAAACCAATTGCCGCATCACAGCACGATTTAACTGAGCCCCCATAAAAACTGACTCGCCAAAACATTTCCGTATCAAAGGCAACGCCTTG
>ERZ772935.977-NODE-977-length-11016-cov-6.219506_pt1 | contig 11016 bp, 7 predicted proteins | sample MGYA00511683_ERZ772935 | MGnify/ENA primary metagenome ERZ772935 (study PRJEB29015, sample SAMEA2738086) | human oral metagenome | biome: human oral; feature: human-associated habitat; material: saliva | place: China | collected 2228 ...
AAGCTTAAGCAATCTGCTTAGGCTTTTCTTTATAAGTGGCATTCGTTGAATAAAACACTATATTTTGATACAATTTTAAATGATATTTGTATATAAATTGTAAAAAGGAAATGAAATGATTACACGTGAATTTGATACCATCGCAGCCATCTCGACTCCGCTTGGTGAAGGGGCTATTGGGATTGTTCGTTTAAGCGGAACGGATAGTTTTACGATCGCCCAGAAAATTTTTAAAGGCAAGGATTTGAGCAAGGTTGCTAGCCATACTCTAAACTACGGACACATCGTTGATCCCCAGACAGGAAAGGTTATGGACGAGGTCATGGTTGGTGCTATGAAATCTCCAAAGACCTTTACTCGTGAGGATATTATTGAAATTAATACCCACGGTGGAATCGCCGTAACTAATGAAATTCTCCAATTGGCTATCCGTGAAGGTGCTCGCTTGGCTGAGCCTGGAGAGTTTACTAAACGTGCCTTCCTCAATGGTCGCGTAGACTTGACTCAAGCTGAGGCCGTTATGGATATCATCCGTGCCAAGACAGACAAAGCCATGAATATTGCGGTCAAGCAGTTAGATGGCTCCCTTTCTGAGCTCATTAACAATACGCGCCAAGAGATTCTCAATACTCTGGCACAAGTTGAAGTGAACATCGACTATCCTGAGTACGACGACGTTGAAGAAGCCACTACTGCTGTTGTTCGTGAAAAAACTATGGAATTTGAACAATTATTAACCAATCTCCTTAGAACAGCTCGTCGTGGTAAAATCCTTCGTGAGGGAATTTCAACAGCCATCATTGGTCGTCCAAACGTAGGAAAATCAAGCCTTCTTAACAACCTCTTACGTGAAGACAAGGCTATCGTAACCGATATTGCGGGTACTACGCGCGATGTCATCGAAGAATACGTTAATATCAACGGTGTCCCACTTAAATTGATTGATACTGCAGGTATTCGTGAAACGGATGATATCGTCGAGCAAATCGGTGTCGAACGTTCCAAAAAAGCACTCAAGGAGGCTGACTTGGTACTGCTTGTCTTAAATGCTAGTGAACCTCTTACTCCCCAAGACCGACAACTTCTCGAAATTAGCCAAGATACCAACCGTATTATTCTTCTTAACAAGACTGATTTACCAGAAGCTATTGAAACTGACGAACTTCCTAAAGATGTCATCCGTATTTCTGTCCTTAAAAATCAAAACATTGACAAGATTGAAGAACGTATTAACAACCTTTTCTTTGAAAATGCAGGACTAGTCGAACAAGATGCTACGTATCTATCCAACGCTCGACATATTTCATTAATTGAAAAGGCAGTTGAAAGTCTACAAGCTGTTAATGAAGGTCTTGCGCTTGGCATGCCCGTTGACTTACTTCAGGTTGATTTGACACGTACTTGGGAAATTCTTGGGGAAATCACCGGTGATGCAGCGCCAGATGAACTCATTACTCAATTGTTTAGCCAATTTTGTTTAGGTAAATAAAAAATTATAAAAAGGAGTTATGATGAAATATCCAACACTACTAGAACGCTTCTTGACCTACGTCAAAGTCAATACACGTTCTGACGAAAACTCAACGACAACACCTAGTACTCAAAGCCAAGTAGACTTCGCAACCAATGTCCTCATCCCAGAGATGAAACGTGTTGGTTTACAAAATGTCTATTATTTGCCAAACGGTTTCGCTATCGGTACTCTACCAGCCAACGATCCAAGTTTAACTCGTAAGATTGGCTTGATCTCACACATGGATACGGCAGATTTTAATGCTGAAGGCGTTAATCCTCAGGTTATTGAAAACTACGACGGTGGAGTTATCGAACTTGGGAATTCTGGTTTCAAACTTGATCCAGCTGATTTTAAGAGTTTAGAGAAATATCCCGGCCAAACTTTGATTACTACAGATGGGACTACGCTTCTCGGTGCTGATGACAAATCTGGTATCGCCGAAATCATGACAGCTATCGAATACTTGAACGCTCATCCTGAAATAAAACACTGTGAAATTCGAGTTGGATTCGGACCAGATGAAGAAATCGGTGTTGGTGCCAACAAATTTGATGCAAAGGACTTCGATGTTGACTTCGCTTATACAGTTGACGGCGGACCTCTAGGAGAATTGCAATATGAAACCTTCTCTGCTGCAGGAGCTGAACTTCACTTCCAAGGACGTAATGTTCACCCAGGAACAGCTAAAGGACAAATGGTCAATGCTCTCCAGTTAGCCATCGACTTCCACAATCAACTCCCAGCTGGTGACCGACCTGAATTGACTGAGGGTTACCAAGGTTTCTTCCATCTCATGGATATAACTGGTACTGTTGAGGAAGCGCGTGCTAGCTACATCATCCGCGACTTTGAAAAAGAAAGCTTCGAAGCGCGTAAAGCTGCAATGCATGCTATTGCTGACAAGATGAACCAAGAACTTGGCAGTGATCGTGTAACCCTGACTTTGACAGACCAATACTACAACATGAAGGAAGTTATCGAAAAGGATATGACTCCAATCACTATTGCTAAAACAGTGATGGAAAATCTTGATATTACACCTATTATCGAGCCTATCCGTGGTGGAACAGACGGTTCTAAAATTTCCTTTATGGGAATTCCAACTCCAAATATCTTCGCTGGTGGTGAAAACATGCATGGCCGTTTTGAATACGTTAGTCTACAAACAATGGAACGTGCTGTTGATACAATCATTGGCATTGTATCTTACAAAGACTAAAAAAGAAGTAGCAAAGCTACTTCTTTTTTAGTTGACTTCTTTCTCGCTTGTTTCAGGAGAACTAGTCGTTGGATTGCTTGATTCAGTCTGTTTGTCGCTTACTTGTTTGCTAGTTGTTTCAGAACTTGCTTCATTCGGCTTAGCTTTGGATTGAAGTTCTTGGTTTAATGAGACAATTTCTTGCGCAAGTGCTAGAAGAGCTTGTTTGTCTTTGCTTGCAGCTGACAATTTATCGAACAAAGCATCCACTTTTTCAAAGTCCGCATCAGAACCATTATTCATTTCCAAATAAGTATGTAGGGCAAGGACTCCATTATATAATTTTTGATAGAGAACCAAAACCTCTGGGTCTTGATTAGCATTCTCACGATCAGTCTGAATGGTTTGTGAAATACGTTTTATAAGATCTTGGACTTGTGTGTTTAGTTCATCAAGGTCTGCATCGTCTTTATCTAGAGCAGCTTTCAGGTTTTTCACCTCGTCAGCGAGTGAAGCTTTTACGCCTTCTTCTTTGACTTGAGCAACTAATTCTTCAGCTTTCGTTAAGAGTCCTTCTACTTGAGCTTTTCGAACATGATTGCTTTGTTCTTCAGGCTTAATATCATCATACAAACCTTTCAAAAACTCATAGACTGCTGTTTTAGCACTATGGCCATCCACTTTTTCTGTATCTAAAATCGTTTCAGAAGGCTTACTTGTAACAGGTTCATTCTTCAGAGCTTCTTCAACTTCCAGTTTTGTTTGATAGATTTCTGGGAATAGTTTGTTCAAGTCAGTCGCCTTAAGGAAGGATTGTGATTGATAAAGTGTCCAAGTTAAGTTAGCAATTTTATTTCTAAGAGTGTCATTTAAGTGATTATCAGATAAATGTTGATAGAAATACTTAATGTACTCGACTGTTGTAACTCCAGTTCGATCATTAAAATCTTGTAGAGCTTGTAGTTTTGCTTCTACTGCATCTAAACCAGCCTCATCTTGAGCCAATTTATTTTCTTGGAGCTGAGCCAAGAGATCCTTCTTAGGAAGTCCATAAGCATCCGTATCCAAGGTATTAATCTTATCTACTAAAGCTTGATATTTTTTGTCTAAAGGACTGATTTCTGTTGGTTTTACGCTAGCATCAACATGGATATATTGCTTGTCAAAGAGATCTAAAGCAGCCAGATAACCAGCTGTTGAGTTGGTTGAGAGCTTCTTCATATTTTCAGAGAATTGTCCCAAAGCAAGCTCAATCTGTCTTTGTTGAATTGGTTTATCCTTGTAAACTTCACGACTATCTGCTAGAAGTTGATCAACCTTATTTTGAACAGTCGCTTCATCAAAGGCTCCTGGTTGGTAGTTGGATTGTAAGGCAGGAATCTTATGTTTTAAAGCAACTTCATAACCTTTAGTCTGTACTTTAATGTAGTGATTATGGTCACCGTGAGGTATGACGAAGCTACCATTTTCAACCTGTAGGCTATAAGGAGAGACACCGTCACGAAGTGCAGTTGTATAGAGTTCATTTAGAAAATCAAGCTCTGCATCACCTGTTTGAAGCGGAATTCGAACGTGTTCCTTTCGAACCGCATAAGGGTGAATGTGAGTTGGGTCATAAGCCTGGTCTGGATTTCCGAATACAAAGAATCCATTTGAAATTCGGATCGCTTCAAGCGGAACACCATAGGTTTTAGAGATATAAGCCATCTTTTCTTCATCGCTGGCATCTCGAGAGAAACTTTCAACAGTCTTGGCAAGAGGTTTTACAGGCTCTGCCTGATGGTGTCCATGCAAATGTTCTTGCGCTGCCTTAATCTGTTCTGATGACAAATCTTTCTTAAAGAAATAGTGGGCATGATCTCCATGTGAAACCACAAAACCTTGCTCATCCTCACTAATCACTCGCTCAGCTGCAAAGCCATGATCATGTTCATCTTCATGATGCTCGTGTTTCACTTCATTCTCTTTAGGAGTGTTATGATTATCTTTTGGAACTTCTGTTTGGCTATGCCCATGTAAATGTCCTTGCGCTGCCTTTATCTGCTCTGCTGACAAATCTTTTTTAAAGAAATAATGTGCATGATCTCCATGTGAAACTACAAAACCTTGCTCATCTTCTCTAATCACACGCTCAGCTGCAAAGCCATGATCATGTTCTTCTTCATGATGCTCGTGTTTCGCTTCATTTTCTTTAACAGTATTTAGATTATCTTGAGGACGTTCTGTTTGTTGTCCACGTAGATGTTCCTGAGCTGCCTGAATCTGCCCTAATGATAAATCTTTTTTAAAGAAATAATGAGAATGGTCTCCATGACTCATGACAAAACCTTCTGAATCTTCACTTATAATTCTATTTGCATCAAAACCATGATCGTGTTCCTCTTCTTCATGGTGAACATGTGGTAACGGATTATTTGGTGTAGAATTAGAAGGACTTTCTAAGCTTGGAGTGTTAGATTGTGCTTGATGATTGTTAAGAGATGATTTAGGGATATAGTGATAGTGGTCCCCATGTCGTACGATATAAGCATCGCCAGTATCTCTGACAATATCATTAGGGTTAAAGACATAACCATCATCTGCTGCAGAAACACCATTATTCGGTGTCAGTGACAAGGGTTGACTGAGAGCTGAACTATTGCCAGATAAATAAGCCTTTGCGGCAGCTAATTCACCCGCTGACAGATCACTCTTAGGAATATAATGGAAGTGACCTCCGTGGGGAACGATATAAGCATCTCCTGTATCCTCAATGATATCAGAAGCGTTAAAAACATAACCGTCATCAGTTGTATAACGTCCTTGAGCTCTAGCTGCCACAACTTCCTTAGAATCATTTTTTTGGTCAGATGTATGCTCTTGTTTTTGTTTTTCAATTTGTTCTTTGGTACGAATATTTTCAGCTTGACTAGCATTTTTTAGGTAGACATAATATTTTCCATCAACTTTGATGATGTAACCACCTTTAATTTCATTCACGATATGTTCATCACGCAATTGATAATTTGGATCTTTCATGACTAGTTCTTCACTAAAGATTGCATCGAAAGGAACTTTACCATTATAGTAATGGAAATGGTCTCCGTGAGAAGTCACATATCCCTGATCAGTAATTTTCACAACAATTTGTTCGGCCTCAATGCCTTCCTTTTTGCTAACTTGATCAGGAGTCAAATTTTCGTTCTTTTTAGACTCATTGTTTTTCCCATCAACATAAGATACACGATTATCTTCCTTCTTCTCTGCTTCTTGGTGTTGATTTAAAACATAAGCACAAACACTAAGCGCAATAACTACTGCTGATCCAGCTAAGTATTTCGTTGTTTTTTTCATAATTTCCTCATTTCAATTCTTCTGCTAGTATTGCAATATCCTCTTCTAAATTATCTAAATAAGACTTATCATTTTGTGGGTCTGCCTCTAAAGGATTGAGAGTTTTAAGACTCACACCTGTTGACTTGATAAGCGTTTCAGCTACTTTAGACGAAGCATTACTCTCTGTAAAAATAGTTTTAACTTTATAGGTCTTAACAAATTCTTGGATTTCAGTCAGTTGTCTTGGGCTTGGTTCTTGATCAGGAGAAATACCAGCAATACCAAATTGATTCAAGTCAAATCTCTTTGCCAAATAAGAAAAAGCAGTGTGTTGTGTCACAAACGTTCTTTGCTCCACTTTATCGAAGATAGGTTTATATTTATTTGTTAACTCATGAGCTTGATCGATAAACTTCTTCGCATTCGACTGATATATTTCTTTATTCTCACTATCTAATTCTGATAATTTATCAGCAATAATTTGTGCTTCCTCAGCTACCTTTTCAGGGTCTAACCAAGTATGGGGATCATAAAGACTTTTCTCATCCACACCTTTTCCTACTTCTATATCTTCCAAGCCAGATACTCTATCCAAGGTCATACCCTCAGATGCTTCTAGGACCTTAACCTTGGACTTTTGTAGACTTGGGTCTAGACTACCCGCCCAAGACTCTAGGGTATGAGAATGATAAACAAACACATCCGCATCGTAGATAGCTGCAATATCATTTGCTGACGGTTCATAAGAATGAATGCCTGAACTAGACTGAATCATTCTTACATCATTAAGATCACCAGAAACTGCTTTTACCATAGAATATACAGGATAAAAACTGGTAACAATTTTCATTCCATGAGATTCTTTGACATCATTTTGCTTATCTTGACTACAAGCTCCTAACAATAAAGCAAGTACCGAAGATAGCATACATATTAGTATTTTCTTCTTCACTAGAACTCCTTAACTAGTATTTAACCATTTAATTAACTAGTAAACATTCTACTCCAAAAAATTTACGATGTCAAGTGATAGACTCGATTTTATAAGATTTTTTATAAATAAAAAAGCACCGATTTTCGGTGCTTTAATACTAAACTCCTAGATGAATATCTGGGAATTTTTCCATTAGTAACTCCCAAAATTCTTCCAATTGTTCTTGAACTGTTCTAGTAGTCCGAATAGTCATCTTATGCTTCTTAGGACTGTCCTTACGAATGTAGCACAGTTGATAGACTTTATTTGTAAAACCATAGCGATGGTAACTATTTTCAATAAGGTAAATCTGATCAACTTCTCTTAAGTCAACAGTTTGAGTCCCTTTAAAGTATGTAATCAAGTGGTTTTTATATAAGATTACTTTTAGATCTTGATCATAATAGTCAGCTTGGTCGGCAATATCTTCTAGATTACCTTGCAACTCTGGATAAGTTTGATATAATTCATTATAAGATGCAATTGATTTTTTACGAAGAATAAAGGCTGTAATAGCAGTAAATACTCCCATGCCACTAAAAATTGCTGCTCCAATGATATAATACCAACCATCACGTGAATGTTCAGTCAAGCTCAGGTAAACATTCGTATTCATGTTTTGATAAACTGTAGACGTAGGTTCTAAAACTGATTTCAAAAAACCTGATAAGTCTACTATTCTGTTATTACGTGAGGTATTCACATTTGTACTTAGTGGTTGTAATTGCGTTCCCAACAAAGTCCCTGGATTATCAGCTAAAGTTTCAGCAGTAGCCTGCTCGATTAACTTCTTAACTTCAGCATCATTTTCTTTTGCTTCAATAACCGCGTATTTACCATCACCCTCTTGACTATATTGTACAAGATAGACAACACTTCCACCATCTACATCACCAATAATCTCTGGATAAATATCATAAACAGTCATTTTAACTTGTTTACCGGATTCACTGTTACTAGCAAAGGCAGTTGTTGGGTTTTGGTGTAAATTCCAAAGGAATCCCATCAGACCTCCAACTGCAAGAAGAATGACCGAAAGGACTAGTCCAGAAACAAAACCTTTATTTCGTTTTTCCTTAAACATAATTGTCTCCTTTAGTTTGATATTGAAATTATATCAAAGTAAAAGTATTTTTTCAACTTTTGCATTAAAATTATTATAACTACAACCCTCTGTCTACATTTTAATTCTAGCTTTCTAAATAAAAAAGTTTGAGATAAATCCCAAACTTCTATAAAATTTATTTTCTAGCTATTTTCTCATCACTTTCAAGCTGGTCAACTAGTTGGTCAACACTGTTAAACTTCACCATATCTCGAATACGATCAAGCCAATAAACAGTAACTCTTTCACCATAGATGTCATCAGAAAAATCAAAAATATGAACTTCAAAACGCTCTTCAACACCATCAAAAGTTACATTCCTACCAACACTAGCCATACCTCTGTAGATTTTTCTTTGAATTTCAATATCTACGGTATAAACTCCATCCGCTGGCATATATGTTCTATCTAAAAGCACTAGATTTGCTGTGGGATAGCCAATAGTTCTACCACGCGCATTTCCGTGAACTACAACTCCTCTAGAGGGCAATGGAGCTCCAAGAAGCTGAGCAGCCTCTTTTACATTCCCATCAACAATACATTGTCTAACACGTGTAGAACTGATTTTTCCCTTTTCATCTTCTACTGGTGGAACAATAACTACTTCGCCATCAAAAATTTCTTTAAGATCTTCAGCTGATTTGCGATCAGATCCTAAACTATAGTCAAATCCTACTACAATCGTATCTGCTTTCACTTCTTTCACAAAAGTATTGACAAACTCTTGAGCAGTCATATTTGCTACCCGACTTGTAAAATCCATTAAATACAAAGCTTCAACACCTGAACGTTTTAATTTACGTTCACGTTCTTCAGCATTAAGGATATGCAATAATTGTTCTGGATTATATTGGTGTAATGTTAGTTTAGGGGACTCATTAAAGGTGATTACGGCAACACTCAAATGCTTTCTTGAGGCTATCTCACCCGCAATATCAAAGAGCTTTTGGTGACCCACGTGAACACCATCAAAGTATCCTAATACTAGGACTGTTGGGCCTGGTGTTGCGATATCTTTTTCTGTTTTAATCGGTATTGTTACAATCATAGTCATATTATACCAAAAAGACACACGCTTTCAAAATAATAAGGATGTAAAACTTCAGTTAGAAAGATTTAAAATTGGCTTTTAATTTCACTTCTTAATTGTTCTAGAGTTACTATACCGTACTTATCCATAACACTAGGCAGATTTTTAATAATATCAGGACAGGCATATGGATTGGTAAAGTTTGCTGTCCCAACACCAATAGCTGACGCACCAGCTAAGTACATTTCTATAGCAGCTTCAGCAGAATCTACGCCTCCCATACCAATGATTGGAAGATTTGTTGTTTGAGCCACCTGACGGATTAGCTTAAGAGCTACTGGAAAGACTGCAGGCCCAGACATGCCACCAGTACCGTTGGCAATAATTGGTTTTCTAGTCTTGAGATCAAAGCGCATACCAACAAGAGTATTAATCATCGTAAGACCACTAGCTCCTGCGTCCTCTACTGCTTTTGCGATGGTCACAATATCAGTTACACTTGGTGTTAATTTTACGTAAACTGGTACATCTGATGCCTCTACGGCTGCTTTTACCACATCATAAGCTAAATCTGGGTCTTGCCCAATCAAAAGTCCGTGATTTCCATGATCGACGTTTGGACAAGAAATATTGAGCTCAATGGCTTTAACATTTGGCGCTTGCGAGATCTTGCCTGATACCGTCGCATACTCTTCATTGGAGAAGCCGGCTACATTGGCAATAATTGGAAGCTCTGGATAATGTTGGGCCAACCAAGGAAGTTTTTCTGCTAGGACCACATCTACGCCTGGATTTTGGAGCCCAATGGCATTGAGCATGCCTGCAGGCGTCTCAGCGACACGTGGCGTTGGATTACCAAAACGAGCCTCAGCAGTTGTCGCCTTGATCATGATGGATCCAAGTAGGTTTAAGTCATAGTATTTAGCATATTCCTGACCGAAGCCAAAACAGCCAGATGCCGGAATAATGGGGTTTTTCAAGTCTAAACCAGGTAAGGATACGGCTAGTCGATTTGCTGTCATAAGGTCCTCCTACATCACAATCGTACCGGTTTCAAAGACCGGTCCGTCTTCACACACGCGCTTATTGGCTGCTTGACTTTCATTTTCCAGATGCACCACACAGGCATAGCAAGCTCCCATCCCACAAGCCATACGGGATTCCATGGAAATGTAGGCGCGGGGATGATCATGGAATTTGGTATTGACATATTTGAGCATGCCAGGAGCCCCACAAGAATAGATGGCATCAAACTCTTGGTCCATCGAATCAACAATGGTTGAGACATAGCCCTTAGTGCCATAAGATCCATCGTCTGTCGTTACAGTGACATGAGCCACCTGAGAAAGCTCTTCTTCCAAAATGACGGCTTCTTTGGTCGCAAAGCCGACAACCACTTCAACTTCTACCCCTTGCTCATGGAGTTGTTTGGCCACTTGGACCAAAGGAGGAACACCGATCCCGCCACCAATGATCAAGGCTTTCTGACCTTGGCCGAGATCGGTGAGATCAAAGCCATTTCCCTGAGGCCCCATGACACTAAGTTTGCTACCGATTGGCAATTGGGAAAAGATAGCTGTCCCCCCGCCTTCGATGCGGTAGATTAAGCGACAAGTCTGTGTCTCAGGATCAATCTCAGAAATTGAAATCGGACGGCGAAGGAGCTTGGCCCCATCAGGGACGCGGATATGAAGGAATTGACCTGGCAGCATCTGCGCCACCATTTCCCCCTTCAAGATCATTGAATAGATGAGCGGAGCGATTTCTTCTTGAGCAACCAGCTCCATCTCCTCCATCATGATTTTGCCAAAGCGTTTTTTACAACTGTCACTGACCATTGGTTTCCTCTTCTTTCTTCCAGCAAAAAAGACCTCGCAAA
>ERZ772935.980-NODE-980-length-10991-cov-4.242410_pt1 | contig 10991 bp, 8 predicted proteins | sample MGYA00511683_ERZ772935 | MGnify/ENA primary metagenome ERZ772935 (study PRJEB29015, sample SAMEA2738086) | human oral metagenome | biome: human oral; feature: human-associated habitat; material: saliva | place: China | collected 2228 ...
GGCTGTGGCTGTGGCTGTGGCTGTGGCTGTGGCTGTGGCTGTGGCTGTGAGGGCGTGGTGCCTCAGCCGGATGTTTGACTGCCAAGGCAGGCCGATTCTATAATTTCAGGTTGCGCCTTCCCGGGTGGGGAGGTGTGTTCTTTGGAGGTTTCCATGTACGCGGTCATAAAAACCGGTGGCAAGCAATACAAGGTTGCAGCCGGCGAGAAAATCAAGGTAGAACAGATATCCGCAGACATCGGAGCCGGCATCGAGATCGACCAGGTGCTCGCCGTCTACGACGGTGACAAGGTGAAGATCGGTGCGCCGCTGGTGGGTGGTGCAAGCGTGTCGGCTGTCGTGCTGTCTCAGGGACGTCACAAGAAGGTGCGCATCTTCAAGATGCGGCGGCGCAAGCACTATCAGAAGCGCCAGGGCCATCGCCAGAACTACACCGAGCTGTTCATCACGCAGGTGTCGTCCGAGCTGGGCACGGCCAAGGCCGAGGCACCCGCAGCCGCCTGAGGCGACCGGGACCGATCAACCCGTCCTGTCCCTGCCTCGTTCGGGCGACAGGACATTTCGTGCAGGTAATCTGACATGGCACAGAAGAAAGGCGGCGGCTCCACGCGAAACGGCCGCGATTCCAAGCCCAAGATGCTGGGCGTCAAGGCCTACGGCGGCCAGTTCGTCTCGGCTGGCTCCATCATCGTGCGTCAGCGCGGCACCCGTGTGCACGCTGGTCGCAACGTCGGCATGGGCAAGGATCACACCCTGTTCGCGCTGATGGACGGTGTGGTCACCTTCGGCATCACCGGCCCGAAGAGCAACAAGGTGGTGAGCATCACCCCGGCGCTGGCAGACGCTGCCTGAGGGCGCATCGCCTTCCGCCAAGGCCCCGGTGCTTCCGGGGCTTTTTTTTCGCCTGCCGCCACGACGGCAGGCGTTTGCTGTTATTTTTGTAAGATTCTGCTGCCCGTGCCTGCGTCCGTTGTGAGGTGCCGCATGGGGCAGTTCCCATGAAGCCCCCGGAGATCCGCGGGATCCGCCCCGGGCTTCAGTCTCAGGAAAAGTCCCGTCCGGGCCTTCCCCGGCAGGAGTGAGCCATGAAATTCATCGACGAGGCCCGGATCGAGGTGATCGCCGGGGCCGGCGGCAACGGGGCGGCGTCGTTTCGCCGCGAGAAGTTCATCCCGTATGGTGGGCCCGATGGCGGCGATGGTGGCCGGGGCGGTTCCATCCTGGCCGAGGCCGATCGAAACATCAACACGCTGATCGATTTCCGCTATACCCGCAAGTATCAGGCGCGCCGCGGCGAGAACGGCCGGGGCTCGGACCAGTACGGCAAGGGCGGTGACGACATCGTGCTGCGCATGCCGGTGGGCACGCAGATCCATGACGAGGACACGGGCGAGCTGCTCTTTGACCTGACCACGCATGGCGAGCGGGTGGTGCTGGCCAAGGGCGGTGACGGTGGCCTAGGCAACCTGCATTTCAAGAGCAGTACCAACCGGGCGCCGCGCAAGTCCACGCCGGGCTGGCCGGGCGAGGAGCGTCGGCTGAAGCTGGAGCTGAAGGTGCTGGCCGACGTGGGCCTGCTGGGCATGCCCAACGCGGGCAAGTCCACCTTCATCTCGCAGGTCTCGAATGCTCGTCCGAAGGTGGCTGACTATCCGTTCACCACGCTGCACCCCAATCTGGGCGTGGTGCGTGTGGAAGACAGCCGCAGCTTCGTGGTGGCGGACGTGCCGGGGCTGATCGGCGGGGCGGCCGAGGGCGCCGGGCTGGGGCACCGCTTCCTGCGACACCTGCAGCGCACGCGACTGCTGCTGCATCTGGTGGACATCTTCCCCTTCGACCCCGACCGCGACGTGGTGGACGAGGCCAAGACGATCGTGGAGGAGCTGCGCAAGTACGACCCGGCCCTCTACGAGAAGCCGCGCTGGCTGGTGCTGAACAAGGTGGACATGATGTCGCCCGAGGCCGTGGACGAGGTGCGCGAGCGGCTGGTGAAGGAACTGGACTGGCAGGGGCCGGTGTACTGCATCTCGGCCATTTCCGGCCAGGGCTGCCGTGAGCTGTGCTATGCCATCTGGGACTATCTGGAGTCGCTGCGTCCGCCCGAGGATGTTGACCCCGACGTGCGCTTTGACCGGGAAAACGCCGCCGAGATGGTGAACGGCGAGGCCGCGGCTGCTGAGGCGAGCGGCCACCAGGCCGAGGAAGGGCCGGCGTCCTGACCAGGATGCCAGGCAGGGCCGGGTGGATTCTTCTGTCCGGCTGATGTGCCGGGCCCGGGCGGGCGTGCCGCGCTCCGGGGCTGGATGACGGGATTGCAAGGAAGTTTTGGAACCATGAAGAACGCCATGCCCGCGCAGCGACTGGTGATCAAGGTAGGTTCGTCGCTGGTGACGCGCGGCGGGCAGGGCGTGGATCAGCAGGCGCTGAACCACTGGGCTGACCAGGTGGCGGCACTGCGGGCGCGGGCGGCCACCGCAATCCATGCCGATGCGCAGGGCAAGCACGCCGCCGGCCATGAGCCTCACGCGGAAGGCGCGGCGCCCGGGCATCGCCGGCATCACGCCGCGCACGAATCCGAAGACGGCACACGGATCCTGCCCGAGATCGTGCTGGTGTCCTCAGGGGCCATCGCTGAAGGCATGAAGCGGCTGGGCTGGAAGAAGCGGCCGCGGGAAGTGCGTCAGCTGCAGGCCGCGGCCGCCATCGGTCAGATGGGCATTGCCCAGGCCTACGAGAACGCCTTCCAGCGCCACGGCATCGAGACCGCCCAGGTGTTGCTGACTCATGAAGATCTGGCAGACCGCCGGCGTTACCTGAACGCGCGCTCCATGCTGAAGACGCTGCTGTCGCTGGGCGTGGTGCCGGTCATCAACGAGAACGACTCGGTGACGACCGACGAGATCAAGGTGGGCGACAACGACACGCTGGGCGCGCTGGTGGCCAACCTCATCGAAGCCGACTGGCTGGTCATCCTCACGGACCAGGATGGCCTGTTCACGGCCGATCCCCGGCGTGATCCGAACGCGGTGCTGCTGCCCGAGGTGCAGGCCGGCGACCCGGCGCTGGAGCAGATGGCCGGTGGCGCGGGCAGTGCCGTGGGCACGGGCGGGATGCTGACCAAGGTGCTGGCGGCGCGGCGGGCGGCCCGCAGCGGCACCTCGACGATCGTCTGCTCGGGGCATGAACCTGACGTCCTGCTGCGGCTGGAGGCTGGTGAGTCGATCGGCACGCGCTTCGTGGCGCAGACCGCCCGCCTGGCGGCCCGCAAGACCTGGATGGCCGACCACCTGCAGCTGCATGGCCATGTGGTGGTGGATGCCGGGGCGGAAGAGGCCCTGTGTGCCCACGGTGGCAGCCTGCTGCCTGTGGGCGTGACGGCCGTGCAGGGCGAGTTCGCCCGGGGTGACCTGGTGGCGGTGCTGTCGAACGATGGCCGGGAGCTGGCGCGGGGCCTGGTGAATTACGCGGCCACCGATGCCCGGCGGCTGGCGGGGCAGCCGTCCTCGCGTATCGAGTCGATTCTGGGATTCATCGAAGGCGTGGAACTTATTCACCGCGACAATCTGGTGCTGCGATAGGGCGCGTACAGACGCCGTTTCTGCGGCGTGATAATCTGTAAATTTGTAAGTTTTATTGCAATTATTGATGAATTTAATCGATGATCCGGTTATCGACGGTTTATCGGTATATCGTTTAGCGCCCGTCGATTCCGGTGGGTTGTTGCGGAGCGGATAATGGCTATCGGGACGGATGAGGACGCCAGGTTCGACTATGTGGTGGTGGGTGCCGGAACGGCAGGTTGCCTGCTGGCCGATCGCCTGAGTGCCACCGGGGCCAGTGTCTGCGTGCTGGAGGCGGGCGGACGTGACTGGAGCCCGCTGATCCACCTGCCGGTCGGCTATGTCTGGAACGTGCATAGCCGCCGCCTGACCTGGGACTATGCCGTGGAGCCCGGGCCGGTGGTGAACCGGCGCTTCCGGCTGCCGCAGGGCAAGGTGCTGGGCGGCTCCAGCTCCATCAATGGCCTGTCGCATGTGCGCGGGCAGCGGCAGGACTACGACGACTGGGCCGCCGCCGGCAACCCGGGCTGGTCCTATCTGGAGATCCTGCCGTATTTCATGCGTTCCGAACGCAAGGTCGGCGTGGGTGACGACCGCTTTCGCGGGCGCTCCGGCAGCCTGCACATCACCGACCAGGACTGGTCGCACCCCATCTGTGACGCCTTCGTCAACGGACTGTCCGAACTGGGCATCCCGCTCACCGACGATTACAACGGCATGGTCCACACGGGGGGCGGCTACCTGCAGCGGGCCATCCACAACGGACGGCGCTGCAGTTCGGCCCGGGCCTTCCTGAAGCCTGCCATGCAGCGTCCGAATGTGGAAGTCCGCACGCGCGCCCATGTCAGCCGCATCCTGTTCGAGGGCACCCGCGCCGTCGGCGTGCGCTGCGTCCGGGGCGGGCTCCGGGGGCAGGAACAGACCATCCGTGCCAACCGTGAGGTCATCCTGGCCGCCGGGGCAGTCAGCACGCCCAAGCTCCTGCAGATCTCCGGCGTGGGGGATCGTTCCCTCATCGAATCGCTGGGCGTGCCGCTGGTGGCCGATCTGCCTGGCGTGGGGCAGAACCTGCAGGACCATTACCGCGTCCGTCTGGTGTCGCGGCTGCGCTATGTGGTCAGCATCAACGAAGTGGTACTCAGCCCCCGGCTCATCAGCGAGTTCGTCAAATGGATGCGGGGGCGCCCCAACGTCCTGTCGCTGAGCGCCTCCATGGCCTACACCTACTGGCGCAGCCGGCCGGAGGTGGAGCGTCCCGACCTGGAATTCGTCTTCGCGCCGGCCAGCTTCCGCGGCGGCGTGGTGGGCTTGCTGGATGGCTGGCCAGGCATGACGCTGGGCATATGGCAGGGCAGGCCGGAAAGCCGGGGCAGCGTGCAGGCCCGTACGGCCAGCCCCTTCGATGCGCCGCGCATCCAGCCCAACTACCTGACAGACGAGCGTGACCAGCGGGTGCTGATCGACGGCATCCGCCTGGGTCGGAAGATGATGTCGACGTCCACCCTGGCACCCTTCGTGGCTCAGGAAGAGGTCCCCAGCGACAAGTACCAGACCGACGAGGAGTTGCTGGACTTCGCCCGCGAGACCGGCGCCACGGTCTACCACGTGGTGGGCACCTGCCGCATGGGGCCGGCCTACCGCCGGGATTCGGTGGTCGATCACCAGCTGTGCGTTCATGGCCTGCAGGGCCTGCGCGTGGTCGATGCCTCGATCATGCCGACGCTGCCCTCGGTCAACACCAACGCTTCCACGCTGATGATCGCCGAGAAGGCCTCGGACATGATCCTGGGCCTGCCGCCGCTGCACCCAGCCGACAACCTGCCGGGTGAGGGTGGAGGCCTGGCCGGCGAGGCCTGATGCCGGCTGCCTGATGGCCTGACCGGGGCGGCCCACCTCGGTGGGCCAGGCGTTCGCCCGCGGCCCCCGCCTGCCTCCGCCTGCCTCCACCTGCGTCCGGCGGCCATGGGGAACCATCCGGCAGCAAGCGTGACGATGTACATTGCAGGTCATGGTGGCTTTCGCCATGATCGTTGCATGAACGCCACGAAATTCTCCCTCTCGGCTGTTTCCGCGCTGCTGGCCACGGCGCTTGCTGCCTGTGGTGGCGGCGGTGGTGGTGGCGCAGCGCCCACGCCCGCAGCTGCCGTCGATCCGGCGGTGGGCTCGGCCATCCTGCTGGGATCGTCGACGCAACTGGCCAACCAGTGCGCACCCGAGAACTCGCTGGCGCGTGATGCCCAGGGCAATCTTCTTTCGGGCTACCGCTCGGGCTCGCGGCTGATCGAACAGAGCTTCGTGCGGGCCTACCTGCAGGAAAACTACCTCTGGTATCAGGAAATGCCGGCCTCCCTGGTGGTGCCGCCGATCTACACGCAGGCCGCCTACCAGGACGGCATGAGCAGCTGGTTCCGTGACCTGCTTTCGCCCCAGAAGAACACCAATGGTGCGCGCAAGGACCGTTTCAGCTTTGCCATGCCCACGGCCGACTGGAAGGCCCAGTCGCAGGCCGGTGCCGTCAGCGGCTATGGTGTGGACCTGGGCGTTCTGAAGAGCGAGGTGCCGCGTGATGTGCGGGTGACGCTGGTGACACCAGGCACCCCGGCCGAGCGCCTGAATGTGGCCCGGGGTGACCGGTTGCTGTGGGTCGTCACGGCAGCCGGCAAGCGCATCGACGTGGTGAACACCGAGGTGCAGGAAGAAGTCGATGAGCTGAACCGCGTGCTCTTCAAGGCCAACGAGGGCGAGAACACCGGTTTCGAGTTCCGCCCGGTGGAAGGGGGCGAGAAGAACCGCGAGGTCGAGCTGAGCGCTGGCCAGTACACCGCGCCGCCCGTGCAGACCACCCGGGTGATTGACGGTGCCGGGGGCGCCAAGGTGGGCTACGTGCTGTTCAATGGCTTCAACCTGCTGGCCGAAGCGCAGCTGGTGAAGGCCGTGACCGAAATGCAGGGCCAGCAGGTGCAGGACGTGGTGGTGGACCTGCGCTACAACGGCGGCGGCTACCTGTACCAGTCGGCGCAGCTGGCCTACATGCTGAGCGACCCCACGCTGACCAAGGACAAGGTCTTCGAGCGCCTGCAGTACAACGACAAGCGCCGCAAGGACGAGAGCCTGATGCGCTTTCTGACGGTGACCAGCGGCACCGAAGGCACCAACACCCGCTACGGCCAGACCCTGCCCAACCTGGGGCTGAAGCGCGTCTACGTGCTGACGGGCAACAACACCTGCTCGGCCAGCGAATCGCTGATCAACGGCCTGCGCGGCGTGGACGTGGAAGTGGTGCAGATCGGCAATACCACCTGCGGCAAGCCCTACGGCTTTACCGCGCATGACAACTGCGGTATGTCATACTTCCCCATCGAATTCAACGGCGTCAACGACAAGGGCGTCGGTGGCTTCGACGCAGGCTTCGAGCCCACCTGCAAGGTGGCCGATGACCTGGAGCACCAGCTGGGCGACCCGAACGAGCGGCTGCTGGCCGCCGCGCTGCATCACCGCCAGTACGGCCAGTGCCCCGCCACGGTCAGCACCAAGGCCCTGGGCAGCGCCGCGCAGGCTGGCCTGTCCGACCCGCAGCTGGTGCGCTCTCCCGCCCAGACTTCCAAGTTCGTGCTGCCATGACGTTTTCCCTGCTGCCTTCTTCCTTGTCCGCCGTGCTTTCCCGTCGTGCCCTGGCTGCCGTGTTGCTGCTGTCGGCCGCACTGACCGGATGCTCGTCGCTGACCAGCGGGGAAGGGGGCAAGCGGGAATCTCTGGAGCAGAAAGCCATCCGGGAAGGCGCCCGTGAAGATGTCGAAGCTGACCGCCGTGAGCAGCTGGCGGAAATGCTGCGGCAGGATCCCGGCGCTTCGCTGTCCGACCTGCCGCATGCACGGCTGGCCGCGCAGACCAACCATGCCTGCCTGGCCGCCATCGAGACCATGGCCGAACGCTACAGCGGCCGCCGCGTGATGCTGGGCGAGGCCGCCTTCGTCGACAGCAGCGACCTGGTGCTGGACCAGACCTTCCTGCGCGGGCCCGACGGCCAGATCCTGGACGGCCGGCGCGGCAAGCCCCAGCCTTTCATCATGCAGCTGCGCTTCGGACCGCGCGGCTGCATGGCCGTGGTGCCGGCGCAGTCCTCCGCCGTGCTGCCCGTTCCTGCCGCGCAGACCCTGCGCGAGTGCCGCTGCCTGCCGCCTCCCCGGAAGTGATTCCTGGAATGACACAAGAACAGGGGGATTCCATGAGCGAGCACATCAAACGAGAGAAAGTTTCGGCACCCGGTGGTCTATATATCCCGCCAAATGTTCTGATCGGGATTTTTGCTTACCACACGGTCTTGCTTTCCATTTCCAGATCGATTGGTGACGGGCTGGGAAGGATCAGCTTCTCTTCATTGTTTTTGTCTTTGGGGATGATATTCGGGGGAGTGGTTTTAGGAAGGCTCTCCGCCCGAGGCAAGATTGTTCTGCCGCTCTGGGTGATAGTGTTCGTTGTTGCGCTTCAGGTGGTTATTGCCGTTTCAGGTAGGGCCATCCTGGGTTAGAGCATGGGTTCTCTGCGAACCCATGGTGAACCGTCCCGGGTATCGAGGAGATTCGTTGAGGGGCAGCCCCCGGTGGGGCCTGCAGAATGCGCCTGGCCGCTTGTGGTGCCGCGTACCGGGGCGCGTCGGGGGCTGCTTGGCGCGAGGGGCCTTTGCTACCAGGGCACGCGGGCCCGCACCGCCCGCCGGTCAGGTCTGCGATAATGACGGTTTCATCTCGAGTTTCCTGACCGACAGACAGGCTGCGCCGGCGTCATCCTGCGCCTGCTTCCGGCCGGCAGTATCGCTGCCGGTGCCCAGGCCGTGACGCGATGCCTGCGTGCTTGTCTTTCTGACCAACGGCAGCCTGCCGCAGCTACATGGCCCAATACGTATACACGATGAACCGGGTGAGCAAGACCGTGCCACCCAAGCGCCAGATCCTGAAGGATATTTCCCTGAGCTTCTTCCCGGGCGCCAAGATCGGCGTGCTCGGCACCAACGGCGCCGGCAAGTCCACGCTGCTCAAGATCATGGCCGGCCTCGACAAGGAGATCGACGGCGAAGCCATGCCGATGCCGGGCATCAAGGTGGGCTACCTGCCGCAGGAGCCGCAGCTGGATCCCGAGCAGACCGTGCGCGAGGCCGTCGAGGGCGGTCTGGGCGAGATCGTCGAGGCCAAGCAGAAGCTGGAAGAGATCTACGCCGCCTACGCCGAGCCGGACGCCGACTTCGACGCCCTGGCCGCCGAGCAGGCCAAGTACGAGGCCATCATCCAGGCCGCCGGTACCGACAACATCGAGCTGCAGCTGGAAGTGGCGGCCGATGCCCTGCGCCTGCCGCCGTGGGATGCCAAGATCGGCAACCTGTCCGGTGGCGAGAAGCGCCGCGTGGCCCTGTGCCGCCTGCTGCTGTCGCGCCCCGACATGCTGCTGCTGGACGAGCCCACCAACCACCTGGACGCCGAGAGCGTGGACTGGCTGGAGCAGTTCCTGCAGAAGTTCACCGGCACCGTGGTGGCCGTCACCCACGACCGCTACTTCCTGGACAACGCCGCCGAATGGATCCTGGAACTGGACCGGGGCAGCGGCATTCCCTGGCGCGGCAACTACAGCTCGTGGCTGGACCAGAAGAGCAACCGCCTGAAGCAGGAAGAAGCCGCTGAATCGGCTCGCCAGAAAGCCCTGAAGAAGGAGCTGGAATGGGTGCGCCAGAACGCCAAGGGCCGTCAGGCCAAGAGCAAGGCCCGTCTGGCCCGCTTCGACGAACTGTCGTCCTACGAATACCAGCGCCGCAACGAGACGCAGGAGATCTTCATCCCCGTGGCCGAGCGTCTGGGTGATCAGGTCATCGAGTTCCAGAACGTCTCCAAGGCCTACGGCGACCGTCTGCTGATCGACAACCTCAGCTTCCAGATCCCGCCGGGCGCCATCGTCGGCATCATCGGCCCCAACGGTGCCGGTAAGTCCACCATCTTCCGGATGATCACCGGACGCGAGAAGCCTGACAGCGGCGAGATCAAGATCGGCCATACCGTGCACATCGCCTACGTGGACCAGTCGCGCGAATCGCTGCAGGGCGACAAGACCGTCTGGGAAGACGTGTCGGGCGGCCTGGACATCATGAACGTCGGCAAGTTCGAGATGCAGTCGCGCGCCTACATCGGCCGCTTCAACTTCAAGGGCCCCGACCAGCAGAAACTGGTGGGACAACTGTCCGGCGGTGAGCGCGGCCGCCTGCACCTGGCCAAGACCCTGCTGGAAGGCGGCAACGTGCTGCTGCTGGACGAACCCTCCAACGACCTGGACGTGGAAACCCTGCGGGCGCTGGAAGACGCCCTGCTGGAATTTGCCGGCTGCTGCCTGGTCATCTCGCACGACCGCTGGTTCCTGGACCGGATCGCCACCCACATCCTGGCGGCCGAAGGCGATTCGCAATGGACGTTCTTCGCCGGCAACTACCGCGAGTACGAGGAAGACAAGCGTCGCCGCCTGGGCGACGAGGAAGCCCGTCCCAAGCGCTTCCGCTACAAGTCGATCCACGTGTGATCGATCCATGGGATTCTCTGAACAGGTTCAGAGAATCCCGTGAGGCCCGGCGGGGGAGGAGCGCCGGGCTGTTGTGTCTGGCCGTTGGGGGGGTCATGCGCCTTACGCGAACGGGCGCTGTGACAGATAAACGATGAGCAGGGTGCCCAACAGAGGGGTACTGACCCAGTCATCGACCCCGTTACCCTGCAAGTTACCCTGCAAGTCACCCCGCAAGTCGTGCGGCTTCTGAAGGCCAGGATCGGTGAGCATCTGCGCAGGGAGCTGCAAGCCTTGGAGCCGCGGCCATGATGGAGATATGGCGAGGAGCAGGCGGCTAGAGTTACGGCTAGAGCCACGGAAGGTGCCCGCATTTGTTGACGCCCTATCCGGACTGTCGGATTCAGGGTAGGTGCAGCGTCGGACCAACACGGGATAGGGGTATACGGTACCTAAGAGTATAGTTTTTCTCTATGAGTACCGACGGCAAAACACAGATGAAAGTATCCCGCACCGCCAAGAATGATGGGAGTGGAACCCGAACGCATTCAGTGTCTGATGGGATGGGGGCCTCGTTGTTCGAGGTAAGTCCCGAGGACGTAGCGTCCTTGGAACCTGTCGATTTGTGGGAGCTGGTGGCGCGTCTGTGTCAGGTAACGTTGGCCGATGCTGGGTTGCCGACTGTGTGCGTGACACATGGAGGGCACGTGTCGGCACCGGATGGTGGTATCGATGTCAGAGTGCAGCTCCGGGAGGGGGACCTCCCTCCACCGAAGCTGCCCTTGCGCCTAGCAACTATTGGCTTCCAAGTGAAGGCTACGAAGATGGGGGTAGGCGAAATTCAGAGTGAGATGCTCAAGGGCGGAAAGTTACGGCCTTCAATTGAAAAGTTGATCG
>ERZ772935.986-NODE-986-length-10965-cov-4.734464_pt1 | contig 10965 bp, 10 predicted proteins | sample MGYA00511683_ERZ772935 | MGnify/ENA primary metagenome ERZ772935 (study PRJEB29015, sample SAMEA2738086) | human oral metagenome | biome: human oral; feature: human-associated habitat; material: saliva | place: China | collected 2228 ...
TTGAAAAATTTGAAGACTGGCTAGAAAACTTGATGAAAGAAAAACTAGAGGAAATTTAAAAAATTCTGAACAACCAATTTTAAAAATATTTATTATTTAGAAAATCTAACAAAAATAATACCATGCCGTCTGAAAACACTATCCTAAACCTTTTCAGACGGTCTCGAAACCCCAACCCTCTTCGTTTGGGACGGCAGCCATTTGCTACAGGAAGTACACCCGGACAGCAAGTATACCTATAACTACACCGATCCCGACAGCTACGAACCTTTGGCACAGATACACAACCGGACCAACGAAGACGGAAAAAGCCACCAACAAACCCACTACTTCCACTGCGACCAAATCGGCATCCCGAAATAGATGACTGACATTCACAGTAATCTCTTATGTAAGGCGAATACACCACCTGGGGGCATCTGAAAGAAGAAACCAGAGTAACGGATAACGCATACAAGTCCTTCCGATTGCAAAACCAATATGCTGACCGTGAGACAGAGCACCACTACAACTTCTTCAGGTACTATGAGCCTGACTACGGAAGATTCACCAATCAGGATCCGATTGGGTTGTGAGGTGGATTTAACTTTTTCCGATTTGCGCCGAATACTCAAAGTTGGATAGATCCAAGTGTAAATATAGCTTTTATACCGATTCTAATTGCGATGGGAGTGGTTACACTTTCAGGTGCTGCAACAGATGCAGGTATGCAAGTCGCTTCTAATGTAATTAATGGTAAAGAATGGAATGATATTGATTATGGAAGTGTGGCACTTGGATCTGGTATCGGTGCGATAACAGATCCTGTTTTAGGCAAAGCAGCAAAATTATGTGTTGGCAAGTGTCAAGCAAAAAATTTCTTTAAAGGGACAAGATACACAGAAAAAGTTAAAAACAGGCTTCATCAGGAGATTATCATAGTTGCCCTAAGGTTGTTGATAGTTTTTCAAGATATAGTAAAGTATCAAAAATTAAAGGTGATGATGGAATAACACGACAAAAACTAGAAATACCTGGAAGATATATATAAAGGAAAAGAAGGGGTTTTTGAATATATAAAAGAGTCAAATGGCAACATTATCACCGTTTATTTAAACCTAATAAATAACCACTGGAGTATATTTATGAATAAATTAATTAGCATTTATATTAATAATGGAGTCAGTTTATTTGAACAAGGAGAAAATACTGTAATTATACCTATAGAATTATCTAATGATATTATAGATATTTTAGAATATTTAAATTTTTTTATTTTAGGAGGAGATTTATATAAAAAAAATAATAATAAATTTGAACATACTTATGATAATTGGTATTATGAAGGAAATATTCAAAGTGACAGTATTATAAAAACCAGAAAATATCTAGATAACTTTAAAAATAATCAAAATTTATATGTATCATTTATTTTCAAATAAAACAATCAGCAAGCAGAGATTGAGTTGGGATTCTGGTTAAAGTGTCTGAAACAAAACCAACCGTACCAACGGTGACAAACTAGTCATGCCCAGCCACAAAAGCATACTTTCCCACACTACCACCAAACCAGCCAGATCGCTGATGCATTCCTCCTCGGCAAGTATGGAGCCGCAGCTTTTATTCCGACTAATGCGGGATAGGCTGGCTCGGCGAGTGCTGGAGCGTGCTGGGTTGCTTGCACATCATCCGCAATGTGGCCGGATTGGTATCGGAAAAAGACGTAACATAGAAAGGTGCTAATATGGAAAAATATGAGGAAAAAGTAAAAAAGGAATTAGACAATTTAACAAATACACAAAGATTACTTTTTGGAGCATGTTGCATCGATAGAATTTTACATTTTATAGAAGATTTTGATATTTTTTTAGAAGAAAATCATATTAAAAGAGTAACTAAAGAACCATATTTTTCCTTATGTACTGAGTTGCTAGATAGAATGTTTTTATATATTAGTATAAACAAAGAAATTTCTCCTGATAAGATTAAAAAAACGTTGAATATATTAAATGAAATTATTCCTGACACAGAGGATTTTTCAGATAACGTGGCTATATTTACACAAAATACCATGATAGGATTATCATATCTATATGATTTCGTAAATAAAAATGAATTAATTTTTATTATAAATTGTAGTGATAAAGTAATTGAAACAATTGATATTATGTATTACGAAACAGGTTATGAACAGCTTGATATGTATTATGAAGAAGATTATAAAATACAATTTAATTGTATTGAAATGATAAAAACAGGGAAAGATATAGCCAAATTACGTAAATATAATCAATTAACTAAAGTAAATAACAAGCCGTAACCTGCGTACTGGGTGCGAAAGGTATGCATGCGTTTTTTTGTTCCAATAACCTCTCAGGCCGTCTGATTCCCAACCAATTGCAGCCAACTTTCAGACGGCCTTTGTTGTATTGCGTTCAACCGCCGCTACACCTACGACAAAGCCATCAACCAGATATTGCCTATCGTAAAGATGGTCGGCTAGAATAAAAAAATTCCTGCAAGTATTCTTGCAGGATTTTCTTTTATAGCAGACCTTCTAACAAGCCACGCATAAAGTTTTCAGAATTGAATTCACCGATGTCATCGATTTTTTCACCAAAACCAATTAATTTTACAGGGATATCCAACTCTTCCCGGATTGCAAGGACCACTCCTCCTCGAGCCGTTCCATCAATTTTAGTGAGGACGATTCCAGTAATAGGCGTGATCTTGGAGAATTCCTTGGCTTGGACCAGGGCATTCTGTCCTGTGGAAGCATCTAAGGCCAAGAAGGTTTCGTGAGGGGCCGTAGGGTCTACTCGCTTGATAATGCGACCAATTTTTTCTAATTCAGCCATCAGATTGTCTTTGTTCTGAAGGCGACCAGCCGTATCAATCATCAAAACATCGACTTGCTCTGCCACGGCCCGTTCCATCCCATCAAAGACGACACTTGCAGGATCTGACTTTTCAGGACCAGTGACAACGGGCACATCCACACGGCGTCCCCATTCAGCCAACTGCGCAACCGCACCTGCTCGGAAGGTATCTGCTGCGACTAGCATCACTTTTTTCCCTTCCTTCTTGTACTTATGAGCTAGTTTTCCGATAGAGGTTGTTTTCCCAACGCCATTCACTCCCACAAAGAGCATGACCGTCAAGCCGTCTTTAAAGTTGATTTGCTCATTGTATTGGCCATCTTTTTCGTAGAGATCCACCAATTTTTCAATGATCACGCGACGCAAGACATCCGGTTTCTTGGCATTTTCCAAACGAGCTTCATAGCGGAGCTCTTCTGTCAGATTAGATGCGACCTGGACCCCTACGTCACTCATAATCAAGAGTTCTTCTAATTCTTCAAAGAAATCTTCATCGACGGAACGGAAGTTGGCAAAGAAGGCATTAAGAGCTGCTCCAAAGCCAGTCCGAGTTTTCTTTAAGCTCCGATTGTATTTTTCTTGAACCGTTTCTGTAGGTTCAGCAATCACTGGCTCACTTGTAGGTTCTTCTACTAAAGACTCTTTCTCAACCTCTTCTGAAATCTCGGATTCGCTAGTAGCTTCCTCTACTGGTGATTCTGCTTCAAGCTCTTCGGTTCCTTCCTCTGAACTTTCAGCAATTTCTTCTTCAACACTTGCTGCTTCCCTTACCACGTCCAATTCTGGCACATCTTCAGGCTCTTCATCCACTACTTTGTCAGACTCTTGGGAAGGGCTTGAAGTCTCAGCTTTTGTTTCAGTCCCTACAAGAACTTCCTCTTCAAGGGCTTCTTGGACAAGATCTGATGAAGAATCTAGGTGTTCCTCATCAAGACTCACTTCTTGTAAAGTTTCTGCTTCTAAGGTCTGATCTTCAGTCACAGGAGCAGGCTCAGTTCCTTCCTCAGGAGAGGTCTCCTGCTCTGCTTGAGAAACTAACTCTTCCTCAATAGCTGTTTCCTGATTTACCGGCTCTTCTGAAGTCACTTCTTCACTAGAGACTCTCAACTCTTGAGATGGTCTCGCTGATTCGGCAGCCATTCGCTCTTTCAATTCCGCATAATAGGCTTCCATTGCCGAAATTTTAGCCTCATCACTTTGTGAAGGCTTATTTGATACCGGCTCAGCTGGCGAGCTTGCTTTTTCCTCGCTTCCCCCAATCTCTTCTGTAAGATCTTGGGCTTGTGGTTTTGTTTCTTCTTTTCTTCCAAATAGTCGGTCAAATAATCCCATTATTGACCCTCCTTCAATACATATTCTTCAATCGCTCTTCCGACTGCATCTTGATCATTGGTGTAGTCCGAGACTAGAGTGGCAATCTCCTTCACCTCATCCACCGCATTGGCCATAGCGATTCCGAGTCCTGCCCATTTTAACATGCTGGCATCATTGGCTTCATCACCGCAAGCCATGACTTGACTAGCATCGATTCCTAAATACCCTACCAAGGCCTCCAAGCCTCTATCCTTTTGAACTCCTTTGGGGCACCATTCCAAGAGCATGTCCCTCGATTTAAAAATCTCAAAACGCTCCCCTAATTCAGGAGAAATCTTTGGAATAGCGCTATCCAAATAGTCCTGATGAAAGGCTGTCACACACTTGTTATAGGAAATCTGGCTGGACAAATCTTCAATAGAAACAGGAATAAAGTTCAAATAAGGATTATAGAAGGGATAAAGAGACTCTTGATCAGATGCAAGTGTATAAACATACCCTTCGCTAATAGCGTCCAAGGGCAAGCCAAGGGCCTCTGTCTCTTCATAAATCCGAAGGACATCATCTCGAGAGAAAACTGTTTTGGCAATGATCTCTCCTGTATTCTTTTGTACCAAGCCTCCATTAAAGGTAATGGTGAATTCATCTGACAAGCCGGCAGTCCCAATTTCTTGGAGCAGAAAATCCATGGCCTTGAGGGGACGCCCCGTGGTCAAAACCACTTTAACCCCTTTTTCTTGTGCTGCACGAATCGCAGCCAGATTCCGAGGGGAGATTTTCTTTTCTGAGTTTAAGAGAGTGCCGTCTAAGTCTAGTGCGATAACCTTAATATGACTCATAGTTCTTCCTCCATATAGCGAAGGACAGATCCTGTCGAATGGTGACCTACTACTGTTTCAGCCAACTTCAAAATCTCTGGACGAGCATTTTCTGGCGCAATCGCATGACCAACTACCTGCATCATATGAAGATCATTGAGGTTATCTCCAAAAGCTAGGACTTGATCTCGACTAATGCCCAACTGATCCATGAGGGCTTGGATGGCTACTCCCTTGTCCACATAATCCAAGACAATATCAATGCTCTCATAACCAGTGGTCATGGCCTTAACCCCTTCAACATTTTGGGTAACCCAGGCCTCACCTTCCGCCAATACTTCTTGATCAAAATTAGTGGTCATCTTAAAGACAATATCATCAATTTCTGAAAGATTTGACACCATTTGAATGTTTTCATTGTAATTTTGCGAAGCAGCTAGATAGTCTGGATCAACCGTCTTTAGAACATAGCTCCCGCGTTTTCCCGTTAACAAGCACTTATTTTTATCGAAATAAGGACATTCTTGCAACTTGGCAAACATGGCTTGGTAAAAATTAGGGCTCATGGTTGCCTCATAGACATCTTCACCATGAAACTCAACAACACTGCCGTTTTCAGCTATAAAAATAATCTGATCCTGAACCTCTTTAAAGATTGTCTTCAAAGAGAGGAGAGCCCGACCACTTGCTGCCGCAAAGTAGATCCCTTTTTCTTGAAATTTTTTTAGCACCTTTAGGAATAAAGCATGATCAAATTGATGATTTTCATCCAAAAAGGTTCCATCCATGTCTGTTGCAACTAATTTAATTTCCATTATCCATTCCTTCTATATCTTTCAGTTTTACAGATACAATCTTAGAGACTCCTGATTCTTGCATGGTCACTCCGTAGATGGAATCTGCTGCAGCCATGGTTCCCTTACGGTGGGTAACCACAATAAACTGACTTTCCTTATCAAAACGGTTGAGGTAATCTCCAAACCGTTTAACATTGGCCTCGTCTAGAGCCGCTTCTACCTCATCTAAGATGACAAATGGAATGGTCTTGACACGAATGATCGAGAAGAGGAGGGCTAATGCTGACAAAGCTTTCTCCCCACCACTCATCAAATTCAAGGATTGAATTTTCTTGCCAGGTGGTTGGACAGAAATCTCGACCCCAGCTGACAAGAGGTCACCATCTGTGAGTACGAGGTCAGCAGAACCTCCCCCAAACATCTGTTTAAAGGTTACTCGGAAAGATTCACGAATTGCTTCAAATGTAGATTTAAAGCGCTCCTTCACCTCATCATTCATGTCATTAATGGTTTCAAGAAGAAGATTCTTCGCTGCCAAGACATCTTCTCGCTGACCGGAAAGGAAATCAAAGCGCGTCTTGACCTCATCGTATTGTTCGATGGCATCGATGTTAACCGGCCCTAAAGCCTTAATGGCTTTTTCTAAGTCTTTTAAGGCCTGCTCAGACTGGGCTAGATTTTCGAGTTCATTAGCCTGTTTAGAAGCCTCTTCAAAACTCATCTTGAATTCGTCTGTCAGAGCCAACATCAGTTTATTCAATTTGTCTGCCAAGCGATCACGATTGGATTCTGCTTTGGCCTGTTGGCGAATCCACTCCTCGTTTTGACGACGAGCTTGCTCCATATGGCCGGCCACATCTTCTGACTGGCCTTCCAAATCCTCCAATTCAAATTGCTTGCGGATCACAGCTTGTTCCAGAGCGGTTTTCTCTTCAAGGGTTTCTTGCAGTTGTTTTTCAAGGATAGAAACATCGATTTGCTCATGTCGATCCTCTCCCTGCTCGATCGCATATTGGAGGGCCTGAATTTCTCGTTCAGTAGAAGCCAACTCCTGTTGCAAACGTTCTATATCTGTCTGGTCAAAGGTCAATTGACTCTTCAGTTCTGTTCTCTGCAATTGGAGCTTGGCAATGGCTGCCCGTAAGCTTTCTACCTTCTCAACAATGACATCTTTATTGAGCTTGACTTCTTCAATCTCCGCAGTGACTTGCTCTTTTTCTGCCTCAATTTCTTTCAGTCGCACTTGCAAGTGATCCCGTTTTTGGAGGAGCTCTTGGTCACTCCCCTCATCCAGCTCTGCACGGATAACTTCTAGCAGTCCTTCTGCTTCTAGGAGTTGCTGGTGAGCTTGCTCAAAAGCCAGTTGAAGACGTTGCTCTTCTAATCGAGCTCCTTCTCCTTGGCTTTTCAAAGATTCTAGTTTTTCTTGTGATCGGGTCACTTGTTCCTGTTGCTCTTGAACCTGGCCTTCTACTTCTCGCAAATTCTTCTGAATAGAGGCCAATTCTTGGTGCAAGCGATCCAATTCAGGCTTGATAAAAATCGAATTATTGGTTCGATTCGCCCCCCCTGCATAGGAACCACCTGTGCGAAGTTCGGTTCCATCCAGCGTCACCATACGAACCTGGTAGGCGACCTTACGAGCAGCCGCCTTGGCATGGTCAATGGTATCAAAAATAGCCGTAACCCCCAAGAGGTTTTGGAAAATCGACTCTAGGGAAGGATTATAATCAACCAAACTGCTAGCCATCCCAAGGAAACCGGGACAGGCTTCAATCAGTTCTTGATTCTTTCCAGCTAGGTAGCGTGGTTTGATGGTGGTCAAAGGAAGGAAGGTTGCCCGACCCGAGCGATTCTTTTTCAAATATTCGATAGCCCGTGTTGCTGCTCCTTCGTCTTCTACGATGATATGCTGACTGCTGGCTCCCAAAGCAATCTCTAAGGCAGTCTGATATTCTGGTGAGAAGGAGAGTTTTTCACTGACAGCTCCTACAATCCCGCCCAGACGAGCCGCTTCTTGCAGGACACTCTTCACACCCGCATAAAAATTGCTATGATTCTTTTGAATCGCCTCCAAACTGTTAATGCGAGCCTGTTTTTCCTTACTTTGATCCAGTAGATCAAACATCTTGGCTTGCCCCGTTTGATAGGCCTGGCGAGCTTCCTCAAATCGTTTCGCTTCTGACTGATAGGTCTCAAGCAAGTGTTTCAGATGCTCTTGAGCGAGTTGATAAGCCTCTTTAGCAACTTGCTCTTTTTCCCGCAATTCTGTCACCATTTGGATTTGATTTTGATAATCTTCCTTTTTACTTTGTGACAATTGAGCTGAAGCTTCCAATTGATTTTCAATGGTGGTTAATTCATTTGACCGCTCTGCTTCATCCTGCATCAAGGCCACGTATTTTTCACGTAGATACTCGATCACCTGATCTGGATCTTCTGAGAAACTCGCCAATTCTTTCTCCAGACTTTCGAGAGCTTCTTGGCTCTTTTGGAGTTCTTCTTGAAGACTTTTTGTATTGGCTTGTTTTTCTTCCAACTGATTCCGAAGAACTTGTAGGCGTTCTTCCAGATTATTGACCCGCTCTTGATTTTCCTGACGACTCCGAGCGACCTGTTGTGACTCCAAACGTGCCAATTCGATTTGTTTTTCTAAATCGCTTAAGAGGCGAGTCAATTCTATGAGACTAGCTTGATCATCCGATAATTGATGTTGAAGAGCCTGACGACTCTGTTTCAATCGGAGGCTTTCTGCTTCGTACTCTTCTCTTTTCTGGTAATAAGCCTTTAATTGTTCCTGAATGGAGGCTTCTTCTTGGACTGCTTGATCATAGTCTTTTTTATTGACTTCAATCTGAGCGATCAAGACATCCAAATAGAGAACTTGACGTTGCTGATCCAATTCTAAGAAACGTTTTGCAACGAGCGCTTGCTTTTCAAGAGGTTTGATTTGCCCCTCTAACTCAAAAATAATGTCTTCCAAACGGTCCAAATTATCCTGGGTTTGGACCAATTTAGATTCCGTTTCCTTACGACGCGTCTTAAATTTAAGAACCCCAGCGGCTTCTTCAAAAATAGCCCGTCTCTCTTCTGGTTTCGAGTTGAAGATTTCCTCGACCTTCCCTTGGGAAATAATGGAGAAAGAGTCTCTCCCAAGTCCAGTATCCATAAAGAGATCATGAACATCTCTCAAACGGACTTTCTTGCCATCAATCTTGTACTCACTGTCACCCGAGCGGTAGATATGGCGTTCTACTCGAATTTCTTTAGCAGCATGTTTGATAAAGCCATCCCGGTTATCCAGCACTACCGTTACACAGGCGTAATTCAAGGGTTTACGAGTTTCCGTTCCTGCAAAAATCACGTCGGGCATCTTGCCTCCACGCAGGCTCTTGACACTTGATTCCCCTAAGGCCCACCGTAGACTTTCTGTAATGTTTGATTTTCCAGATCCATTAGGGCCAACAACTGCGGTGACCCCTTGGTCAAAGATGACCCGGGTCTTATCTGCAAAAGACTTAAATCCTTGAATCTCAATTTCCTTTAAATACATGAGGGATCCACCTTATTTTCCACTGCTTTTTTTGCTGCTTCTTGTTCGGCAGCCTTTTTAGATCGGCCACGTCCTTGACCGATTAGTTTCCCATTGACAGACACTTGAACTTCAAATTCCTTGGCATGAGCTGGACCTGACTCACTCGTCACCTCATAGGTAATCTGTACATCGCCGTGGATTTGAAGGATTTCTTGCAAGCGTGTCTTATAGTCAATCACTTGTTCAAATTGACCTGCCTCGACTTTAGGAATCATGACTTGCTGAATGAAATTCCGAACAGTCTCCACACCCTTATCCAAGAGCAAGGCCCCTAAAAAAGCTTCAAACAAATCTCCTAAGATGGTATCTCGGTTACGTCCTCCAGATTTTTCCTCTCCCTTGCCAAGTTTGATAAATTGATCGAAACCACAATCACGAGAAAAACCTGCCAGGCTTTCCTCACGAACAATCATGGAGCGCATTTTTGACAAATCACCCTCTGGCTTACTTGGATAGAGGGCAAATAAATATTCGGAAATCACTAACTGGAGAACAGCGTCTCCTAAAAATTCCAAACGTTCATTATGTGAAATTTTTAAGAGGCGATGCTCATTCGCATATGAGGTATGTGTAAAAGCTGTTTCCAACAATTCTGTATCGTCAAAAGTCAGCCGAAATTTCTCAGCAAGAAGGTTATATAAGGCTTGCATCACATTACTACTTTCTTTCTTCATTTATGCATCTGGATCAAAGCTTATGACTCATTTCGTCCAAAAGATACACCCCTCTATTATACCAAAAACAATTTATGCTTACCATTAAATACTGATTGATTGCCATCAGTTGTAAAACAAATATTTTTTAGAAATTATAGTTTCCATTAATTTCTATCAATAAAAAAAGATGTATTCAATTTCGTATTCATTGCCCGCTTAATTGAGAAAATGAGCCTGAAGGCTTTTTTTTATTTTGTCCGTTATAATAGACAATCTCAATAATTGTCGTTATAACAAAAAAACAACACATAAAGAGTTGTTTTTTTTTGAAATCTTTGATTTTTCAGAAAGTTCACGAACTATTAATATTGATTTATTCCTAATGCTTCAGCAAAATCATATAATCTTTCGGCTGTAAGTAGGGCCACTTTATCCATACTAGTTTTTCCTTTTCTAAGGTCTGCCACCGTGGACCAAGGAACGCCTGCACCTTTAGCAATTGCGCTGGTACTTATTTCACTTTTTAATAATTTTTCTATCTGCTCTCTCATCTAACCACTCACTTTTACTTTTATTTGTCTTTTAAAATTATTAGAAATATAAAAAATACGAATAGGAAAATAAGTAAATATTTCATTTTTCTGTCTGATATGATATAATCATGGCGGTCTAAGGGGATTTCGCCCCAACCTACCAGAGCCTTACTTGAACCGCTTTTCTTTGCGTGGCTTGCGTTCTTTTGGCTCTTTTTTTATTGCTATGATAACACTTGCGATCCCCTGTTAATAAGGCTCCAGTTGCTAGCATTAGTTCAGCAATCTCCGATGTTTTCATATCTTCCTCCTTTCTGATTATATCATATCACGGTTTGCCGTGATTATCAATGTTTTTTTTATAACTATTTTTATTTTTTTAATAACAAAAAGA
>ERZ772935.990-NODE-990-length-10952-cov-2.131688_pt1 | contig 10952 bp, 7 predicted proteins | sample MGYA00511683_ERZ772935 | MGnify/ENA primary metagenome ERZ772935 (study PRJEB29015, sample SAMEA2738086) | human oral metagenome | biome: human oral; feature: human-associated habitat; material: saliva | place: China | collected 2228 ...
GTGTAAGTTTGTTGCCACTTGAGGCAACAAAAGGTACAAATTTTGATATTGATGTACATCATCTTGAAACTCCCGTACATCGTAATGTCTTTATTACCCATCGTGTAAAAGGCGAGATGTCGCGTACTACAGAAGAGTTTTTAAAGTATTTGAGTTAAAGATTGATGCATAGTTGTGTACGTTAACTATTTGAAAATTGCATAACTGTTATTAGATTTTGGTAAAGATGTAAAAAGATTTAACTACCGCTCGCGGTTGTAGCTTTTACGCTTACGGGTTTATCTGACGCCCAGAGGGCGCTACTTCTTTTTTCAAATGGCTTCGGGTGCAAACATAGTCTCATCAAGTTCTTCGTCCGAGTAATTACGGGAAGGAGTGGGACATGGCAGAAAATGCCGAGGCACCTGAGATGCAAAAGTCGTTGAGTCTATTCAACTTCTTTACCATCGGATTTGGTGCGATCATTGGTACCGGATGGGTGCTCCTGGTAGGCGACTGGATGGTTCTTGGTGGAGGACCATTCCCCGCGATGATCGCATTCGCAATTGGCGCAATTTTCCTTGTACCAATTGGATGTGTTTTTGGCGAGCTTACTGCTGCTATTCCAATTTCTGGTGGCATCATTGAGTACGTCGACAGGACATTCGGCCGCCCAATGGGCTTCTTTACCGGCTGGATGCTCCTTCTGGGTAACGCTCCACTGTGCCCTTGGGAGGCAATTGCTATTTCCACGCTTCTCACCGACCGCTTTGGTGCATTCCCTATTCTTTCTTGGCTGAGGTCTGTTAAGCTCTACACCATTCTTGGCGCAGATGTTTATCTATGGCCAACAGTCATCGCTCTTTGCTTTGCCATTCTGGTCATCTTCCTTAACTTTAAGGGCGCTGGCGCAGCAGCTAAGCTTTCGAGCTTCCTGACTAAGGCTCTGCTGACTGGTATGATCCTTGCAATGGTTATCTCCTTTGCAACTGGTTCTCCAAGCAACGGCCTCCCACTCTTCTCCCAGGCAACTGAGGTTGCAGGTGGCGAGGGCACAAAGGCTACCAGCTTCTTTGGCGGTATCATTGCAGTACTTGTTATGACTCCATTCTTCTACGCTGGTTTTGACACCATTCCACAGCAGGCAGAAGAGGCTTCTGCTGACCTTGATTGGAAGAAGTTTGGCATCATTCCTGCACTTGCACTTATGGCATCTGGTATCTTCTATCTCATCTGCATCTATGCATTCGGAACCATGATTGACTGGCACGAGTTTGTTAAGTCTTCCGTTCCTGCACTTGCAGTTCTCGAGCGCATCAACCTGTTCTTCTACATTGCAATGCTCATCATTGCAACGCTTGGACCTCTGGGCCCAATGAACTCCTTCTTTGGTGCTTCAACTCGTTTGATGCTCGCTCTTGGTCGTAAGAAGATGCTCCCAGAGGCATTCGCAAAGATTGACCCTAAGTCTGGCGCACCTCTGACTGCAAACATGTTCATGGCTGGCCTGACCCTTGTTGGTCCATTCCTTGGCCGCAACATGCTTGTTCCTCTGACCAACGTTGCTTCTCTCGGCTTCATCTTTGCATGCACCATGGCTGGCGTTGCCTGCCTGCGCCTGCGTCAGACCGAGCCAGACCTGCCTCGTCCTTACAAGGTCAACGGTGGTATCGCAGGTATCCTTGCTGCAATTCTTGCTGGCAGCATCATCATCGGTCTGATGGTTGTTCCTTTCAGTCCTGCAGCACTGAAGCCAGTTGAGTGGATCATCACCATTTCTTGGATTGTCATTGGTATGGCCATCTTCATGATTTTTGGTCGTCAGTCTGAGAAGGCAGCAGCATAAGTTGCTGACAAGTTCTAAAGGTTTTATCGGTACGTTGAACTAAGCACGTTATTTGTTTCTTTAGTTTGGATTTTTTGCGCCCAAAAAGGGTGGGCGCAAAAAGATAGTATTTATCATTTACTAGAGGGGGAAAGAAATGAGTAAGATTGCTTTTGTAGGCGGAAAGCTCGTTGACGGCACTGGCGCCGCTCCTGTTGAGGATTCTCTTGTCCTCGTAGACGACAAGAAGATCGCTTATGCTGGTCCTCGCACTGAGGTTCCAGAGGGCTATGAGGTCCGTGACATCCAGGGCCGCACCATTATGCCAGGTCTTATCGATACCCACCTGCACTTCTCCGGCAACCTGACCGACAACGATAACGACTGGGTTATCGAGTCCGTTGCTCAGAAGCAGGCATGCGCAGTCAAGCAGGCTTATGACGCTCTTACCCACGGCCTTACCACTGTCGTTGAGATTGGCCGCAATGGTATTGCTATCCGCGACCTCGTTAACATGGGCATTATGCAGGGTCCTCGTATCTTTGCTACCGGCCTTGGCCTTTGCCGCGTTGCTGGTCACGGTGACTCTCACCACCTGCCACTGCAGATTTCCAAGGACGGACACCCTTGGGGCGACCAGGTAGACGGTCCATGGGAGCTTCGTAAGGCAATCCGCCGTCGTCTTCGTGAAGAGCCTGACGGCATCAAGATCTGGGCAACCGGTGGCGGCATTTGGCGCTGGGACTCCGACCGTCTGCAGCTCTTCTGCACCGAGGAGATCAAGGCAATTGCTGACGAGTGCGCACTGGTAGGCATTCCTCTGTACGCTCACTCTTACAACAACTTTGACGCTGCATACGACTGCGTCCGCTTTGGTTGCAAGCAGCTCATTCACGGTTTTGAGCTTGACGAGCGTACCATGAAGCTTATGGCAGAGCAGGGAACGTACTTCACCCCAACCATCGGCTTCCTGCCAACTTGGTACGGAACTTATCCACCAGACTGGACTCCAGAGCTTGACGCATTCCCAGGCGAGACTGTTGTCGAGAAGGGCCTTGCACGCACCTACGCTAACCTGCGTAAGGCTTATGATATGGGCATCACCATTACTATCGGCTCCGACTCCTTCAGCTTTGTTACTCCTTACGGCTATGTCACCATCGACGAGATGTATGACTTTGTCGAGAAGGTTGGCATCTCCATCCTTGATACTGTTGCAGCTGCTACTTACAACGGCGCAAAGATGCTTGGCAAGGAGAACGAGTTTGGTGCTGTCAAGGAAGGCCTCTCCGCTGATATCCTCGTAGTCAAGGGCGACGTTGCTAACAACATCCGCGACCTCACGCCTGAGAACATGGACGTCATCATGAAGGAAGGCAAGATTATTGATCGCGGTAGCTTCTAAGCTTCCAGCTCGATAATTTGTAACGCGAAGGTTGGGCCCTGACTCACTTAAGCGTCAGAGCCCACTTTTACAGGCAAGAAGTTTATTCTTTGATATAAAAGTTTGACATTTGAAGGAGCTCACTATGTCTGAACCAAAGCAGGTGAAAATTGTGCTGCTTACCGGCTATTTAGGCGCAGGTAAGACCACTATTTTGAACCACATTCTCTCTAACACTGAAGGTATTCACGCAGCAGTCATTGTCAATGATATTGGCGAGATTAACGTTGATGCTGGTCTTATTAAAGACGGCGGCTACGCTAAAGAAGGCGACGTTATTCCTCTAACTAACGGTTGTCTCTGCTGCACCCTTTCTAATGACTTGGCACTTCAGTTGGGTGATTTGGCTGATACCGAGGAGTTTGACTACATCATTATTGAGGCTTCGGGTATCTGCGAGCCAATCCCCATTACCTATAACATTTCTGCATTCTGCAATCAGAGCCAGCATGCAACTAATCACTCTCACCTCAACCTTGATAACATCGTCGCAGTTGTTGACTGTGCTCGCATGTTTGAGGAGTTCCACAACGGCGCCGATCTTCTCGACCCAGATATTGAAGAGGACGACATCGAGAACCTGCTTATTCAGCAGATTGAGTTCTGCTCTACGCTGGTGCTCAACAAGACCGACCTGGTTACCCCAGAGCAGCTTCACGAGCTCAAGGCGCTTGTTCGCGGCCTGCAGAAGGACGCCGTTATTGTTGAGGCGGTCAACGGTGACATTCCAATGAGCGAGCTTATCAATACGGGCCGTTTTGACTTTGACAAAGCTTACGCCTCCGCTGCCTGGATGGATGCAATGGAGCATCCTGAGGAGCACGAGGACCCAGAGGTTTTGGAGTACGAGATTACTACCTTTGTGTATCGCCGCCGTCAGCCATTTGACCTGGACAAACTTAACCAGTTTGTGGCTAGCTGGCCAAAGAATATCATCCGCGTCAAGGGTAGCATCTGGATTTCGCAAGATCCCGAGATGAGCTACGTATTTGAGCAGGCCGGCAAGCAGGTCCAGTTCTACGAGAATGGCATGTTCTACGCTTCGCTGCCAGAGGATGAGCGAGAAACCCTTCTTGACGAGAAACCCGAGCTACGCGCAGAATGGGATGATGAACTGGGCGATCGTCAAACTAAGCTGTGCTTCATTGGTCGTCATATGAACCATGAAGAAATTGAAGCCGGTCTGGATGCATGCCTTACCGAGTATGTTCCAGACGAGTTTGATTACTAGCGTTTTCAGCGCCAAGAGCTCCGGCGCTTGAGACGAGGGACCCAGTTTATCCGGGTCCCTTTTTTAGGTTAGAGGTGCCTAATGACCAAGATTGAGCAGCTTAAAGACTGGATTCAGTCGTCAGATAACATTGTTTTCTTTGGCGGTGCTGGCGTATCAACAGAAAGTGGTATTCCAGATTTTAGGGGTACTAACGGTCTGTATCGTCAGGGCGGCATCAAAGTAGAAAACATGACTATTGGTCTGGGCCAAGACGGCTATGACATGGGAAAAGAAGCCTACGACCTGGGAAATGGTGTAACGGTTGACCCCGATAACGAGGAGTCTTTTGCCTACAGTAAGGCGCCAGACTTTACGCTTGAAGAGATCTTCTCGCTTGATGTGTTTTTTGATTACCCCGCAGCGTATTACACGTATTTTAGGAACTCTCATCATTTGGGGGAGGCTCAGCCAAACATTGCTCACAAGTGGCTGGCAGACTTGGAAGCTGCGGGAAAGTTGCGCGCGGTGGTGACGCAAAACATCGACGGACTGCATCAAGCTGCTGGTAGCAAGCGTGTGTTTGAGCTCCACGGCAACGAGACGCGTTTTTACTGTCCCGAGTGCGGCCACACCTACACGCTTGATCAGATTGAAGAGCAGTCGTCTGTGGTGCCGCTCTGTCAATGCGGCGCAGTTATTAGGCCTGATATCGTCTTTTACGGAGAGGGCCTTGATATGGACACGGTCTACGGCGCGCTGAATGCTATCTCACAAGCGGAGGTCCTTGTAGTTGCAGGAAGTTCGCTGGTAGTACAGCCTGCCGCCGGTCTTCTCGACTACTACGAGGGCAACAAAATGGCTATCATCAACGACCAACCCACGCCGTACGATGGTCGCGCCAATCTGGTAATCAGAGACAGAATTGGCGCCGTCATAGAACAGCTCCTGTAGAAAAACGCCTACCCGCAAAAGTGCAGGTAGGCGTTATCATGTCAATCAATGGCGAGAAATCCGATGCGCGAGAAACCCGTGCAGTGAAAGCTCGCATAAGGCGCGACGTGTGAAAAACCCGTGTTAGTTAGCGTTTTCCTCGGCGAGCGTCTGAAGCGTTGCCATGAGAGATGGAACAACCTGCTTCTTACGGCTGACAACACCTGGAAGAACAGCAATGTTGCCGTCAACCTTTACGTTAAAGGCGCGCTCGATGACGTTGGCAGCGTTTGCACCGTAGAAGAGCATCTCGGTGACCTGGCTCTTTACGTCGGTGAACATGTAGAAGACCATTGGGAGCTCTTCGGACTTAGCGGCAGTCTCCAAGAATGGTCCAACAAGTTCCTCTGCAGCTTTGCGGCTGGACTCGGTCATGAAGGAGCCCTGGCCAACGCCAAACTTTACGCCGCCACGGCTGAATACCTTGTAGTCACCATGGAAGACTTCTTCTGCAGTACGACCAGTGAGGTCTGCGCCAGCGTCAAACATTTGCTCAGAGTAAGCGTCAATGTCTTCTCCGCAAATCTCTGCAAGCTTCTTACCAGCAACAATATCGCGCTCAGTGCAGGTAGGGGAGCGGAATGCAAGGGTGTCGGAAAGAATTGCAGAGAGCATGAGGCCAGCAATATTCTTAGGAATCTCGATGCCGTACTCGTGGTAGAGGCCATAGATGATGGTGCAGGTGCAGCCAACAGGGACGTTTCTAAAGGTAATTGGGTTAGAAGTCTCAATGGAGCCGATGCGGTGGTGATCAACAATCTCCATAATCTCTGCCTGCTCAAGACCATCAACTGCCTGAGTGCGCTCGTTGTGGTCAACAAGAATGACATGCTTCTTGCGAGGATTCAAAAGACCAGGACCGCTGATAAGACCTGCAAAAGTGCCGTTCTCGTTGATAACAGGGAAGAAGCGGTGCCTTGAGTTGGTCATTTCCTTACGAGCATCATCAATTGCGGTGTTGACGCTGAACTTAAGGATGTCGTCAGTGAGCATCTTCTCTCGTACAGGCATAGACATGATAAGTAGGCGAGCTACCTCAAAGGTATCGCGAGGAGTGCTGATAATAGCGCAATCACGCTTTTTAGCCAGGTCAATGACGTCCTGAGCAATTGGAGCATCGCAAGAGACAATAAGGCAGGAAGCACCGTGCTCAACTGCGATAGTCTGGTTCTCATGGTTGCCAGCAACAACAATGATATCGCCAGCGTCAACAATCTCTGAAAGGGCGGAAGCGCTGGTACCAACGCGAATATTGCCCTGCTTAACAACGCCCTGAGGATCACCAAGAACCATGGTGCCATCAAGCGTAGAAACGATATTTTCATAGCTTGTCTTAGCCTTAGAGAGCAGGTTTGGCTCGGAAAGACTCATGTTTGCATTTGCAATATCTTTAACGGCAATCAGGCCGGTAAGCTCTTCTTCCTCATCAGTAACGCAGAGTGTATCAAGCTTAACGTCCTGCATAAGCTGCCAAGCAGCATAGAGGCTCATTCCAGCATCAACCTTTGGCTGTGTCTGAATCTCTGCATCTTTAATCTGAGGAGTAACTGTAGTAATAAGCTGCGGCTCTTCAAAGCCAAAGTGATTTAAAACAAAGGCGGTCTCACGGTTGAGTGAGCCAGCGCGACGAGCTTCATAGATAGGGTTGTCAATCTGATTTTTGAGATACGCATAAGAAATTGCAGCACAAATGCTGTCTGTATCTGGGTTCAAATGGCCAATGATATTTACTTTACGAATTGCTTCTGCCATCTTCGCCTCCCTGATAATGTCGATGATGTAACTTTCTAATTAGAACACACTTTAGTAAGCACATTTTGTTTCTTTTTTAATACCACCTTGTAGTGTACCCCTCTCTCTTTTTACTTAGAATGGAAAATCACAGAAAAACAGCGGGCGTACCTGTGAATCTGGTAAATGTGTATAGGACAAATGACAATTCAAAAGTTGAAGGAAATTAGTACAATGAAATAGTTAACAAATCGATTGAATTGGAATACCTAGTGAGTTCTCCTACGCGTTTTTCTGCTAAAAAAAGAAACGCTCGTCATATGGTTAAAGCAGCGCATGTCCCTGAGTCTTCATCTGAGGCAAGGGAAGTTGCGCCTGTAGAAGCACCTCAGGCTTCCGTAGAAAAGGCTGATACTACGGCAAGTCCAGTAGCCTCCCTGCAGACTGCATCTGAGCAGCTTTCGTCTGCTTTTGCGTCGTTTGCGCAGCGTAAGCCTGCAGAAGTGTCTGCTGCACAGCCCGTAGAAAAACCTGCAGAAAAATCTGTAGAAAATATGCGGTCTAAAGTTGCGCCAGAGAAAAAGAAGCGCCAGAAAACGCCTCTATCTGCACGCAAAAGCATTCGTGTGGAGAAGCGTCCTCGCAATCAAGCAGATCCAGAACCAGAGCAGCGCCATTCTCGCCCGGTGAGTGCGGGCAGAAGAAAGCTTGAGCTGGTAAGCGTTGTTGCAATTTTGGTGCTTGCGGTGCTCTCGATTGTTTTGGTTAACCGACCAAGTCAAAAAACGCTGGTATTCGGCGACAATCAGGTAACGTATACCGGCACTACCATTCAGGGAAAGATGAATGGTCAAGGCAAGATGACTTTTGAGAATGGTGATACCTACGAGGGAGAATTTGTCGACGGGTATTTCCAAGGTACGGGAACGTATACTTCAAAAGATGGCTGGACGTACGAAGGTCAGTTTGTAAAAGGCCAGGCAGACGGCCAGGGAAAGCTCACTACGCAAGACGGCATTGTGTACGAAGGAACTTTTAAGCAAGGGATTTATCAAAGTGCGAATTAAATGGTTTTCGCTTGTACGTATAACAGGACTTGTTTTAGTCCTCATATATCACTTTTTTAAGGACGCGCTTCCAGGTGGCTTCATTGGTGTCGACGTATTCTTTACGTTCTCGGGCTATCTCATCACGGCTCTTTTGATTGACGAGTTTGCTCGCTTTAGATCCATCGACGTCATTGGTTTCCTGCGCAGGCGTTTCTACAGAATTGTGCCGCCGCTTGTGTTTATGGTGCTTGTATGCACGCCGTTTCTTCTGCTTGTGCGTACCGAGTTCATTTCCGGTATTAAGTATCAGATTGCCGCAGCTCTTGGCTTTGTGACTAACTACTTTGAGATAGTTCTGGGCAACAGCTATGAGAACCAATTTGCTCCTCACGTGTATCTGCACACCTGGAGTCTTGCCGTTGAGATGCATTTTTATGTGCTCTGGGGTTTGTGCGCCTGGCTGCTTGCTTGCATGAGCAAAACAATTAGAAGCTATAAGGTAAAGATTGCTGGAGCTTCCCTGGTGCTGTTGGTTGTTACCTATCTAGCAATGGCCACCGGTGCTCAAAGTTCCACGAATCTTTCTATTCAATATTTCTCGACGCAAACGCACGTGTTCCCCTTCTTTATCGGTGCGCTTTTATCGTGTGTTGCAGGAATTGCTCAGACGGGCGAGCTCTTTTACCAGCTCGAGCAGAAGCTTTCTACTCAGCTGACGCTCGTGGGCCTTGTGGCAAGCTGCGGCGTTCTTGTCTTCCTGAGCGTCTTCATGCACTTCGAGGACCTCTTTACGTACACCTTTGGTTTCCTTTTTGCCTCGCTCGCAGCAGCCGCAATGATTTTCTTTGCTCGCATGTTGCATCAAAAAACCGAGGGTATCAACGAGCCTGGCATTGTTTCTTTTGTGGCAGATACCAGCTACGGCGTGTATCTGTTCCACTGGCCTTTGTACATTATTTTTGCCGAGAAGGTCGATCCAGTCCTGGCTGCACTCCTAACCCTGGTGCTTTCGTTTGTATTTGCAAGCTGCTCGTTCTATGTACTTGAGCCAGCGTTGGCAGGGAAGTCTCCAGAGATCTTCTCGCGCATCAAGCTTGATGGTCAGAAGGTTTTGCGAGGTGCCGGCCTTGCGCTTATTCCTTTTGCTGCGGCCGTTGCCTTTATTGCGCTAACCGCTCCACAGCTGAGCGATTTCCAGAACGATCTGCTGCTCAACGCTTCGTTACAGGAGCAGAGCACCATGACCATGACTCGCAAGCATGCGGATACCTCGCAGGCAAGCAACTACAACGTTGTTGAGGGAGTCACCTACATTGGCGATTCTGTTTCGTTGCGTGCTCGTTCTTACCTGCAGGATGCGCTGCCCGATGCTCAAATTGACGCTTCTGTTAGTAGAAACGTGGCGATGGGCGTAGATTTGCTGCAGTCCGCAATCGACAACAACACCCTCTACCAGGACGTTGTTGTTGCCCTGGGCACCAACCCTGTTGGCGGCTCCGATGCGGTTGATAAGATTGTGGACATGCTGCCGCGCGGACATCGTCTGATTTTTGTCACTCCGTATGACGGTAGAAACTCCGATCCAAATGCTGGTGCAAATGCCATCCGTGCTCATGAGCTTGAGCTCGCTCAGCAGTATGACTTCATTACTATTGCGGATTGGGCACAGGTTGCGCAGGATAAGCCTGACATTTGGGCAGGTACTGACTACGTTCACTTTGGCTCTGATTCAGATTCCATTAATCGTGGTGGTACCCTCTACGCGCAGATGGTCAAAGATGCCGTAGATAAAGCAAATCAGGGCCACGTAAAACCATAAGCTCACCTAAACCACAAAAGGTACGTCAAACAAAAAAGCCTACGTTAGCCCACAATTTTGTTGCCATTCTTCCCACTCGTTCGTAACGACGCGGTTGAATGGCAATTTACAGGGCGATTGTGCTATATAGCTTGGAGATTTGGTGTCCCTTGCGATAAACCATCCGAAGGCGGCTATCTAACGCGAGCCATGATCACATTTAATGGGTCAATTCATTATTATGTATAAATAAGGACAAATATTCGTAATGATGAATAGCTATATATAAATAGTTTAACTACCTCTATTTTCGAGCCTCTAGCTACACACCTATGTCGGATAATCTGCTTAATTCGAGGCAAAAAACACACTTAAGTCCAATAATCTGCAAGATATAGAGGTTTTGAGTGCAATGTATACGCCTTTTGAGCAGATTATCTGACATAGGTGTGTTCTCGCGCTCCACGTCGCACCCTCGCGCACCACGTCGCGATTTCGCCTCCTGCAACGTGACCTCGCGCAGCGGATTGTACATGCGTGCAGCGCAACGTGACCTCGCGTTTTGCAGGCATATCCTCTTTCCAGCTTCTCTACTGTGGAGTCCCCGCGATATTTCATTAGAATGGACTATGTGAATATTTCATCTGACAGCCCCTTAAGGAGGAGCACATGGCAGAGTTTGTCTATCAGATGTACAAGGCTCGCAAAGCTGTCGGCGAGAAGGTCATCCTTGATGACGTCACCGTCGGCGTATACCCTGGCGCAAAAATCGGCGTCGTGGGTCCAAATGGAATGGGAAAGTCCACCCTGCTCAAGGTTATTGCCGGCATGGAAGACGTCTCTAACGGCGAGGCAAAGCTTACCCCAGGTTACACCGTTGGCCTGCTCCAGCAGGAGCCGCCGCTGGATGAGACCAAGACGGT
>ERZ772935.998-NODE-998-length-10905-cov-8.435392_pt1 | contig 10905 bp, 5 predicted proteins | sample MGYA00511683_ERZ772935 | MGnify/ENA primary metagenome ERZ772935 (study PRJEB29015, sample SAMEA2738086) | human oral metagenome | biome: human oral; feature: human-associated habitat; material: saliva | place: China | collected 2228 ...
GTGAACGTATCGGACGTATCCTTCAAATGCACGCTAACAGCCGTCAAGAAATTGAACAAGTATACGCTGGTGATATCGCTGCTGCTATCGGTTTGAAAGATACTACAACTGGTGACTCATTGACTGATGAAAAAGCTAAAGTTATTCTTGAGTCAATCGAAGTTCCAGAACCAGTTATCCAATTGATGGTTGAGCCTAAGACTAAAGCTGACCAAGATAAGATGGGTATCGGTCTTCAAAAACTTGCTGAAGAAGATCCAACATTCCGTGTTGAAACTAACCCTGAAACTGGTGAAACAGTTATCTCTGGTATGGGTGAACTTCACCTTGATGTCCTTGTTGACCGTTTGAAACGTGAACACAAAGTTGAAGCAAACGTTGGTGCTCCACAAGTATCTTACCGTGAAACATTCCGTGCTGGAACACAAGCACGTGGATTCTTCAAACGTCAATCTGGTGGTAAAGGTCAGTTTGGTGATGTTTGGATCGAATTTACTCCAAACGAAGAAGGTAAAGGATTCGAGTTCGAAAATGCTATCGTCGGTGGTGTGGTTCCACGTGAATTCATCCCTGCAGTAGAAAAAGGACTTCAAGAATCTATGGCGAACGGTGTTCTTGCTGGCTACCCAATGGTTGACGTGAAAGCGAAGCTTTACGATGGTTCATACCACGATGTCGACTCATCTGAAACTGCCTTCAAGATCGCTGCATCTCTTGCACTTAAAGAAGCTGCTAAGACTGCACAACCAGCTATCCTTGAACCAATGATGCTTGTAACAATCACTGTTCCAGAAGAAAACCTTGGTGATGTTATGGGTCACGTAACTGCTCGTCGTGGACGTGTAGATGGTATGGAAGCACACGGTAACAGCCAAATCGTTCGTGCTTACGTTCCACTTGCTGAAATGTTCGGTTACGCAACAGTTCTTCGTTCTGCATCACAAGGACGTGGTACATTCATGATGGTATTCGACCACTACGAAGATGTACCTAAGTCAGTACAAGAAGAAATCATTAAGAAAAACAAAGGTGAAGAATAATTCACTGTCACTTTAAAAGAAGTCACTTTGTGGCTTCTTTTTCTGTTTAGTAGAAATAGCTAAAATTGCTTCAAATATGGTAAAATAGAAGGAGTATATTGTGAGGAAAATGGATGTCAACCACTTTTGAAATTTTAATGAATCAGTTGGGAATTCCCGCTGAGATAAGAAATCATGAGGCCTTCTCCCAGGCTGAAATTGAACAAGTTATTGTACACAAACAAAGTAATATTTGGGAGTTTCGTTTTGTATTTGAAAATATCCTCCCCTTTGAACTCTTTTTAGCATTGAAGAAGGGATTGAAAGAAGAATTTTCAAAAACGGGAAATCAAGCGACTTTCGAGATTAAAACGAAAGGTCAAGATTTTTCAAGAGAGCTTTTACAGGCCTACTATCGGGAGGCTTTTTCAGATGGGCCTTGTTCTAGCCAAGGATTTCGGACCATGTATCAGGATTTTCAGGTTCGGATTGAAAATGATCAATTGATTATTGAAGCCTCTGAAGCAGCAGATACAGAGCATTTCAGAAAAAACCATTTGCCAAATCTTAGCAAACAACTTGAACTCTTTGGTTTTCCTAAGTTTACATGCCATTTAGAGAAAAATGAAGATTTGACAAAGGAAGAGCAGGAAGCTTTCCATTCTGAAAATCAAATGATTGTTCAGGCTGCCAATGATGAGACCCTTCGAGCTATGGAACAGTTAGAACAGATGGCACCGCCTCCTCCAGTTGAGGATAAACCTGTATTTGATTTCCAAGCCAAGAAGGCAGCTGCTAAGCCTAAACTCGACAAGGCAGAGATAACTCCAATGATTGAGGTCAATACCGAAGAAAATCGACTGGTTTTTGAAGGGGTTGTCTTTGATGTGGAGCATAAGGTGACTAGAACAGGTCGTGTCTTGATTAATTTTAAGATGACGGACTATACGTCTAGTTTCTCCATGCAAAAATGGGTCCGAAACGAAGAAGAAGCTCAGAAGTTTGACATCATTAAGAAAAATTCATGGCTCCGTGTTCGTGGAAATGTCGAGGTCAATAATTTCACACGAGATTTAACCATGAATGTGCAAGATGTGCAGGAAGTAGCCCACTATGAACGTAAGGACTTGATGCCAGAAGGTGAGCGTCGCGTTGAGTTTCATGCCCATACCAATATGTCGACTATGGATGCTCTTCCTGAGGTTGAGGAAATCGTTGGAACAGCAGCCAAATGGGGCCACAAAGCAGTGGCAATCACAGACCACGGCAATGTTCAGTCTTTCCCTCATGGTTATAAGGCAGCCAAGAAAGCTGGTATTCAGCTCATTTATGGGATGGAAGCCAATATCGTAGAAGATCGTGTTCCTATCGTCTATAACGAAGTAGAGATGGATCTTTCTGAAGCTACCTATGTAGTCTTTGACGTGGAAACGACAGGTCTATCAGCTATCTATAATGACTTGATTCAGGTGGCGGCTTCCAAGATGTATAAGGGCAATATCATTGCTGAATTTGATGAATTTATCAATCCAGGGCATCCTTTGTCAGCTTTTACAACTGAGTTGACTGGAATTACGGATGACCATGTAAAAAATGCTAAACCCTTGATTCAAGTTCTGAAAGAATTCCAAGAATTCTGTAAAGATACCGTTCTTGTAGCCCATAATGCAAGCTTTGATGTTGGTTTTATGAATGCCAACTATGAGCGTCACGGTCTTCCAAAAATTACTCAACCTGTCATCGATACGCTAGAGTTCGCTAGAAATCTCTATCCTGAGTACAAACGTCATGGTCTAGGACCTTTGACTAAACGTTTTGGTGTAGCTCTAGAACACCACCACATGGCCAACTACGATGCGGAAGCAACTGGCCGTCTGCTCTTTATCTTTATCAAGGAAGTGGCAGAAAAACATGGTGTGACAGATTTGGCACGATTAAACCTTGATTTAATCAGTCCGGACTCTTATAAAAAAGCTCGCGTCAAGCATGCAACTATCTATGTAAAAAATCAAGTGGGCTTGAAAAATATCTTTAAGCTGGTTTCTCTCTCAAATACCCAGTATTTTGAAGGAGTACCACGGATTCCACGTACAGTACTAGATGCCCATCGAGAAGGGTTAATCTTGGGTTCTGCTTGTACGGAAGGAGAAGTCTTTGATGCAGTTGTATCACAAGGTGTAGATGCAGCAGTCGAAGTTGCTAAATACTATGACTTTATCGAGGTGATGCCTCCAGCTATCTATGCACCTCTGATTGCTAAAGAGCAGGTCAAGGACATGGAAGAACTCCAAACCATTATCAAGAGTTTGATAGAGGTTGGAGATCGTCTCGGCAAGCCCGTTCTTGCGACAGGAAATGTCCACTATCTCGAACCTGAGGATGAAATTTATCGCGAAATCATCGTTCGCAGTCTAGGTCAGGGAGCTATGATTAACCGAACTATTGGTCATGGAGAAGCTGCTCAACCAGCACCGCTACCCAAGGCACATTTTAGAACGACTAATGAAATGTTGGATGAATTTGCCTTTCTAGGGGAGGACTTGGCTCGCAAGATTGTCATTGAAAATACCAATGCCTTGGCAGAAATCTTTGAACCTGTGGAGGTTGTAAAGGGTGATTTATACACGCCTTTCATTGATAGAGCTGAAGAAACAGTTGCCGAGTTAACCTATAAAAAAGCCTTTGAAATCTATGGAAACCCACTCCCAGATATCGTTGATTTGCGGATTGAAAAGGAACTAACCTCTATCTTGGGGAATGGATTTGCCGTGATTTATCTAGCTTCACAGATGCTAGTGCACCGTTCCAACGAACGAGGCTACTTGGTTGGTTCCCGTGGGTCTGTTGGATCCAGTTTTGTTGCGACTATGATTGGGATTACCGAGGTTAATCCTCTCTCTCCTCACTATGTCTGTGGGCAGTGTCAGTATAGTGAGTTTATCACGGATGGTTCCTACGGTTCAGGATTTGATATGCCAGATAAAGACTGTCCAAACTGTGGGCACAAGCTCAGTAAAAATGGACAGGACATTCCTTTCGAGACCTTCCTTGGTTTTGATGGGGACAAGGTACCCGATATCGATTTGAACTTCTCAGGGGAGGACCAGCCGAGTGCCCACTTGGATGTTCGTGATATCTTTGGGGAAGAATATGCCTTCCGTGCAGGAACGGTTGGTACGGTGGCTGCTAAAACAGCCTATGGATTTGTCAAGGGTTACGAGCGTGACTATGGCAAGTTCTACCGTGAAGCCGAAGTAGAGCGCCTAGCCCAAGGAGCTGCCGGTGTTAAACGGACGACTGGTCAGCACCCAGGGGGAATCGTTGTTATCCCAAACTATATGGATGTCTATGACTTTACTCCAGTGCAGTATCCTGCAGATGATGTGACTGCTGAATGGCAAACCACTCACTTTAACTTCCACGATATCGATGAGAACGTCCTTAAGCTCGATGTTCTTGGTCATGATGATCCGACCATGATTCGCAAGCTCCAGGACTTATCAGGCATTGATCCAAATGATATCCCTATGGATGATCCTGGTGTCATGGCCCTCTTCTCGGGTACAGATATCCTGGGAGTGACACCTGAACAAATCGGGACTTCAACTGGTATGCTTGGTATTCCAGAGTTTGGAACCAACTTCGTTCGCGGAATGGTGGATGAAACGCATCCGACGACCTTTGCCGAGTTGCTCCAGCTTTCTGGTCTGTCTCACGGTACCGACGTATGGTTGGGAAATGCCCAGGACTTGATTAAGGCTGGAATTGCGGACCTATCAACTGTTATCGGATGTCGGGATGACATCATGGTTTACCTCATGCACGCTGGCCTAGATCCAAAGATGGCCTTTACCATCATGGAGCGAGTGCGTAAGGGAATGTGGCTCAAAATCTCTGAAGAAGAGCGTAATGGATATATCGAGGCCATGAAGGCTAACAATGTACCTGAGTGGTATATCGAATCTTGTGGAAAAATCAAGTACATGTTCCCTAAAGCCCATGCGGCAGCCTACGTTATGATGGCCTTGCGTGTGGCCTACTTCAAGGTTCACCATCCCATTTATTACTACTGTGCTTATTTCTCAATCCGTGCCAAGGCTTTTGATATCAAGACTATGGGAGCGGGTTTGGATGCCATCAAACGCAGAATGGTAGAAATCGCTGAAAAACGGAAGAACAATGAAGCCTCTAATGTGGAGATTGACCTCTATACCACTCTTGAAATTGTCAATGAAATGTGGGAACGTGGTTTCAAGTTTGGCAAACTCGATCTCTACCGTAGTCAGGCGACAGAGTTCCTCATCGATGGGGATACCCTCATTCCGCCATTTGTAGCAATGGATGGTCTAGGAGAGAACGTTGCCAAGCAGTTGGTACGAGCACGTGAAGAAGGAGAATTTCTTTCTAAAACAGAATTGCGTAAGCGTGGAGGGCTTTCATCAACCTTGGTTGAAAAGATGGACGAAATGGGCATCCTCGGCAATATGCCAGAGGATAATCAGTTGAGTTTGTTTGATGAGTTGTTTTAAATAAAACTAGAAAAATAGCAATGCTTTTAAAAAGTTAAAGCTGGTAAGATTAACTATTTTGATTGAGGGGGCTTGAAAATGATGGGAATTGAGGACTTTGGAGTGTGTGATAGAATCAGAATTTGTTAACTAGCTTGATGACTTTAGGAATATTGATATATTTGTAGTGGTTGTTTTCTAAAGGCTATTATTTTAAAAGTGGAGTAAGATACAAGAGAAATTAATAGAGTTGAAGGATAAAGTAATGAAGTATGATAGGCGAAATGCCACCTCAAGTTGGAGTGGGTATAACCATCAAGGAAAAGTTGGGATATTTTTGGCACTAACTGAACTTAGAAAACTTGTAGAAAAAGAGGAAGACTATAGCTCATATGAATTAATCCTTGAAAAAAATGGCGGTGAAGATGTTGAGATTTTTCAAGCTCAAACAGTAGTATCAAGACATCAAGTAAAAGCCAAAAAAGCTGGAAAGTATCCGAATGATTATGCTAATGTTAGAACAATAAATTCTAGACTTCATCCTACAGGATATCAAACCTCGGGTACGAACAGAAATAATAGATTTTTACATGTAATTTGTGAAGTTCGAGGCTGGGATATGGATAAGCAAACATTTCAGCAAACATATAAAAGAGCAGCTTATGTCCCTAATCAGAGTCAAGTTCAACTATATACCTATCCTGATGGTAAAAAATATTGTGATTTAGTAGTAGACAATCAATCGCCTATTGATAATTTTTGCAAAAATGAAATCAAGGAGATTTTGAAATTTTCTAAAAGTTCTTTAGTAGATGATATTGAACATATAGAGGAGACACTGTCTGAGATTAAAGATTTAATTTCTAGACAGATTGTGCAATCACATAGTAATGGGAATGGTGCCTATTCGGTAATATCTTTTCAAGAGATTTTCAACATCATTACTTCGCAAGCGAAGCGCCAGAGACAATCTATTAGGAGAGCAAAGTTAAGTCTTGAAATGTATTGGAATAACATTGTTGAAGATGATGTTGATACGACTGTTATAAATCAAATATTAAATTTACCTGATGACAAATTTGAACAATTGCTGACTGACTTGCATCCAGATGGCGATATTTCTGGTTCAAAAAGGCTGAACGATATTGGTAGATTAATTGATGAAATTAGCATTGAATATATTTTATATAATTTTCTTAAAACTTGTAAACAAGAAAGGCTTTCGTTAGACAGTTTACGGTATAATTTAAATCATGAGTCGCTCAGACTTAGCATGATTCATGCTCCTAAGGGCGCAGAGAGTAGAGTTCGAGATAAAATTATGACTAATGAAAGCTTTATAAGAGCTAGCTTTGATACTGACTATTTGATTAATCTGTGTATCAATGGAAAAAAGTTTTTTGAAGAGAAGCCAATTCATGAAGATGGAAAAGAAAAGTTGCTTGCAGGAGCCCTTGGAGAGGAAAAAAATATAATATTTTCAAATAATTTAGAATATATTGATTATGTGAATACTGTTGAAAAATTGAAAGAGGATTGAAATGAATAGTTTTTTGCAACAGATCTTAGGACAACATAATTTTCATAAATGTGATGAACATTTGGAATTGTGGGGAGGGGACGGAAATGAATTTTTCCTTATTCAAGAATATAATAGGGAGGATTTTAAATCTAGTAGCGAAGGAGGGGAAGATTTTTTTACTTGTGAGCAAACAAATAAGTTGATATCTTGCTTTGAAAAACTTAATGATAATAAAATTAAGAAAAATACCTCCTTATTTGTAACCATAAAAGTTGATGAACTGAAGCAATCATATGAAAGTCTTAGAAGTATGATTATGAAAGTTGAAGAAGATGAATATTATTTTAGAAAGTATGTCATATTATATACCGAGGAAGGATTGAGTAGACTGAACTCAAATATTGAAGATTTGCTAAATTATATTCAGTCTACTTCTCCTGAGGGTGAGTATTTATTTGATAAATTTGAGAGTGATATGTTTTTTGATACTTCTTATTTTATTGCTATGCAACTAATTATTAAATTACCATTTGTTTCTCTTCATCATTCTGATAATCATTTTGAGATAGTTGAAAATAAAATCCAATCACGAATTGAAATGGAAGGGCTAAATGATCATAAAAAGCAGGTAGATGATATTTTAGAAATTTTTAGTGGAGTTGATATTAGGAAACAACTTGAAGATGAAGCTAGTGGTTTGCTGGATAGCTTAAATCAAATTTTAGGAGACTGAACTTGTGAAGATTAGGAAAATTTTACTTTATAATTTCAAGAACTTTAGAAATGAAACAGTTATTGATTTTAGTGATGGAATAACATTTTTAGTGGGACCAAATGGATATGGTAAAACAACAATTTTTGATGCAATTGAGTTAGGGTTAACTGGTAATCTTTCTCGCATTAATAAAGTTACTGCTGAAAATATCGTATATAATAAGCCGTTCTTTCAGAATGAAATTGGTCAGCCGGTAATTATAAAATTGTGGCTAGAAAAAATGAATGGTGACCAACTTGTAATTGTAAGAAAATTAGTAAATAGTTCTACTGATAGTAGCAACTTATTTGCACCTTTGAAGTCTGCCAGTCAGTTTATGTTATTTAGACAAGTGGAAGTAAGCGAGACAAATTTTAGTTCTATAGGTAATACTAGTCTGGAAGAGATTACTCAAAGTTCTATTGATGCATTTTTAGGTATTAATGAGAAATATGAGATAGAAAAAATTTTTAATCTATTTAATTATATTCAACAGGAAGAAACAACCTTCTTTCTAAAGCGAACAGAACAAGAAAGAGGCGATAGTTTATCTTTTTTAGTAAAAACGGATAAAGTAGAGAAGAAAATAAAAGATATTAATACCGTAACAAACGTTATTAATAGAAAGATTAGTGATTTAGAGGGACAATTAAAAAACTTAAAACAGCAAGAACTATCGGATGTCCCTTATCATAGATTATTTAATCATAAGGAATTTGTATTTGATGTTGAAACCCCTTTTTCTATTGCTAATCTGGACAAATTATTAACTTATCAAAATACGTTACAAAATATTATTGATTTTAAGAAGAATTTCTCGATAGAGGAGTATAGTAGAAAGACGGAAAGAGATAAAAGAAAAAAAGATATTACTGGTGATAGGGCTATTAACCAAGTATTATATTTTTCAATGTTATCTCCAAATATTCTTAAATCAAATTCTCAATGGCTGTGGGAAAAGTATTCATTAGACAATCCATTATTATTTGAATATGTGCTTTTAGAGAATTACCTAAAATCATATGAGAGTGTTGTTCATGATTGCAATCGAAGGAAGCAACTAAATACCTACTTGACTAATTTATCAGCGGATATTACTGAGATGACAGAACAGTCCATTACTTATACTCAAAATGATAGATTATCAGGTGATTTTGAATTGCTTCAAATACAAGTGGTTAAATTCCAAAGTCTGAGGAATAATGCTAGCCAAGTAGACAAAAATTTAAGTGAACTACGACAATTAAGGAGTAACTTAGGCAATAAGTTTGACGAGTTGAGACATCGACATATTGATGAAAACAAATGTCCATTCTGTAATTCACAGTTCCAAACATTTGAAGAATTGAAGCAAGCTTATGATAGTTATAAAAATTATCTAACTGAAATTTCGTCTCAAAGTAGTCTGCAATTGCAAGAAGCTCAATTATTGCTGAATGAACGGATCCAGCAACTGAAGCAGAAAATCATTGATGAAATAAATAGCCTTTCAATAGATGTAGATAAAAATTTATTAGATAGGTTACAAGAATTAAAAAATTCGTATCAAAGTTATTCTCAAAATGTCGAAGGTTTTAAAACTTTTATTCAGTCGTACACAATTATGGTGCCATATGAGTTGGGAAGGTTAGAATTTAAAGACTATAACCAGCAGCACCAGTTAAACTGGCAAGAATTTCAATCTAAATTAGTAGTTGATGATGATGTTTACAGTTTGCTAGATAATAATAGTTTGGGAAATATAAAGGAAGAACTGGAGGTCTTAAGAGAAGAATTTCCTGAATTGCAGTTTGAAACATACCAATTAGAATCAAGTTCATATTCGAAGATAAATATGGCGATGATTGATAGTCGATTGCTTGAATTAAAAAATGCTATTTACTCGGCAGTTGATAATAACTATGCTATCAATGAGAATCTGATAGCAGACTCTGAGAACATATTTCCTACATATTTTCAAAGTAAAGTGGAAGTATTAGAGGATATTCGTATTGGAGATTTAGAGAATAAGAAACTTTATCTTGATAGACAGCATAAACTAGTTCAAAATCAGCAACTTCAAGATTTATCAAGTCAGATAGAAACATTGAGAATAACTGTGGAACGATTAGAAGAAATTAATACTATATATAAAGAAGAGGTAAAACAGTTCAAAATAGATATTGTTAAAAAGCTACGTATCCCATTCTTTATATACTCAGCAAAAATGTTACAAAATTATCAACAAGGTATGGGGATCTTCTTAACGCACAAGAAAACAACGAATAGTGATAGTGGAAAGGTAGCAATTATTAGATTTAAATCCGATACTAATAATGATCATGACGTAATGAATCAGCTGAGTACAGGGCAGTTGGCTGTTGTATCTCTAGCATTTACTCTTTCCTTGAATACAATGTTTAAGTTATCTGATAATCTTAACTTCTTAATGATAGATGATCCAGTTCAAGATATGGATGCTATGAATGTACTATCTTTTATTGAAATTTTACGTCATGGAATTATAGATAAGTATCAGATCATTTTATCAACTTATAGCGATTTTAATGCCTTGTTTATGGGTTATAAATTTGCAAATTCAAATTCGGAAGTAAATATAAAATATGAAAAGGTTAGTGACTTGCAAGGATAATATGTAAAATTCTTATTCTTTGTCTTGTTTTCTCTGTGGATCTTTTAGACTATTATAAGAATTAATTCGAAGAAGGCTAGTGTATATCTAATAGATTTACATTAGCCTTTTTTTTTGTTAAAATAATAAATAGAGAGAAGGTGAAAATATGTCAAAGACGAGCATGAGCATCCGTTTGGATAGTGAGGTTAAGGAGCAGGCCCAACAGGTTTTTAATAATCTGGGAATGGATATGACCACAGCTATCAATATTTTCCTTCGTCAGGCTATTCAATATCAGGGTTTGCCTTTTGATGTTAGGCTAGACGAGAATCGGAAGTTACTTGAGGTATTAACGGATTTAAATCAAAATCGTAATATGAGCCAATCTTTTGAATCAGTCTCTGACTTGATGGAGGACTTGCGTGCTTAAGATTCGTTACCATAAACAGTTTAAAAAAGATTTTAAGTTGGCTATGAAGCGTGGATTG
>ERZ772935.999-NODE-999-length-10905-cov-4.756498_pt1 | contig 10905 bp, 8 predicted proteins | sample MGYA00511683_ERZ772935 | MGnify/ENA primary metagenome ERZ772935 (study PRJEB29015, sample SAMEA2738086) | human oral metagenome | biome: human oral; feature: human-associated habitat; material: saliva | place: China | collected 2228 ...
TTTCACAGCTTCTTTATGCAAAGAAAGCCACGAAGGCGTCATTTCCTCACAAATGGACATATCAGCCAAAGCCAGACACATATCTCCTTGAAGGTCCAAAATCGCTGTATAATTCGACGTTGTTTTCCCTTTTAATCGGTCTACAAGTGAAAAATCGATAATGCCTTCCGTCTCTTTTTCAAGCCACGTAAAACTTTCATCATCGCCTGCAACTGACAACATCTTAACAGGTACTCCTAGACGTCCCAGATTTTCGGCAATGTTTCTTGAAACACCACCGGCACTTAGCGACGAGACCACAGGATTACTCGTCTCAAGCACGAGATTTTCGAGCAATTGAACTTTCTTATCCACGTTCATTCCGCCGATACAAAGTACGTAGGAATCCTTAAATTTCTTCTCTTCTGACATGAAACATCCCCCTTCGTTTACAAAAAGGTTCGATGAATGGAGGTTGATGAAGCTTTTCCTTCATTCGGTCTTATACGCTTCATTATACGCGATAACCCCTACTCCAATCAAGCTATCCAGGAGAAAACCACAAATATTTCAAAGTTCATTCAGATAATTGTTCGGATTTAAAACGTAAACTGTGTCATCTTTCTTTTGATTGCAACAAAAAAAGGACTCGAAAACTCGAGTCCTCTGTCAACTTCAATAGAATTATACGTGAATTGGCATACCTAATGCTAATTCAGCAGTATCCATAACTACTTCTGATAATGATGGATGTGAGTGGATTGTTAATGCGATATCTTCCGCATTCATTCCAGCTTCAACTGCTAAACCTAATTCAGCGATAATGTCTGAAGCGTTCACGCCGGCAACTTGTGCACCAACGATTACGTTATCTTCTTTAGTAGTGATTAAACGAACGAAACCTTCAGTAGCGTTCAATGATAATGCACGACCATTTCCTGATAATGGGAATTTAGAAGCTTTAACTTGTAAACCAGCATCTTTAGCTTGTTGTTGAGTGTAACCAACTGAAGCTAATTCTGGATCAGTGAAGGCAACAGATGGCATTGCACGGTAGTCAACAGCCACTGCTTTACCTGAGATTGCTTCTGCAGCGATTTTTCCTTCGTAGCTTGCTTTGTGAGCAAGAGCTGGTCCAGGAACGATATCACCGATTGCGAAGATTGATTTAACGTTTGTACGTCCTTGGTTGTCAACTTTAACTAAACCACGTTCAGTCATTTCAACACCAGCAACGTCTAAACCAATTTCGTCTGTGTTAGGACGGCGACCTACAGCAACCATTACGTAGTCAGCTTCAACAGCTTCTTCTTTGCCGTCTACTGTATACTTAACAGTTACGCTATCACCATTGTCAACAGCTTCTTTAGCCATTGCGTTAGTTACGATAGTAACACCTTTTTTAGCCATGTTGTCTTCAACAAGTTTAACCATGTCTTTGTCAAACATTGAAAGGATGCTTGGAGCACCTTCAAGGATTGTTACTTGTGAACCTAAGTTAGCATATGCTGAACCTAGTTCTGAACCGATAACCCCACCACCGATAACAACTAATTTTTTAGGAACTTCTTTAAGTGCTAAACCACCAGTTGAATCGATAACGCGTCCGCCAAATTTGAAACCTTTGATTTCGATTGGACGGCTACCTGTAGCTACGATAGCATGGTTGAAAGAATAAGTTTGAGCGCTGTCTTCAGTAACAACACGTAAAGTGTGCTCATCCACTAAGAACGCTTCCCCTTTAATAATTTCAACTTTGTTTTTCTTTAATAAGTACTCAACACCAGCAGTTAATTTCTTAACAACTTGGTTATCTTTCCATTCTTGAGTTTTAGCGAAGTCTAAAACAACTTCTTTAGCAGTCACACCAAATACTTCTGAGTGTTGTGCTTCTTGGTAATGATGTCCAGCTGAAATTAACGCTTTAGATGGAATACATCCAACGTTTAAGCAGACACCACCAAAATATTCTTTCTCGATAATCGCAACTTTTTGACCTTCTTGAGCTGCACGAATAGCTGCAACATATCCACCAGGGCCGGCACCGATTACGACTGTATCTAGTTCAATAGCGAAATCGCCTACTACCATTTTTTTCACCTCTTAAAAGTTTTCAAATAAGGAACCGACGTAAACCCATGTCTACGCCGTTCCTAACAATTTAATGAATTAAGCTTCCATTAATAATAATTCTGGATCATTCAATAGACGTTTCAATTCGTTCATAGCTTTTTGAGCAGTTGCTCCATCCACGATACGGTGGTCAAAGCTTAATGATAATTTCATGTTACGTCCGATTACGATTTCATCGTTTTCGTTGATAACTGGTTCGCGAACGATTGTACCAACACCTAAAATCGCAACTTCAGGGTAGTTGATAACTGGAGTGAACCAACCGCCACCTACTGAACCGATGTTAGAAATTGTAATTGTTCCTTGTCCCATTTCTGCAGCTGTTAATTTACCTTCATGAGCTTTTGCAGCTAATGCGTTAATTTCATCTGCAATACCGAACATGCTCTTAGTATTCGCATCTTTGATATTTGGAACGAATAAACCTAAATCTGTATCTGTAGCAATACCGATGTTGATGTAGTTTTTGTAAACAATTTCTTGAGATGCATCGTCGATAGAAGCATTCAATACTGGGAATTTCTTCATTGCTACTGCTAAAGCTTTAACAACGTAAGGTAAGAATGTTAATTTAGTACCTTGTGCAGCTGCAACATCTTTGAATTTCTTACGGTGATCCCAAAGTTTAGAAACTTCAACTTGGTCATGTAATGTAACGTGTGGTGCAGTGTGTTTGCTGTTAACCATTGCTTTAGAGATTGCTTTACGCATTGGAGTTAATTTAACGCGTTCTTCACGTTCAGCTGATCCAACGAATGGTTTAGCTGGAGCTGGAGCCGCTGCTGGTGCAGATGCTTGAGCTGGTGCTGCTGGTGCAGATGCTGCTGGAGCTTCTACTGCCGCTGGAGCTGCTGGTGCAGCTACTGGTGCGCCACCGAAGTTATCGATGTCTTCACGAGTGATGCGTCCGCCTTTACCAGTTGGAACTACTGCTGTGATGTCAACGCCTTTTTCACGTGCATATTGACGAACTGAAGGCATTGCTAATACTAATTTACCAGGGTTGCTTGCTGCTGGAACTCCTGTTGGAGCTGCAGGTGCCGCTGGAGCTGCTGCTGGTGCTGGAGCTGCAGATGCTGCTGGAGCCGCTGCTGCAGGTGCGTGAGAACCGCCTTCTGTTGCGATTTCAACGATTACATCACCAACGTGAGCTACTGTTCCTTCAGAAACTAAAACTGCTGTAACAGTTCCAGCTACTGGAGAAGGAATAGATTCTACTGATTTGTCGTTTTGTACTTCGAATAAAATGTCATCTTCAGCAATCTTGTCGCCTACTTTGATGTCGATTTTAACGATTTCACCTTCTGCAATTCCTTCACCGATGTCAGGTAATTTGAATTGGAAAGTGCTTGATGCTGCAGGTGCAGCTGGTGCAGGTGCTGCCGCTGGAGCCGCTGCTGGTGCAGATGCTTCTGCAGGGCCAGAACCATCGTCGATAACTACGATGATGTCGCCTACGCGTGCTACTGTACCTTCTTGAACTTTAACTTCTAATACTTTACCACTTACTGGAGAAGGAATTTCTTCTACAGATTTGTCGTTTTGTACTTCGAATAAAATATCATCTTCTTGAATTGTATCTCCGACTTTAATGTCGATTTTTACGATTTCGCCTTCTGCGATACCTTCACCGATATCAGGCATTTTAAATTGGAAAGCCATGCTTGTACATCCCTTCTTATTTTTATAAAACTCTAAAGAGCACACTCAAGTGAGAGGCTCTTTAGAAATGAAAATTGTTGAATTAGAAGTTCACTGTTTCGCGAACTTTAGCTTCAATATCGCTAGCATTTGGTAACCAGTCGTTTTCTGCTTGACCAAATGGGAAGATTGTATCTGGAGCTGCAACACGTCCGATTGGAGCTTCTAAGTTTAAGATTGCGCGTTCAGCAATTTCAGACATAACCATTGCGCCGATACCAGCTTGACGTTGTGCTTCTTGAACAACAACTACGCGACCAGTTTTTTCAACTGATGCTAAGATTGTGTCTAAGTCTAATGGAGAAACAGTACGTAAGTCGATAACTTCTACTGAGATTCCTTCTTTTTCTAAGTTCTCAGCAGCTTTAACTGCTTCACGAACCATTGCACCGTAAGTAATTACAGATACGTCTTTACCTTCACGAGTTACTGCAGCTACTCCTAGAGGAACTGTGTATTCTCCTTCTGGAACTTCTTCACGGAATGAACGGTATAGTTTCATGTGTTCTAAGTAAACAACTGGGTCGTTGTCACGAATAGCTGAGATTAATAACCCTTTTGCATCGTATGGGTTTGAAGGGATAACCACTTTCAAACCTGGTGATTGAGCTACTAAACCTTCTAAGTTATCTGAGTGTAATTCTGGAGTGTGTACCCCACCACCAAATGGTGAACGGAATACGATAGGCATTTGACGAGTTCCACCCATACGGTAACGTGTACGAGCTGCTTGAGCTACCACGCTATCCATTACTTCGAATACGAATCCGAAGAATTGGATTTCAGGAACTGGACGGTAACCTTCTAATGCTAAACCGATTGCTAAACCACCGATACCAGATTCTGCTAAAGGAGTATTGAACACGCGGTCTTCACCGAATTCATCTTGAAGCCCTTGAGTTGCACGGAAAACCCCACCGTTTTTACCAACGTCTTCCCCGAAAATTAGGACATTTTCATCACGTTTTAATTCAACAGCCAATGCATCAGTGATGGCTTGAATCATTGTCATTTGTGCCATAATTATTTATTCTCCTTTGCTTTAAAGTATTCGATTTGTTCTTTAATAACGTTTGTTGGTTCTTCAAACATTGTTTCTAAGAAGAATGAAACTTTTTGTTTAGGTTGTTTGTCAGCCTCTTTAATCGCTTCTTTGATTTCTTCTTTAGTTGCTTCGATTACTTCGTTTTCTTTTTCTTCTGACCATAAGCCTTTAGCTGTTAGGTAGTTACGGAAACGAATTAATGGATCTTTCTTAGCCCATTCATCTTGAATTCCTTCTGGTTGGTAACGAGTTGGGTCGTCACCTGATAATGTATGAGGACCATAACGGAAGCAGATTGTTTCGATTAACACAGGACCGTTTCCAGCAACTGCGTATTCACGAGCTTTTTTAGTTACAGCGTAAACTGCTAATGGGTCCATACCATCTACTTGGATACCAGGGATACCAGCAGCAACTGCTTTTTGAGCTAATGTTGGAGCAGCAGTTTGTAACTCACGAGGAGTTGAAATTGCCCAACCATTGTTTTGAATGAAGAAGATTGCAGGAGCTTGGTATGCACCAGCGTAGTTAATACCTTCATAGAAGTCCCCTTGTGAAGATCCTCCATCACCAGTATAAGTCACTGCAACATTTTTCTTACCACGTTTTTTAAGACCTAAAGCAACACCAGCAGCTTGTACATATTGTGCGCCGATGATGATTTGTGGTGGTAAAGCTTTTAATGATTCTGGGTACATGTTACCTGCAACATGTCCACGAGACCATAAGAATGCTTGTGATAATGGTAAACCGTGTTTTACTAATTGTGGTACATCACGGTAACCTGGTAAAAGAACGTCGTCTTTCTCAATAGCTTTGATTGAAGCTAATTGTGAAGCTTCTTGTCCAGCTGTTGGAGCGTAGAAACCTAAACGTCCTTGACGGTTTAATGCAGTTGAACGTTCGTGTAAAATACGTGACCATACCATGTCAGTCATTAATTGAACTAACTCATCGTCAGATAAATCTGGTACTAAGTCAGGATTTACAACTTTTCCTTCTGCGTCTAACACTTGAACCATTTCAAAGTTCGTGTTATTTGGTGTGAAAAGTGCATCGAGATTGAATTTTTTCTTCGTTGCCATACTTCTTTTTTCCCCTTTTCTATAAGAAATTGTGCTTAACAGACAAAACAGGTAGTTAAAACTGTACTATTCCCTCTGCTATCGTATAATAATTTAACAAACTTTTGTGAATTATGCAAGCAAAGAAGACTTTATAGAGCGTTTCTGATAACTTTGTGAAAAAACTCCCACTATCTTACGCTAAATAAAGTCTTCTTTTATTCTGATTTGTTCAACCAATTTTCTGTTTTCACATTTTTTCAGTAAATGAATTCTTAATTTTCACAATGAAACTGTACTAGTACGTTGATGAAAACTGTACTATTATTTTAAAACAGTTTTAATTGTTTATAAAGTCTATTTGTATTTTCAAGATGCGAAACTGTCAGTCCTATCAACCTTATCGGGCGTTCTTCCATCATTTCTTCAAAAAGCTGAAGTGCAATCGAATAGATTTCCTCCTGTTTATTCAAATAATCACGCATTGTAACACTCTTCGTCATTGTATTAAATTCCAAATCTCTTAATTTAAGCGTGACGGTTCTTGCGGCAAGACTTCTCTTCTTCAACATCCGTTCTAATTCTTCTGAAAACTCCTCCAAGTATCCCGTTAGAATACCATGGTCGGTCGTATCCTTTATTAAGGTTCGCTCTGTCCCGATGGATTTACGTTCCCTGTGAAGCGTCAGTTGGTCATTTGACTCCCCTCGTACTTGCAAGTACAATCGTGGACCAAGAGTGCCAAACTTCTTCTCCAGTTCTTCCTTAGACAATGGAAAGAGATCTTCTCCTGTTAGAATACCCGCTTGTTTCAATTTCTCTGCGCTCACTTTTCCTACTCCATAGAAATCTTCAATCGGAATTGTGCGAATAAACTCTTTAGCATTTTCTGGTGTAATGACGGTTACTCCAGAAGGCTTATGATAACCTGATGCCATTTTCGCGAGAAACTTATTAAAGGACACGCCAACGGAACAAGTGAGTCCTGTTTTTTCGTAGACGTCCTTTTGAATCGAATGAGCAATCACTGTTGCAGAGTTGATTCCTTTCTTATTCTCTGTAACATCTAAATAGGCTTCATCAATCGAGAGCGGTTCGATTAAATCCGTGTAGGTTCGAAACACTTCATGCACCTGAGCAGAAACTTCTTTATACAAATCATATCGTCCAGGCGTGAGAATGGCTTGCGGGCAGAGTTTCATCGCTTTTGCAGTCGGCATCGCAGACCGCACGCCAAAAGCCCTCGCCTCGTATGAACAAGTCGACACAACTCCGCGATGGTTTGGTTTTCCTCCGACAATCACAGGCTTTCCTCTCCACTCAGGATGGTCCCTTTGTTCCACTGATGCGAAAAACGCATCCATATCCACATGTAAAATCTTTCGCATCATACCCCCACTTTCTACTCTTTACTTTCTTCTATCTTATCGATTTTTGGTGAAAAATAAAAACGGAATGCACAATGGCATCCCGCTTCGTCATTATTCAAGATCTGCTAAACTTCTTTTTCTTGCAAAATAGCGGATGATTTTTGCGACCACGATTCCGTTCGTGATGGCAAATATTCCAATCTGTACGACTCCTGCTCGGTGGATAACTTGCTGCATCCATTCATCAAGCGCTAAGTCTGTGGCATGTTTTAAAACAGTGACTCCAAACGCTCGAACGACTAATGTAAGCCATGCGATACAAAGTAACCCCGCATTTTCAATAATAAATTCAAAAAAATCATCCGGGAATTTCTTCTTCGCAAATTCCATTCCAAATATAATCACTAGGATGAGTGCTCCAAGAATCACAACGTGCCATCCTTGGCTTGTTATAAATGGATTTCCATTGTTCATCAAATAAGCTGTCAATGCTAAATAGAGAATGGTCAAAACAGCGACAATATTATAGTAGATTAACATCAGCTTTTTCATCATTATCCCTCCATTCCAACTCTTCTATCTACTTCTATTGTACTCCTCCTAAAAGCGGACTTCAATCGGAATTTGGATGTTTTGGAGCTAAAAAAAGACTGACAATAAACTTGTCAGCCTTTCATTTTGTTATCGATTGTTATTTGTCTTCTTCAGAATCTTTTTTCTTAGCGAAGACTAACACACCAACTGCCGCAACCACTAGTAATCCACCAATCACCATATAGATTGTTTGGTTTCCAGTACCTGTGTTTGGAAGTTCTTCTACTGTTGTTGTCGTTGTTGTATCTTCGACCGTTGTCACAGTAGTTTCTTCTGTTGTTGTTGTCGTTGTTGTATCTTCGACCGTTGTCGCAGTAGTTTCTTCTGTTGTTGTTGTCGTTGTTGTTGTAGTTGTTTCTTCAACTGTTGTAACTGTTGTTTCTTCTGTTGTAGAGGTAGTTGTTGTTGTCGTTGTAGTTGTTTCTTCCTCTGTAGAGGTAGTTGTCGTTGTTGTTGTAGTTGTTTCTTCCTCTTTAGGGGTATCTTTCACATGTAAGATACTTCCATCTTTACCAAGAGTTACTGTATATTCAGTTTCGTCTAATTCGTAACCTTCTGGAGCAGTTTTCTCTTTAATCTTGAATTCTTTACCAGCATATTTTTCATCGAATTGTGATGAAACCGCATGACCTTCTGCATCAGTAGTCACTTCAATTGTATTTCCGTCTGGATCTGTAATCACATAAACAGCCCCTGCTACAGGCTTCAATGTTTTCTCATCTACTTTGCTCACTTTAACTGTATAAGCACTCGTTGCTTCGATTGTACCTGAGAAGAGTGAAGTTGCACTTGCTGTGAATGTTGTTTCAGTCGTATTTGTACGACGAGTGACAGGTGTACCGTCTGCTTTTGCTACAGAAACCATATTTTGAACTTTACTTCCATCATTTGGAGTTGTTGTGTCATAAGTGACATAGTATTTTTTAGTTCCATCTTTGAATGTGATTGTAAAGTTCGTATAGTTTTCATTCCAGTTTACTGTGTAGTCAGTTCCTTCTACTAATTGTACGAAATCCGATTCTTTACCAGATGTTGTTTCGTTCATTGAAGGTGCATTGTACACGACTAATGATTCAGGAATATATTGAATCGAAGCAGTAGATGGGTCACTTGGCAATGTATCAGTTAATACTAAGTTTTCTCCTAAGTTATCTCCACTTGTGTTTACACGTACTTTCCACTCTGAAACGTATTGGCCAGAACCTTTTGAACCTGCAGCTTCTAATTTTGCTGATGTCCATGCTTTATTTGCTGCTTGCCCACCAATTTTTGCAAAGTTTTCTTTACCAATTGGATCTGTTTCATTTGAAAGAGTTTGGACATTATGCGTTTGCGTAATTGTTGTCTTCATTGAAGGTGAATCAAATGTTACGGGTTGGTTCGAAACATTCTTCTTATATAAGAAGTTTAGCGCCAAAGTTCCTTTGACCTCTTTGACTGTATCTGCACCTTTTGCTGCTAAATATTGGTCAAGGTTCTTCAGTGTGACTGTAATCGTCCCACCTTGGTTATCTCCATGGCCTTCAAAATGTGCATCCGCAATTGGAACGTTCGTTGCTAAATCTACTAATTCAACATCGTGGTTATCATAAAATGTAATCTCAGCAGGAACTTCTAATTTGAAGAAATCACCATTTTGAATATCTCCATTGTAATGTTCTAAGTCAAATAGCGCTCTTAATTTATAAGCTCTATTTGTAAGGATTTGATAGACTCCATTTGCATCTGGACTTAATTTTGTATCCGATTGATCAAGAAGTTCTAACCCTGAAATTACGTTTTGAAGTTCTTTTCCTTCAGCTGCTTTTGCTGAAGTGTTTCCTAAAAACACCAATGATAAAATCACCAATAAAGTTGCGAATAAACCAAACCATTTACTCTTTTTCTTCATAAAAACCCTTCTTTCTTTTAACCGTTTTCACTATCGTACCACAAACTTCATACTAAAGGCAAAAAAATAGAGCAAGCGGGCATATTCCACTTACTCTACACGCCAATCAATTGGTTGTTGACCTGTTTTCTTTAAAAATTCATTAATTTGACTAAATGGTTTACTTCCAAAAAATCCGCGGTAAGATGACAACGGACTTGGATGTGGTGCCTTCAAAATCAAATGATTCGGATTGGTAATCAGCTTCTCTTTCGATTGTGCTGGTTTCCCCCACAATACAAAGACGATTGGATGGTCACTTTGATTGAGAGAAGTAATCACCGCATCGGTAAACGTCTCCCACCCTTGACCACGATGGCTATTCGCCTCGTGTGCACGAACCGTTAATACCGTGTTCAAAAGCAACACTCCTTGTTTTGCCCAAGCGGTTAAATCTCCACTCTTTGCAACAGGAATGCCAAGGTCGCTTTCAAGTTCCTTATAAATATTCAGTAATGAAGGTGGCAAGGCGATTCCTTTTTGTACCGAGAAGCTAAGACCATGTGCTTGGTTATCACCATGATAAGGATCTTGACCAAGAATCACCACTTTCACGTTATCAAATGGTGTCAGTTCCAAGGCTTTGAAGACATTTTCTGCAGCTGGAAACACTTTATGATGATTTCGCTCGCTTTGTTCAAAGGCACGTACTGCATGAAAATATTCTTTATTCTTCTCCCCGCCAATAACATCATGCCACGTTGTCATAGAGTTTCCTCTTTTCTCTCGTAAATTTCAAACGTATGTGGATAGACATTTTTCTCGTCCACTTCTCCTTCGAGTGATTTCACTTTGATAAAATCGCCCCACGGAAAATCCGTTGGAAAATACGTATCTCCCTCAAACGTATGATGGATTCTTGTGCAGTAAAGCAGCTCCACATGGTCTTTTAGAAGACGGTAGACTTCTGCACCACCGCACACATAAATGTCCTCGTGTTTGGCATCTTCGACAATCTCTTTTACATCTGTCACGACTTCAGCGCCTGGCACTTCATAATCGTCACATCTTGTAAGAAGAATGGTTTGACGCCCTGGAAGCAAGCGACTCCCCATCCCCTCGAACGTTTTACGTCCCATGAGAATGGTT